>Ga0196972_1000066_pt1 | contig 87792 bp, 79 predicted proteins | sample S1v_2013CmetaG_FD_148618 | JGI IMG/M metagenome (GOLD analysis project Ga0196972, IMG submission 148618) | Soil microbial communities from Anza Borrego desert, Southern California, United States - S1+v_20-13C | ecosystem: Environmental > Terrestrial > Soil > Desert | place: USA: California...
AGTCCGGCGAGCCGGCCTCGCCGATGATCTGCGAGGCCGGCTCGCCGGACTTCCACTCGCAGCGGAAGCGCAGGCCCTTGCGCTCGAGGAACTTGCGGATCGGGGCCAGCACCTTCTCGGCCTCTTCCTCGTGGTAGTCGTTCACCGCCGCGGAGCCGACCATGCTGCGCACGCGCGGCGGCATGGCCGGCTGCACGTTGATGACCAGGATCTCGTCGTCGGGGCCCGCCAGCGTGTCGTGGGTGGCCAGGAATGCCAGCGCCTTCTTGGTGTACTTGCTGCCGTCGGCGGCGAGGACGATTCGCATCATGTATTCTTCCTTGTTTCGTCGATGGTGACCCGGCTAGCGTAGCACCAGCACCGGCAGGTTGCCGCGCGTGAGCACGTGCTGGGTCTCGCTGCCGAGCAGCACCCGCTGCAGCCCGCGGCGGCCGTGCGAGGCCATGACCACCAGGTCGCAGCGGTGCTTCTTCGCCGCGGACAGCAGGGCGTCGGCCACCGCGTCGGACTGGACCACGACGCCACGGGCCGACACGCCGGCGGCCTGAGCGCTGCGGGCCGCGGCATCCACCACCGTCTGGCCTTTCTCCACCCACTGCTTCTCGATGCGGGCGACGTCCACGGCCTGCATCGCCACCGCGCCTTCGAAGTAGGCCACCGGATAGCGCGGCACGACGTGCACGATCACCAGTTCGGCCTGCAGCGCGGCGGCCAGGCCGATCGCGGACTTGACGGCCTTGCGCGACAGGCGGGAATCGTCGGTGGCGACGAGGATGCGTTGGTACATGGCGTATGGCTCCTGCAGAGGCCGGCAGCGTAGCGCGGGCGGTGCCCGGCTGCTTGCTTCCGGTCAAGCCGGCCGGACCGGCTCCGGGCACGCCGGCACCGGTCCGGATCGGTTGACATACGTCAAGCGAGCCTCCGCAGGTGGCCGGTACCCTCTGCCGCATGCCTTCCGTCCCCCTTGCCCTGCCTGCCCGCGCGCCCGCGCCCGCAGCCTGGGCGCCGGTGCTGGACGAACCCGAGGCGTGGCAGGAATTCAGCCGGCGCGTGCCGGGCAGCGAGGACCGGTGGGAGTCGTACATCGCCATCGACGGCATGTACTGCGCCGCCTGCACGCTGACCATCGAGCAGGCGATCGGCCGCCTGCCCGGCGTCGAGTCGGTGCAGGTCAACGGCAGCACCGCGACGGCGCGGGTCGTCTGGACGCCGCAGCTCGGGCAGCCTTCGGACTGGTGGCGCGCGCTGGAGCGCGCCGGCTACCGTGGCCTGCCCGCCGGCGACGAACTGCAGGCGCAGCCGCGCCACCGGGAGCGCCGCCGCCTGCTGTGGCGCTGGCTGGTGGCGGGCTTCTGCATGATGCAGGTGATGATGTACGCGGTGCCGGCGTACGTCGCGCAGCCGGGCGAGATGACGCCGGACATCGAGGCGCTGCTGCGCTGGGCGTCCTGGATGCTCACCGTGCCGGTGCTGCTGTTCTCCTGCCAGCCCTTCTTCGCCTCCGCCTGGCGCGACCTGCGCCACCGCCGCATCGGCATGGACGTGCCGGTGGCGCTGGGCATCCTGATCGCCTTCGGCGCCAGCAGCGCCGCCACGGTGGACCCCGGCGGTCCGCTGGGCAGCGAGGTCTGGTTCGACTCGGTCACCATGTTCGTGTTCTTCCTGCTGTCCGGGCGCCTGCTCGAGCAGCGCCTGCGCGACCGCACCGCCGGCTCGCTGGAAGCGCTGATGCGCCGCCTGCCGGCCAGCGTGGAGCGCCGGCGCGCCGACGGGTCGTTCGAGCGGGTGGCCGTGCGCCGCCTGCAGCCGGGCGACGTGGTGCGGGTGCTGCCGGGCGAGGCCTTTCCGGCCGACGGCACCGTGCTGGAAGGCGACAGCCGCGTCGACGAGGCCCTGCTGACGGGCGAATCCGAACCGCTGCCGCGGCGCGCGGGCGATGCGGTGATCGCCGGCAGCCACAACCTGGCGGCAGCGCTGCTGGTGCGGGTGGACCGGGTCGGCGAGGACACGCGCTACGCCGCCATCGTGGCGCTGATGGAGCGCGCCTCGGTGGACAAGCCGCGGCTGGCGCGGCTGGCCGACCGGATCGCCGCACCGTTCCTGCTGGCGGTGCTCGCAGCGGCCGCCGCCGCCGCAGCCGCATGGTGGCCGTCCGGCCCGGGCCATGCGCTGGGCATCGCCGTCGCCGTGCTGATCGTCACCTGCCCCTGCGCGCTGTCGCTTGCCACCCCGGCCGCCACGCTGGCCGCGGCCGGCGCGCTGGCCCGGCGCGGCATCCTGGTGCGGCGGCTGGAGGCGCTGGAAGCCGCCGCCGGGGTGGACACCGTGGTGTTCGACAAGACCGGCACGCTCACGCGCGACCGCATGTCGGTGACGCAGGTGCGCACCCGTCCCGGCGTGCAGCCGCAGGAAGCCAGCGAACTGGCCGCGGCGCTGGCCCGGCGTTCGCTGCACCCGGCCTCGCGCGCGCTGGCCGCGGCCAGCGGCCCCGGTTCGTGGCAGGCCAGCGGCGTGCAGGAGATCGCCGGCCGGGGCCTGCAGGGCACGGTGTCGGCCGGCGACGGCCAGCCCGCCCGCACCCTGCGCCTGGGTTCGGCCGACCTGTGCGGTGCGCCGGACAACGCCGGCGCCACGGCGCAGGCGCACCTGGCCGACGGGCACGGCTGGCTGGCCAGCTTCGACCTGGACGAATCGCTTCGCGAGGACGCGCTCCCCGCCGTGGCCAGCCTGCAGCAGCGCGGGTTGGACGTACAGCTGCTGTCGGGCGACCGCACCCGCCCGGTGCAACGGCTGGCCGGACGCGCCGGCATCGCCTCGAGCCGGGGCGGCCAGTCGCCCGAGGACAAGCTGGCGCACGTGCGCTCGCTGCAGGCCGAGGGGCGTCGAGTGGCCATGGTCGGCGACGGCCTGAACGACGGGCCGGTGCTGGCGAGTGCCGACCTGTCGTTCGCGATGGGGCAGGGCACGCCGCTGGCGCAGTCGCGCTCCGACTTCGTGGTGCTGGGCGGCCAGCTCGACGCCATTCCCGCGGTGCTGGCGCTGGCCCGTCGCACCCGCCGCATCGTGCGCCAGAACCTGGCCTGGGCCGCCGGCTACAACGCCGTCTGCGTGCCGCTGGCGCTGGTCGGCTGGATGCCGCCCTGGCTGGCCGGGCTGGGCATGGCGGCGAGCTCCCTGCTGGTGGTCGCCAATGCGGCCCGCCTGTCGCGCCCCGACCGCGTCCGTCCCGGGCTTCCGCCGGAAGCCGCACGACCCCTGGCCCTTGGCCACTAGGCCCTCACGTGGACATCCTCTTCCTCCTCATCCCCCTCTCGGTCGTGCTCGGCCTGGTGATCCTGGGCGCGCTCGCGTGGGCGGTCTGGCGCGGGCAGTTCGAGTCGGTCGACGCCGAAGCGCAGCGCATCCTCGACGAAGGCTGACGGGGCGCGGCTCCGGAGGCACGTCCGTTGACTTTCATCAACGGGGTACGGGATTGCGACCCCGACACTCGAAGGGTCTCGACAAGTAGGTGTAACCCGATGAACGTCTCATCCACTCCTGCCCAGTACCACGACACGGTGGTGCGGCAGTTCTCGCTGATGGCGGTCGTCTGGGGCGTGGTGGGCATGCTGGTCGGCGTGTTCATCGCGGCCCAGCTCGCCTGGCCGGAACTGAACTTCGGCATTCCCTGGCTCAGCTACGGGCGGCTGCGACCGCTGCACACCAACGCCGTGATCTTCGCGTTCGGCGGCAGCGCGCTGTTCGCCACCAGCTACTACGTGGTGCAGCGCACCAGCCATGTGCCGCTGTTCATGCCGAAGCTGGCCGCCTTCACCTTCTGGGGCTGGCAGCTGGTGATCGTGGCAGCGGCCCTCAGCCTGCCGCTGGGCTACACCCAGGCCAAGGAGTACGCCGAACTGGAGTGGCCGATCGACATCCTGATCGCGGCCGTGTGGGTTGCCTACGCCATCGTGTTCTTCGGGACCATCGGCATCCGCAAGGTGCGCCACATCTACGTGGCCAACTGGTTCTTCGGCGCCTACATCATCGCCATCGCGCTGCTGCACATCGTCAACAGCGCGGCGGTCCCGGCCGGCTGGATGAAGTCCTACTCGGCCTATGCCGGCGTGCAGGACGCGATGGTGCAGTGGTGGTACGGCCACAACGCGGTCGGCTTCTTCCTGACCGCCGCCTTCCTGGGGATGATGTACTACTTCATCCCGAAGCAGGCCGAGCGCCCGGTCTACAGCTACCGGCTGTCGATCGTGCACTTCTGGGCGCTGATCTTCACCTACATGTGGGCGGGCCCGCACCACCTGCACTACACGGCGCTGCCGGACTGGACCCAGTCGGTGGGCATGCTGTTCTCGCTGATCCTGCTGGCACCCAGCTGGGGCGGGATGATCAACGGGATGATGACCCTGTCGGGTGCCTGGCACAAGCTGCGCGACGACCCGGTGCTGCGCTTCCTGATCGTGTCGCTGTCGTTCTACGGCATGAGCACCTTCGAGGGCCCGATGATGTCGATCAAGACGGTCAACGCCCTGAGCCACTACACGGACTGGACCGTCGGCCACGTGCACTCCGGCGCGCTCGGCTGGGTGGGCTTCATCACCATGGGGTCGCTGTACTACCTGATCCCGCGCCTGTTCGGCCAGAAGAAGATGTACTCCATCAAGGCCATCGAGCTGCACTTCTGGATCGCCACCATCGGCGTGGTGCTGTACATCGCGGCGATGTGGATCGCCGGCGTGATGCAGGGCCTGATGTGGCGCGCCGTCAATGCCGACGGCACCCTGACCTACACCTTCGTCGAGTCGGTCAAGGCGACCTATCCCTTCTACATGATCCGCGTGCTGGGCGGCCTGCTGTACCTGGGCGGCATGGTGCTGATGGCGTGGAACACCTGGATGACGGTGGCCGGTGGCCGCGCGGTGCGCGTCAACGTGCCGGTGCCCCAGGCCGCCTGACGAAAGGGATCCCCTCATGAGCCACAACGCCAACACCCAACAAGCCGGTTTCAGCCACGAGAAGGTGGAGACCAGCAACTTCCTGATGATCGTGCTGATCCTGCTGGTCGTCGCCATCGGCGGCCTGGTGGAGATCGTGCCGCTGTTCTTCCAGAAGTCGACCACGCAGCCGGTCGAGGGCCTGAAGCCCTATACCGCGCTGCAACTGGCCGGCCGCGACGTCTACCTGCGCGAGGGCTGCTACAACTGCCACTCGCAGATGATCCGGCCGTTCCGCGCCGAGACGCTGCGCTACGGCCACTACTCGGTGGCGGGCGAGTTCGTCTACGACCGCCCGTTTCAGTGGGGCAGCAAGCGCACCGGGCCCGACCTGCACCGCGTCGGCGGCAAGTACAGCGACGAGTGGCACCGCATCCACCTGAACAACCCACGCGACGTGGTGCCCGAGTCCAACATGCCGGCCTATCCCTGGCTGGAGAAGAACGCCGCCGACGCCGGCAGCATCGCCACCCACATGAAGGCGCTGCGCGCGGTGGGGGTGCCCTACAGCGACCAGGAGATCGCCGAAGGACCGGCGCAGCTCAAGGGCAAGACCGAGATGGACGCGCTCGTGGCGTACCTGCAGTCGCTCGGGCTGGCGCTATCCAAGTGACTTCGGTCCTCGACTGACTGGAGATCGACATGGAATTCGACGTCACCACCCTGCGCATCGCGGCCACCCTGGCCTCGTTCGCCACCTTCATCGCCATCGCCGCCTGGGCCTATGCCCGGCGCAACCGCGCCCGCTTCGACGAGGCCGCGGAGATCCCCTTCCAGCACGACTAGCCGAGGACGTCATGAGCGACTTCACGGGCAATTTCTGGTCGGTCTACGTGGCCGGCATCACCCTGGCCGGCATCTTCGGCTGCCTGCTCCTGCTGTGGCTGACCGCCCGCAAGAAGGTCTCCGCCACCGCCGACAACACCACCGGCCACGTCTGGGACGAGGACCTGACGGAAATGAACAACCCCATGCCGCGCTGGTGGATGTGGCTGTTCGTCATCACCATCGTCTTCTCGCTGCTGTACCTGGTGGCGTATCCGGGCCTCGGTAGCTACCAGGGCGAGCTGGGCTGGAGTTCGACGGCCGAGTACGAGAAGGAAGTGGAGCGCGCCAACAAGGAGCTGGCGCCGCTGTACGCCCAGTACACGGCACGCAAGGCCGAGGAGGTGGCCGGGGATCCGCAGGCCATGGCCATCGGCGAGCGCCTGTTCATGAACAACTGCGCCCAGTGCCACGGCTCCGACGCGCGCGGCAGCAAGAGCTTCCCCAACCTGGCCGACGGCGACTGGCTGCACGGCGGATCGCCCGAGAAGATCGCCGAGACCATCAAGGCCGGCCGCGTCGGGGCCATGCCGCCCATGGCCGCCGCCGTGGGCAGCTCGGACGACGTGAAGAACGTGGCGCACTACGTGCTGTCGCTGTCCAACAGCCCGCACGACTCCCTGCGCGCCCAGCTCGGCAAGCCGAAGTTCGCCGCCTGTGCCGCCTGCCATGGCGCCGACGGCAAGGGCAACACCGCCCTGGGCGCGCCCAACCTGGCCGACGATATCTGGCTGCACGGCTGGGGCGAGCAGGCGATCATCAACATGGTCACCCAGGGCAGGACCAACACCATGCCGGCGCAGGAGGGCAAGCTGACCGACGCCCAGATCCACGTGCTGGCGTCGTACGTCTGGGGCCTGTCCAACAAGCCTGCACCCGCGAAGCCCTGATTCCGCGAGCGCGGCGCGCGGCAAGCGCGCCGTCACCAATGGGGTCAGATTCCAATTTCCGGCGGCAGCCTGGAAATTGGAATCTGACCCCATTTTTTGCGGGAACGATCACAGTTGACTTAACGCAAGCCGGCATGGCCGGGGCAGGGGCACGATGCGGTGGTCGGTGAGAACCCTGCTGCCATGAGCCAGAAAGTCATCCCCATCCAGCCGATTCCTGCTTCCGGCGAGCCGCCGCAGGCCCAGTCGCTCTACGAAGCGCAGAAGAAGATCTACCCGCGGTCGGTCACGGGGTTGTTCGCGCGCTGGCGGTGGTTCTTCGTCTGGGTGACGCAGCTGGTGTTCTACGGGCTGCCCTGGCTGCCCTGGGCGACCGAGACCGGCGCCCGGCAGGCCGTGCTGTTCGACCTGGCCGCGCGCCGCTTCTACCTGTTCGGGTACGTGCTGTACCCGCAGGACTTCATCTACCTCACCGCGCTGCTGGTGATCAGCGCGCTGTCGCTGTTCCTGTTCACCGCGGTGGCCGGGCGGCTGTGGTGCGGCTTCAGCTGCCCGCAGACGGTCTACACGGAGATGTTCCTGTGGATCGAGCGCAAGGTGGAGGGCGATCGCCAGCGCCGCATGAAGCTGGATGCGGGCGGCTTCTCCGGCGAGAAGCTGGGCAAGAAGGCGCTCAAGCACTTCCTGTGGATCTCGCTGGCGCTGTGGACCGGCTTCACCTTCGTCGGCTACTTCACGCCGGTGCGCGAGCTCGGCACCGAGATGCTGAACGGCCGCATGGGCTCGTGGGAGGTCTTCTGGGTACTGTTCTACGGCCTGGCGACCTACGGCAACGCCGGCTTCCTGCGCGAGCAGGTGTGCAAGTACATGTGCCCCTACGCGCGCTTCCAGAGCGCGATGTTCGACAAGGACACGCTGATCGTCAGCTACGACGCCGCCCGCGGCGAGCCGCGCGGCTCGCGCGGTCGCAAGGCCGACTTCGCCGCCCAGGGACTGGGCTCCTGCGTGGACTGCACGCTGTGCGTGCAGGTCTGCCCGACCGGCATCGACATCCGCCAGGGCCTGCAGTACGAGTGCATCAGCTGCGCCGCCTGCGTGGACGTGTGCGACAGCGTGATGGACAAGATGAACTATCCGCGCGGGCTGATCCGGTTCACCACCCAGAACGCGCTGGCCGGCAAGGGCAGCCGGGACGTGCTGCGCACCATCCTGCGACCGCGGGTGCTGGTCTACACCACGGTGCTGGCCGCGCTCTGCCTGGGCCTGGCCATCCACCTGGCCACCCGCACGCCGCTGAAGGTCGACGTGGTGCGCGACCGCGCCGCGCTCTCGCGCATCGTCGGCGGCGGCAAGCTGGAGAACGTGTACCGGCTGCAGCTCATGAACGCGACCGAGGAAACCCAGCGCTACCGCATCGGGGCGGAAGGACTGGCCGGCCTGGAAGTGGCGTCCGACACCGAAGTGACCATCGGTCCCGCCGAATCGCGCTGGGTGGCGGTGCGCGTGCAGATCCCGTACGGGTCGGCCGCGCCCGGCTCGCATGCCATCCACTTCACCGTCGAGTCCCGCCGCGGCGATGCGCAGGTGCGCGAGAAGTCGGTATTCCTGGTCCCCCGCTGAAACCGTGAAGGAGCCCGCATGAACCCCGAACAGGAAAAAGTTCCGCCTCCGGCTGCGCCCTGGTGGCGCCAGGGCGTGGTGTGGGGCCTGATCGCCGGCCCGGCGATCGTGGTGGTCGCGGGGGTGGTCACCGCCGTGATCGCCGCCGACGGCGCCGACACGCTGGTCTCGGGCGACTACTACCGGCGCGGCGTGGAGATCAACCGGCAGCTGGCCACCGAGCGTGCGCAGATGCCGGCGCACCAGGCCCGCAACCACGCGGCCACGCCCACCCGCCAGCCCTGAGGCCGCCATGAACGGTCGCAAGCTCATGTGGATCGCCTGGCCGTCGTTCCTCGCGGCCTGCGTGCTGCAGGGGGTGGTGTTCGCGCTGGTCGATCCGCTGGAACTGCAGTGGGCCGGCCGCGATGCCGCCTGGTCGCGGCAGGCGGTGTACGCCGGCGCGTTCTTCGTGTTCTGGGCCGCCACGCTGTTGTCCAGCGCGCTGACGGCGCTGCTGGGGCTGCCCTCCGCCGAGGTCAACCGGGCGGCCGAGTGACGCCGGGCGCCAGCCCGGCATCCGCTGCCGGCACCTTCCGCCGAGGCTGGTAAATTCAGCCTCGATGCCTTCCTCGGTCACCCTGCAAAGCGACGACGTCGTGGCCGCCCGCCTGTCGGGCCTGCTCGACTCGGCCATGGACGCGATCCTGTCCGTGGACCAGCACCAGAACGTCGTCCTGTACAACCGCGCCGCCGAGAAGATCTTCGGCTGGAGCGCCGACGAGATCCGCGGCCGGCCCCTGAGCTTGCTGATGCCCTCGCGCTTCCGGGCCGGCCACGCGGAGTCGGTGCAGCGCTTCGGCCAGACCGGCGTGACCTCGCGCCGCATGGGCGACGGCACCGTGATCATGGGGCTGCGCAAGAACGGCGAGGAGTTCCCGATGGAGGCTGCGATCTCCCAGCTGGACACCTCCGAGGGCAAGCTCTACACCGTCATCCTGCGCGACATCACCGAGCGGCTGCGCGCGCGCGAGGAACTGGCCACCTTCGCGGCGGAGGCCAGCGGCGTGCGCGAACAGGAGAAGACCCGCATCGCCCGCGAACTGCACGACGAGCTGGCGCAGTCGCTCACCGCGCTGAAGATGGACACGATCTGGGTGCGCGACAACCTCCAGGCCGACCCGGCCGGCGCCACCGCGCGCCTGTCGCAGATGCTGGCCATGCTCGATGCCAGCGTCGCGGCCACCCGCCGCATCGCCGCCGACCTGCGCCCGCTGGTGCTGGACGACCTAGGCCTCGCGCCCGCCATCGAATGGCTGGTGCAGAACTTCACCCAGCGCTCCGGCGTCCCCTGCGACCTGGACATCGATGAGGAGCTGGAACTGCAGGAGCCCTATGCGACCGCGGTGTTCCGCATCGTGCAGGAATCGCTGTTCAACGTCGGCAAGCACGCGCACGCCGGCAGCGTCCAGGTGCGGGTGGCGCGCGAGGGCGGCGAGATGGTGCTCTGCGTGCAGGACGACGGCGTCGGCTTCCAGGTGTCGGACCCGCGCAAGCCGCAGTCGCTCGGCCTGGTGGGCCTGCGCGAGCGCGCCCACCTGCTGCAGGGCAGGCTGACCGTGGCCAGCACGCCGGGGCAGGGTACGCGGGTCGAGGCCCGTATCCCGGTGCGGGAGCCGGCGTGATCCGCCTCGTGCTGGCCGACGACCACGCGATCGTCCGCGAGGGTCTCAAGCGCATCGTCGGCGAAGCCGGCGACCTGGAGGTGGTCGGCGAGGCCGCCGACGGCGGCGAGGTGATGCAGCGGGTGCGCGGGCTGGAGTTCGACCTGCTGGTGCTGGACCTGTCCATGCCCGGTCGCAGCGGCATGGAGCTGATCAAGCAGGTGAAGGCCGAGAAGCCCCGGCTGCGCATCCTGGTGCTGTCCATGCACCAGGAGACGCAGTACGCGGTGCGCGCCATCAAGGCCGGCGCCAGCGGCTACCTGACCAAGGAGAGCGCCCCCGCGCAGCTGGTGCAGGCGCTGCGCAAGATCGCCGGCGGCGGCGCCTACATCAGCGCCGAGGTCGCCGAGCAGCTGGCACTCGGCGCCATGCCCGGTGGCAGCGAAGCGGCGCCGCACGAGTCGCTGTCTCACCGCGAATTCGAGGTGATGCGGCGGCTGGCAGCCGGCGAATCGGTCACCGACATCGCCACCGCGCTGAACCTGTCGGTCAAGACCGTCAGCACGCACAAGGCCAACCTGATGGCCAAGCTGGGGCTGCACAACCAGACCGAGCTGGTGCGCTACGCCCTCAAGCACGGCCTGATCGAGCTGGGCTGAAATTCAGCCGGCGGCTGCGCCGACGCCGTATGCCGGCCGGGTGCGCATCTTCGCCAGCACCCCTCCTGGATCGAACAGCAACACCAGCTCGGGCGCGGCCCGGGGGTCGCGTGCGCCCCGCGCCCGGTAGACCCAGGCCTCGTAGCCGCTGTCGAAGCGCACCACCTCCGCCTTCCCCAGCCGTCCCTGAACTTCGTCCTTGCGGCTTTCGCCCAGGCGCACCAGCAGCGCGGCGGCGGGGACCGTCAGCTCGGGGTCGCCGAACGGCGAGTCGGGCTCGTCCGGGGCGAACCAGCCGCCGCCCCTGGTGGCGCACCCCGCCAGGAACAAGGAAGCCAGCAAGGCTGCGAACACGGACCGGTCAATCGCTTGCATGGCGATCCTCCATGTAGTCGAACACCACCCGGGTGTCGTCGGGCCAGCCGGGGTCGGCCAGCGGCAGGAAGAAGGTGCGGTCCAGCAGCACTTCGCAGTCGCAGTACGGCAGTTCGCGCTCGAGGTGGGGCTCGTCGATCGCGCCGGCCCACAGCCGCACGGCCGGCAGCATCTCGCGGCGCGCGCCGGACTCCAGCGTCACGCCGAAGATCGGCCGGTCGGCGAAGAACAGGTAGCGGTTGCCCTCGCTGCCGCAGTACGCGGGCGTGGTCGACAGCTCGGAAAAGATCCGGGTGATGAACGAGGGGCTGTTGGAGTACAGGCCGGCCTCCATGCCGACCCGGCATTCCAGCCTCAGGTCGCCCAGCCGGCGCGTGCCGGCCGGCAGGCCCGGCGTGCGCACCTCCGCGCGCCAGGTCATGGTCAGTGCCTTGCGGTCGGGCGTGACCTTGGCGTCCTCCGTCCAGGCCTTGGCGTCGCGCGGGAGCACGAAGGTGCGATCCGGCGCCACGTCCAGTGGGATCTCCACGGTGGATCCCAGCACCAGCAGTTCCAGCCGGTCCAGGTCCACGCCGCGCTTGCGCGGCAGCAGCTTGAACCGCAGCTGCCCGTGCGGCGAGCGCGCGTGCTCGCGCTCGAACAGGTCCATGCCGCGGACCATGCGACGGTAGGACTTCTCGACCGGGTCCTTGACCGGGTCGTAGGTGATGGTCACGCCCGGCAGCGCGGCGTGTACGCCCGCGCCCTGCTGCTGCGCGCCGGCGGGCCAGGGCGGCAGCACGCCGGCCAGCGCGAGGGCGAGCAGGGGCGCGAGGCCCCGCCAGCGGCGCCCGGCGCGCATCGGCGCCTCAGCGGTTCTGCTGCGACTTCCAGTTTGCGTACGCCTGGTCCATCCGCTCGCGGCGGCTCTGGTCGTTGTCGGCGTCGACGTCCATGTCGGAGCGGCCCGGGCCGCCCATCGCCCGCGTGTCGTCGCGCTTGCTCTTCGCGTGGCGCTCGCCCGCGCGCTTGTCCGCCTTGCCGGCATGGCGCTCGTCGGCCGTCTTCGCGTCGTGGGCCATGTCCTTGGACTCGCCCTTGACCCGGTTAGCGGCGCGCCGGGTCGCATCGCCGACCTTGTCGGCGGCGCTGCGGACCTTCTCGCCGAAGGTGCGGCCGTCGGCGGCGGCATCGGCCTTGGCATTCGCGCCCGGCACCTCGGAGGCGCCGTCGCGCACCTGGGCCCAGGCGCCGGAGCCGGTCGCCAGCAGGGCGGCCAGCAGGAGGGGGGTGTACTTCATGGTGGATCCTTTCGGAGGGGTCGTACACCGCCATCTGACGCCTGAGCGGCGCGCCGCGCTGTCGGATGCGATTGCAAGGACGTGTAGTGCTAGGACTTTTCCTAGTACCGCTCGGACTGGCGGCGGCTGCGTTCCGGACTCCTCCTAGCTCCGCTTTCATCCTGCGCCGATGTCGCCAAAGGGGAGGGCCGGGCACAGTACATCCCATGGCAACCGCCCCTTCCCTCCCCGTGAGAGTCTTCCTGGCCGACGACTCCGCTCCCATCCGCCAGCGGGTGGCCGAGCTGCTGGCCGTGCGCTCGATGGACATCGTCGGCGAGGCCGAGACGCCGCGGGCCTCCATCGACGGCATCCTTGCCGCCCATCCCGACGTGGTGGTGCTCGACGTCCAGCTCGAGGGCGGTACCGGCCTCGAGGTCCTGCGCGCCGTGCGCCAGGCCGACCCCGGTATCGCCTTCGTCGTGTTCTCCAACAACTCCGCGCCGGCCTACCGCAAGCGCTACCTGGGCGAGGGTGCCCGCTGCTTCCTCGACAAGAGCAGCGAGTTCGACCGGCTCGCCAGCGCCGTGGCCGAAGCCTCCGCCGTGCGCGTGCACTGAATCACAAGCCTCAACGAAGAAAGACCCGCCATGTCCTCCGCTACCCTCGAAGCCCCCCGCGTCCCTGCGGCCAAGGTCATTCCCCTCCGGGAGGGCCGCACGGGCGCGCCCGCGCCGCTGACGACCCTGTGCTCGAGCTGCCACCTCAAGGACATCTGCCTGCCCTGCGGGCTGACCGGCAACGAGGTGGAGCGCCTGGACGGGCTGCAGTTCGCGCGCCGCAAGGTCAAGGCCGGCCAGACGCTGTACCGCCAGGGCGATGCGTTCCACTACATCTACGCGGTGCGCAGCGGCACCTTCAAGTCCAGCCTGATGCTGCCCGACGGCCGCGAGCAGGTCACCGGCTTCCACATGGCCGGCGAGCTGATGGGCCTGGACGGCCTGGCCCAGGGCCAGCACGCCAGCAGCGCCACCGCGCTGGAGGACGCCGAGATCTGCTCCATCCCCTATGCGCAGCTGGCCGAGCTGTCCACCGCCAGCACCAACCTGCAGATGGTGGTCAGCCGCCTGATGAGCCGCGAGATCGTGCGCGAGCACAACCTCATGGTGCTGCTGGGCAGCATGAACGCCGAGGAGCGCCTGGCCGCCTTCCTGCTCAACATCTCGCAGCGGATGAAGGCCCGCGGCTACTCGCAGCACGAGTTCCACCTGCGCATGACCCGTGCCGAGATCGGCAGCTACCTGGGCATGAAGCTGGAGACGGTGAGCCGCACCTTCTCGGCCTTCCAGCAGCAGGGCCTGCTGGAGGTGGACAAGCGCCACATCCGCATCCTGGACCTGGCCGGATTGACGCGCGCCTTCGAGATGCGCGTGCAGTGAGTGCGGCGGCCGTGGCCTGACGCAGGCGCCGCGCGTGGCGCCGGCAGGCCACAATCGCCGCATGCAACTGCGAACCCTGGGCCTGTCCCCCCTCCAAGTCTCGCCGCTGTGCCTCGGCGGCAACGTGTTCGGCTGGACCGTCGACGAGCGGACCTCGTTCTCGCTGCTCGACGCCTGGCTGGACGCCGGCTTCAACTTCATCGATACCGCCGACACCTATTCGCGCTGGGCGCCGGGCCACGTGGGCGGCGAATCCGAGACCGTCATCGGCAAGTGGCTGGCCCAGGGCGGCCGGCGCGACCGGGTGGTGATCGCCACCAAGGTCGGCATGGACATGGGCGAGGGCCGCGTGGGCCTGAAGCCGGCCCGCATCCGCGAGGCGGTCGAGCAGTCGCTGCGGCGCCTGCAGGTGGACTGCATCGACCTGTACCAGGCGCACAAGGACGACGAGGACACGCCGCTGGAGGAGACGCTGGAAGCCTTCGGTGCGCTGGTCAAGCAGGGCAAGGTCCGTGCGATCGGCGCGTCCAACTACAGTGCGGCGCGCCTGTCGCAGGCGCTGGAGGCCAGCCGGCGCCTGGGGCTGCCCCGCTACGAGAGCCTGCAGCCCCTGTACAACCTGTACGACCGGGCGGTGTTCGAGCGGGAACTGCAGCCGCTGTGCGAACGCGAGCGCATCGGCGTCATCAGCTTCTACGCGCTGGCCGCCGGCTTCCTGACCGGCAAGTACCGCAGCGAAGCGGACGCGGGCTTGAGCGCGCGCGGTGCCAACACCACGAAAAAGTACCTGAACGAGCGCGGCCTGGAGATCTTGGCGGCACTGGACGAGGTGGCCGGCCGCGTCGGCTGCAAGCCCGGCCAGGTGGCGGTCGCCTGGGTCATGGCCCAGCCGGGCGTCACCGCGCCGATCGCCAGCGCTACCTCGCTGGCACAACTGGAGGAACTGGTGGCGGCCGCGCGCATCCGGCTCGACGACGAGGCCCTGCGGCGGCTGGACCAGGCCAGCCGCGAAGGCTGAGCCAACCGGGTACTCAGGCGGCGCCCAGCGCCAGCTCGCCGGCGTCCGCGTCGGCGGCCGGCAGGCGCACCATGAACTCCGAGCCGTGGCCGTGCCCCGCGCTGCGGGCCTGCACGATGCCCCCGTGCAGGCGCACCACCTGGTGGACGACCGACAGGCCGATGCCCATCCCGCCGGGTTCCATCTGCTCGGCGCGCGGGTCGCGGGTGAACAGGTCGAAGATCCGCGGCAGCACGGCCGGGTCTATGCCCATGCCGTTGTCCTCGATCCGGAGCACGACGTCGTCGTCCTCCTGGGTCGCCTTGCACCAGACCCGGCCGCCCGCCGGCGTGTACTTGATGGCGTTGCTGACCAGGTTGTTGAGGACCTGCAGCAGGCGCGCGCGGTCGATGTCCACCGGCAGCGGCTGGGGCGGCAGCACCGCCTCCAGTTGCACGCCCTTGCCGACGGCGGCGCCCTCGTGCCCGCTTACGCATTCCTCGACCAGGGTCCGCAGGTCTTCGCGGGTGCGATTGAGCTCCAGCTGGCCGGCGTCCAGCCGGGCCGCTTCCATCAGGTCGTCGGCCAGGCTGCGCAGGGTCGCGATCTGGCTGTGCATGATCTCGGCCACCCGCTGCACCCGCTCGTCGCCGCCGATGCGCTCCAGGATCTGTGCCGAGGAATGGAGCGGCGCCAGCGGGTTGCGCAGCTCGTGCCCGAGGGTGCGCAGGAACTGGTTGGTGCGCTCGCGCGCCCGCCTGGCCAGCTCCAGCTCGTTCTCCAGCGCATCGAGCTGCATGCGCAGGTCGGTCCGGTCACGCACCGTCTTGACGAAGCCGAGCAGTTGGCCGTCGGCGCCGCGGATCGCATCCACCGTCCCGGTGACCCAGATGCGGTTGCCGTCCTTGCGCAGGTGCCAGCGGTCGTCTTCCGCGCGGCTGTCGTGCATCGCCACAGCGAGTTCGTGCTGGTCCAGCCCGCGGGCCCGGTCTTCGGCCGTGAAGATCAGCGACACGGGCTTGCCTAGGACCTCCTCCGCGCTGTAGCCCAGGACCTTCTCGGCGGCGCCGGCCCAGGCGACGATGCGGCCGCCAGGATCCAACGCGATGAACGCGTATTCCTTGGTCTGCGTCAGGAACAGTTGGTGCAGGACCGTCACGAGGTCCCGCGGATGGGGATCGGCCATGGGAATTCGGGCTGGTAGGCGGTCAAGCTAGCCCATTCCCGGCCCGGCGGGCGTCAGTGGCGAGCGGTTTCGCACCGTCGCCGAACCCGGACGCCGGCGTGGGGGCCGGCTCGCCGGAAGGCGATCTCAGCGGCGTCGTTGCGGCGCCGCGGCGCCCGGCGCGTCGCCCTGCCGTGGCGGCAGGTGGCGGAACATGATGCGGCCCTTGTTCAGGTCGTAGGGCGACAGTTCCAGCGTGACGTAGTCGCCGGCGATGATGCGGATGTGGTGCTTGCGCATCTTGCCGCCGCTGTAGGCGACCAGGTTGTGGCCGTTCTCCAGCACGACGCGGTAGCGCGAGTCGGGCAGGACTTCCTCCACCCGTCCTCGCATCTCGATCAATTCTTCCTTCGCCATGGACTTCCTTTGCTCAGTTTGCGAATCGCGCTGCGCCGGCCACGCCCACGACCCCCGCCGCCGGGCCGCTGCGGCGGCGGAACCGTAGGGGGCGGTGGAGGGTTGCGGGCCGGCACGGGACCGGGACAAGGCAGGGCGAGTGGCCATGTCCGGCCGTGACCTGCCATCGGGACCGTCGCGCGCCGGCAGACGGGCCAGGATCGCCCGCGATTTTACGGCGCTGGCACGCGCTTTGCAGGCGATCGCTCGCGGGCCCGGAGGCGCGCTTCACGACGCAGGCTGGGCCTGGCGCGCGTCCGCCCCGGTCCAGCCGCCGCCCAGGGCGCGGTACAGCAGGACGCGGTTCTGCAGCTGGGCCAGGCGCACCTGGATCTCGGCCTGCCGGGCCGAGAACAGGGAGCGTTGCGCATCCAGCAGGTCCAGCGTGCTGGCCACGCCGGCGTCGAAGCGCATCTGGGCCAGCCGCGCCCGGACCGCCTCGGCCTGCGCGACCCTGGACTGCGCCTGCAGCTGGTCGCCCAGCGTGGCGCGCCCGGCCAGCGCGTCGGCGACTTCGCGGAAGGCCGACTGGATGGCGCGCTCGTACTGAGCCACCGCGATGTCGCGGCCGACCTGGGCCGAACGCAGGCCAGCCTCGTTGCGGCCGGCATCGAAGATCGGCTGCAGCAGCGAGGGCGCGATGGTGTAGGCCCAGGAGCCGCCGCTGTCGAACAGGCCGGACAACTGGCTGCTGGCCCGGCCGGCGCTCGCGGTGAGGGTGATGCGCGGGAAGAAGGCGGCACGCGCGGCGCCGATGTTGGCGTTGGCTGCCACCAGCAGCTGCTCGGCCTGGCGCACGTCGGGGCGTTCGGCCAGGATCTCCGACGGCATCCCGGCCGGCACGTCGGGCAACGTGAGCGCCGCCAGGGTGGTGCCGGTCTGGTAGTCGGCCGGCAGCGCGCGCCCGACCAGCAGGCCGAGCGCGTTCAGGTCCAGCGCGCGCTGGCGCTGCTGCTGCGCGAGCGCGGCGCGCGCCGTCTCGGCCAGCGACTCGGCGCCGCGCAGGTCCAGCTCGGAGGAGACGCCGTTGTCGAAGCGAAGCTGGATCAGGCGCAGCGATTCCTCGCGCGTGGCCAGCGTCTGGCGGGTGAGCGCCAGCAGTTCCTCGTCGGCCACCAGCGAGAGCCAGGTGGTGGCGACGGCGCCCACCAGCGTGACCTGGGCGGCCTTGCGGCCTTCCTCGGTGGCGAGATACTGCGCCAGCGCCGCTTCCGACAGGCTGGCGATGCGGCCGAAGAAGTCCAGCTCCCAGGTGGTGAGGGCCAGTCCCACCTGGTAGCTGGTCACCTGGTTGCCGGTGGCGGGACTGGGCGCGCGGGAGGCGTTGACGCCCACGCCCACGCTTGCGAGCCGGTCGGCCCGGCGGATGTCGTACTGGGCGCGCGCCTGCTCGATGTTCAGCACCGCCACGCGCAGGTCGCGGTTGTTCGCCAGCGCATCGGCGACCAGTCCGCGCAGGCGCTCGTCGGCGAAGAAGCGCTGCCAGTCCAGTGCCGGCGCCGGCGTGCCGTCGGTGGCGGCGGCGTAGGGAAAGGCGGCCGGGACGGGCGCCGCGGGCCGCTCGTAGGTGGGCATGAACGAGCAGCCGGCCAGCACGGACGCGGCCACGGGGGCGATGACGAAGGCGCGGATGCGATGCGGCCTCATACCTGGTCTCCTGCATGCGCGCCGGACGGCAGTTCCGGGCCGCCCAGTTCGTGCGTGTACAGCTTGCGCTGGCGCTCGCTGCCCTTGAAGAAGCTGCGCACCACGACGAAGAACACCGGCACGAAGAACACCGCCAGCGTGGTGCCGGTGAGCATGCCGCCCAGCACGCCGGTGCCGATGGCGCGCTGGCTGGCCGAGCCGGCGCCGGTGGCGATCGCCAGCGGCAGCACGCCGAGGCCGAAGGCCATCGACGTCATGATGATGGGCCGGAAGCGCAGGTGGGCCGCCTCCAGTGCCGCCGAGATCACGTTCTTGCCCTGGGCCTGCAGGTCCTTGGCGAACTCGATGATCAGGATGGCGTTCTTGGCCGAGAGGCCGATGATGGTGATCAGGCCCACCTGGAAGTACACGTCGTTGGCGTACCCGCGCAGCAGCGTGGCCAGCAGCACCCCCAGCACCCCCAGCGGCACCACCAGGATCACCGCCAGCGGGATCGACCAGCTCTCGTACAGCGCCGCCAGGCACAGGAACACCGCCAGGATGGCGAAGCCGTACAGGATCAGCGCCTGGGCACCGGCCAGCTTCTCCTCGCGCGACTGGCCGGTCCATTCGAAGCCGAAGCCGGCCGGCAGCTGCGCGGCGAGGCGTTCCATTTCTTCCATCGCGGCGCCGCTGCTGTAGCCCGGTGCCGCCATGCCCGAGATTCGCATCGCGGGGTAGCCGTTGTAGCGGATCGCCTGCATGGGACCGTTGGCCCAGCGGGTGCTGGCGAAGGCCGACAGCGGCACCGGCTTGCCCTCGCGGTTCAGCGCGTTCAGGCGCAGCAGGTCCTCCGGCTGCATGCGCGCCGGCGCGTCGGCCTGCACGATCACCCGCTGCAGCCGCCCCTGGTTCGGGAAGTCGTTGACGTAGGACGAACCGAGGGAGGTGGACAGCACGGCGTTGATCGCCTCGAAGCCGACGCCCAGGGCCTGCGCCTTCTCGCGGTCGATCTCCACCTGCAGCTGCGGCGCGTCTTCCAGGCCGTCGGGGCGGACCTGGGTCAGCACCTTGCTCTGGGCGGCCAGGCCGAGCAGCTGGTTGCGCGCGGCCACCAAGGCGTCGTGGCCGTGGCTGGCGCGATCCTGCAGACGGAAGGTGAAGCCGGAGGCGGTGCCCAGTTCGGGGATCGGCGGCGGGCTCAGCGGGAAGATGAACGCATCGCGGATGCCGGACAGGGCCCCGAAGGCGCGGCCGGCGAGCGACTGCGCCGACTGGCTGGCCTCGGTGCGCTCGTCCCAGGGCTTGAGCGTGACGAACGCCAGGCCGGCGTTCTGGCCCTGGCCGGAGAAGGAGAAGCCCAGCACGCTGACCATGCTCTGCACCTCCGGCTGCTGCAGCACCCAGCCCTCGACCTGCTCCATCACGCCGCGCGTGCGCTGGGCGGTGGCGCCCGGCGGCAGCTGCACGTTGACCAGCATGTTGCCCTGGTCCTCCTGCGGCAGGAAGGAAGTGGGCAGCCGGGTGTAGACCAGCGCCGCGGCCGCCGCGATGACGCCGTACAGGATCAGATACCAGGGCGCGCGGCGCAGCATGCGCGCCACCAGCCCCTCGTAGCCGTGCGCGGCGCGCTTGAACGAGCGGTTGAACCAGCCGAAGAAGCCGCGCTTCTCGACGTGGTGGCCGGCCTCCACCTGCTTGAGCAGGGTGGCGCACAGGGCCGGCGTGAGCGACAGCGCCATGAACGCCGAGAAGGAGATCGACGACACCATCACCGCGGCGAACTGGCGGTAGATGTTGCCGGTGGAACCGGCGAAGAAGGCCAGCGGCACGAACACCGAGATCAGCACCACGGTCACGCCGATGATGGCGCCCTGGATCTGGCCCATGGCCTTGCGCGTCGCCTCGCGCGGCGGCAGGCCTTCCTCGCTCATGATGCGCTCGACGTTCTCCACCACCACGATGGCGTCGTCCACCACGATGCCGATCACCAGCACCATGCCGAACATGGTCAGCACGTTGATCGAGAAGCCCAGCGCCAGCAGGGTGGCGAAGGTGCCCAGCAGGGCCACCGGCACCACCAGCGTGGGGATCAGGGTGTAGCGCCAGTTCTGCAGGAACAGGAACATCACCAGGAACACCAGCGCCACCGCCTCCAGCAGCGTCACCACCACCTGGGTGATGGAGATGCGGATGAAGCGGGAGCTGTCGTACGGGATGTCCCACTTCATGCCCGGCGGGAAGTAGGCGGCCAGCTCCCCCATGCGCGCGCGGATCAGGTCGGCGGTCTCCAGCGCATTGCCGCTGGGCGACAGCTGCACGCCGATGCCGGTGGACGGCTTGCCGTTCAGGCGCGCCGAGGTGGCGAAGTTCTGCGCGTTCAGCTCGACCCGGGCCACGTCCTTCAGCCGCACGGTGGAGCCGTCGGTGTTGGCGCGCAGCACGATCTCGCGGAACTGCTCCGGCGTGCTCAGCTGCCCCGGCACGACCACGGTGGCGGCGATGCCCTGGCCGGCGACGTTGGGCAACTCGCCGATCGAGCCGGCCGACACCTGCGCGTTCTGGGCCCGGATGGCGGCGTTGACCTCGGCGGCCGACAGGTTGTAGCCGACCAGCTTCTGCGGGTCGATCCAGATGCGCATCGCCGCTTCGGTGCCGAACAGCTGCGCCTGGCCGACGCCGGGGATGCGCTGGATCTCCGGCAGGATGTTGCGCGAGGCGTAGTCGCCCAGCTGCACCGGGGTGAAGTTCGGGTCGTCCGAGGAAATGATGGTGAACAGCAGGAAGTTCGAGCGCGACTTGTCCACGCGCACGCCCTGCTGCGTCACCGCCGCGGGCAGGCGCGGCGTCGCCCGCGACAGCCGGTTCTGCACGTCGACCTGGGCCAGGTCGGGGTGCGTGCCCGGCTGGAAGCTGAGGGTGATCTGGCCGGTGCCGTTGGCCTGGGTCACCGACTCCATGTAGATCAGGCCCGGCGAGCCGTTCATCTCCTGCTCGATCACGCTGATGACGCTCTCCTCCATGGTGGTGGCGGAGGCGCCGGGGTAGGTGGCGGAGATGACGATGGACGGCGGCGCGACGGGCGGGTACTGCGCGATCGGCAGCTGCGTGATCGCGACGCCGCCGAGCACGATGATGAACAGGGCGATCACCCACGCGAAGATGGGCCGGTCGATGAAGAACTTGGCCATGCGGCGGCGCCCCGGTCAGTTGCGGGCGGCGGAAGCGGCCGGTGCCGGCGCCGAAGCAGCCGGGGCGGCCGGCGCGGATGCAGCGGGCTTGCCGTCGTTCCAGGGCACCGGCTTGACCGGGCTGCCCGGCTGCAGCTTCTGGAACCCGTCCACCATTACCTGCTCGCCGGCCTTGAGGCCGTCCAGGATCACCCATTGGCCGTTCTGCGAGCCGCCGACCTTGACCTGGCGCGGCGCCACCTTGCCGTCGGGCCCGACCACCATCACGCTGTCGCCCTGCTGCGAGCGGGTCACCGCCTGCTGCGGCAGCAGCACGGCATTGCTGGCCGTGGCCTGCTCCAGTTGCACCCGCACGTACATGCCGGGCAGCAGCAGGCCGCGGGCATTGGGCACTTCGGCGCGCAGCGAGACGTTGCCGGTGGCGGGGTCGACCTGCAGGTCGGCGAACAGCAGCCGGCCCGGCTGTGCGTAGGTGCTGCCGTCCTCCAGCACCACCTTGACCGGGGTGGCGTCGGCGCCCGAGCGCTTGAGGCGGCCGAGCTCCAGCGCCCGGCGCAGGTTGAGCACCTCGGTGGAGGATTGGGTGATGTTCACGTACAGCGGGTTGATCTGCTGGATGAGGGCCAGCGGCGTGGCTTCGCCTTGCCCGACCAGCGCGCCTTCGGTCACCAGCGCCCGGCCGATGCGCCCGGAGATCGGCGCGTTCACCTGCGCGTAGCCCAGGTTGATGCGGGCGTTCTTCACCGCCGCCTCGCCGGCAGCCACTTCGGCTTCGCCGGCCTTCTGCGCCGCCACGGCGTTGGCGTACTCCTGCTTGCTGATCGCGTTGGCCTCCACCAGCGGCCGGTAGCGCTCGGCCAGGGCCTTGGCCTGGCCCAGGTTGGCCTGTGCGCGCGCCAGCGTCGCCTGCGCGCTCGCCAGAGCCGCCTCATAGGGCGAGGCGTCGATGCGGAACAGCGGCTGCCCGGCCTTCACGTCGCTGCCCTCGCGGAACAGCCGCTCCTGCACGATGCCGGCCGCGCGCGCGCGCACCTGCGCCGTGCGCGATGCCTCCAGCCGGCCCGGCAACTCGGTGACCAGTCCGATGTCGTGCAGCTGCACCGTCACGACGCCGACTTCCGGCGGCGGCATGCCGCCGCCCGGCGGGGCGGATGCATTCTGGCTGTTGGACTGGCCGCAGGCGGCCAGCAGGAGCGCAGCGGCGAGGGCGGGGGCGATCAGGAGGTTCTGGCGCGACAGGTGCATGGGCCGGCGGCGAGCAAAGCCAGTCAGTATACGAATCGATACCGGGCGGTGCAGCGCCGGCCCGCGCATGGGCTTGCGCGGGATTCGGGTCATTCGGGCCGGTTCGTGCAGGACGCCGGAATCCGTGCACAAGAACCGGTCGCCGGCCGCGATCAGACGATGAACGACAGCAGCAGCAACAGCAGCACGGTGCCGATGACGGACACCAGGATGGAGCGGACCCAGCCGAGCTTGTTGGAGAAGAACAGGAACATGCGTTCACCTTGCGGCTTGCGAAGCGGGCGCGGAGTAGGGGCCTGCGGGCGCTGCGCGTAGCCCGCCACCGACAGCACGCGCTCCGCGTGTCGTCGGCACGACGCAGCGCCGGACCGCGCGTCGCTCCGGCGTGACCGGCCGTCGCGCAATGCACCGTCCATGGGTGTAACAACCAGTGACACCCCCGCTGTGGATGAGGTACAACGCCGCCAAGTGCAACCGACAGTCCGTGGCAATCATCGTGACCACGCTCCCCACCGACCATGCAGTGCCAACGGCAGTACCGGCCCCTCAGGTCCCCCCTCCGTTCCCCTCGCCGAGGCGGGACCGCCTGAGCGATGGGGCACGAGCACTACACACCCGACGAAGCTGATTTCCCGGCCACCGAAGCGGCGCCGCTGGATGCCCTGTTCACGCCGTCGCAGCTCTCCGGTAGCGGGGAAAGCCGCCTGCCCACCCAGCCACCGGTCGAGGACGAAGCCGCGATCTGCACCTTCGTGTACGCGCGGGTCCACCATTTCGCGTCGGCCTGTTCGACCATGGCCGGCGCGGAGCTCACCGCCTTCGTCAACGAGGTCCGCCGCACGCTGTCCTCGGCAGCCCTGAAGCTCGGTGGCGAGATCGCCCAGCGCCGCCCCGACTCCATCCTCTGCGCCTTCACGCACAAGCCGGAAGACCGCGTCCCCACGCATGCCAAGCGCGGGCTGCATGCGGCGATCCTGACCGTGCACGACGTGATGCAGCTGGCCGCGCGCATCGGCCCGCAGCTCGAGGCGGCCGGCGTCCCGCCGCTGTGGATCGCGGTCGGCGTGCACCTGGGCGCCGGCGAGGTCACGCCGCGCGCCAACAACGCCGAGCGCATGGTGCACGCCGCCGGCGAGGCGGTGGAGATCGCGCGCCTGCTCGAAGGCGTGGGCGCCGACCTGCGCTGGGGGCTGGTGGCCTCGGCCGGCACCCGGCTGGCCGCCGGCACGCGGGTGGCGAGCGGCCGCTGCGCCAGCCTCGGCCTGCCGGACGATTCGTACCTGGAGCTCACCGAGATCAACGGCCTGGTGCCGCGCGCCGGCTCGAAGACGCCGCCCAGCCACTACGCCATGCTGCGCGAGTCCCTGGAGCGCAACCAGCAGGTCGCCCGCGCGACCGAGGGCGCCCCGGTCGGCAACGGCAACCTGCTGATCGAGGACTACCGCGTGCTGCGCAAGATCGGCGAGGGCGGCAACGCCTCGGTCTACCTGGCGCAGCCGGTGGGCGGCGGGCCGACCCAGGTGCTCAAGGTGATGCGCATCGACGGCCCCGAGGGCGACGCCGGCCTGCAGCGCTTCCTGCAGGAGTACGCGCTGATCGCGGGCATCGAACACCCGAACGTGGCGCGCTTCTTCCGCCAGGGCTTCTCGGCCGGCAGCGCCTACATCGCGATGGAGTACTTCCCGCTGGGCGACCTGCGCAGCCGCATCCGCCGCCTGCTGGACCCCGCCATCGCGCTGTACTACCTGCGCCAGATCGCCGGCGGACTGGAGGCCATCCACCAGGCCAACATCGTCCACCGCGACCTCAAGCCCGACAACATCATGATCCGCCAGGACGGCATCGTCGCGATCACCGACTTCGGCGTGGCCAAGCAGATCTCGATGCTGATCACCGACACCGGCGCCGGCGAGGTGGTCGGCACCCCGTACTACCTCAGCCCGGAGCAGGCGCAGGGCCGGCGCGTGGATACGCGGGCCGACCTGTACAGCCTGGGCGTGCTCGCCTACGAGATGCTCACGGGCAACAAGCCCTACCACGCGACCACCACGCAGGACCTGCTGCGCCTGCACGTGGAGGCGCCGGTGCCCGCGCTGCCGCCGCAGCACGCGCACCTGCAGCCTGTGCTCGACCGGCTGATGGCCAAGGAGCCGGAGCAGCGCTACGCGTCCGCCACCGAACTGCTGGACGACCTGGACAGGCTGCAGGCATGACCGCGATGTTTCCAGCGTGCGCAGGCCCCTGGCAATTGCAGGCGGTGCTGGGCCGGGGCCGGCGCTCCACCGTGTACCGCGGCACCGATGCCCGCGGCCGGATCGCCGCCATCAAGCTGTCGCGCGACGCCGATCTGGCGCGCGAGCACCGCGTGCTTGCCGGCTTCGACCACGACAACCTGCTGCGGCCGCTGGACTGCGGCCGCGGCGCGCAGGGCCAGTGGCTGGCCACCGAGTGGGCGCAGGGCGGACCGCTGGGCGCGGCGCCCGACGGCGGCTTCGACGAGCCGCAGGTGCGCCGCTGGCTGGCCGAGGTGGCCGGTGCGCTGGCGCACCTGCACGGCAGCGGCTGGGTGCACCGAGACCTCAAGCCCGCCAACCTGCTGCTGCGTGCCGACGGCACGCTGGTGCTGGCCGACTTCGGCGAAGCGGTGCCGGCCGGCAGCCCCGGGCCCGCGGTCCCCGGCACCATCGTCGGATCGCCCAGCCATGCGGCGCCCGAACAGTCGCAGGGCGCCCCGGCTGCACCGGCGGCCGATGTCTACAGCCTCGGCGTGCTGCTGCACGAGTGGCTCACCGGCCGCCCGCCCTTCGGCGGCGAGACGCCGGCGGAGGTGCTGGCGCAGCACCTGTTCGCCCCCATCCCGCGGCTGCCGGCCGCGCGGGCGCAGTGGCAGCCACTGCTGGATGCCCTGCTGGCCAAGGACCCGGCCCGGCGGTTGCCGGACGGGCAGGCCGTGCTCACCAGGAACGCAACGTGAATCCCAACGACCACTATCTCGTCGACGTGATCGGCTTCAACGACGTGGAGCGCGCGATGCTGGCCAGCATCTTCGCGCTGGCGGCGCGGCGCGATCCCGGCTTCGCGCAATTCGAGCCCGGCACCGCCGGCCGCACGCCCGACGTCTACCTCGTGGATGCCGACAAGCCCGAGGCCATGAAGGAGTTCCGCTCGCTGCACCAGCGCGCCGGCTTGCCCTCGGTGCTGATCGGCAGCAGCGCACAGGGCACCGACTTTCCCGTGCTGCCGCGCCCGCTGCAGTGGGCGCGCCTGCTGCAGGCGCTGGACGACGCGGTTGCTGCCGGCGACGACGGCGCGCCCTTCGTGCCGCCTCAGGCCGACCCGCTGCGACGCAGCCTGCCGGCCGCCGGCCGCTCCAACTCGCCGCAGGCGCTGCCCGACCCCGGCGCCGCCCGCCGGATGATGGGCGACACGGTGCTGGTGGTGGACGACAACGCCACGGTGCGCGCCTTCATGCAGGCCAAGCTGGCGCCGTTCGGCTTCGAGGTCGATTTCGCCGAGACCGGCGAGGAGGCCATCGGCCTTTCGGGCACCCACGAGTACACCTGCGTGTTCCTCGACGTGGTGCTGCCGGGCATCGACGGCTACCAGGTCTGCAAGCTGATCAAGTCGAACAAGCAGGCGATCAGGAAGACCGCGGTGGTGATGCTCACCAGCCGCAGCTCGCCGTTCGACAAGCTGCGCGGCTCGCTGGCCGGCTGCGACGAATACCTCACCAAGCCCCTGGACGAGGACCGCCTGCTGGAGGTCATCGCCAAGTTCCTGCCCAGCGGGCGCAAGCAGGCGGAACGGGCGGCGCGCAAATGAACACGAACACGACGAACGGCAAGTCCATCCTGGTGGTCGACGACACGCGCTCCATGCGCAAGATGGTCTCGGCGGTGCTCACCGGCGCCGGCTACGAGGTGTCGGAGGCCGGCGACGGCGCCGAGGCCCTGCAGCTGGCGCAGCAGCGGCAGTTCGACCTGGTGGTGACCGACCACAACATGCCCGTGATGGACGGCGTGACGCTGGTGCGCGAGCTGCGGCGGCTGGCGCAGTACGACTCGGTGGCGCTGATCGTGCTCTCGACCGAGGTCGATCCCGCGCTCAAGCAGAAGGGCCGCGAGGCCGGCGCCACCGGCTGGATGGCCAAGCCCTTCGACCCCCAGCGCATGCTGGACATCGTGGGGAAATTCGTATGACCCCCCCGAAGCGGCCTCCGGCCGCCTCCCCCCGGGGGGGGCGCCACCAGCGGCCCGGCGAAGCCGGTTCCGCGGTGGCCCTCGCATTCCAGCGTACCTTCGCCGCCCGCATCGAATCGAGGTGACCGGGATGCAGCCCTCCACCGCCTTCGGCGACCCCAACGCCTACCGCGAGATCTTCTTCGAGGAGACGCACGAGCACCTCGCGCAGATCGAGTCCATCCTGCTGCGCCTGCAGCCGGACCAGCCCGGCGCCGACTGGGGGGCCGACCTGAACGCGATCTTCCGCGCCGTGCACTCGATCAAGGGCAGCGCCGCCATGCTGGGCTGCCAGGACATGGCGGCGCTGGCCCACCTGCAGGAGAACCTGCTGGACCTGCTGCGCAAGCAGGAGCGGCCGCTGGAGACGGCCGACATCGAGGCCCTGCTGCGCGCCGGTGATGCGGTGCAGGCGCAGGCCCTGTGCCACCGGGGGCTGGCCGACAAGTCGCCCGAGACCTCGGTCGTGGAAGCCATGCTGCGCGACCAGCTGGCTCGCCCGCGCGCCGGTGCCCAGGGCGCCACGGCGGGGCCGGTGCGGCGCGCCTTCCGCGTGCAACTGGGTCCGCTGGAGGCGGCGATCCCCGAATCCGAGCTGGAGATGATGCTGGCCGGCCTGGCGGAGATGGGCACCGTGGGCGACACGCAGCTGGACAACGTGGCCGGCGGCAGCGTGGTCTTCGACGTGGAGATCGAAGGCACGGCGATGGACCTGCAGAGCGTGCTGCTGCTGCTGGTCGCGCCGGAGCTGGTGACCATAGAGCCGCGCCAGCCCGCCGGCACCGGTGACGCTGCGGCGTCGCCTGTCGCGGCCGGCGCCAGCCCGCCGCCCCTGCCGGGCGCCGACCTGGGCGACGAGCTGTTCGTGGATCCGGACGTGTTCCGCCGCAAGCGCGAAGCCGCGCCCGTGGCCGCCGCCCCAGCCGCGACCGAGGCCATGGCACCGGCTGCCGCCCCGAGCCCGGCCCCGGCTTCGGCCGCGTTCGCGGCCCTCACCACGCCACCCGCGCCGGCGCCGGTGGCGGCCGCTTCCGCAGCGGCCCAGCAGGCCCTCGCGGAACTGACCGAGCCGGTCGGGCTGGGCGCGGCCGACACCGGCTACATCCGCGTGGCCACCGAGAAGATCGACCTGCTGGTCAACCTGGTGGGCGAGCTGGTCATCACCGAGGCGATGCTGTCCCGCAGCGGCAACCTGCAGGAGCAGGACGCCGGCGGCGGCCGCTTCGCCGAGAACGGCCTGGCCGACCTGTCGCGCCACACGCGCAACCTGCAGGAGGCGGTGCTGGCCATCCGCATGCTGCCGATCTCCAACGTGTTCTCGCGCTTCCCGCGCCTGGTGCACGAGCTGGGCTCCCGGCTCGGCAAGCGGGTGGAACTGCGCTTCGGCGGCGAGAGCACCGAACTGGACCGCGGCCTGATCGAGAAGATCTCGGACCCGCTCACCCACCTGGTGCGCAACGCGGTGGACCACGGGCTGGAAACGCCCGAGCACCGCATGGAGGCCGGCAAGCCGCCGGTGGGCACGCTGCGCCTGCACGCCACCCAGCGCGGGGGCAACGTCGTCATCGAGGTCAGCGACGACGGCCGCGGGCTGGACCGCAACCGCATCCTCGCCCAGGCGGCGCGGCGCGGCATCCCGGTGCCCGAGGACGCCACCGACGCGCAGGTCTGGCAGCTGGTGTTCATGCCCGGCTTCTCCACCGCCGAGCAGGTGACCGAGCTGTCCGGCCGCGGCGTCGGCATGGACGTGGTCCGCCGCAACATCCAGGCCCTGGGCGGCACCGTGGACCTGTCCTCGGCCGCCGGCTGGGGCACCACGGTCACGGTCAGCGTGCCGCTCACCCTGGCCATCATCGAGGCGATGACGGTGTCGGTGGGCGACGCCATCTACGTGCTGCCGCTGTCGGCGGTGGTGGAGTCGCTGCAGGTGCAGCCGGGCGAGATCCACGGCCTGCCCGGGCACGGCGACACGCTGCGGGTGCGCGAGGACTACCTGCCGGTGCTGCACCTGGCGCGACTGTTCCCGCCGCAGCAGCCGTCCGGAGGCGGCGACACCATCGCCGTGATCATCGAAGCCGAGGGCCGCCGCGTGGCCCTCGTGGTCGACGAACTGGTCGGCCAGCAGCAGATCGTGGTCAAGAGCCTGGAGGCGAATTTCCGGCGCGTGCCGGGCCTCTCGGGCGCCACCGTGATGGGCGACGGTTCGGTCGCCCTCATCCTCGACGTGAGCCACCTGGTGCGCCTGTGCAGCGGCCGCCAGGCCTCGCATGCCTGAGTGCAGCAGTAGCAGGAGCCGCAACCCATGCAGACACAAGCCGCCAGTTTCCGCAACCCGGGCGAGGGCGCCCTGGCCGCGCCGGACCAGAACCGGGAGTTCCTCACCTTCCGGCTGGGTGCCGAGAGCTACGCGATCGACATCCTGAAGGTGCAGGAGATCCGCGGCTGGGAGCCGCCCACCGCGATCGCCAACTCGCCGCCCTTCATCAAGGGCGTGATCAACCTGCGCGGCGTGATCGTGCCCATCCTGGACCTGCGGGTGAAGTTCCGGCTGGACAAGGCGGAGTACGACGACTTCACGGTGGTGATCATCCTGAACGTCGCCTCGCGCGTGGTGGGCGTCGTCGTGGACTCGGTCTCCGACGTGCTGGCCCTGCCGGCGGAGGCGATCCGGCCGACGCCGGAGTTCGCCTCGGCCACCTTCGACACCCGCTACATCACCGGGCTGGCGACCGTCGAGGAAGACCTGCTGATCCTGCTGGACATCGAGAAACTGATGACCTCGGCCGACATGGCCCTGGTCGATGCCGCCACGCACTGAGGAATCGAGACATGGCAAGCAAATTCACCGCCGAGGCGATGCTGCACATGCAGATCGGCACGCTGCTGCTGGCAACCGCGTGCGCTGCCGGATTCGGCTACTACGCCACCCAGCAGGTCCGCACCGAGGCCGACGCCGCCATGACCCTGGTGCGCGACCACGGCATGGCCGCCGGCCGCTTCAAGGGCGAGGAGAATTTCCTGCGCCGCGAGATCGCCGATTTCGAGCGCTCGCCGCAGCGCGCCGACGCGCCCGACCTGGACCCCGGCGAGGCGGCGGCGCTGCGCGCGTCCGCCGAGGCGCACCTGAACGAGCTGCGCGAGCAGGCCGCCGAGGCGCGGCGCAAGAGCGACCAGGCGCTGATCGCCGCCCAGCGCGAGAGCGAGCGCCTGGCCGAGGACAGCAACCGCCTGCTGGTCCAGGCGGGCAGCGTGCTGGCCCTCCTGTTCGCCGCCGCCTGCGTGCTGGCCTGGAAGTTCCGCGACTGGATCCGCGAGGCCAACGTGGGGCCGCTGCGCAATGCGGTGCACCTGGTGCGGCGGGTGGCCGACGGCGACCTCACCGCCAGCGGCGAGGGCATGGACCAGCTGCACACGCGCAAGCTGGCCGCGGCGCTGGAGGACATGACGGCGCGCCTGCGCACGCTCACCAGCGAGGTGCAGCGCAGTGCCCGCACCGTGGCCGACACCAGCGCGCAGATCGCGCAGGGCCACCTGGACCTGTCGCAGCGCACCGAGGAGCAGGCCAGCACGCTGGAGGAGACCGCCAGCTCGATGGAGGAGCTGACCTCCACCGTGGCCCACAACGCCGACAACGCCCGCCAGGCCAGCCAGCTGGCCGCCGGCGCGTCCGAGGTGGCGCGCAAGGGCGGCGAGGCGGTGTCGCAGGTGGTCGCCACCATGAACGAGATCGCCGACTCCTCGCGCCGCATCGGCGACATCATCGGCGTCATCGACGGCATCGCGTTCCAGACCAACATCCTGGCGCTCAATGCGGCGGTGGAAGCCGCGCGCGCCGGCGAGCAGGGCCGCGGCTTCGCGGTGGTGGCCGCCGAAGTGCGCGGGCTGGCCCAGCGCAGCGCGGCCGCCGCCAAGGAGATCAAGGGCCTGATCGGCGACTCGGTGCAGAGGGTCGATGCCGGCACCCGCCAGGTCGACGCCGCCGGCCGCACCATGCAGGAGATCGTCGACTCGGTGCGGCAAGTCAGCGCCCTGATCGCCGAGATCGCCGCTGCCAGCCAGGAGCAGAGCTCCGGCATCGGCCAGGTCAACACCGCCGTGGCCCAGATGGAGCAGGTGGTGCAGCAGAACGCGTCGCTGGTGGAAGAGGCCACGGCCGCCACCGAGTCGCTCAAGGAGCAGGCCAACGCGCTGCTGCAGTCGATATCGCGCTTCAAGATCGGCGAGGGACAGGCCGCCACATCGTTCGAGCCCCTGCGGCCGCCGCCGGCGGCGCCCGCCCAGGCCGCGCCGCCGCCGATCCGGGTGCGTGCGCCCAAGCCCGCGCTGCCGCGGGCCTATGCCGGGCTGGCCAGCCGCATGCGGCAGGAGCCGCCCACCGACAGCAACTGGCAGGAACTCTGAAGGACTTGGCGATGCTTTCCGCCCGTATCTCCGTCGGGGCCAAGCTCAATGGCCTGGTCGTGGTCCAGATCGTCTCACTGCTGGCCGTGGCCGGCATCGGCCTGTTCGGACCCGCGCTCTCGCTGGACACGAACGCCATCGCGCTCCTGATGGGGCTGGTGATCGCGCTTTCGGGCGCCATCGGCCTGTGGGTGCGGGTGGAAGTCCGCCGCAGCATCCTGCGCTCCATCCGCGGCGCCGCCGAGGTGATCGAGCGGGTGGCCAAGGGCGATCTGGACGCCGACGTGGAAGTCAGCTCGCACGGCGAGACGCAGAAGATGCTGAGCGGCCTGCAGGAGATGGTCGTGGGCCTGCGCAAGCTGGTCGGCGAGGTCACCCGCAGCGCCGGTGCGGTGGCCGACACCAGTTCGCAGATCGCCCAGGGCAACCTGGACCTGTCGCAGCGCACCGAGGAGCAGGCCAGCACGCTGGAGGAGACCGCCAGCTCGATGGAGGAGCTGACCTCCACCGTCGCCAACAACGCCGAGAACGCGCGCCAGGCCAGCAAGCTGGCGGCCGAGGCGGCCGACACCGCGCGCAAGGGCGGCGAGGCCGTGGACGACGTGGTGCGCACCATGGACGACATCCTGGACGCCTCGCGCCGCATCGGCGACATCATCGGCGTGATCGACGGCATCGCCTTCCAGACCAACATCCTGGCGCTCAACGCCGCGGTGGAAGCCGCGCGGGCCGGCGAGCAGGGGCGCGGCTTCGCCGTGGTGGCCGCCGAGGTGCGCAACCTGGCGCACCGGACCACCGCCGCCGCCAAGGAGATCAAGGGGCTGATCGCCGACTCCGAGCAGAAGGTGCAGGCCGGCTCGACCCGCGTCGATGCCGCCGGCCACACCATGGTCGGCGTGGTGATGTCGGTGCAGAAGGTCAGCGGCCTGATCGCCGAGATCGCCGCCGCCAGCCAGGAGCAGAGCGCCGGCATCGGCCAGGTCAACGACGCCGTCGCCCAGATGGAGCGGGTGGTGCAGCAGAACGCCTCGCTGGTCGAGGAAGCGGCCGCCGCCACCGAGTCGCTGAAGGACCAGGCCGACGCGCTGCTGGCGCTGGTCTCGCGCTTCAGCCAGGGCAGCGGCGCGCCGGCGCCGACACCGGCCTACACGCCGGTGCAGCCGGCGCCGCGCGCGCCCGAGCCGCCGGCCGCGCCGCCGCCGATCCGCGTCCGCGCGCCGCAGGCCAACGCGTTGCCGCCGGCCTATGCCGCCGCCATCGCCCCGGCCACGCGCAAGGGCTCCGCATCGGGCGGCGACTGGGAAGAGTTCTAGGACCCGGCATGTCGGTGGAGGAGGCCGGGCTGCTCGGCGAGGCGGAGTTCGAACTCGCGCGCCGCCTGATCGCCGATTACGCGGGCATCAAGCTCAGCCCGCACAAGCGCTACATGGTCCACAACCGGCTGTCGCGCCGGCTGCGCGCCCGCGGCCTGGGCAGCTTCGCCGAGTACCTGCAGCTGGTGCAGGACGACCGCGCCGGCGAGCGCGAGGACTTCGTCAACGCCCTCACCACCAACCTCACCGCCTTCTTCCGCGAGCCGCACCACTTCGAGCTGCTGCGCGAACGGGCGCTGCGGCACCGCACGCAACGGCGCGAACCGATGCGCGTGTGGTGCTCGGCCTGCTCTACCGGCGAGGAAGCCTGGTCGATCGCGATGACGTTGCGCGAGGCCGATTGCCCGGCCGAGGTGCTGGCCACCGACATCGACACCGACGCGCTGGACACCGGCGTGGCCGGCGTCTATCCGCACGAGCGCGCGGCGCACCTGCCGCCCGACCGGCTGCGCGCGCACTTCCTGCGCGGCGTCGGCCCGAACGCCGGGCGCGTGAACGTGCGGCCCGAGCTGCGGCCGATGGTGAGCTTCGCCCAGCTCAACCTGCTGGCCCCGGCCTGGCCGGCACTGGGCAGCTTCGACGCCATCTTCTGCCGCAACGTGGTGATCTATTTCGACCGCGACGCGCAGAAGCGCCTGCTCGGCCGCTTCGCGGCGCTGCTGCGCCCCGGTGCGCTGCTGGCCGTGGGCCATGCCGAGAGCTTCCCGGCCGGCCACCCCGGCTTCCGCGCCTGCGGACGCACCGCCTACGAATTCACCGGATGAAGGCCCACCCCCGAAGCGCCTTCGGCGCTCCCCCCTCAAGGGGGCGCCACCAGCGGCCCGGCAAAGCCGGTTCCGCGGTGGCCCTGATCCGGGCCATGTCATCTTTGGCGCCTTGCCTGGTGGGGCGCTCCCTGGGGTTGCCGTGACAGAGAAGCCGCAGCGCTACTTCGACCGCGACTTCAAGGTCGAGTCGGTCAAGATCCTGCCCGGCCAGTACCACGCCGGCCGCGGACCGGGGTCGATCTCCACCGTGCTGGGCTCCTGCGTGTCCACCTGCCTGTGGGACCCGGTGCAGCGGATCGGCGGCATGAACCACTTCATGCTGCCCGGCCAGCCAGGGGCCACGCCTTCGCCCTGGGAAGTGTCCGGCCGCCTGGGCGTGTATGCGATGGAGGTGCTGATCAACGAGATGGTCCACGTCGGCGCCGATCGCCGCCGGCTGGTGGCCAAGGTGTTCGGCGGCGCCCGCGTGCTGCAGGGCTTCGAGACCCTGGACGTGGGCGCGCTCAATAGCAAGTTCGTGCTGGAGTTCCTGCGCGAGGAGAACATCCGCGTGCTGGCGCAGGACCTGCTGGGCGTGTCGCCGCGCAAGATCCACTTCTTCCCCGACACCGGCAAGGTGCAGATGCGCAAGCTGCACCTGCAGTCCGGCGACGCGCTGCAGCGCGAGGAGCGCGCCTACCTGGCGCGGCTGTCGCGCGAGCAGGGTGGCGGCGAGATCGAACTGTTCGCACCGCCGCGATGATCCGCGTCCTGGTCATCGACGATTCGGCCGTGATGCGCGCCTTCCTGGGGCGCGTGGTCGGCTCCCAGCCCGACATGGAATTGGCCGGCGTCGCCTCCGATCCGCTGCTCGCGATCGACCGCATCCGCCGCTCGCCGCCCGACGTGATCACGCTGGACGTGGAGATGCCGCGCATGAACGGGCTGGAGTTCCTGCGCAAGCTGATGGCCGTGCGGCCGTTGCCGGTGGTGATGGTGTCCTCGCTGACGCAGCAGGGCGCCGAGGCCACGCTGCGGGCGCTGGAGCTGGGCGCGGTGGACTTCTTCCCCAAGCCGGCCTCGCTGGAGGCGCTGGACGCGGTCGGTCCCGGCATCGCCGAGAAGATCCGCGCGGCGGCGCAGGCCCGCGTCGGCCGCCACGGCTGGGCGCCGGCCGAAAGCCGGCCCGCGAGCGCGGGCCCGGTGGCGCTCCGGCCGGCGGCGGCGCGTCCCGCCAGCGGCCGCATCATCGGCATCGGTGCCTCCACCGGCGGCGTCGAGGCCCTGCGCCACATACTCACCGCGCTGCCGGCGGCGATGCCGCCGATCGTGATCGCGCAGCACATGCTGCCCGGCTTCACCGAGACCTTCGCGCGCCGGCTGGACGCCAGTTGCGAGCTGAACGTGCGCGAGGCGAAGGACGGCGAGGAGGCGTGCGAGGGCGGCGTCTACGTCGCGCCCGGCGGACGCCACCTCGTCGTGCAGCGCAGCGCCACCGGCTACCGCCTGCGGCTGAGCGACGAGCCGCCGGTGAATCGCCACCGGCCGTCGGTGGACACGCTGTTCCGTTCGCTGGCGCAGGCGGCCGGGCCGCGCTGCACCGCGCTCATCCTCACCGGCATGGGCGCCGACGGTGCCGAGGCCATGCTGGAACTGCGCCGCAGCGGCGCCACCACCTTGGCCCAGGACGAGGCCAGCAGCGTGGTGTTCGGCATGCCGCGCCAGGCGATCGCGCTCGGTGCGGCGCAGGAGATCGTGGGGCTGGAGCAGGTGGCGGGGCGGCTGCTGGCTCTGAGCGCGCAAGGCCACCCCTGATCCTCAGGCGGGTTCCGCCGGATCCTCCTGCATCTGTTGCAGCAGGTACATGCGCTGGTAGATCCCGCCCTCGCGCGCCATCAGCGCCTCGTGCGTGCCCGCTTCGGCCACGCGCCCGTGGTTCAGCACCACGATGCGGTCGGCGCCGCGCACGGTGGACAGCCGGTGTGCGATGGCCACCACCGTGACCCGCCCGTGCAGCGCGACCAGCGCACGCTGTACCGCCTGCTCGGTGCCGGAGTCGATGTGCGCCGTGGCTTCGTCCAGGAACAGGATGCGCGGCTCGCCCGCCAGCGCCCGGGCGATCGCCAGCAGCTGCTTCTGGCCCACCGACAGCCGCGCGCCGCCTTCGCCCAGCGGCGTGTCGTAGCCCTGCGGCAAGGCGGCGACGTGCTCGTGCAGGTGGGCGGCCCGCGCCGCGGACTCAACCTGCGCATCGGTCAGGGGCCGCCCCATGGCGATGTTCTCGCGCACGCTGGCGGCCAGCAGGAAGGGCTCCTGCGGCACCAGCCCGATGCGCTCGCGGAAGTGGTCCTCGCCGAAGGACTCCAGCGGCGCCCCGTCAATGCGGATGCGGCCGGCCGGCGCCGGGTAGAAGCGCAGCAGCAGCGACAGCAGCGTCGTCTTGCCGCTGCCGGTGTGGCCGACGATGCCGAAGAAGCCGCCGGCCGGCACGTGCAGGTCGACGCCATGCAGCACCGGGTGGCCAGGTTGGTAGGCGAAGTCCAGCGCGGCGACATCGATCGCGCCGGCCGTCACCCTGGCGGGCCCGCCGGCGGCCGCCGCCGGCGCCTCGCGCAGCAGCGCGTGCACGCGCGCGGCGCCCACCAGCGCCTGCTGGAGCTGCGCGAACTGCATGGTGATCTGGATCAGCGGTTCGACCACGCGCGACAGGTAGCCGATGAAGGCATAGAGCACGCCCACCTCGGCCGTGCCCAGTGCGCCGCCCTGGCTGCGCAGCCCGAAGGCCGCGATCAGGCCGGCCAGCAGCGCCACGCTCAACAGGTCCAGCACCGGCCGCAGCAGCCAGGCGTTGGCACGCAGTTCCAGCCTGCGCGACTGGTAGTGCGCTTCGTTCAGGGCGGCGAAGCGGGCCCCGAAGCGCGCGCCGGCGTTGCTCGCCTGCAGCACCGGCATGCCCGAGATCGCCTCGGCCATTTGTGCATTCAGCTCGCTGCGCAGCTCGCGCGTGCGCGCCACCGCCGGCGCCGACAGCCGCTGGTAGCTGGCGACGATCAGCGCCACGGCCGGCGCCAGGGTGGCGACGATCAGCATCAGGCGCCAGTCCAGCCACAGCATGGCCACCATCGCCCCGGCCAGCACGATCACGCTGTCCAGCATCACGAACAGCACCTGCACGTACAGCTGCTTGACCGCCTCGGTGTCGTTGGTGACCCGGCTGACCAGCTGGCCCGTGATGGCGCGGTCGAAGAAGGCCATGGGCAGGCGCAGCACGTGGCCGTAGGCCTCCTCGCGCACCCGCTGTACCGAGCGCATGGCCAGCCCCGCCAGCCGCACGATCTGGCCGTAGCGCAGCCAGCTCGACAGCCAGCCGGCGAACAGGGCGCCAAGCAGCAGCGCGGCGATCTCCAGCCACTGCGCGTGGCGCGGCAGCAGGTAGCCGTCGATCAGGTACTTGCCGGCCAGCGGGCCGAGCGCCTCCAGCCCGGCGGCCAGCACCAGCCAGCCGGTGGCGTGCAGCAGCTGCCGCCGTTCCGGTGCGGCGGCGCGCACCAGCAGCGCGGCGGCGTCGCCGAACAGCTGGCGGCGGGCCTGCTCGCGCGCGGGCTCGGCGGTGGAGGGGAGGGAGGCTTCAGTCGGCATCGAGGCTGGCTTCGAGTTGCTGGTAGCGCCACTGGCGCGCGTACCAGCCGTCCGCGGCGAGCAGGCTGGCGTGGTCGCCTGCCTCGGCGACGTGTCCGTCGCGCAGCACCAGGATGTGGTCGGCATCGGCCACCGCGCTCAGGCGGTGGCTGGCGATGACCACCGTGCGGCCCACGCGCGCTTCGCGCAGGTGCGCCAGGATGCGCGCTTCGGTGCCGGTGTCCACGGCCGACAGCGCGTCGTCCAGCAGCAGCAGCGGCGCGTCGGCCAGCAGGGCGCGGGCGATCGCCACCCGCTGGCGCTGGCCGCCGGACAGCGTCACGCCGCGCTCGCCTACCGGCGTGTCGTAGCCCTGCGGCAGCCGCAGGATGTCCTCGTGCACGGCGGCCAGGCGGGCGGCCTGCTCGATCGCCGCCCGGTCGGCCTGCGGCCGGACCAGCGCGATGTTGTCCGCGACCGTGGCCGAAAACAAAAAGGCTTCCTGCGGCACCCAGGCGATGGCGCCGCGCAGCGCGTCCAGCGTGTAGTCCTGCAGGTCCAGCCCGTTCCACTGCAGCGAGCCGGCATCGGGTGCATGGTGGCGCAGCAGTAGGCGCAGCAGCGTCGTCTTGCCGGCGCCGGTCGGCCCGACCAGGCCCAGCGTGCGTCCGGGCGGCAGGTGCAGCGACACGCGATCCAGCGCCGACCGCGTCTGGCCGGGGTAGTGGAACGTCACGGTCTGTGCCGTCAGCAGCCCGGGCTCGACCTTCGCCACGGTGCCGTGGTCCTCCACGGTCAGCGGCGCATCCAGCACCGGCTGCAGCCGCGACCAGGCGGCCTTGCCGCGCTCCAGCAGCGACAGCACCCAGCCGGCGGCGAACATCGGCCAGATCAGCTGGCCCAGGTACAGGCTGAAGCTGGTGAGCTGCCCGACCGTGAGTTCGCCGGTCCACACCAGCCAGCCGCCGGCGCCCAGCACCAGGGCCATCGCCGTGGCGAGCGTGAGGCCGACCGCCGGTTCGTAGGCGGCCTCCCATTTCTGGGCGGCGAAGCTGGCGTCGGCAGCGCCGGCCGCGAGCGCGGAGAACTGCTCCCGGCTGCGTGCCTGCAGGCCGAGTGCGCGCACCGTGCGCACGCCCGCCAGGGTCTCCTGCACCTGGTCGTTGAGCGCCCCGAAGCGCTCCAGCGACAGCCGGGAAGCGTCGTGCACGCGGCGCGAGATCAGCCAGAAGGCCAGCGCCATCAGCGGGAAGGGCAGCAGCGCGAAGGCGGCCAGACGTGCGTCGACGCCCAGCGCCATCATGGCGACCACCAGCACCAGCGTCAGCGTGCCGTCGAAGCCGGCCAGCATGGCTTCGCCGGCCGCCATCTCGACCGCGTCGATGTCATTGGTCCCCAGCGCCATCAGGTTGCCGGTGCGGCGGTCCTGGTAGAAGGCCGGCCCCTGCAGCGACAGGCGCTGGTACAGCCGCTGGCGCAGCTCCACGCCGAGGCGATAAGCGGCCGCATACAGCTGCAGCCGCCAGCCCACGCGCAGCACGTAGACGACCACGCCGGCGCCGACCAGCCAGGCCAGTTCGCGCTGCAGGCGGCCCCGGTCGAGCTGGCCGGCCACCAGCCCGTCCACCAGGTGTCCGACCTGGCGCGGGATCCACACGATCAGCAGCGCGATGCCCACCAGCATCACGGCCGAGGCGGCATAGGCGACCCAGTGGCGGCGCAGGAACTGGCCGATCAGGCGGTACAGGGACATGAAACAGAAAGGGCGCCGCGTGAGGCGGCGCCCTGCAGAAGGCGCGATTCTAGGGACGGTGCGCGTTCAGCGCAGGCGCTGGGCCATGACGTCCGTGTCGCCGCTGGCGACGGCCGCCGTCCAGGCCAGCACCAGCCCGCCGCCGTCCAGCACGGCGATGCGGGCGTCGATGCCGGCCGCCACCGGCACCGGATCGCCGACCGGCTGCGCGTCGGCATCGAAGCGGTAGGCCACCAGCCCCGCGACCGGATCGCCCGCGATCACCACGAAGCCGCCATCGGGCAGTGCCGCGGCAGCCACCGGCGGCGTCGGCATGGCGCCGGCATAGCCTTGCGCCCGACCGTCGGCGTCGTAGATCTGCAGCGACCCGTACACCTTGACCGGCGACAGCACCACCGATCCGCCGCCCTGCAGCGGCACCAGCAGGCTGCCCTCGGCCATGCCGGCCGCGCCCGCCGGCAGGATGGGCGCGCTGGCGCCTTCGAACGGGTGGTAGCGCAGCGCGGTGCGGCCCATGAGCCGGTGGAAGGTCGTCAGCACCCAGCCGCCGGACGGCGCCGCGGTGAGCGCGAAGGTGGCGTTCAACTCGCCCGTCGCGGCCTGCTCCGCGGTGCCCACCGGCTGGCCCGCGGCGTCGAAGTGCTGTACCCAGAACTGCGGCCGGCGGCCGCTGGCGTCTTCCTCGACCAGCGCCCAGCCCAGCAGGAAGCTGCCGTCGGCCCAGCGCACCAGGGCGGGGTCGGTGACGTAGCGCATGGTGGTGGCGCCGATGCGGTTCTGCAGCACCGCGCCGGCATCGACGTCGGCCACGACCTGGCCGTCGGCGTCGAAGCGCTGCACCCGGATGGCCGAGCGGGTCACCCAGGGCTCGTCGACCGAGGCTGGCCCGGAGACCGCGGCGGCCACCACGAAGCCGCCGTCGGCCAGCACCGCCGCCGCGGGCCGCCCCAGGCTGGCATCCACGGGCGTGTCGAAGCCGTCGCCGAGACCCTGGCCTTGCGCGTCGAAGCGCCGCATGTGCACGGTGGCGGAACCGCCTCCGGGATCCTGCGAGAGCCAGGCGATGCCGTGCCCTGCGCCGGCCGTGCCGATCGCCAGCAGGGATTGCTGCCCCGCGGCTTCAGGGTTCACCTGGGCGGCCGGTCCGGCGACCCAGGTCTGCGAGGGGGTGGTGGAGCCGGGGCCCATGGCATTCACGGTCGCTCCTGTGGCAAGGGTGTCGACCGGGCCTGTGCTGCCTCCGCCGCCGCCGCAGGCAGCCAGGGCAGCGGCGAGGGCCGCGATCGAACAGACGATGGAGATCCTGCGGGCCGCATGGGGCCCTGCGGCGGGGGTACTGCTGGTGGACATGAGAGGCCTTGGTTGAGGCATCCCATCCTAGGAAGCGGCCAGCGGCGCCCGTGTAGGTCGACAGCCGTGTCCGCTGGCTCCTTCGGGCTGGCTCGGCCTTGGGCCGGCCGCTGCCGTGTGATGGCGGCGCGCCCCGTCAGGCGGGCGCGTCCAGCACCAGCTGCGTCTGCGTCACCACGGCGCACAGCTTTCCCGCTTCGCTGGTGACGGAGGTCTGCCACACCAGCGTGGTGCGGCCGCGGTGCAGCGCCAAGCATTCGCCGCGCACCGTGCTGCCCACCTTGGCACCGGCGATGAACTTGGTGCTCGAGTCGGTGGTCGTCGTGATCTTGCCCGGCGGCAGGTTCACCACCGTGCCGACCGCGCCCAGCGTGTCCGCGAAAGCCATGTGGGCACCGCCATGCAGGATGCCGCCCGCGGTGCACAGGTCCGGCCGCACCGCCATCTCGGCCCGGACGCGGTCGTGCGTGACCTCCAGCAGCCGCACGCCCATCAGGCCGGGCAAGAGGGGCTGCAGCAGCGCCTGCAGCCGGTCGAGGTCGATGTCCGTCATGGTGCGCCATCATGGGCACGCGCGGCAGGGGCGTCAAACAGCGACCGCCCACGGATCGTCCTCAGGGCCGCGAGGTGTCCCCGGCCAGCAGTGCCACCGGCAGCGGCAGCAGGTTGCCCCAGATCCAGGGCCAGCCGCGCCGCTTGCAGCGGGGCTCCGCCGGATCGTTGTAGAGCACCGAATCGCCCGACACGCCGGTGATCACGACGGCATGGCGGGCACCGGGCTGGTCCTCCATGTACCGGCCCGCGACCCACAACGGCCCGTAGGTGCGCAGCAGCGCGAGCACGTTGTCGGCAGTCAGTCCGTCCGGCGGCGTCTGCACCGGCTGCAGGCCCTCCCGTCGCGCGAGCACGGACACCGCCTGCCCGTCCAGCGGCTGCTCCTGCGGCCAGGGCGGCGGCAGGCTGGTGCGGGGCACGCCGCGGTAGTAGCTGGACACCATGCAGGCCGCCGCGTGCCAGCAGGCCATGGAGCCGCGCAGCGGCCTGTCGCCGGAGGAGCCGGGCGAGATGAACGGCCGGCCGTCGGAGCCCAGCCGCGGGCCGATCAGCGGCACCTGCAGAACGTAGTGGTCCATACGCGCTCCCCGGGAGTGCGCCCGGCAGCCACCACGGGGCTGCACCGGGCGCCCGCAGGTCCTTATAGCAATGAAGCTGCGGCGGCGGGGCAGGACGGCGCCGCGATCGGCGATTCAGGCGGGCCGCTGCGGTGCGAGTGCGGCCATCAGTTCCCGCTGCACATCGTTCTCCAGCGCGACGGCGGCTTCGAAGCCGGCCAGGCCCACCTGGTTGAGCACGCGCTTGAAGCCTTGCGCCACGCGCGGTTCCAGCGCCGCCAGCCGCTCGGCGACGGCCAGGGCCTGCGCCTCCAGCCGCGCGGCCGGCGCGAGCTGCCAGACCAGCCCCCAGGCATGGGCCTGCTGCGCGGTGAAGGGCTCGCCCAGCAGCATCAGCGCCCGCGCGCGGGGCAGGCCGACGGCGGCCGCCAGCGTGGCGGTCAGGCCGCCGGTCACGAAGACGCCGAGCGAGGCTTCGGGCAGCTTGAAGCGCGCGTCCTCGGCGGCCACGACGAGGTCGGCGTCCAGCATCCACTCCAGTCCGGCGCCGACCGCCCAGCCCTGCACGGCCACCACCACGGGCTGCGGCAGGCGCACCAGCGCCTGCGCGACCGCCTGCACCAGCACCAGGTCGTCCTCGCCGGGCGGCGCGCCGGTGTCGCGGCCGGCGCAGAAGGCGCGCCCGGCCCCGCACAGCAGCACGGCGCGCACGGCCGCGTTGCTGCCGGCCGCCTGCAGGGCCGCCAGCAGTGCGCGCGCCAGCGCGTCGTCGATCGCGTTCAGGCGCTCGGGTCGGTTCAGGGTGAGGACGAGCACGCCGCCGGCACGCAGCTCGCTGTGGAGTGTGGGTGTGGGCATGCCCCGATTCTGGGGCGGGGCCGGCCGGCCTGGCCCGGCGTCAGGAACTCAGCGGCCGCGAACCGACGCGGATGCCATGCACCGCCGCGCGCGGCGCGCGGGACATGAGCGGCACGCGCACCACGAAGGTGGCGCCGCGCTCGGGGCCGGGGCTCTCGGCGTGGATGGTGCCGCCGTGCAGCTCCACCAGGCGGCGCACCACGGCAAGGCCTATGCCCAGGCCGGGGCGCGCGCGGGTGCGGCGCTCGCGCCGGAAGATGCCGAAGATGGCCTCGAGGTCGCCGCGGGCGATGCCGCAGCCGTTGTCGGCCACGCGCAGCTCGGCATGGCGCGTGTCCTCGTCGACTTCCAGGCTCACGTGGATGGCACCGCCGGAGCCGGTGAACTTGCAGGCGTTGTGCAGCAGGTTGGTGGTGATCTGGGCCCAGCGCAGGGCGTCGCCGCGGATCCAGGCCGGCTCCGGGCAGATGCGGGTGGTGAGCTGCTGGTTCCGCTCGGCGAGCATGGGCCCGCAGGCCGCGATGCTCTCGTCGAGCAGCTGCTGCAGCATCAGCGGCGTGCGGTCGAGCAGCACCTGCTCGTTGACGATGCGGCCGATGTCCAGCAGGTCGTCGACCAGGTGGCAGATGTGCCGCACCTGCCGCCGCGCCACCGGCAGGGCCCGGCGCACCAGCTCGGGGTCGGACTGGCCGCGCTCCAAGATCTCCAGCGCGGCATCCAGCGGCGCCATCATGTTGCGCAGCTCGTGCGCAACGGTGGCGATGAAGATGTCCTTGCGCTCGCTGTCGCGGGACACCCGCTCGAGCACAGCCTGGCTGGCCCGGGCCTGGAGCTCCTGCCTCAGCGCCCGCGCGGGCGCGTCGTCATGGGAATGCATGTGTCGTCTCCGCGGTAATGGCCCGTAGGATGGGGCCGACTCGGCGGCCCCGTCAGTGCGCATGTTCACGCAAGGACACATGGATTTGTGTTTGGTTGTAAGGTGATTCCCTTGCATCGTTCCAACTCCTAGGGCATTACCCTCGGTCCACCAAGGACTGGCTACCCAACCATGCAAGCAGAAGAGCTGGGGATCGCCGTGCGGGCCGGGCTGCGCCGCAACACGCTGCTGGCCGGCCTGCCCGCCGAGCTGGCGCGCTGGCTGGGCAGGCGGGCGGAGCCGGTGCTGCTGCCAGCCGGGGCCGTGCTGGCGGTGGCCGGCCAGCCCGTGCGTAACGCCTGGTTCCCGGTCAACTGCGTGCTCAGCCTGCTGCATGCCGACGGCGACGGCAGCACGCTGCAAGTCGGCCTGGTCGGCCGGGAAGGCGTGTTCGGTTTTGGCGCGGTGCTGGGGGGCCGGCACCTGGCGGGTGCAACGGTGCTGGTGGCCGGGCCGGCCTTGCGTGTGCCGGGCGACCGGATGCGCGAGTGCTTCGAGCAGGAGCCGGCCTTCCGCGAGATGCTGCTGCGCTATTGCAACCAGTTGATCAGCCTCGGCTGGCAGGCCGCCGTGTGCAACCGGCACCATCCGCCGGAGCGCCAGATCGCCAAGCTGCTGCTGCTGGTGCTGGACCGCATCCCGCTGACCGAGCTCCACCTGACGCACGATCACATCGCCCGCCTGTTCGGGCTGCGGCGCGAGACCATCAGCCAGGCCGCACAGCGCATCCAGGAGAAGGGCTACATCCGCTACTCGCGCGGCCACATCCGCGTGCTCGACCCGGGCGGGCTGGAGCAGCTGGCGTGCTCCTGCTACGCACGCATGCGGCCGGTGTTCGCCCCGGCCGAGGAGGTCGCCGGAGGGCCGGTCGGCCAGCCTAGCGTCCCGGCGCCGTCGGACTGAACGGGACCCGCCGGCTGGCGTAGTAGCTGGCGGTGTCGACCACCTCCGCCGCGGTCATCTGCCGGGCCACGTTGCGCATCACCCCGTGGGCATCGTTGCGGCGCTCGCCGATGGCGAAGGCCTCCATCTGCGCCTCGAGGTAGGCCCGCGGCATGCCCTCCAGCCAGGGGCTGCCGGGCTTCTGGTCGATGCCGCCATGGCAGGACGCGCAGGGCGCGATGCCGCGCAGGGGCGAGCCGACGTCCACCAGCGCCGGCACCCGGGCCTGCTGCGGATTGGGCGAGGGTCGCGGCAACTGCGCATAGAAGGCCGCCAGGTCGCGGATGTCCTGCTCGCTCAGGCTGGTGGCCAGCGCCTGCATGAGGGCGTGGCGGCGCTGGCCGTTGCGATAGTCCAGCATCTGCTTGAACACGACCTCGGCGTACTGGCCGGCGAGGTTGGGGACGTCGGACGCGCTCACGCCGCGCGCCCCGTGGCACATCGTGCACTGCAGCGCCAGCGTGCCGCCGCGACCGACGTCGCCGCCGGCGACCCGCGTGAAATCCGGCACCACCGGGACCCGGCTGGCGCCCGGGTCGTCCATGGCCCCGGCCTCATACCAGCGGGTGGGTACCCCCGCGGCGCGGCAGATGGCCTGCCACCAGCCGGCCTCGCGGAAGTCGGGCTTGACCGACGGCAGCACGACGAAGCCCAGCACCAGCGCCGCCAGCAGGACCAGGCCCAGCCCGGCGAGCGACCAGCGCACGCCGCGGGTGAGCAGCGGCCCCTGGTCGTTCATCGCGGCGCTCCCATCCGCAGCACCGGGACCGAGCTCTCCGGCAGCGCCGCGAGCTGCGCGATCGGCCAGCCATAGTTCACCACCGTCAGCGCGATCATCAGGCCCACCCACAGCCCGAAGCTGTCGAGCGCCCGCGGGACAGGCACCGCGTGCGCGGCGCGCGCGAAGGTGTAGGGCGGCGGCGCCGCAGCGCCCGCCGGCCGGCGCCGGTGGCCCCGCGCCAGGATCCACACGAACAGCAGGCCCGAGATCACCAGCAGCAGGCCGCCGAACGCGGACACGATCACGGTGACGGCCTGCGGCGCGATGTCGGGGTGGCTGTAGTCGAAGTACGCCATGCGCCGCGGCATCCCCAGCAGGCCCGCCAAGTGCCAGGGCAGGGTGGCGATCATCATCCCCAGGAACCACAGCCAGAGCTGCCAGCGCATGGCCACGACCGGCAGCGGCCCCGACCCGGTGAGCTGCGGCCACAGGTCGTAGGCGATCACGAAGTACATGATGACGATGGTCCCGGCAAAGATCAGGTGGAAGTGCCCGGTGACCCACTGGGTGTTGTGCACGGTCTCGTTGAGCTGGTAGCTCATGTTCACGATGCCACCGGCACCGCCCAGCCCCAGCATGACGAACGCGAAGGCGACCGCCAGCATGTACGGGTTGTCCCAGGGCAGCGCCCGCAGCCAGCCGAACAGGCCCTTGCCGCCGCGCAGGCGCGCCGCGATCTCCACCGACGCGGTGATCGTGAACACCGTGAGCAGGGTGGGCTCCGCCACCATCGCGGTGAACACCGCGTGCACGAACTTGAAGGCCGAGCCCACCTGCGGATCGGCGAACAGGTGGTGGATGCCGATCGGCATGGAGAACACCAGGAAGAGCACGAAGGACACCCGCCCGGCGGTGTCGCTGTACAGGCGCCCCCCGATGGCCCTCGGCACGATGGTGTAGAAGGCGACGTACGAGGGCATCAGCCAGAAATAGACGATGGCGTGCAGCGTCCAGGAGAAGAACACGCGGGCCAGCCCGGCATCGATGGTGTCCTTCAGCCCCAGCGCCGCCGGCAGGATCAGCAGCAGGATCTCCAGCGCGGCCCCGAGCGAGGTCCAGGCCCACAGGTAGGCGCCGACGATGGTGCCGAACATCGCCAGCGGCAGCGCGGCGCCGGGGTTGTCCCGCTTCCAGCGGCGCCCGTTCCAGATCATCAGCGCCACCCAGAACCAGGACCCCACCACCACCAGCACCACGCCCAGGTAGAAGAACACGCTGCCGAGCATGGGCGGGTAGAAGGTGTAGAGCACCGTGGCGCGGCCGGCGGCGATGGTCAGGCCTGCCATCAGCGTGCCGGCGACCACCAGCCAGAAGCCGGCCCAGGCCCAGCGCGGGCCGAGCAGCGGGCGCTTGAGCGACAGCTCGGAGACCGCATAGCCGAAGCCCATGGCCACCAGCGTGGGCAGCACGTAGGCCATCACCACGCCGTGGCCGGTGACCGAGCGGTAGTACAGCTCCGGGTTGCGGATCCAGGCCAGCAGCGGGCTGCGCACCACCATCTGCCACTCGCCCAGCACCAGCGCCACCGCGAACGCCGCGAAGGCCACCCAGAAGTGCGCCAGCACCAGCCGCCTAACGTGCCACACAGCTCATCGCCTTTCCGGCCTGCGCCTGCTGCATGAACTCGCGCGCGTCCAGCACCCGCACGCGCGCCCACATGCCCTCGTGCCCGGTGCCGCAGTACTCGTGGCAGGGCATCAGCATCTCGCCTGGCTGCGGGAAGGTGGCGGTGAAGGTGGCCACGTAGCCCGGGATCAGCATCACGTTGGCGTTGGTGCGGCCGACGATGAAGCCGTGCACCGCATCGCTGGCCGTACCGCGGAACGTGACCGGCACGCCGGCCGGCACCACCAGGCAGGACGGCGTGAACGAGTACTGCTGCGCCACCAGCCGCACCGTGACCGCGCCGTCCGGCCCGACCGTGGTGCCGAGGTTGGGTTCGACGAACTCGCCGCGGATGTGCAGGGTGCGCGCGTCGACGGTCTCCACGCGTGAAGGCGGCATGGCGCCCCAGTGCAGGCCGGTGGCCACCATCACCACCAGTAGCAGCGCGACGATGCCGGCCACCACCCAGGCCCAGCGGCGCTCGGCCCGGCCGGCGACCGCATGGCCGTCGTGGTCCGGCAGCGTGCCCGTGCTCATTGCAGCTGCCCCCGCGGCAGGTAGGCGAACACGTAGAAGAGCAGGTAGATGGCGACCACGATGAAGGTCGCCACCCCCGCCAGTGCCCAGGCGCCCACCGGCCCCTGGCGCACGATCTCCTCGATCCGGGCGTCGTCCACGTCCGGCGGGGCAGGGGTGTCTTCTGCCTGCATGGCCTTACTCGATCCGCACGGCACGCAGCTCGTTGGCCTGGGCTGGGCTCACCGGCAGGCCGCCGTTGCCCCAGGCCACGCGGATGTAGGTGGTGACGGCGGCCACTTCCTCGTCGTTCAGGATGTGGGCGAACGGGGGCATGCCGTACGGGCGCGGGTTGCCGCGGGTGGCGGGCGCATAGCCGCCGTTGAGCACCATGCGCACCGCGTTGACGGGCGACTCCATCTCGATCGACTGGTTGTTGGCCAGCGGCGGGAACCCCGGCGAGCGGCCCTCGCCCTGGTCGCCGTGGCACATGGCGCACTGGGCCACGTACACGCGGCGCCCCAGTTCCATCACCGCCGGCGCCACGAGCTGGGCCTTGGATTCGGGCCGCCGCTCGCCGCGCGGCGGCAGGCCCTTGAGGTAGACGGCCATGGCGCGCAGGTCCTCCTCGGTCAGGTACTGCAGGCTGTGGAAGGTGACCTCGGCCATGGGCCCGTACACCGATCCGCGTGCGGACGTGCCCTTGCCCAGGATGTCCACGATCTCCTGGATCGACCACTCGCCCAGCCCGGCCTCGCGGTTGGAGGTGAGCGAGGGCGCGTACCAGTACTGGTTGGGAATCAGCCCGCCGGCGAAGGCCTGGGACTCGCTGCTGCCGCCCAGCATGTTGATCGCCGAGTGGCACATGGCGCAGTGGGTCAGCCCGTCCACCAGGTAGGCGCCCCGGTTCCACTCGGCGCCCTGCGCCGGGTCGGGCTGGTACTCGCCCTGCTTGAAGAACAGCGCGCGCCAGCCGACCAGCAGCTCGCGGTTGTTGTAGGGGAAACGCAGCTCGTGCGGCCGGTTCGGCTGCCGCACCGGCGGCAGCGACATGAAGTACGCGTAGATCGCGTCCGAGTCCTCGCGCGTGACCTTGGTGTAGGCCTGGAAGGGCATGGCCGGGTAGAGCAGCTTGCCGTCCTTGCCGATGCCGGTGTGCATCATCCGGTAGAACTCGTCGGCGGTCCAACGGCCGATGCCGGTCTCGTCGTCGGGCGTGATGTTGGGCGTGTAGAGCGCGCCGAAGGGCGTGGGCATGGGCAGGCCGCCGGCGTTCTCGCGCCCGCCGCGCGCGGTGTGGCAGGCGATGCAATCGCCGGCGCGCGCCAGGTATTCGCCGCGCGCGATGATCCCGCTGCCGCCGCCGGCGGCGGCCGTGGCCGGCGCCAGCTGCTGCCACGGCTGCTCTTTCCACAGCACCCAGCCCAGCCCGATCGCCAGCAGCAGCGGAAGCCCAATGCCCAACAGCAGCGTGCGCTTGCGGCCGGCACCGCGCCGCTCGGCGATCTCCTCGCGCAGGGCATCGCTGCTCATGGCTGGCTCCCGCAGGCCATCGGCATGCGGCCGGTGTTGCGCCGCTCAGGCTCCTGGCTGGACGGCGCCGGCAGCGAACCCAGCCACGCGGCGACCGCGACGATGTCCGGGTCCTCCAGCCGGATGGCGATGCGGTGCATGCAGTCCGGCGCGCTGGCCCGGCGCTCGCCGCTGCGCCAGCGGGTGAGCTGCGCGTTGATGTAGTTCGGCCGCAGCCCCACCAGCCCCGGGATGCCGGGCTCCATGCCGGTGAGATTGCGGCCGTGGCAGGCCATGCAGGCCGGCAGCTGTCGGCCCGGGTCGCCCGCCTGCACCAGCGTGCGTCCGCGCTGCAGCAACTCGGGCGCGACAGTCGGCGGCGTCGGCGCCTGGTACGCCGGGCGCTGGGCCGCGAACCAGTCCGCCATCTCGCGCAGGTAGTCGTCGGTCATGTACGCGAGCAGGTAGTTCATCGGCGCGTAGCGGCGGGCGCCGTCGTGGAAGGCGCGCAGCTGGTTGAACAGGTAGCCGGCCGGCTTGCCGGCAATGCGCGGGAAGTAGGGGTCGGCCGTGCCCTGGCCTTGCCAGCCGTGGCAGGTGGCGCAGCCCTGCACCCGGGCCTCGATGGAATCGACGCGCTCCACCCGCGGCACCGCGTTCTCGCCGCCCGGCCGCTGGGCCTGCTGCGTCCAGCCCGCCGAGCCGGTCCCCAGCACGGCGGCCAGCAGCAGTCCGCGCAGCAGGGAGGCCCGTCCGGTCATGCCGGCCATGATGGACACGCGGCTCGGCGGGCCCTGTGGGAATCGGCGCACGCGCTTGTCGGACGGCACCCAGAGGCTCGTGGAGCGGACTTGATGCGGCGCAAATCGCGCCCTTGATGCGCGACAAGCGGCGCCTCGGAGCCGGCGTGTCCAATTTCGCCGATGGATTCCACCCACGCTGCCCGATTCGCAGACGCCCTGGCCCTGTGGCGCTCGGCAGAGGCCTGCGCCTGCGCGGCCGAGTCGCACGTGCAGTTCGCGCTGGACCTCTACTGCGAAGGGCGCGGCGCCGCGCCTTCGCCCGAGGCCGTGGAAGCGGCGCGGGCCCTGCGCCACCAGGCGCGGCGGGCGCTCGGCGGCGTGCTCGACACGGTTTCCTGCGAGCGGGTCACCCTGCCGCTGATCTGATCTCCCTTCCTCAGCCCGCTTGCAGCGTGCGGGCTCCGGCGCCGCCCTGGTCGCCGGCATCGCCGTCGCGCAGCTGCAGCGTCGCGAGCACGGCGCAGTCGGTGCGGGCGCGCAGCGCGTGCTCCTCGCGTGCCGGCAGCACCACCAGCTGGCCGGGCGAGAGGTGCCGGGTTCCGCCGGGTGTCACCACCTCCACCTCGCCTTCCAGGCAATGCAGGATGCATTCCTCGTCGACGTGGTGCATGGGCTGGTCCTGCCGGGCGCGCAGCACGAGGTGCAGCAACTGCAGGCGGCTGGTCTTGATCAGGCTGGTGCTCACGGCACCGCCCAGCGCGTCGCCCAGCGGCGCGACATTGATGACGTCCATCGGTTGGGCATGCGGCAGTGCCATTCCTCGTTCCCCCGTCGTGGCGGCCGCTGCGCGCGGGATGCGCGGAGGCCGGCGTGCCGCACAGGCTAGCGCCGTGCCGGGTCGGCACGTGTAGGTGGCGGCTGACGGGCGGCCATGGCGGCCGGACTGCAGGCGTGCCTCGAGGTGCACAAGGTCCCCGCCTCCCGTGGGGGCAACGCGGCAGGTGACAATCGCCCCCGATGAACCCGACTTCCACCGACGAGGGGCAGGCGGCCGTGCCCCCGGCATCGGAGCAGGCGCTGCGGACCATCCGCCGCCAGGCGAAGCTGAAGGGGCGCCAGCCCGAGGAGCAGGCCCTGGCCGAGGTGCGCGAGTGCCTGGGGCCGAGACCGGCCGAGGGCCACCGGCGCGACCTGCTGATCGAGTACCTGCACCGGCTGAACGACCGCTTCGGCGCGCTGCGCGAACCGCACCTGGTGGCGCTGGCGCGCGAGACCGGCATCCCCATGGCCGAGGTCTACGAGGTCGCGAGCTTCTACCACCACTTCGAGGTGGTGCCGGCCGACGCGGCGGTGCCGGCCCTGACGGTGCGGGTGTGCGACAGCCTGTCCTGCTCGCTGGCCGGCTCGCGCGAGCTGCTGGAGCGCCTGCCGGCGCTGCTCGGCACCGAGGTGCGCGTGGTCGCCGCCCCCTGCATCGGGCGCTGTGAGCAGGCGCCGGCGGTGGCCGTGCACCAGGCGCCGGTGCCGCATGCGACGACGGATGCGGTGCTGCAGGTGGTGCGCGCCCACGGTGGCGCTGCGCCGGAAGCGTCGGTGGCCGGGACGGCCTTCGATCCGGCCGCGCATGCCGAGCGCAGCGTGTCGCCGCCGCGCGAGCAGTTGCAGGTGCTCCCTGCCGTCACCGACTACGCGCTCTACCGCGCCGGCGGTGGCTATGCCTTGCCGGCGGCGCTGGCGCGCGGCCAGGCCGACCCCGACGCCGTGCTGCGCGCGCTGGAGGATTCGGGCCTGCGCGGCCTGGGCGGCGCCGGATTCCCGGCCGGGCGCAAGTGGCGCATCGTGCGCGAGCAGCCCGCGCCGCGGCTGCTGGCCGTCAACATCGACGAGGGCGAGCCCGGCACCTTCAAGGACCGCACCTTCCTCGAACGCGACCCGCACCGCTTCCTGGAAGGGATGCTGGTGGCCGCGCAGGTGGTCGGCATCGAAGCCGTCTACATCTACCTGCGCGATGAATACCACGATGTGCGCCGGCTGCTGCAGCGCGAGATCGATCGCCTCGTGGCCGACCCGCCGTGCCCGCTGCCGCGCATCGAGCTGCGCCGCGGCGCCGGGGCCTACGTCTGCGGCGAGGAGTCCGCGATGATCGAGAGCATCGAGGGCAAGCGCGGCGAGCCGCGCCTGCGCCCGCCCTACATCGCGCAGCTCGGGCTGTTCGGGCGGCCCACGCTGGAGCACAACTTCGAGACGCTCTACTGGGTGCGCGACATCGTGGAGCGCGGGCCGCAGTGGTTCACCGGCTTCGGGCGCCACGGGCGCAAGGGCTTGCGGGCCTTCAGCGTCAGCGGGCGGGTGAAGTTCCCCGGCGTCAAGCTGGCGCCGGCCGGCATCACCGTGCGCGAGCTGGTCGACGAGTACTGCGGCGGCATGCAGGACGGCCACGAGCTCTACGCCTACCTGCCGGGCGGCGCCTCGGGCGGCATCCTGCCAGCGTCCCTGGCCGACCTGCCGCTGGATTTCGACACCCTGCAGCCGCACGGCTGCTTCATCGGCTCGGCCGCCGTCGTCGTGCTGGGCCACCACGACCGCGCCCGCGACGCGGCGCTGAACGCGATGCGCTTCTTCGCCGACGAGAGTTGCGGCCAGTGCACGCCCTGCCGGGTGGGCACGGCGAAGGCGGCGGCGCTGATGGCGCAGCCCGGCTGGGACACGGCCACGCTGGGCGACCTGGCCCAGGTCATGGGCGACGCCTCCATCTGCGGCCTTGGGCAGGCCGCGCCCAATCCGATCCGCTGCGTCCAGAAATACTTCCCCCATGAAATCAGCTGACCTGCCCCTCGTGGACTTCACGCTCGACGGCGAGCGCGTGCAGGCCGTGCAGGGCCAGACCATCCTGCAGGCCGCGCGCCGGGTGGGCGTGGACATCCCGCACCTGTGCTACCAGGACGGCATGCGCGCCGACGGCAACTGCCGCGCGTGCGTCGTGGAGGTGGCCGGCGAGCGCGTGCTGGCACCGAGCTGCTCCCGCGCCGTTACCCCCGGCATGGAGGTGAAGGCACGCAGCGAGCGGGCGCTCAAGAGCCAGCAGATGGTGGTCGAGATGCTGCTGGCCGACCTGCCGGAGCAGGGCTACAAGTGGAACGACGAGGTGGGCGGGCCCGCCACCCCGGCGGACCGCGTCGGACAGCATGGTGAACTCTCGCTTTGGGCCGATCGCCTGGGCGTCGCGCCCCGTCCCGAACTGGTCGCCCTGCGCCGCGAGCAGCCCGCCGCCGACCTGTCCCACCCGGCGATGGCCGTGAACCTGGACGCCTGCATCCAGTGCACGCGCTGCGTGCGCGCCTGTCGCGAGGTGCAGGTCAACGACGTGATCGGCTACGCGCAGCGGGGCTCGTCGAGCCGGATCGTGTTCGACCTCGGCGACCCGATGGGCGCCAGCACCTGCGTCGCCTGCGGCGAATGCGTGCAGGCCTGCCCCACGGGCGCGCTGATGCCCAAGACCATGGTCGGTTCGCAGGCGGTGGATCGCAAGGTCGATTCGGTCTGTCCTTTCTGCGGTGTCGGCTGCCTGGTCACCTACCAGATCCGCGACGAGAAGATCGTCGCCGTCGAGGGCCGCAACGGGCCGGCCAACGAAGGGCGGCTGTGCGTCAAGGGCCGCTTCGGCTTCGATTACGCGCACCACCCGCAGCGGCTGGTGCGCCCGCTGATCCGCAAGCCGGGCGTGCCCAAGGATCCCTCCATTGCTCCGGACCCGGCCCACTGGGGCGAGGTGTTCCGCGAGGCGAGCTGGGAGGAGGCGCTGGACTTCGCCGCCGGCGGGCTGAAGCGGCTGCGCGACACGCACGGGCGCAAGGCGCTGGCCGGCTTCGGCTCGGCCAAGGGCAGCAACGAGGAGGCCTACCTGTTCCAGAAGCTGGTGCGCACCGGCTTCGGCAGCAACAACGTGGACCACTGCACGCGCCTGTGCCACGCGTCCAGCGTGGCGGCGCTGCTGGAGGGCGTGGGCTCGGGCGCGGTCAGCAACCCGGTGCGCGACGTCGAGAAGGCCCATGTGATCCTGGTGATCGGCTCCAACCCCACGTCCAACCACCCGGTGGCCGCCACCTGGATGAAGAACGCGGCGAAGCGGGGTACCAGGCTGGTGCTGGCCGATCCGCGGGTGACCGACATCGGCCGCCATGCCTGGCGCATCCTGCAGTTCAAGCCCGGCAGCGACGTCGCCATGCTGAACGCGCTGATCCACGTGGTGATCGAGGAGGGGCTGGCCGACCAGGCCTTCGTGCGCGAGCGCGCCGCCAACTTCGAGGCGCTGCGCGAGAACGTCAAGGGCTACAGCCCGGAAGCGATGGAATCGGTCTGCGGCGTGCCGGCGCAGACCCTGCGCGAAGTAGCGCGCGCCTTCGCGACGGCCGAGGCCGCGATGATCCTGTGGGGCATGGGCGTGAGCCAGCACGTGCACGGGACCGACAACGCCCGCTGCCTGATCGCGCTGGCCAGCATCACCGGCCAGGTCGGCAAGCCCGGCAGCGGCCTGCATCCGCTGCGCGGCCAGAACAACGTGCAGGGTGCCAGCGACGCCGGCCTGATCCCCATGATGTTCCCCAACTACCAGCGCGTGGACGACCCGCAGGCGCACCGCTGGTTCGAGGACTTCTGGGGCCTGCCGCTGGACGATGCACCCGGCTACACGGTGGTGGAAATCATGCACAAGGCGCTGGCGCCCGACAGCGACCCGCACAGGATCCGCGGCATGTACATCATGGGCGAGAACCCGGCCATGAGCGATCCGGACCTGAACCACGCGCGGCAGGCCCTGGCTGCGCTGGACCACCTGGTGGTGCAGGACATCTTCATGACCGAGACCGCCTGGCTGGCCGACGTGGTGCTGCCGGCCTCGGCCTGGCCGGAGAAGACCGGCACCGTCAGCAACACCGACCGCATGGTGCAGCTGGGCCGGCGCGCGCTCACGCCGCCGGGCGAGGCGAAGCCGGACCTGTGGATCATCCAGGAGCTGGCCCGCCGCATCGGGCTGGACTGGGACTACCCGGGCGAGGACAGCGGCGTCGCCGCCGTCTACGAGGAGATGCGGCAGGCCATGCATGCCTCGATCGCCGGCATCTCGTGGGAGCGCCTGCAACACGCGTCGAGCGTGACCTATCCCTGCCTGTCGGAGGACGACCCTGGGCAGCCGGTGGTGTTCACCGAGCGCTTCCCCACCGCCGACGGCCGCGTGAAGCTGGTGCCGGCCGCCGTGGTGCCGCCGGACGAGCGGCCCGATGCGCAGTTCCCCTTCGTGCTGATCACCGGCCGGCAGCTGGAGCACTGGCACACCGGCAGCATGACCCGCCGCGCGGCGGTGCTCGATGCCATCGAGCCGATGGCGACGGCATCGATGAACGGGGCCGACCTGCAGGCGCTGGGCCTGCAGCCCGGCGACGTGGCCACGGTGCGTTCGCGCCGCGGCGAGGTGACGCTGCACCTGCGGCGCGACGATGGCACGCCGGCCGGGGCGGTGTTCATCCCCTTCGCCTACTACGAGGCCGCGGCCAACCTGATGACCAATCCGGCACTCGATCCCTTCGGCAAGATCCCCGAGTTCAAGTACTGCGCCGTGCAGGTGGAGCCCGGCGGTACGCCGCGGCCGGCGGCCGGGTACGGGACGGGGGCGGTGGCGGCCTGATCGGCCCTGGGATGGGCGCCGGCCGGCGGCCGGCGCTCGGGTCGGGCTTAGCGGCTGGTGCTGCCGCCCGAGGTGGTCGCTCCCGTGGAGCCCGAGGTGCCGGTGCTGCTGCTGGTACCGGCCGCACCGCCGGACGAAGGCGTTGTGGCCGTGGAACTGCCCGAAGCGCCCATGCCGGAGGTGGTGCCCGAGGACGAGGTGCCGCTCGACGGCGTCGTGCTGGAAGCGGCCGATCCTGAGGGTGTCGACATCGTGCCGCTCGCGGAACCGCCGGACGAGCCCATGCCCGAGGCGGTGCCGGATGCGGTTCCGGATGCCGTCGTGCCGCAAGCAGCCAAGGCGGCGCTACACACGATGGGAAGAAGAATCCTGATCATCTACAACTCCTTTGCTGACGAGGGCTGTTTCCCTCTGCGGACAGGATGGCCCGGGGTGGTCGTGGGAGTCTTTCCCATGGGCCGACCAATCCTGTAGGACATGCCACGCATGGCCAGCACAGAGGCTGGAGCCGCTCAGGGAGCGCCCCGCGAAGCCGCCAGTTGCAGGCGGGCCTCGCCCTCGCGATGCAGCCGGACGCAGACCGGATGCGTGCGGAACTCGGCGGTCGCGCAGCGCAGCACGGTGCACAGCTCGCGCGCGAAGCCTTCTCGCGAATCGCAGGGCAGGTCCGTGGACGTCGACGTCGGCTGTGGCCTGGGACCCGGGTGAGCGTGGGAGCGGATGCGCGTCCGGTGCGGCGCGGGCCGTGCGGACGCGGACGATGCCTCGTCGGGCGGATCGACGGGCAAATCGTCGTGACGGGCCGCAGGCGCGGTCGCTTCCTGCTCGTGCGTCGCAGGCCGCGGCGGATCGCTCACCGGCTGGGCCGGCGCGGCGGCAGGCGTCGACATCGCTGCGATGGGCGGCCGTGTCGCGCCGCCAACGTCCGATGACGGCACCGTTGGCACGTGCGCCGTGAAGCCGGAGGCCGGCATGGCCTGGCTGGCGAGGACCCGCTCGGCCGCCCGCTGCACGGGTTCCGGCGTCCACAGGCCCGCCGTCCAGGATGCGATGGCCGTGCACCCCACCATCAGCGCCACGGCGGCCCTGTGGGTCAACGGGGCGACCGACGCGCCGTCCTCGGGAACGGCCGGAACCGCGACCGCGGATGGCCGCGTCGGCGAGGTGTCGCGTGCCACGGCAACGACGGGAGCGGCGGAACGTGCCGGCGCGCGGGGCCGTACCCAGACCGGCGAACCCACCGCTGCGTGCAACGCGGACCAGAGCTGCGCGGCGCTGGCGAAGCGCGCATCCGGGCTCGTCGCCAGGGCGCGTCCGAACACCGCGTCCAGTTCCGCCGGCAGCTCGGGGCGCAGGGACCGCACGGGGCGCACGATCGTGCGGTCCGCCCCCTCCCACGGCAGCGCGCCGGTCAGCAGCTCGTAGGCGACCACGGCCGCCGAGTACAGGTCGGCACGCGGGTCTGGCGGCGCGCCCTGCGCCACCTCCGGTGCCAGGTGCTGCGGCGAATCGAAGGGCCCTGGCCGTCGGGTACAGGCCGCGGCGACCCCCGCGCTGCCGTCGATCCTGGGCTGGCCGTTGGGCGCCACGAGCAGATGGCGCGGGTGGATGGCGGAGTGCACCCAGCGGTGCCGCCCGGCGCAAGCCAGGCCATCGAGCAGTTGGGCGAGGAGCGCGAGGCCCTGCAGGGGCGGCAGGCGGCCGGCGCGTGCCAGGTAGCGGTCGAACGTCTCGCCGTCGGTGTACGGCGCCGCAATGAGCAGCCGGGTTCCGTCACGGACCAGGTCCTGCGGCAGGATGAGGTTGGGATGCAGGATCGGCGCGGCGGCGCGCACTGCGGCGCGCAGGGCCTCGTGCGAGCGGGCATCCAGGGATACCTCGTCCGCCGCCAGCACCGTCAGGGCCAGCCGCTCCTGCCCATCCGGCCCGAGGGCTTCATGCACCGTCGCGCTCGCATCCGAGCGCAGGACGCGCAGCAGGCGAAAAGGACCGACCGTCTCCGGCATGCGGCCTGGTTGCTGGTTCACTGCTGTGCATGGTCGTCGTTCCCATGTGCGTTGGCCGTAGGACACCGGCGGATACGGGCGTCCGGATCGGAAGGCAGCACACCCTGTTGTGCCGATGGGAAAAATTCACAGCGGGTGCAACGGTTCGTCAGGAACACGAGGGCTCGAAGCCTCTTGTGGCGGCCACTTACGTTTGGCTACCCCGCTGCGTCCCAAGCTGAAGAGCATCCCGCGTTCCACAACCACGAGGAACCTGATGCCCATCGAGAAGCGACTTGCCTTCGACCCCGGCTGGAAAACGACTTTGCTGGCCGTGTCCGCCGGCGCCGTGATCGCGGCCTGCGGCGGTGGCGGCGGTGGCAGCACCACGGCCAGCGTGCCCCAGGGCACCCTGCGCATGGCGCTGACCGACGCACCCAGCTGCGGCTACGACAACGTGTACGTCACGGTCGAGCGCGTGCGGGTGCACCAGAGCGATTCGGCCGACGAGGAAGCCGGCGGCTGGGAAGAGATCGTGCTCGATGCGCCCAAGCGCATCGACCTGCTGCAGCTGACCAACGGCACGCTGGAGGAGCTGGGCCAGACGGACCTGCCCGCCGGCACCTACAACCAGGTGCGGCTGGTGCTGGCCGCGAACGACGCGCAGAACCCGCTGGCCAATTCGGTCAAGCCCACCGGCTCGGCCGAGGTGCCGCTGCGCACGCCCAGCGCGCAGCAGAGCGGGCTCAAGCTCAAGTCCGGTTTCGAGGTGAGCGAAGGCGGCCTGGCCGACCTGGTGCTGGACTTCGATGCCTGCAAGTCGGTGGTCAAGGCCGGCAACTCCGGCAACTACAACCTCAAGCCGGTGCTGACTCTGGCCAAGCGCACCCAGACCGGCATCGAGGGCTACGTCTCGCTGTCGGTGGAGGGCGTGCGCGTCTCGGCCCAGCAGGACGGCACCGTGGTGCGCTCCACCGTGCCCGACGCCAACGGCAAGTTCGTGCTGCCCTTCCTGCCGGCCGGCAGCTATGACGTGGTGATCGTCTCCGACACCCACAGCACTGCCGTGGTGTCCTCGGTGCCGGTCGGCACCTCCACGGTCAGCCTGAACGCCAGCGACGCGGCCATCGATCCGCCGGCCTCGACGCTGCGCCAGGTCACCGGCACGACCTCGGTGTCCGGCAGCGGCACGCCCACCCTGGTGCTCGACGCCAGCGTGCGGGCGACGCAGGCACTGACCGACGGACCGGTCGTGGAAGTGGCGGCCACCCCGGTGGACGCGACGGACGCGACCTATGCGCTGAGCCTGCCGGCGGCCGCCCCCGTGCGCGCGCCCTACGCGACCGGTGGCCTGACCTTCACGGCCGACAACGTGCTGGCCGGCCTGTACAGCGTGCACGCCGCCGCTCCCGGGCGCACGGTGATCACCCAGGAGGCCGACGTGTCCACGGCCGACCAGGTGCTGGATTTCGACTTCGCAGCGCCCTGAGCGCGGGCTGGTGGGCCCCGGGTCCGCCGCCTGCTTCCAAGGGGCCTCTCGGGGCCCCTTTTTTGTGGGCGGACCGGTGGCGTGCCGGGAGCGCCTGCTGGCAGCGCGCCCGACGCGCTCGACCGCCGAGCCGGGGACGCGCGCTCGTTACACCGGCCCCACGCCATGGACATGGCGTCCTAAGCTGGTGCGATGCAGACCGTGGACCGCGCTGCGAGCCGCCCCGTCGGCCGACCCCTGCGCTGGGCCGGCTTGCTGCTCGGATTCAGCCTGGGCGGCTTCTTCGACGGCATCGTGTTGCACCAGGTGCTGCAGTGGCACCACCTCCTGAGCAACGTCCAGGCCGCCGCCCTGCGCGACCTGCGGGCGCAACTGTTGGCCGATGGCCTGTTCCATGTGCTGATGTACCTGCTGGCCGCCTGGGCGCTCGGGCTGCTGTGGAAGGCACGCGCCGACTACGCGGTGGCCGGGGCCGACCGGGTACTGTGGGCCCGGGCGCTGATCGGCTTCGGCGCCTGGCACGTCGTCGACAGCGTCGTCTCGCACTGGATCACCGGCATCCACCGCATCCGCGTGGACGTGCCCGATCCGCTGTTCTGGGACCTGCTCTGGTTCTCCGTGTTCGGTGTCGTGCCGCTCGTTGCCGGCTGGCTGCTGCACCGGCGCGCCGGGGGCGGCGGCGGTCGCAGCGCGGCGGCCTCCCTGGCGCTGGCCGCTGCCGTCGCCGCTCCGCTCGCGGCCCTGCCGGCCGGCGACACCGGCCAGGTGGTCGTCCTGTTCCGTCCCGGGATGGAAGGCGCCGCGGCCTTCGACGCCCTGGCCTCGGCGGATGCGCGCGTCCTCTGGGTCGACCGCTCCGGCGGGCTGTGGGCCGTTGCCATGCCGGAGCCGGCGCGCGCGCGCGAGCTGTACGCCCGCGGCGCCCTGCTGGTCAGCAGCTCCGCGTGGGCCCTGGGCTGCCTGGCCTGGTCACGGCCTTCGACCTGATCGGGGCGCCCGTCGGCCGCTGTCGCAGGGGTGTCGCGCCGATCGGCGTGGAAGGCCGCCGCCGGCTCGACAATGCGCGTCGGGCCGGAACACAAGGAGACACCCATGGCCAATGGCGCACAAGCCATGCTGCGCACGCTGCTGGACGCAGGCGTGAACGTCTGTTTCACCAACCCGGGCACCTCGGAGATGCATTTCGTGGCGGCGCTGGACACGGCGCCGCAGATGCGGGCGGTGCTGACCCTGTTCGAGGGCGTGGCCACCGGCGCCGCCGACGGCTACGCCCGCATGGCCGGGTGCCCGGCGGCGACGCTGCTGCACCTGGGCTGCGGCCTGGGCAATGGCCTGGCCAACCTGCACAACGCTCGCAAGGGCAAGGTGCCGGTGGTCAACATCGTCGGCGACCACGCCACCCACCACACCCAGTACGACGCGCAGCTGCAGTCCGACATCGAGACGGCGGCGCGCAACGTGTCCAGCTGGGTGCGCACCTCGCGCAGCACCGCGGACCTGTGCCGCGACGTGGTGGAAGCGGTCGCCGCTGCCAAGGGGCCGCCGGGTCAGGTGGCGACGCTGATCCTGCCGGCCGACGTGTCCTGGGGCGAGGGCGGCACGCCGCTGCCGCCGCCAGCGGTCGCGGAACCCGCACCGGTCGAGGACGAGACGATCGCCCGGATCGCCGCGGCGCTGCAGGCGGGCGGGCCCAACGCCATCCTGCTGGGCGGGCGGGCCCTGCGTGAACCGGCGCTGATGGCCGCCGCGCGCATCGCTGCGAAAACCGGTGCGAAGCTCTACGCCGAGGTGTTCCCGACCCGCTTCGAGCGCGGCGCCGGCCTGCCGCCGGTGGAGCGCATCGCCTACCTGGCCGAGATGGCCTCGGTGCAGCTGGCCGGGCTGCGCAACCTGGTGCTGGTGGACGCCCGCGCGCCGGTGTCCTTCTTCGCCTATCCCGGCAAGAAGAGCTGGCTGGTGCCCGAGGGCTGCACCGTGCACGAACTGGCTTCGCCGACCCAGGACGCGCTGGAAGCCCTGGAGGGCTTGTGCCGGCAACTGGGCGCACAAGAGGCCACGCCGGTGCTGCAGGGACCGCGGCGCCCGGGCCGGCCGCGCGGCAAGCTGACCGCCGAGAAGGTCTGCAAGGCCGTCGGCCACCTGCTACCCGAGCGGGCCATCATCGTCGACGAGGCGCAGACCTCCGGCACCATGCTGCCCCTGTTCACCGCCGGGGCGCCGCGCCACGACGTGCTGGCGCTCACCGGCGGGGCGATCGGACAATCGCTGCCGGCCGCCGTCGGCGCGGCCATCGCCTGCCCGGACCGCCCGGTGCTGGCGCTCGTCGGCGACGGCTCGGCCATGTACACGATCCAGGCCCTGTGGACCATGGCGCGCGAACGCCTGAACGTGGTCTCGGTCATCTTCAACAACCGCTCCTACGGCATCCTGAACGTGGAGCTGGAGCGGGTCGGTGCCGAGCGCGCCGGCCCCAAGGCCAAGGCGCAGCTCGACCTCGCCGGGCCGGGGCTGGACTTCGTGCACCTGGCGCAGGGCATGGGCGTTCCCGCGGTGCGCGCCACCACGGCGGAGGATTTCACCGCGGCGCTGGAGCGCGCGTTCGCCACGCCCGGCCCCCACCTGATCGAGGCCGTGGTGCCCAGCGTGTTCTCCGGCCTCAAGCTGCGCGTGCTGCCCTGGCTGCTGCGATCGCTCGGCAGCCTGCCGCAACCGGTGGCGCGCGGGCTCAAGCGGAAGCTGGCGCCATGAGCAAGGTGACTTCTTCCGACGTGCTGGTGGTGGGCGGCGGCCTCGCCGGCCTGGTCACGGCGCTGGAGTGCCTGCAGGCCGGCAAGACCGTCACCGTGGTGGATCGCGACACCCGCGAGCGCCTGGGCGGCCTGGCCCTGTGGGCCTTCGGCGGGATGGCCCTGGTGGGCACCCCGCTGCAGGCGCGCAAGAAGATCCAGGACAGCCCCGAGCGGGCGCTGGCCGACTGGATCCGTTTCGGCGAACTGCCCGAGGCCGACACCCTGCGGGTCCAGTGGGCGCGCCACTACGTGGAGCGTTCCCGCGCCGAGGTCCACGACTGGCTCACCGGCCGCCATGGCCTGAAGTTCCTGCCGGCGGTCAACTGGGTGGAGCGCGGGCTCGAAGGCAACGGCAACACCGTGCCGCGCTACCACGTGCTGTGGGGCACCTCGCGCCTGCTCGCGCTGCGCATGATCGAGGCGGTGCAGCGGGCCGGCGAACCGGGCCGGCTGACGCTGCGCAGTCGCGTGCGCATCACCGGGCTGGAGCAGGCCGCCGGCGCCCTCAGCGGCGCCACCGGCGTGGACGAGGACACCGGCGAGGAACTGCGCTTCGCCGCACCGGTGGTGGTGCTGGCCATGGGCGGCCTGAACGGCAGCCACGAGGAGGCCCGCGCCAACTGGCCGGCCGGGCGGCCACTGCCGGCGTCCATGCTCAATGGCGCCCATCCCTATGCCGACGGCAAGCTGCACCACCTGGTGGAGGGCCTGGGTGGCCGCATCGACGCGGCCGGCGAGATGTGGAACTACGCCGCCGGCATCCCCCATCCGCAGCCGCATTTCGAGGGCCACGGGCTGTCGCTGATCCCCTGCAAGTCGGCCCTGTGGCTGGACCACCAGGGGCGGCGCATGGGCCCCGATCCGCTGGTGACGGGCTTCGACACCCACGACCTGTGCCAGCGCGTCGCGGCCCAGGAGCAGCCCTGGACCTGGCACCTGCTGAACTGGCGCATCGCCGCCAAGGAGCTGGCGATCTCCGGAGCCGAGCACAACCCGCGCATCCGCGACCGCCAGCTGCTGGCCTTCCTCAAGGAGACGCTGCTGGGCAACCACCGGCTGGTGAAGCAGCTGGCGCGCGAGAGCCCGCACTTCCTGGTCGACGAGAGCCTGGCCGGGCTGGTGGCGAGGATGAACGCGCTGACGGGCAGCGAACACGTGCGGCCCGAGGTGCTGCAGGCGACGGTCGACGCCTTCGATGCGAACTTCGGCCCCGGCAGGCGGCCCGAGGACGATCCACAGGTGCGACGCATCCTGCATGCGCGTGAGTGGGGTCCGGACCGGCTGCGCACCTGCAAGCCGGCGCCGCCGCAGCAGGCCGGCGCCGGGCCCTACATCGCGATCCGCATCCAGCTGATCACCCGCAAGAGCCTGGGCGGGCTGGTGACCGACCTGCACAGCCGCGTGCTGGACGGCGCGGGCGAGGCGATGCCGGGCCTGTACTGCGTGGGCGAGGCCGCGGGCTTCGGCGGCGGCGGTGCCTGCGGCAAGCGCTCGCTGGAGGGGACCTTCCTGCCGGGCTGCATCCTGACCGCGAAGGCCGCCGCGCGGCACATCACGACCGGCCGCTAAGGGCGCTCAGCGGCGCGCGAACTCGGGCTGGTCGAAGTGCGCGACGCGGGTGTCGCGCCCGGCCAGGCCGACTTCGCAGAACTGGTGGATCACCGCGGCCGTGGGTGCCGACACCCAGCTGTCGCCCAGCGCCAGGCGCAGGATGGGGCGGCCGGGTTCCTCCTCGGGCTCCAGCCGCATCGCCTCGGGGCGCGTGAACTCGGACAGCCGCACGCGGTGCACGCCGGCCACTTCGGCCGGGTTGGGAACGATGCCGTGCGCGGCACCTGCCCACACCACCACCGGCGTGATCACATAGCCCGAGCGGGTGGCGTAGTCGTCCAGGCAGCCCAGCACCTCGGCGGCGTCCAGCCGCAGCCCGACTTCCTCGTGCAGTTCACGCAGCGCGGCCTGCTGCGGGCTCTCGCCCGGGTCGATGCGACCGCCGGGCAACGCCCACTGGCCCGAGTGGCTGCTCAGCGTGGGCGCCCGGCGCGTGAGCAGCAAGGCGGCCTCCAGGCTCCATCCCTGCGGCCGTGCGATGCCGGGGATCTGCGCGCCTTCGCCTTCCTCCACCAGCGCCACGACCACCGCCGCCGCCCGATGCGCACCGGCATCGATTCGGCGTACGGGAAAGCCGCGCAAGCGCCGTTCGACATCGGAGCGCAGGGAGCCGTGGAGGAGCATGGGGGGATTCTGCCCGTCCCTGGCCCCATCATCCCGCCGGAACGGTGATCCTTGTCATCCCCGCGGAGGCGGGGATCCAGGGCTTTCAAGACAGTCCGCGAAAGGGGACGCACTGGATTCCCGCCTTCGCGGGAATGACGGCCTGGAAATCGCGCAGCGATTTCTCAACGCATCACGGCTGCCACCAGTTCCCCGACGCTACCAGCATTGGAATCAGCTGCAGCTCCGCGTCGTAGTACGCCGTGCTGAAGTTGTTCGCGTTGAAGGCCCACAGTGCGTTCAGGTAGGTCTGGTGCGCCGGGTCGCACATGGCGCCGCACAGCTGCGGGCCGATCATGCCCTTGGGGGTCCAGTTCGGGTACGGGCGGATCAGCGGCGAGGGCAGGGTGCCGTTCAGGGCGTAGCCGGTCGCCGTGCGCGCGGGGTCGCCGCCCGTGTCGTTCTTGAAGAACGCCATCATCTTGTTCAGCACGCCGCGCCAGCGCTGGTCGCCCGAGAAGACGTAGTCCGTGCCCCAGCGCCAGGGGTTGCGCTGCGCGTTGGCGTAGTAGTGCATCTCCGTCATCACGAAGTCGCCCATGCCGCCCGGCGAGGGGACCGGCGTCGCGGTGTTGGTCTGCACGATGAAGTCGGGCATCAGGCCGGCGCCGGGCGAGTACACCGTCTGCATGCGGTTGATCAGCCAGTAGCAGCGGTCGATCACCGTGGTGGCCCACCAGTTGTCGCCGGTCGCGCGCGCGAACGCGCGGAAGTGGTTGATCATGTAGTCCGAGGTGCGACTCACGTCGGGCGTGGCCATGCCCTTGGTGGTGCCGTCCGGCTTCATGTTCCACGACTTCAGGGCGTTGATCGTGTTGATCGCTTCCTGCTTGTAGTTCCAGGGGCCGGTGTTGGATCCCCACTGGCGGTCCGCCATCAGCAGCGCCAGCGCGATGTCCAGGTCGCCGTCCATGGCGTTCCAGCCGCCGCCGGCGGCGTCGGTGGACGAGCCGTTGATGGTCAGGCGCCAGTCCATCAGGTAGCGCCCGCCCGAGCTGGTGGGGATGCTGTAGGCCGGGCGCGCCCGCACCGTGGTCAGCAGGCCGTCGAACAGGGCGCGGGCGTTCGGGTCGTAGCCGGCCATCACCACCGTGAGCAGCATGCCGTAGCCCATGCCCTCGGACACGGTGAGATAGCTGCCCGAAGTGCCGAAGCGCACGGCCTTGCCGCCGGGCACGGTGGGCACGTCCGCCATGTTCTGGGTCTTCCAGCCGTCGTAGCTGCGGCGGATGACGCTGTCCATGCTGGCGTTGGACACGTTGTTCGGCAGGATGCCGGCTGCATAGGGCACCAGGCGCGAGCCGAACGGGTAGTGGATGCCGTTGACCGGGGCCTGCGTGGGCGCCGGGGTCGGGGCCGGCGTGGGCGCGGGGGTCGGAGCGGGCGTGGGTGCCGTCGTCGGTGCCGGGGTCGGCTCCGGGGTGGCGCTGGGCCGCTTGCCGGGCGGCAGGCCTTTCTCGATCGGCCGCTTGGCCAGTTCGTCGCCGACCAGTTCCGTGCCCAGCGGGCTGTCACCGGCGGCGCTGCCGCCCCCGCCTCCGCACGCCGCGAGCGTCGTTGCCAGGGCCGCCGAGCCCCCCTGGATGAATATGCGCCTCACCACGTCGAACAACCATGTGGGAAGGCATCGGAGAACGCTGTCGCAGCCTCTCGTCCGCCCGTGTTGACCGGAACGCCGGGCCGGCGACGCTGCGCTGCGAACGGGGCCCGGAACGCGTCCGGATCGCGGTTCGAAGTGCCCACCAACCTCAGCAGGAGGCGCGAATGTAGTAGGAGGCGTCCGACACTGGCGTAGGGCGCTGGCCTACACCCGTAACCATGTTCGCCAGTTGCTTCAAGGGCGGGTGGACCGCCCGGCAAGCATTAGGCTCAGCCATTCGGTGCAATGGCTGAGGCAGCGGCGCTCATTGGCGCATCGATGTGAATGGATGAGGTGCACGGACCGCATTCCTGTTGCGCTTCGGACGCAGGAGGGTGATGCATGCACGCGATGCAGCGCAGTGCTCGTGCGGCAGAAGTTACGTTTGCTCGCGAACTCCGGCACACGGTCGAGAGCGACCGTCGATGCGCAGGAACCTAGAACAACTGGCCCACGTTGAGCAGCGTCAGCACCCCCAGCACGCCGAAGATGCCCGCGGCGATGGCGTGCACCAGGGGCATGGACACCTTGTTCGCCATCCGGTCGCCCAGGTAAACGGCGGGCACGTTGGCCAGCATCATGCCCAGGGTGGTGCCGATCACCACCAGCACGATCTCCGGATAGCGGGCCGCCAGCGCGACCGTGGCGATCTGGGTCTTGTCGCCCATCTCGGCCAGGAAGAACGCGACGACGGTGGTGCCGAACACGCCGAAGCGCGCCGTCTCGCGGGTGGCCTCGTCCTCGTCGATGGTGTCCGGGACCAGCATCCAGCCGGCCATCGCCAGGAAGGACAGGCCGATCACCCAGCGCAGCAGGTCGGGTCCGAGCGCCGCGGCCACCCAGCCGCCCACCGCGCCGGCGGCCGCGTGGTTGAGCACGGTGGCCACCAGGATGCCGAGCACGATGGGCAGCGGCCGGCGGAACATCGCGGCCAGCACGACGGCCAGCAGCTGGGTCTTGTCGCCCATTTCACCGAGCGCGACGACGCCGGTGGACACGAGAAAGGCTTCCATGAAAGAAGGAGGTCTCCAGGGCCGGCGGGGTACCGAGGACCACACGGCATCCCCGGCCCTTCCGGAGGCAGTGCGGTCAAAGGTCTTGCCAGGCCAGGAGCTGCCCGCGCCACGGTCGCGAGGACCAAGTGTGTTGACGCGAGCCCCTGCGGTGCAGGGCGGCTACTCCCCAATGACGAGTGCCGGGCGATTGTAGCGGCGGCCCCCCGATCTCGTCGGTGAGGGCGCACGAAGCGTTGCTGCCCGGTGCGGCCCGGCCGCCGGAGGAGCCGGCGAACCGGGCGCGGCCGTCGCGCTCAGCGACGCAGTTCCGCCTTGTTCTGGATGATGCGGCCCACCAGGCCGTAGTCGATCGCCTCCTCGGCCGACAGCCAGCGGTCGCGCTCGATGTCCATCAGCACGCTCTCCAGCGGCTTGCCGGTCTCGCGCGCGATGGTCTGGGCGATGCGTTCGCGCGCCTTGATGATCTCGCGCGCGTGGATGGCGATGTCGCTGGCCGGCCCGCCGGCGCCGCCGCTGGGCTGGTGGATCAGGAAGCGGGTGTTGGGCAGGCAGAAGCGCCGCTCGCGCGGCACCGCCAGATACAGGTGGGTGGCGGCACTGCCGACCCAGCCGGTGCCGATCATGTTCACCGGCGCGGCGATGAACCGGATGATGTCGTGGATCGCATCGCCCGACTCCAGGTGGCCGCCGGGCGAGCTGACCAGCATGTCGATCGGCTTGTCCGACTCGGCGTCCAGCGCGATCAGGCGGCGCGCGATGTCGGCTGCCGAGCGGTCGCTGACCTCGCCGAACAGCAGCACGGTGCGCGACTTGAACGCCTTTTCCTCGAGGAAGGCATTGCGGGGTTCCGCGGTGGAGGGCGACGCGGCAGCGGGTTCTTCGTGTTCCTGTGGGGTTTCCATGGGAAGGCTCCTGTTCTGGTCCAAGGCGCCATCATGCACCGGAGAACCGTCATTCCCGCGGAGGCGGGAATCCAGTGCGTCCGCCTTCGGCAGCGCCGTAGGCGCGCTGCTGGGTCACGGGGGAGTTCGCTCGCTTCGCTCGACCATGATCTGGGTCCCCGCCTTCGCGGGGACGACGCGCTTCGCTGCGCTCAGCGCGTCGATTGCCACAGCGGGACCTTGCCGCCCTTGTCGTCGGCGCCCAGGCGCTCGATCAGCTGGCCCAGGTCGCGGTCCAGGCGTGCGAGGGTGCGCTCGTCCAGCTCGGTGAGCGCCTTCGGCAGCACGCCGGCAAAGGGGCCGGGCGCCTTCTTCAGGATGCGCGCCCCGGCCGGCGACAGGCTCAGGTGCACGGCGCGCTTGTCGGCTTCGGTGCGGTCGGACAGCACCAGGCCCTGGGCCAGCAGCGGGCGCAGCAGGTTGCTGGCGGTGGACTGGTGGATGTCCATGGTGCGGGCGAGCCGGCTGACGCCGATGCCGGGCGAGTCGCCGATCACGCTGAGCGCCCACAGCTGCGCGCCGGAGACGCCGGCCCGGGTCTCGACCGAGCGGAAGTGCGACTTGACGCTGTTGACGACGATGCGGAACTGCCGCAGTACCCGCAGCGCGGACGGCGAGAGCTCGGGGGCCGGTGTCGGCACGGCGCGGGCCGCGCGGCGGGGTGTGGGCATGGGCGCAATGATAGGCAGCCCGGCGGGCAGCCGCCGCGCCCCGGCCGGCGCCAAGGGGCGCGCCCTCAGGCCTGCTGCAGCGCCACCCTGCGCTCCTGCAGCCAGGCGCGCAGCGGCACGTAGGCGGCGCCTGCCACGGCACCGAACAGCAGGTGGTCGATGACGGTGGTCAGGCCGCGGTTGTCCGCGAACCAGGGGAACAGCGTGGGTGCGATCAGCCAGAAGTTGAGGGCGTACAGGGCCAGGCCGACCAGGGCGCCGCGCAGGCACGCCGCGGGCAGGTCGCGGTCGCGCACCAGCAGGTCCACCACGCGGCCGAAGTTGATCGCCAGCGCGAGGTGGATCAGCAGCCCGAAGCCGCCGATGGTCAGGTCGATGTCCGCCGGCGGCGGCAGCGCCCCGTCGCCCAGCAGCATGGCCGAGATGCGGTGCAGCGGCTCCCAGCCGACGCCACCCTGTACGGTGGCCGCGAAGCCCATCTGCGCCAGCAGGTAGGCGATGCCGGCGACGAGGCCGGCCAGCACGCCGGCGACGGGTTCGGGCGGGGAAGGGGAGCGGGAAGCGGTGGACCGACTCATGCAGCCAATTGTATTTGGACAAATTCTTTTGTCTTCACCGGGCAATCCCGGCCCCGGCGCACGGAACTGCGCCGGCCGCCGCGGGTCGAAGCCGCGCAGCCCGGCCGGGAGCCGGCCTGCGCCTACACGGCTGCGCCCGGGCCGGCCGCAGCATCGACGGAAATCCCACGACGGACGGGCTTGGACATGCGCGTGCTGCTGGTCGAGGACGACCGCATGATCGGCGAAGCGGTGCAGGACGCGCTGCGCGCCGAGCACTGGGCGGCCGACTGGGTGCGCGACGCCCCCATGGCCGATGCGGCCCTGGCGGCCGGGGCCTACGACGCCGTCGTGCTGGACCTGGGCCTGCCGCGGGGCAGCGGCCTGGACGTGCTCGCGCGGCTGCGTGCCCGCGGCAACCGGGTGCCGGTGCTGGTGGCGACCGCGCGCGATGCCGTGGCCGACCGGGTGGCGGGCCTGGATGCGGGCGCCGACGACTACCTGGTCAAGCCCTTCGACACCAGCGAGCTGCTGGCCCGCCTGCGCGCGCTGGTGCGCCGCAGCGCCGGCCAGGCCGACGCGCTGATCCGCCACCAGGACGTGACGCTCAACCCGGCCACCCGCGAGGCGACGCTCGCCGGCCGCCCGGTCACGCTGTCGGCGCGCGAGTGGGCCGTGCTCGAACCTATGCTGCTGCGCCCGGGCGTGGTGTTCTCGCGCGCCCAGCTGGAGGAGAAGCTGTACGGCTGGAAGGAGGACATCAGCAGCAACGCGGTCGAGGTCTACGTGCACGGCGTGCGCAAGAAGCTGGGCGCCGGGCTGATCCAGACCGTGCGGGGGCTGGGCTATGTCGTCCCGCGCGAGTGAGGCCGCCGCGCCGGCGCATTCGCTGCGCCGGCGGCTGCTCTGGCTGGTGCTGGCAGCGGTGGCGCTGGCCAGCGTGCTGCAGGCGGCCAGCGCCTATCGCACGGCGCTGCGCAACGCGGACGCGCTGTTCGATGCGCAGCTGCAGGCGCTGGCGCGCTCCGCGCAGGCGGGCCTGCCGCTGCAGCCCGGCGCCGGCGAGGCCGACTACACGGTGCAGATCTGGACCGGCAACGGCGTGCTGCTGTTCCGGGCCGGTCCGGCGCTGCCGCCGCCGGCGGTGATCGGCTTTTCCGAGGATCGGGTGGACGGCACGCGCTACCGCCTGTACACGCTGCGCGCGGGCGACCGGGCCGTGCAGATCGCGCAGGACCTCGACCGGCGGCAGGCCCGAGCGCGGGCCATGGCGCTGGACGCGGTGCTGCCGGTGGCGCTCCTCGGGCTGCTGCTGATGCTGGCGGTGTGGATCGTCATCGACCGCTCGCTGGCGCCGGTGCAGCGGCTGCGGCGGCAGGTGGCCGCGCGGCCGGCTGAGGACCTGTCGCCGCTGGATGCGGCCGGCCTGCCGCAGGAGGTCCGGCCGTTGGTGAACGACCTGAACTCGTTGTTCGGCCGGGTGCGCGAGGCGCTGTCCGCGCAGCAGCGCTTCGTTGCCGATGCGGCGCACGAGCTGCGCTCGCCGCTGACGGCCCTGAAACTGCAGGCGCAATCGCTGCAGCGCGAGCCGGCGGGCCCCGCGCGCGACGCGGCGCTGGCGCGGCTGGAGCAGGGGATCGCCCGCGCGATCGGGCTGGTCTCGCAGCTGCTCGCGCTGGCGCGCGAGGACGCGCAGCCGGCCGGCGCGTCCGGCGCCGTCGACCTGCAGGTGCTGTGCCGCGAAGCCGTGGCCGACGTGCTGCCGCTGGCGCGGGCCAAGGCGGTCGACGTCGGGCTGGCCGAGGTGCCGGCCGGACCTTTGGCCGTGCAGGGCGACGGCGAGGGCCTGCGCACGCTGCTGCGCAACCTGCTGGACAACGCCGTCAAGTACGCGCCGGCCGGCGGCCAGGTCGACATCCTGCTCGCGCCGCGCGGGGCGGGCGGGGTGCTGCTGGCGGTGGAGGACAGCGGCCCCGGCGTGCCGCCCCAGGACCGCGAGCGCGTGTTCGACCGCTTCTGGCGCGCGCCCGGGCAGGACGCCCCCGGCAGCGGGCTGGGCCTGCCGATCGTGGCGGCGATCACGCGGCGGCACGGCGCGCAGGTGCGGCTGGCGGCATCGGAGCGGCTCGGCGGGCTGCGGGTGGAGGTCGAGTTCCCTGGGCGTTCCGGCACCCCTGCGCAGGTGTAGGCACGGCAGCGCGCCTCTGCCGTCGTCCCCGCGGCGGCGGGGACCCAGGGCGTCCAGGCAGGCCGCGAAAGCGGACGCACTGGATTCCCGCCTCCGCGGGAATGACCAAACTTGGCTTAAGCGAGGCCTAAGGACCGCCGCGCACAGTCATGGTCGACGAAATCCCCAGGAGGACTGCACCATGAACCTGAACCGCTTCCGTTCCGCCCCCCTCGTGCTCGCCCTGGCCGCCGCCGGCATTGTCGGCGGTGCCGGCGTGGAACTGGCGTACCGCATGCCGGCCGCACAGGCCGCCGTGACGCAGCCGGCCGCGACGCAGCAGGCCTCGGCGCCGGCCGGCATGCCCGACTTCGCGCAGATCACGCGCGAGCAGGGCCCGGCCGTCGTCAACATCACCGTGTCCGGCATGCGCAAGACGCTCGCGATGCCCGAGTTCGGCGGCGACCCGTTCGAGTTCTTCCGCCGCTTCCAGGCGCCCGGCGGCCCCGGCCTCGAGCGCGAGGTGCCCGTGCGCGGCGCCGGCTCGGGCTTCATCGTCGACCCGAACGGGCTGATCCTGACCAACGCCCACGTGGTGAAGGGCGCCGACGAAGTGACGGTCAAGCTGACCGACCGGCGCGAATTCAAGGCCAAGGTGCTGGGCAGCGACGAGAAGACCGACGTCGCCGTCATCAAGATCGACGCGAAGGACCTGCCCACCGTCAAGCTCGGCTCCACGCAGAACCTGGACGTGGGCGACTGGGTGCTGGCCATCGGCTCGCCGTTCGGCTTCGAGAACACCGTCACCGCCGGCGTGGTGAGCGCCAAGTCCCGCACGTTGCCCGATGGCAGCGGCGTGGCCTTCATCCAGACCGACGTGGCGATCAATCCCGGCAACTCGGGCGGCCCGCTGTTCAACGCGCGCGGCGAGGTGGTGGGCATCAACTCGCAGATCTACAGCCGCTCGGGCGGCTACCAGGGCGTGTCGTTCGCGATCCCGATCGACCTGGCCGCGAAGATCCAGCAGCAGATCGTGGCCCACGGCAAGGTGGACCACGCACGGCTGGGCGTGGTGGTGCAGGAGGTGAACCAGGCGCTGGCCGACTCCTTCAAGCTGCCCCGGCCCGAAGGCGCGCTGGTCGCGCGGGTGGACCCCGGCAGTCCCGCCGACAAGGCCGGGCTGAAGGTCGGCGACGTGATCCACGCGGTCGACGGCAAGGCGGTCGTGGCCTCGGGCGACCTGCCGGCGCAACTGGCGGCCCGCCGCCCCGGCGAGCAGGTGCAGCTGGAGGTGTGGCGCAAGGGCCAATCGGTGGACCTCGCCGCCACCCTGGCGGCCGCGCAGGAGCAGCAGGCATCCGCCGACGACGAGGCCGGTCCCGCCAGCCCGGCCGGCGGCGGCAAGCTGGGCCTGGCCCTGCGGCCGCTGGGCGAGCAGGACGGGCGCAGCGGGCTGGTGGTCGAGCAGGCGGGCGGCCCCGCGGCCAAGGCGGGGGTGCGCCCCGGCGACGTCATCGTCGCGGTGAACGGCACGCCGGTGAAGACCGTCGAGGCCGCGCGCGCCGCGGTGGAGCAGGGCGGCAAGAGCGTCGCCTTGCTGGTGCAGCGTGGCGACGACACGCTGTTCGTGCCCGTGCCGGTGGGTTGACGCGCGGACGCGTGCGCCTGTTCACCTTGCTTACGGCATGCAACACGCGCACGCACGGGACGGCCGCAGCATGGACCCATGCACGCCACGTCCCGCTCTCCGCTCGCCCGCTCCCGCCTCGCGCTGCCCGCTGCGGCACTGATCCTGGCGCTGGGCCTGGCTGGCTGCGAGACCGTGCAGACCACGCAGCCCGGCGCCGTCGGGGTGACGCGCACCCAGCGCATGGCGGTCAGCTCCGAGGAGATCCAGGCAGCCTCGGCCCAGGCCTACCGGGACCTGCTGCAGGAGGCCGCGTCCGAGGGCGTGCTCGACCGGGACGCCGCGCAGGTCGCGCGCGTGCGTGACGTCACCGCGCGGCTGGTGCCCGCGACCAGCGCCTTCCGGCCCGAGGCCCTGGGCTGGACCTGGGAAGCGCACCTGTTCGACACCAACGAGATCAATGCCTTCTGCATGGCCGGCGGCAAGATCGGCGTCTATTCCGGCCTGCTGGACCGCCTGCAGCTCACCGATGCCGAGCTCGCGGCCGTGATCGGGCACGAGATGGCGCATGCGCTGCGCGAGCACGTGCGCGAGCAGGTGTCGCTGCAGCAGGCGCAGGAGCTGCCGCTGGCCATCCTCTCGGCCGTGACCGGCAACGAGGGGCTGGCCCAGCTCGGCGACATGGTGGCCGACGTGACGCTCTCGCTGCCGCGCAGCCGGCAGGCCGAGCTGGAGGCCGACCGCATCGGCGTGGAGCTCGCGGCGCGCGCCGGCTTCGATCCCACGGCGGCGGTGAGCCTGTGGCGCAAGATGCGATCGGCCGGTGGCGGCGCTCCGCCCGAGTTCCTCAGCACGCACCCGTCGGCCGCGGATCGCGAAGCGCAGCTGGTGCAGGCGGCGCAGGTGGTGATGCCGCTGTACCGGCAGGCGGTGGCGCGCCGCTGATGGCTTGCGACACCCGAAGGAGGTTTGCCAGCCGCAGCTGTCGCACGAGCGAAAAAAAGGGCCCCCGGTGAGGGGGGCCCAACCAGATGAGTCTGGCGGATCTCATCTTCCCAAAGGACCTCTCGGATCCCGGCTCCAGTGTATTTGCCCAAATGGGAATGGCATTCCGGGATATCCCCGTGCGCGGGCTGCACGGCGGTGGGAACTTTCCTGGATCATTCGGGTTAGCCCTAGGCGAAGGGCGCGAAGCTGACGGATCTGAAAGGCTAGCGCCGGTCGAGGACGCCGCCGCTGCCTTTCCCTTCGACCCGACGCTTGCCACGAAAACAGGCTCGTTTTCGTGGCAAAAGCATTCAACCCGTCCACTGCTCGCGCAACTGCCGCTTGAGCACCTTGCCGATGTCGCTGCGCGGCAGTTCGTCCAGGTAGCGCACGCCGGCCAGGCGCTGGGTCTTGCCCAGGCGCTCGTTCGCCCAGGCCTTCAGTTCGTCGGGCGACGGTGCGCCGGGTCCGGCCACCACGAAGGCGGCAGGCGACTCGCCCCACTCGGCGGAGGGCACGCCCACCACGGCGACGTCGGCCACCGCCGGGTGCTGGCGCAGCACCGCCTCGAGGTCGCCGGGGTAGATGTTGAAGCCGCCGCTGATCACCATGTCCTTGCGGCGGTCCATCAGCACCAGGAAGCCGTCCTCGTCGAAGCGGCCCACGTCGCCTGTGCGGATGAAGCGGTTGCCCTGGGCGTCGTACCACTCGGCCTCGCGCGTCTTGCCCGGCTGGTTGTGGTACGCCGTCATCATCGCGCCGGAGCGGCCCACCACCTCGCCGATCTCGCCCGGCGGCACCTCGCGGCCGTCCTCGTCGATCAGCCGGATGTCGTGGCCCTCGGCCGGCCGGCCCACGGTGTGCAGCTTGTGCGGGAATTCGTGCGCGAAGAGCATGCAGGTGCCGCCGCCTTCGGTCATGCCGTAGTACTCGGTCAGGCCGCCCGGCCAGCGCTTCAGGATGTCGGCCTTCAGCGCGGCGGAGAAGGGCGCGCTGGTGCAGAACTTCATCACGAAGGACGACAGGTCGAAGCGGTCGAAGTCCGGGTGGGCCATCAGGCGCTGGTACTGCACCGGCACCAGCATGGCGTGGGTGGCGCGCTCGCGTTGGGCCAGTGCCAGCCAGGTGCCGGCGTCGAAGCGCCCTTCGGTCAGCGCGATGGTGCCGCCGCGCGACAGCGCCGGGAACAGGCACACCAGCGTGGTGTTGGAGCACAGCGAGGTCGACAGCAGGGCGACCGAAGTGGGGCCGTAACCACCGGCTTCCGCCCGCGCCACGTGGGCCCAGCGCATGCCGTGCGACTGCACGATGCCCTTGGGCGTGCCGGTGGTCCCGGACGAATAGATGATGTTGAACGGCCAGTCGGGCTGGACGTCGACCGGCTGCGGCCTGGTGCCGGGCGGGGCGAGCCACTCGCTGACGCTCGTGGGCGCGCTGCGCTGGATCCCCGCCTGTGCGGGGATGACGGCATCCGGGTCCATCGAAATCCGCGGCACCGTGCTCTCCAGCGCCGGCACGCTGTCATCGGCGAACAGCAGCCGCGCTCCGCTGTCCGCAACCATGCCGGCCAGTTGCAGCGGCGTGGCCCCGGTCGGCAGCGGCGCCACGGCCACCCCGGCGCGCAGCGCGCCGAGGAACAGCACGGCATAGGTGATGCTGTTCGCGCCGCTGATCGAGATCGCCTGCCGAGGCTGCACGCCGTCGCGCTGCAGCGCCGCCGCCACGCGGTCGATCGCCGCGTCGAGTTCGCCCCAGGACAGGCGCCGTGCGCCCTGCACGAAAGCCGTGTGCCGCGGCCGCGCGGCAGCGTGCTCGCGCACCAGGTCGGCGATGGTGCGGAACGGGGGAAGCGGATGGGGTGCGGGTGCCGGGGCGGTCATGAAGTCGGGGCCATGCGGATCAGCAGCCTGCGATTCTGCCCCGCGCACGCCACCCAGGCGCGCTCAGCCCACCCAGGCGCGCTCAGGCCTGCCCCAGCATCTCCTTGGTCACCAGCACGACGCCGCTCTCGGTCCGGTGGAAGCGTTCGGCGTCCTGCTGCGGGTCCTCGCCGATCACGGTGCCGTCGGCGATCCGGCAGGCGCGGTCGATGACCACGCGCGAGAGCCGGCTGCCGCGCCCGATCTCGCACCCGGGCAGGATCACCGCCTCGCGGATGTTGCAGCACGAGTGCACGCGCACGCTGTTGAACAGCACCGCGTGGGTGAGGTCCGAGCCCGACACGATGCAGCCGCCCGAGGCCAGCACGTTGGCGATGGCGCCGTGCCGGCCCTTCTCGTCGGGCACGAACTTGGCCGGTGGCAACTGCTCCTGGTGGGTCCAGATCGGCCAGTCGCGGTCGTAGATGTTCAGCTCGGGCATGTCCGAGGCCAGGTCCAGGTTGGCCGCCCAGAACGCATCGACCGTGCCCACGTCGCGCCAGTACGGGTTGTGGCGCGTGCTGGCCGGCACGCTGGAGAGGTTGAGCGGATGCGCCAGCACGTCGCCGCGCGCCACCAGCCGCGGGATCACGTTCTTGCCGAAGTCGCGCTGCGAGGCCTGGTCGGCGCCGTCCTCCTCTAGCAGCCCGTAGAGGAACTCGGCATCGAAAACGTAGATGCCCATGCTGCCCAGCGCGCGGTCCGGCTTGCCGGGGATGGCCGGCGGGTCGGCGGGCTTCTCCAGGAAGCCGGTGATGCGGCGGCGCTCGTCGATCGCCATCACGCCCAGCGCGGTGGCCTCCATGCGCGGCACCTCGATGCAGCCAACGGTGCAGCGCGCGCCCGACTCCACGTGGTCCAGCAGCATCAGCGAGTAGTCCATCTTGTAGACGTGGTCGCCGGCCAGCACCAGGATGTACTCGGGCGCGTAGGACTTCAGGATGTCGATGTTCTGGAAGATCGCGTCGGCCGTGCCGCGGTACCAGTCGGCTTCGCTGATGCGCTGCTGCGCCGGCAGCAGGTCGATGAACTCGTTGGCCTCGCCGCGCAGGAAGTTCCAGCCGCGCTGCAGGTGGCGCAGCAGCGAGTGCGACTTGTACTGGGTCAGCACGCCGATGCGCCGGATCCCGGAGTTGATGCAGTTGGACAGGGCGAAGTCGACGATGCGGAACTTGCCGCCGAAGTACACGGCCGGCTTGGCGCGCCGGTCGGTCAGTTCGTGCAGCCGCGATCCCCGTCCGCCGGCCAGCACCAGGGCCACGGTGCGCTTGGGCAGCTGCCGCGCCAGGCTCAACCGCTCGGCGGTACGCGCGTCCTCGTCGAGCCGGGCCGTGGGGCCCAGGTGTTCGAATGCCAGGTCTTCCTTGGCCATGCGCGCCTCCTTGTTCAGGTTGCACTGTCCTCCTGCGGGGCGGCCTGCCCTGTAGGACTTGGGCGGAAGTGCGGGGCGGATGGCCGGCGCCGAGCCGCGTCGCGCGGCGGCGCTCAGGCGGTGGGGGCGACTTCGGCCTGTTCCAGCAGCTGCAGCAGGGCGGCCGGGTCCACCGGCTTGACCAGGTGCGCATCGAAGCCGGAGGCCAGCGTCAGGCGGCGGTCGCCGGCCTGGCCCCAGCCGGTGACGGCCACCAGCTTGAGCTGCCTGCCGCCGGGCCGCGCCCGCAGCGCGCGCGCCACCTCGTGCCCGTCCATGCCCGGCATGCCGATGTCCAGCAGCACCCATTGCGGCTCGAACTCCGGCGCCAGCCGCAGCGCTTCGGGGCCGTCGTAGGCGGTGCGCACCTCGTGCCCGCCCGACTCCACGAGCAGGGCCAGGCTGTCAGCAGCGTCGTGGTTGTCGTCCACCACCAGCACGCGCGCCGGCTGCGCGCGCGACGTCCATCCCGGCGGGGCGGAGCCGGCGGCCAGCGCGGGCGCGGCCGCCATCAGCGGCAGCCGGACTGTGAAGCGCGCGCCGCTGCCGATGCCGGCGCTCTCGGCCCGCACGCTGCCGCCGTGCATGCGCACGAGCTGCTGCACCAGGGCGAGCCCTATGCCCAGCCCGCCCTTGGCGCGACCGAGCGTGCGATCGACCTGCGTGAACAGCTCGAAGACGCGGTCCAGCATCTCGGGCGGGATGCCGGTGCCGTTGTCCTCCACCTCCAGCACCGCCTGCCGGCCCTCCACCCGCAGCGCCACGCGCACCTGGCCGCCGTCGGGGGTGTACTTGCACGCGTTGCTCAGCAGGTTGTCCACCACCTGCGCGATGCGCGTCGGGTCGGCGTGGATCAGCACCGGCTGGGCCGGCAGGTCCATGCGCACCTCGTGCTCGGCGGCATGGAACTGCGGCTGCAGGGCGTCGAGCGTGGCGCGAACGACCGAGCGCAGCTCGACGACCTCGCGCCGCAGTTCGATCTTGCCGCGCGTGATGCGCGACACCTCCAGCAGGTCGTCCACCAGCCGCACCATGTGCTGGACTTGCCTGTCCATCAGCTCCAGCATGCGGTCGCGCGTGCCTTCCTCCAGGCCGGGCACGCGCAGGATGGCCAGGCCGTTGCGGATCGGCGCCATCGGGTTGCGCAGCTCGTGGGCCAGCGTGGCGAGAAACTCGTCCTTTCGGCGGTCGGCGTTGCGCAGCGCCTCCTCGGCCTGCTTGCGCCGCGTGATGTCGAAGAACACGCCGACGAAGCGCACCGGCTCGCCATCCTCGCCATAGAAGAAGCGGCCGGCGGCCGACACCCAGATCTTGCGGCCGTCGATGCGCCGGTAGCGGTGCTCGGAGCGGAACACGTCGTGCGATTCCAGCGCGCGCTTCCATTCGGCCTGCAGCGCCGGGACGTCCTCGTTGGGGATGGAGTTGAGCCACATCTCCATGCTCGCCTCGCCGGTGGGCGTGGGCTCCATCCCCAGCACCTCGAAGCGGCTGCGCGACCAATGCATCCGGTCGTGGCTCATGTCCCAGTCCCAGGTGCCGACCGCGCCTATGGTCATGGCCAGCTGCATGCTCTCCTCGGCCGCCTGCAGCGCCTCCTGGGCCTGGCGGGCCGCGTCCTGGGCCCGGCGACGCTCGGTGACCTCGAAGATCACGCCGCATCCGCGGACCGGCTGGCCGTCCGCATTGCGTTCGACGTGGCCGCGGGCCAGCAGCCAGCGCGGGCCGCCGTCGGGCGCGCGGGCGCGAGTGCGGAACTCGACTTCGTACGGCGTGTCGTGCAGCAGCGCCCGCTCCCAGACCGCCTGCAGGTGCGGCAGGTCCTGCGGATCGACGGCCTCCTCCCAGTCCGTGGTCGTGAAGTCGCTGCGGTGCAGGCTCACCAGCGCCGAAGCGATTTCCGACCACTCGCCGCGGCCGGTCGCCAGGTCGATCTCCCAGATGCCGACGCCGGCCCCGGCGGTGGCGGCGAGCAGCCTTTCCTCGCTGACGCGCAGGGCCGCGGTGGTCCGGGCCGATTCGGTGACGTCGACGGCCGAGAAGAAGATGCCGGTGACCCGGCCTGCGTCGTCGCGGATCGGCTGGAACAGGAGATCGAACAGCCGCTCCTCCAGCGGCGCTTCGCGCGCGCGGCGGAAGCGCGCCGCCATCGAGCGGCCGATGAAGGGAACACCGCTGCGGTGCACCTCGTCCAGCAGCTGGATGTAGCCCTGCGCTTCGAGGTCGGGAAGGGCCTCGCGCACCGTCAGCCCCACCATGTCGGCATGGCCGGTCAGCTCGTGGACGGCCGCGTTGGCGACTTCGATCCGGTGCTCGGGACCGCGCAGCACCGCCAGCAGGTTGGGCGCCTGCGCGAACCACTGCTGCAGCCGCTGCGACTCGGCCTGCCGGTTGCGCTCGGCCAGCACCCGCTCGGTGGTCTCCTCGATCAGGCACAGCACGCCGGCGACGGCGTCGCCGGCGCGCACCGGGCTGCAGGACAGGCTGAACCAGGCCTGGCGCTCCGCGCCGTCGTGCGGCACGCTGCATTCGACGTTCTCCGCCTCGCAGGCTTCGCCCTGCAGGGCCCGCTCGTGCAGCCGGCCGACACACCGCCACATCTCCGGCCAGGCCTGTTCCAGCGGGCGGCCCAGCGCGGCCGGGTGCCGGTGGCCGAGGATGCGCCGGCAGGCGTCGTTGTAGACCAGGGAGAGCTCCGGGCCCCAAGCCAGGTACATGGGCCGGGCGGCCTCCAGCACGAGTGCCGCCACGGTGTGCAGTGCGGCCGGCCAGCACGTGGGTTCCCCCAAGGGCGAAGACGCCCGGTCCTGTGCCTGGAGGAGGTGTGCGACCTCGCCCCGGGCCGGGGGCAAGCGGGGGCTCATGCGTGGGTGCGGGAGCTTGGCCGGCACATGGTAGTGGCAACGGCAGGCCGGCTCAAGCAAGCGGCGGGCACGACCTTGGCAGAATCGGCCCATGAAAATCACCAAGGACACCGTGGTCACGCTGACGGTCAGGATTGCCGACAAGCAGGGCCGCCTGCTCGACCAGAGCCGCGGATCGGAGGCCTACCTGCACGGCGGCTACGGGAATACCCTCGAAAAAATCGAGGCCGCGCTGGAGGGCCGCGAACCGGGCGACCAGCTCACGCTGCAGCTGTCGGCGCAGGACGCCTTCGGCGAGCGTGACGAGAACCTGGTGCGCACCATCGCCAAGCGGGACTTCCCGCCGGGCGTGAAGGTGGGCGGCGTGCTCGAACTGCCGGGCGAGCAGGGCCAGCGGCAGGCCTTCCGGGTCGCCAGGATCAAGGGCGACACCGTGCACCTGGACGGCAACCATCCGCTGGCCGGTCAGGACGTGCGCTTCCTGATCAAGGTGCAAGGGGTGCGGGCGGCCACGCCCGAGGAGATCCAGCATCGCCACGCGCATGGCGAGCATGGACACCATCATTGATCCGGCCGGAGTCCCCGCATGAAGTTCCGCATGGCGGAGAACTCGTTGTTCGCGGTGCTGCTGCGCTCGTCGTGGTGGATCAGCATCGCGGTGGCGCTTGTGCTGGTCGCGCTGACGCAGGCGCTGCTGCCGCCGGACTACCGCAACGTGGGCAGCATGGGCGCGCTGCCTTTCTTCGTGATCGGCGCCATCGCCTTCTGGCGCCAGCTCGGCGCGCCCAGCCCGGCGCAGGCGCAGGTGCTGCTCGACGGCGCGAGCCGCATGCCGTGGCCCGAATTCGAACAGGCGCTGCGGGCCGGCTTCACGCGCGAAGGCTGGCAGGTGCGGCCGGGGCAGGGCGGCGCCGACCTGCTGCTCGAGCGCAACGGGCAATCCACCCTGGTGTCGGCACGGCGCTGGAAGGCGGCTCGGCACGGCGAGGACGCGCTGCAGGCGCTGGACCAGGCCATGCAGCGGCAGGAAGTCGGCCGCGGCGTCTACGTCGCGCTGGGCGAACTCAGCCCGCAGGCGGCCCGGCTTGCCAAGTCGCGGCAGATCGAGGTGCTGCAGGGGGCGAAATTGGCCCGTCTGCTGCGGGGCTGATCGCTCACGCCGCCGCTATTCCCGACTAAACTGAGCAGGCTTGCGCGCGACCCGCGCAGGACCTGAGGAGGGCGACGGCTTACCCGCCGTCGCGTTCCGACCGTTGCAGACCCGATGGCGCGCCAGAAGCGCGCGGAGCGATTGCATGAGCGAGCACCAGCCCCTGCGGCTGCACGTGCCGGAGCCCTCCGGGCGTCCCGGCTGTGCCACCGACTTCTCCTACCTTCCCCTCTCCGAAGCCGGCGCCGTGCGAAGGCCGCCGGTGGACACCACCCACTTCGACACCAACGACCTGGCCTACGCGCTGATCCGCGTGCTCGATGGCGAGGGCCGCGCCGTCGGCCCCTGGGCACCGGAGATCTCGACCGCGCAGCTGCGCAAGGGCCTGCGCGCCATGATGCGCACGCGCGCCTTCGACGCCCGCATGCTGGTCGTGCAGCGGCAGCGCAAGATCTCCTTCTACATGCAGGCGCTGGGCGAGGAGGCCATCGCGTGCGCGCACGCGGCTGCCATCGAGCCGGGCGACATGTGCTTCCCGACCTACCGCCAGCAGGGCCTGCTGCTCAGCCGCGACGACATCCCGATGGTCGAGCTGATGTGCCAGCTCATGAGCAACCGGCGCGACCCGATGAAGGGCCGGCAGCTGCCGGTGATGTACTCGTACAAGCGGGCCGGCTTCTTCTCCATCTCGGGCAACCTCGCCACCCAGTTCATCCAGGCAGTGGGCTGGGCGATGGCGTCGGCGATCCAGGGCGACACGCGCATCGCCTCGGCCTGGATCGGCGACGGCGCCACCGCCGAGGCCGACTTCCACACCGCGCTCACCTTCGCCCACGTCTACCGCGCGCCGGTGATCCTGAACGTGGTGAACAACCAGTGGGCGATCTCCACCTTCCAGGCGATCGCCGGCGGCGAGTCCACTACCTTCGCCGCGCGTGGCGTGGGCTGCGGCATCGCCTCGCTGCGGGTGGACGGCAACGACTTCCTGGCCGTCTATGCGGCGTCGAAGTGGGCGGCCGAGCGGGCCCGCTCCAACCTCGGGCCGACGCTGATCGAGTGGGTCACCTACCGGGCCGGCGCGCATTCGACCTCGGACGACCCGTCCAAGTACCGGCCGGCCGACGACTGGCAGCGCTTCCCGCTGGGCGACCCGATCCAGCGGCTCAAGCAGCACCTGATCGGGCTGGGCGCCTGGTCGGAGCAGGAGCACGAGCAGGTGCGGCTGGAACTGGAGGCCGAGGTCGCCGCCGCGCAGAAGGAGGCCGAGAGCTACGGCACCCTGCTGGACAGCCACATCCCGAGTCCGTCCGAGATGTTCGAGGACGTCTATGCCGAGATGCCCGCGCACCTGCGCCGGCAACGCCAGCAGCTGGGGGTATGACCATGCTGACCGAAACCCGCGAAACCACGGCGGTCGCCTCCGCCGCCGGCGAGACGAAGCAGATGACCATGATCCAGGCCCTGCGCTCGGCCATGGACGTGATGATGGCGCGCGACGGCAAGGTGGTCGTGTTCGGCCAGGACGTGGGCTACTTCGGCGGCGTGTTCCGCGTCACCGAAGGCCTGCAGGCCAAGTACGGCAAGCACCGCTGCTTCGACACGCCGATCAACGAGGGCGGCATCGTCGGCGTGGCGGTGGGCATGGGCGCCTACGGCCTGCGGCCGGTGGCCGAGATCCAGTTCGCCGACTACTTCTACCCGGCCTCCGACCAGATCGTGTCGGAGGCGGCGCGCCTGCGCTACCGCTCGGCCGGCGACTTCACCTGCCCGATCACCATCCGCATGCCCTGCGGCGGCGGCATCTACGGCGGCCAGACCCACAGCCAGAGCCCGGAGGCGCTGTTCACCCACGTGTGTGGGATCCGCACCGTGATGCCCAGCAACCCGTACGACGCCAAGGGCCTGCTGATCTCGGCCATCGAGTGCGACGACCCGGTGATCTTCCTGGAGCCCAAGCGCCTGTACAACGGGCCGTTCGACGGCCACCACGATCGGCCGGTGGTGCCCTGGTCCAAGCACGAGTTGGGGCAGGTGCCCGAGGGCTACTACCGGGTGCCGCTGGATTCGGCCTCGGTGTTCCGGACCGGCGCGCAGGTCACGGTGCTGACCTACGGGACCATGGTGTGGGTGTCCGAGGCCGCGGCACGCGAGGCGGGCGTGGACGCCGAGATCATCGACCTGCGCTCGATCTGGCCGATGGACCTGGACACGGTGGTGGCGTCGGTGAAGAAGACCGGCCGCTGCGTGATCGTGCACGAGGCGACCCGGACCAGCGGCTTCGGCGCCGAGCTCTCGGCGCTGGTGCAGGAGCACTGCTTCTATCACCTGGAAGCGCCGATCGAGCGGGTGACCGGCTGGGATACGCCCTATCCGCATGCCCAGGAGTGGGCCTATTTCCCGGGGCCGGACCGCGTGGGCGCGGCCCTCAAGCGCGTGCTGGAGGGCTGAACCATGGGGATCTACGCAATCAAGATGCCGGACATCGGCGAGGGCATCGCCGAAGTGGAGCTGGTCGAGTGGCGCGTGCAGCCGGGCGACGAGGTGAAGGAAGACCAGGTCGTCGCCGACGTGATGACCGACAAGGCCACCGTCGAGATCCCGTCGCCCGTCGCGGGCAAGGTGCTGGAGCTGGGCGGCCAGCCCGGCGAACTGATGGCCGTCGGCGCGGAACTGGTGCGCATCGAAGTGGCGGGCGAGGGCAACGTGAAGGGATCGCCTCCGGCTACTGCCGCGGCGAAGGCCGCCGCCCCCGCACAGGCCGCCGCCCCCGCGCAGGCCGCCGCCCCCGCGCAGGCCGCTGCGCCTGCGGGACTGCCGCCGGACCGCAAGGACGACGTCACCCAGGAGAACCCGCCGGCCGCGCCGGCGCCCTCGCGGCCGTCGGCGCCGGCTGCCGGACGGCCCGCCGCTCCCCGTCCGCCTGCCGTGACCCCGCCGCCGCGGCGCGCACCGGGCGAGCGGCCGATCGCCTCGCCGGCCGTGCGCCGGCGCGCCTGGGAGCTGGGTATCGAGCTGCAGTTCGTGCACGGCAGCGGACCGGCCGGCCGCATCGAGCATTCGGACCTGGACGTCTACCTGGCCTCGCGCGGCCAGCCGCAGCCGGCAGCAGCGACCGGCCTGCGCCAGAAGCATGGCGAGCAGCAGGTGCCGGTGATCGGCCTGCGCCGGCGCATCGCGCAGAAGATGCAGGAGGCCAAGCGCCGCATCCCGCACTTCAGCTACGTCGAGGAAGTCGACGTGACCGAGCTGGAGTCACTGCGCGCCAAGCTCAATGAGCGTCACGGTGCCACGCGCGGCAAGCTCACCGTGCTGCCCTTCATCGCGCGCGCCGTCGTGCTCGCGCTGCAGGACTTCCCGCAGATGAACGCGCGCTTCGACGACGACGCGGGCGTGGTGACACGCTACGAGCCGGTGCACCTGGGCATGGCCACGCAGACCGAGTCCGGGCTGATGGTGCCGGTGCTGCAGCACGCCGAGGCCATGGACCTGTGGACCTTCGGCCGCGAGGTCGCGCGGCTGGCCGAGGCCACGCGCAGCGGCAAGGCGGCGCGCGAGGAGCTGAGCGGCTCGACCATCACCATCACCAGCCTGGGCCCGCTGGGCGGCATCGTCACCACGCCGGTGATCAACCACCCGGAAGTGGCCATCGTCGGCGTCAACCGCATCGTCGAGCGGCCGGTGTTCCAGGGCGACGCGATCGTCAAGCGCAAGCTGATGAACCTGTCGTCCTCCTTCGACCACCGCGTGGTCGATGGCATGGACGCCGCGCAGTTCGTGCAGGCCATCCGGTCGCTATTGGAAACGCCGGCCCTCCTGTTCGTGGATTGATCCGATGAAGACACTCGAGAAGAAGCTGCTGGTCATCGGCGGCGGTCCCGGCGGCTACGTGGCCGCCATCCGCGCTGGCCAGCTGGGCATCCCCACCGTGCTGGTGGAAGGCGAGCACCTGGGCGGGGTGTGCCTGAACGTGGGATGCATCCCGTCCAAGGCGCTGATCCACGCGGCGGGCGAGTACGAGAAGGCCGTGCGCTTCGCCGGCGACAACGCGCTGGGCATCCGCGTGCAGCAGCCGTCCATCGACCTGGCGCGCCTGCAGCAGTGGAAGGACGGCGTGGTGGGCAAGCTCACCGGCGGCGTCGCCGCGCTGCTGCGCAAGGCGGGCGTGCAGGTGGTGCGCGGCTGGGCGACGCTGGTGGACGGCAAGACGGTGGACGTCGCCGTGCCCGACGGCGAGCCGCTGCGCATCACCTGCGAGCACCTGCTGCTGGCCACGGGCTCGGTGCCGGTGCAGCTGCCGACGCTGCCGTTCGGCGGCCCGGTGATCACCTCCACCGAGGCACTGGCGTTGACGGAGCGACCGAAACACCTGGTCGTGATCGGCGCCGGCTACATCGGGCTGGAGCTGGGCATGGCCTGGCGCAAGCTGGGCGCCGAGGTGACGGTGGTGGAGGCTGCCGGCCGCATCCTGCCGACCTACGACGAGGAACTCGCCAAGCCGGTGCTGGCGTCGCTGCGCCGCATGGGCATCGTCCTGCACCTGAACTGCAAGGCCGAGGGCCTGACCGAACGCGGCCTGCGCGTACGTAGCAGCAAGGCCGACGAGTTCGCGCTGCCGGCCGACCGGGTGCTGGTGGCCGCGGGCCGCGTGCCGCGCACCCAGGGCTACGGCCTGGAAGGTTTGCAGCTGGACATGGACGGCCGCGCGGTGAAGGTCGACGACCAGTGCCGCACCTCCATGCACAAGGTCTGGGCGATCGGCGACCTGACCGGCGAGCCGCTGCTGGCGCACCGGGCGATGGCCCAGGGCGAGATGGTGGCGGAACTCATCGCCGGACACCGGCGGCGCTTCGACCCGATGGCCATCCCCGCCGTGTGCTTCACCGACCCGGAGTTGGTGGTGGCCGGCCTCACGCCGGCCGACGCCGAGGCGCGCGGCCTCGAGGTGCGGGTGTCCTCCTTCCCTTTCGCGGCCAACGGCCGTTCGCTGAGCATGGAGTCCGCCGAAGGCTTCGTGCGCGTGGTGGCGCGCGCCGACACGCACCAGGTCCTCGGCTGGCAGGCCGTCGGCGCCGGCGTGTCCGAACTGAGCGCGGCTTTCTGCTATGCGATCGAGATGGGCGCCCGGCTGGAAGACGTGGCCGGCATCATCCACGCCCACCCGACGCTGGGCGAGGCGGTGCAGGAAGCAGCGCTGAGGGGGCTGGGGCGGGCGCTGCATATCTGATGCGGGCGGGTCATCCCCGCCCCGTCCTGGTCATCCCCGCGACGGCGGGGATCCAGACCTCGAACGACCTTGTCCCCACGGGCACCCGAGCCGGACAGTACATCGCTCCCATGCCACCCATGACAAACGGCTGAGCCTTTCCAGTAGGTTCCTGCGTTGAAGCCGTGCCGCCGTCCCGCGCCAATACGGGGACGCAACCCGAAAGGCGCCCAGCATGGCCATCAACGTCACTTCCTTCGGCAACACGCCGCAAGCCGGCGACGACCTGTTCCTCTCCGGCGCCACGGAGCTGACGGAGGACTCCACCTGCGTCGTCTGGCTCGATGTCATGCTCAATGACAAGGGCGGCGCGGCCAAGACGCTGTACGCGCTGGACGACGGGCTCAGCGACGGAACGACGCTGCGCCCGGTCGACCTGCTGGTGCAGGACACGGCGCGGACCGAGGCGCTCAGCACCGACACCAGCCTGGCCGGCGCGCGCATCTGGATCACTTCGGACGGCCGTGTCGGCTACGACCCCGGCACGCTCGGCGAGGCCTTCGCGCAGCAGCTGCAGTCGCTGAATGCGGGCGAGTACCTGTACGACAGCTTCACGTACGCGATCCGGCTGGGCAACGGCACGCTGAGCTGGGCCACGGCCACCATCCAGTTCGCCGGCGCGAACGACGCCCCGGTGGTGACCGGCGCCGTGGTCGGCAATGCCGTCGAAGACGGAGCCGCGCTCACGCTGGACGCGCTGGCCAATGCCAGTGACGTGGATGCCGGCGCCGTGCTGTCGGTGGTGGACGTGCCGGGGACCCTGCCGCCTGGCGTGAGCTACGACGCGGCGACGCACAGTTTCACCATCGACCCCAGCCATGCCGCCTACCAGCACCTGGGCGAGGGCGTCGTGCTGCCGGTGACGGTGACCTACGGCGTCTCGGACGGCACGGCGACCACGCCGGCGGCGGTGACCTTCACCCTCACGGGCAGGAACGACGACGCGGTGATCGACGATCCGGCCGCCAGCGAGGTCACCGAGGACGCGGACATGGGCACCGGCGTGCTGCAGGCGAGCGGCGTCCTGGCGATCAGCGACGTGGACGATGGCGAGGATTCGTTCCAGACGGCCGTCGTCGGCGCTGACGACAACCTGGGAAACCTGGAGCTGGCGGCTGACGGCAGCTACACGTACAGCGTGGCGAACGAGGCCGTGCAGTCTCTCGGTGCCGGCGACACGCACGTGGACACGTTCACCATCAAGTCGCTGGACGGCACGACCAAGGAGGTGAGCTTCACCATCCACGGCGTGAACGATGCAGCGGTGATCGAGGACCCGAACAATGCCTCGGTCACCGAGGACGAGGGGGAGGTGGGTGGCAAGCTGAGCGCCACCGGCACCATCGGCATCACCGACGTCGACGATGGCGAAGATTCGTTCCAGACAGCCGTCATTGGCGCGGCCGACAACCTGGGCAGTCTGGATTTGGCCGCCAACGGCAGCTACACCTACAGCGTCGCCAATAGCGACGCGCAGTTCCTCGGTGGCGGCGACACGCACGTAGACACGTTCACGGTCAAGGCGCTGGACGGCACGAGCAAGGACGTGAGCTTCACCATCCACGGCATGAACGATGCGGCCGTGATCGAGGACCCGACCAATGCCTCGGTGACCGAAGACATGGATGTGAGCGGCGCCGGCAACCTCACCGCGAACGGCACCATCGGTATCACCGACGTCGACCAAGACGAGGGCTTCTTCCAGACGACGGTGGTGGCAGGCCCCGGAGCGCTGGGCAGCCTGGAGTTGGCGGCCGACGGCAACTACACCTACAGCGTCGCCAACGGCGACGTGCAGTCGCTGGGTGCCGGCAGCACCCACGTGGATAACTTCACCATCAAGTCCCTGGACGGCACGAGCAAGGATGTGAGCTTCACCATCTACGGCATGAACGATGCGGCCGTGATCGAGGATCCGACCAATGCCTCGGTCACCGAAGACATGGATGTGAGTGACGCCGGCAACCTCACAGCGATCGGCACCATCGGTATCACCGACGTCGACCAGGACGAGGGCTTCTTCCAGACGACGGTGGTGGCTGGCCCCGGAGCGCTGGGCAGCCTGGAGTTGGGCGCCGACGGCAACTACACCTACAGCGTCGCCAACGGCGACGTGCAGTCGCTGGGCGCAGGCAGCACCCACGTGGATACCTTCACCATCAGGTCGCTCGACGGCACGAGCAAGGATGTGAGCTTCACCGTCCACGGGGCGAACGATGCCGCGGTGATCGGCAATCCCAGCGATGCTTCGGTGACCGAAGACATGGATGTGAGTGACGCCGGCAACCTCACAGCGATCGGCACCATCGGTATCACCGACGTCGACCAGGACGAGGGCTTCTTCCAGACGACGGTGGCGGCAGGCTCCGGAGATCTGGGCTCGTTGGACCTGGCGGCCGACGGCAGCTACGCGTACAGCGTCGCCAATAGCGACGCGCAGTTCCTCGGTGCCGGCGACACGCACGTGGACACGTTCACGGTCAAGGCGCTGGACGGCACGAGCAAGGACGTGAGCTTCACCATC
>Ga0196972_1000067_pt1 | contig 87742 bp, 73 predicted proteins | sample S1v_2013CmetaG_FD_148618 | JGI IMG/M metagenome (GOLD analysis project Ga0196972, IMG submission 148618) | Soil microbial communities from Anza Borrego desert, Southern California, United States - S1+v_20-13C | ecosystem: Environmental > Terrestrial > Soil > Desert | place: USA: California...
TACCCGGTCCGCATGCGCCAGGGCCGGCGCCAAGTGATCCAAATATTCCTCAAAATCATCCGCCTTCATCCCATTGCTCCCATACTCCAATGCGCAATAAGACGCCTAACCTTGACGACAAATCCACGCCCTGCCCAACTGGATGTACAGCAATGCATTCGTGCAACCCGTGCACGCCCGCGCCCCTATTCGCTTTCAAGACTAATGACGCAGTAGTACTAGGACACTCGGGTATTCCCGACAATCAGCAGGTCGGAGGATGTCTGTTCCACAAGCCGGCGTTCGACCGTACCCGCCCATTGCCCCCAAGAGACTCCTGAGTGATCCGGACCGAGGACAATCAGGTCGGCCTGGTAACGGTTGGCGTAGGCGCAAGTGACGGCGTCAGCGGGGCCGTACTGGACGGCGTAGGATACGAGTGCATCCCGGTTGTCGATGCAGGCGGCCAGCGCGCGGATACGCGACACAGCGGATTCCCGGGCTGCACGGCGCAGCGAAAGGCCTTGTAAACCACTTGTTGCTGCGGCTTCGCCGGGTGCATGGAACGCATGGAGGAAAGTCACCTGCGTTCCGCCACACAAGCGCATTGCGGTTCGTGCCGCTTCCAATGAGCCGGATGAGAAGGTGACGGGCACGAGGATGCGCCTGTAGCGAGCATGCACGCCGCTTCGCGACAACAGGACGGTACCGCAGCGCATATGGTCAGCGGCCCAGCGGCTGAAAGCGACTTTCAGCCGATTCAGCCATTGCCAGGACGAGCGCAATTCCATGACGATCATTTCTCCCCCCGGTTTCCGCCTCCACAAGCAGGACCGCCATGCAATGTGATGCCGGACATCGATGTCGTCGAACCGGGCGCCGCGGACCTGCAAACAAGGACGATTGCAAACGAAGTGGACATACCTTACCGTAGGGGGAATTGGAGTTTTATCGCTAAAAGGAAATGAAACATCGACGAACGGACATGCGCCAGGATATCGTCCTTGCGTTGAAGGAGCTGCGAGCGCTTCCGCGCCCCATATTCGGGGAGGTCGACGGCCTTCCCAATCGGGCGATCCGGCAGCGGCACAGCCATCCGTGGGCGCAGCTGTCGTATGCGTTGCAAGGCGTCGTCGAGGTTGCGACCGAGACAGGACGGTATGTAGCGCCTCCCCAATGCGCGGTATGGATCCCGGCGGGGATTCCGCACGGCGTCGAGTGTTCGGACAATACCGTGATCCGCAGCCTGTATATCCGGCAGGACGCCATTGCACTTGACCCCGCAGGTTGCCGCGTGATTGCCGTGAACCCCCTTTTACGCGAGCTGATACGGGCATTCAGTACCTTCCCCGCCGAGTATGACGAACTCGGGCGCGAGGGCCGGCTCGTGCAGGTGCTGCTGGATGAATTGGTCGACGCGCCGGATCTGGACCTGATGCTGCCTTGGCCGCAGGACAGGCGGCTTCAAAAGATATGCAGACACCTGCAGGACCATCCCGACGTCCGCAAGGATCTTCGCGAGTTTGCGGAAGGCATGGGCGTTTCGGAGAAGACCCTGAGCCGGCTGTTCACGGGCGAAACCGGGCTTACCTTTCGTCTTTGGCGGCAACGCGCGCGATTGCTTTCGTCCATGACCCTGCTCGAACGCGGAGACCGGATAACCGATGTGGCGCTGGCCTGCGGTTACCAGAGCATGTCGGCGTTCATCGCCGCATTTCGCATGCAGACCGGGGCGTCACCAAGGGAAATTTTTCCGCCGCGCGCCAATGCATGAAGTAGGCGCGGGGGTAGTCCTACCGCAGAAGCAACAGCGCGGCGATGCCTCCCGCCGCTGTCAGTGCCAGCCATCCTGTCCAGAACAGGATGCTGCGTCCTTCCGGGAGGACACTGGGATCGCGTTGTTCCAGCGCGGGAACCGGAATCTTCATGCGGCGGCGCGCGCGGCGCTGGCGTACCAGGTAGCGCTTGATGTCGAGCGCCATCCTCTCGGCGGTTTCATAGCGCTTCTCCGGCCGCTTGCTCATCGCCTTCATCACGATTTCCGACAAGGCCGTCGGAATGCGCGCGTCGAGTTCGTGCGGCGCCGGCGGCGCCTTGTAGGCAATCAGCTGCATCAATTTCTCGGCGCTCTCCGAGTGGAAGGGCTTTCGTCCGACCAGCATTTCGTACATGACTGCGCCGAGGGAATAGATATCGGTGCGCGCGTCCACCGGTTTGCCGGTGGCCTGTTCCGGCGACATGTAGTTGGGTGTGCCCAGCAGGCGTCTGCCCATCAGGAGCGTGACAGGATCCTCAGGATTCGCATTCTTGTCCGCCACGCGGTTAGGCGCGCGGGCGATGCCGAAATCGACGAGCTTGGGCTGTTCGTCCGCGACCATGAAGATGTTGGCCGGCTTGATGTCGCGATGGATGACCTGGCGCTGGTGTGCATGATTGAGCGCGTCAGCGATCTTCCAGACGATCGAGGCGACTTCATCCGGCTTGTAGCGGTGGCCGCTGTCGAGGATCTTGTCGAGCTCGCGTCCGCGCAGGTATTCCATCGCGATGTAGGTTGTCCCGTTCTCGATGCAGGCATCGTAGACGGTGACGATGTGCGGATGGGACAGCAGGCCGGTGGCGCGCGCCTCGTTGATGAATTGTTGTTCGTAGCGGTTGCGTTCGGCCGCCGTCAGCCGCGGATTGTAGGTCTTGATTGCGATATCGCGGCCGATGACCGGATCGTGCCCGAGGTAGACGCAGCCGACCGTTCCGCGTCCGAGCTCGCGTGTGATGTAAAAACGCCCGATGCGGCTGACAGCCGGGCTGGACGGAGCGAACGGGGCGGCGTGGGCGTAAGGCATGATGGCGAGAGCATGCCGTGAAGTGTTATTTTTGGCAAGGATTGGCGCCGCCCGGTGTCGAGGTTGACCAAGTTTTCCGCGATTTTTACCGGAACTTACCGAAGTTGGTCCGATTGCCGGAACGGCTGGCGGTCATTCAGTTCGTCCAGGTAGGCATCGATTCCGCCGGCTTCCTGCTGCAGGAAGCGTTCGACCGCATCGGCGAAGGCGGGATGCGCCAGCCAGTGCGCCGACCAGGTCTTGTGGGGCAGGAAGCCGCGCGCCATCTTGTGTTCGCCTTGCGCGCCGCCTTCGAAGCTGCGGATTCCGCGCTCGATGCAGAATTCCAGCGGCTGGTAGTACGCGGTTTCGAAATGCAGGCAGGGGATGTCCTCGATTGCGCCCCAGTAGCGTCCGTAGAGGGTGCTTTCATCGTGAACCACGAATGAACTCGCGACGCGCTTCCCGCTGCGTTCCGCCACGATCAGCCGCAGGTTCCGGGACATGGCCTCTCCCAGGCGCAGGAAGAAGTCCAGATTCAGGTAGGGCGTCGAGTAGTGGGCGGCGTAGGTCCGGTCGTAGCAGCGTTTGAAGAAGCGCCAGTCGGCTTCGCCGGCTTCCTCGCCCGGTATGTGGCGGAAGGTGACGCCGGCCTCCTGCACCTTGCGGCGCTCGGCGCGGATGTTTTTCCGCTTCTTGCGGTCGAGCGAGGACAGGAAATCCTCGAAATCCCGATAACCGTGGTTGATCCAGTGAAACTGGATCCCGGTGCGCAGCATGAAACCGGCTTCCTTCAGGATGTGTGCCTGCGCTTCGGGAGGGAAAAGGATGTGCGTGGACGAGAGGCCGTTCTCTTCCTGCAGACTGCACAGCGCATCGACAAGGCGCACCGTCGCTTCCTCGCTGCGGGCAAGCAGGCGGGAGCCGGCAACCGGCGTGAAGGGAATCGCCGACAGGAGTTTGGGATAGTAGTCGAGTCCGTTGCGGCGATACGCATCCGCCCATGCCCAGTCGAAGACGTACTCGCCGTAGGAATGCGATTTGACGTAGAGCGGCAGCGCCGCATCCAGCGATTTTCCCTGCCACAGCGTCAGGTATTGCGGCTGCCAGCCGCTTTGCGGCGAAGCGCTTCCGGAAGCGTGCAATGCATGGAGGAAGGCAAACGAGAGAAACGGATTGCGATCCTGCTGCGCGGCGACCAGCCCGTCCCAGTTTTCCCGGCCGATCTCGTCAAGGGAGGAAACGATTTGCGTGCGATAATTCACTATTGATATCAAACCATCCTGTGCTTCAGGCGGGGAGCGCGCATTGAATCGATGCAACGCCTGTCCATTGAAGATCATCATGGACACCTGCCGACCCGCCAGCTTCTGTGCCACTCATTCTACGCAAATTCGGCAGAACCATTCGGCGTACTCACGAGGCGCAGGCTTGTGTTCCAAGGGCAACGGCATAGGGTTATAAAGGTAAGGCTGATGATAAATCCGGAGTTTTTCAACATCTATTCGCACGACTTTGCTCGGGTCGCCGTCGGTGTGCCAGTCTGCCGGGTAGCCGATCCGGCGTTCAACGCGAAGGAAACGATTGCCCTGGCCGTCGAGGCCGAAAAGAACGGCGCCGCACTGATCGCCTTTCCCGAACTGGGATTGTCGGCGTACACCTGCGACGACCTGTTCCATCAAAAAGCCTTGCTCGACGCGTGCGTGACCGCTCTTGCATCCGTCGCCGAAGCGTCGGCGAAACTGAACATCGCGATGATCGTGGGCATGCCGCTACGCGTCGAGCATCGGCTGTTCAACTGCGCGGTCGTCGTCGCGGGCGGTCGCGTCCGCGGTGTTGTTCCCAAGAGTTACCTGCCGAACTATGGCGAGTTTTACGAAGCCAGGCAGTTCAGTCCAGCCGACAGCGTTGCCGTTTCCGAGATTACTCTCTTGGGCGGCGCGGTTCCCTTCGGTGCCAATCTGCTGTTCGAAGTGGAAAACCTGCCGCTCTTCCGGTTCCACGTCGAGATCTGCGAAGACGTCTGGGTTCCGATTCCGCCTTCCACCTTCGCCGCGCTTGCCGGTGCTACGGTACTCGTCAACCTCTCCGCATCGAACATCGTCGTCGGCAAGTCAGGGTACCGGCATCAACTGGTGTCGCAGCAATCCGCCCGCTGCCTGTCAGCCTACCTCTATTCGTCGGCGGGAAAAGGCGAGTCGTCGACCGACATGGCATGGGATGGGCAGGCGCTGATTTACGAAAACGGCGAGCGCCTTGCCGAATCGGAACGGTTCTCGGACAGTTCCCACCTCATCTATGGCGATGTCGACCTGGACAGGCTGTCGCGCGAGCGGATGCGGATGACCACCTTTGGCGACTCCGTGCGGCGTCATGCTGCGGAAGTCGGGAAATTCAGGAAGATCGCGTTTTCCCTCGATGTGCCCGTCTCTGGCAAGCTGCCGCTGCGCAGGAATGTCGAGCGCTTTCCCTATGTCCCTGCCGACGCGAGCCGGCGCGACGAGCGCTGCAGCGAGGTCTACAACATCCAGGTGCAGGCGCTGGTCCAGCGCCTGTCGGCGTCGGGCATCTCCAAGGTGGTCATCGGGGTGTCGGGCGGGCTCGATTCCACCCATGCGTTGTTGGTGTGCGCAAAGGCGATGGACCGCCTGGGCCTGCCGCGCAAGAACATCATCGGCATCACCATGCCGGGCTTCGCCACCAGCGAGCGGACACTCCTTCAAGCGAGGCAGCTCATGGAGGTCGTCGGATGCACTGCCATGGAGATCGACATCCGTCCAAGCTGCTTGCAGATGCTCAAGGACATCGAGCACAGCTATACATCGGGTGAGGAGAATTACGACGTCACGTTCGAGAACGTGCAGGCTGGGGAAAGGACGAGTCACCTGTTCCGCCTTGCGAACCATCACAATGGCATTGTCATCGGCACAGGCGATCTGAGCGAACTCGCCCTCGGCTGGTGCACCTACGGGGTAGGCGACCATATGTCGCATTACAACGTGAATGCAAGCGTTCCCAAGACCTTGATCGTCCACCTTGTGCGTTGGGTGGCGGAAACCGGCCAGATCGGCGAGACCGGCTCCGACGTCTTGCTGAGCGTGCTTGATACCGACATCAGCCCGGAACTGGTGCCGGGCAAGGGTAAGGATGCGCCGGAACAGAAGACCGAGAGCTTCATCGGGCCCTACGAGCTGCAGGATTTCAATCTCTACTACACGCTGCGTTTCGGCTTTTCTCCGTCGAAGGTCGCCTTCCTGGCCTGGTCTTCCTGGGCGGATCGGGAGGCAGGACGATGGCCCGAAGGTGCGCACGTGGCCCGCAACGAGTATGGCGTGGGTGACATCAAGCGCAACCTGGCGATCTTCCTGCGCAGGTTCTTCCAGACCAGCCAGTTCAAGAGGACCTGCGTGCCGAATTCGCCCAAGGTCGGTTCCGGCGGATCCCTGTCGCCGCGCGGAGACTGGCGGGCGCCGAGCGATTCCGAAGCCGCCGTGTGGATGAACGAACTGAATAACATTCCCGACGAATGATCGAGGTTGAATGATCGAGATTGATGCGTGCACAATGTAAAATAAACGAAACACAGCGCCGCCAGGCGGTGCCCTACTTTCCGAATTCGTGAGTGATACAAACTAAGGAGCTGTCATGAAGCTGGTTACTGCAATCATCAAACCTTTCAAGCTGGACGAAGTGCGTGAAGCGCTCGGCGAAATCGGTGTCACCGGCCTGACCGTGACGGAAGTGAAGGGCTTCGGCCGCCAGAAGGGGCATACCGAGCTGTATCGCGGCGCGGAATACGTGGTCGACTTCCTGCCGAAGGTGAAGATCGAGGCAGTCATCGATGACAAGGTGGTCGACCAGGCGGTCGATGCGATCATCAAGGCGGCGCGTACCGGCAAGATCGGCGACGGCAAGATCTTCGTGCGCGAAGTCGAGCAGGTGATTCGTATCCGTACCGGCGAGACCGGCGCGGACGCAGTTTAAGTCCCGGATCGGCATTTCAACCCGGCGGGGCAGTGCTTCCGCCGGGTTTGTTATTTTCAGGGCTACTCGATCTTCACACCCTTGGCCCAGGTCACCATCCGGAAAACGGTAATCGCCAGCGCGCTCGACCACAGCGCGAAATCCGCCGGTACCCCCGTCTTTTGCATCAGCAGGTACATCCAGCAGCCCGCAAACGAACAGATTGCGTAGGGCTTGCCATCGCGCAGGACCATCGGGATCTCGTTGCACACAATATCGCGCAGCACGCCGCCGAAGATGCCGGTGATGACACCCATCATCGATGCGATGAACAGCGGCATGCCGGCCTCCAGTGCTTGCGACACCCCCACAATCGAGAACAGCCCCAGGCTCAGCGCATCGGCCGTCACGATCAATCGCTCGGAAACGATCTTCTTCAGTGTACGGATGGCCGGCACCGCGACCAGCGCCAGCACGAAGATCAGGATCGCGTACTCCTGGTGTGCGACCCAGAACAGGGGGCGTTTGTCGAGCAGGATGTCGCGCAGAGTGCCGCCGCCGAACGCGGTGATGAAGGCGACGGTGAAGATCCCGACCACATCCATCTTCTTGCTGCGGGCTTCGATGAAGCCGGAGAAGGCGCCCACCAGAATCGCGACGATTTCGAGGATCTTGATCAGGGTCATGCGGGGAGGTGGGGGAGTTGTTTGTGGTGCATGATACTGCGGGTGGGGAGGAAAGCAAGGATAGACGTACCCGATGCGATGGCGCCGGGATGACGTGGAGAGGGAGGCGAAGTATCGAAAGCCTCCGCCCGCAATCAGACGCAGGTAGTTAGATTGCGAATAGCATCAAGCCTTCAGCAACACCACCAGCGCCCCCGCGCCACCATCCGCTGCCCGCGCCTGGCAAAACGCAATTACTTCCTCCTTCTGCACCAGCCAGCTGCGCACCTTGCTCTTCAACACCGGTTCCTTGTTCACAGAGCCCAGCCCTTTGCCATGGATGACGCGCACGCAGCGCATCCCGCGCTTGACCGCATTGCGCAGGAATTCCGCGAGCGCTTCGCGCGCTTCCTCGCGCCGCATGCCGTGCAGGTCGAGCTGCGCCTGGATCACCCAATTCCCGCGCCGCAGCTTGCGCAGCACGTCGCCGCCGATGCCGGGACGGGCGTAGCTCAGCTCATGGTCAGTGTCGAGCAGGGTGTCTACGTTGAATTCGTCCGACAGCGATTCCTCCAGCGCCGCCTGTTCATCAGCCATGCGATGCTTGGCGATGGGCAGCGGGCGCGGCTGTGGGGGTTCTGCCTTGCCGGAGTGAGAGAGGGGTTTGACGTCGCCGATGGTGCGGCGGAAGAGTTCGGCGTCGCGGCGGCTTTCCTTCTCGCGCCGGATGCGCTCTTCCTCGGCTGCCTTGCGCGCTTCTTCCTGCGCCTTGATGGTCGCCCGCAGGGTTTTCAGCGCGGCGAAGTCCTTGATGGAGCCAGACATGATGGTATTTCCTGATGCCGTCCGCGCCGGGGACGGCGCGGACGGGTTACTGCCGCTGGATCAGCCTTCCTGGCTTTCCAGATAACGCTGTGCGTCGAGCGCGGCCATGCAGCCGGTGCCCGCGCTGGTGACCGCCTGGCGGTACACATGGTCCTGCACGTCGCCGGCGGCGAACACGCCGGGGATGTTGGTCGCCGTCGCAAAGCCTTCGGAGCCGCCCTTGGTCTTGATATAGCCGTTAAACATGTCGAGCTGGCCTTCGAAGATGCCGGTGTTCGGCTTGTGGCCGATCGCGATGAAGACGCCTTGCAGTGCAATCTTGCTGATGCTGCCGTCCTTGGCCGACTTGACGTTGATGCCGGTGACGCCGGTCGCATCGCCGAGGACTTCGTCCAGCGTGTGGTCGAGTTTCAGTTCGATCTTGCCTTCCTCGACCTTGGCCATCAGGCGGTCGACCAGAATGGGCTCGGCGCGGAACTTGTTGCGGCGATGAACCAGGGTCACCTTGCTGGCGATGTTGGACAGGTAGAGTGCTTCCTCGACCGCGGTATTGCCGCCGCCGACCACGGCTACTTCCTGGCCCTTGTAGAAGAAGCCGTCGCAGGTGGCGCAGGCCGATACACCCTTGCCCATGAAGGCTTCTTCGGATGGCAGGCCAAGGTACTGCGCCGAGGCTCCGGTCGCGATGATGAGCGAGTCGCAGGTGTATTCGCCGGAATCGCCGATCAGGCGCATCGGCTTCTCGTTCAGCTTTGCGGTATGAACGTAGTCGAACACGATCTCGGTGTTGAAGCGCTCGGCGTGCTGCAGCAGGCGCTGCATCAGTTCAGGTCCCTGCACGCCCATCGGGTCGCCGGGCCAGTTTTCGACGTCGGTGGTGGTCATCAGCTGACCGCCTTGCTCGACGCCGGTGATGAGCACAGGCTTCAGGTTGGCGCGCGCGGCGTAGACGGCGGCGCTGTAACCGGCCGGGCCGGAACCGATGATCAGTACGTGGGCGTGTTTGGTGGTTGCCATAGCGATAGGTGGGGGAGTGAAGGAATTCGACTGTGCTGGCGATGCATATGTCGCCAAAAGGCAAAAATTCAAGCGCTTCCCGAGTACTTATTCGGGATTGCTCCTGAAAAACTGGTTAAGATTATAGTCGAACCCGCATCGCGCAGCCGAGCGGCGACGGCAAATCGCCTCCTCCAGCGGTCCGGCGTTTCACCGGATTCCCAGGCATTATGACCAAAACAACACAAGCTTATACACGCAATACCGCGCCGTCCGACGCGCAGCCGCTGCCCAACCGGCTCGTACGCCTGCTTTCGGAAGCACGCTGGTTCGTGCTGACCATCGTTACCGTTTACCTGGTTCTTGTCTTTCTGACATATTCCAAGGCCGACCCGGGCTGGTCGCAAGCCAATGTCGTGCCTCAGATCCAGAACTGGGGCGGCCGCATCGGCGCCTGGCTGGCCGACCTGATGCTGTTCATCTTCGGGTTTTCCGCCTGGTGGGGCTGCGTCTTCCTGCTGCGCTCGGTCTGGGCCGGCTACAAGCGCCTGTCGCAGCGCTTCCTGCTGCAGCAGGAGCCTGAGCCGGAACATCACACAGAAGTATGGATCCGCGCCATCGGTTTCGTTCTCATGCTGATCGGCAGCGTGGCGATCGAATACCTGCGCATGTATACCCTGAAGGTGCAACTGCCGCGCGCGCCCGGCGGCGTGCTGGGTGAACTGATCGGCGGCGCTGCACAGAATGCGTTCGGCTTCACCGGCGCGACCTTGTTTCTGCTGCTGATCTTCGGCATCGGCTTCAGCCTGTTTTTCCATGTCTCCTGGCTGAACGTCGCCGAGCGCGTGGGCGGCGCGATCGAGGATGGCATCAATTTCGTGCGCAACTTCTACTCCGCTCGCGAAGACCGCAAGGTCGGCCAGGTGGCGGCCGTCAAGCGCGAGGAAGCCGTGGTGCAGGAACGCGCCAAGATCGTGGAGGCCCCGCCGATCCGCATCGAGCCGCAGGTCGTGAGCGTGCCGAAGTCCGAGCGCGCGGAAAAGGAAAAGCAGGTCTCGCTGTTCGCTGACCTGCCCGACACCAACTTGCCGCCGCTGTCGTTGCTGGATGAACCGCCGCCGGCGCAGGAGACGGTCAGCGTCGAAACGCTGGAATTCACCAGCCGCCTGATCGAGAAGAAGCTGTCCGATTTCGGCGTCGAGGCAAAAGTGGTCGCAGCCTATCCCGGTCCGGTGATCACACGCTACGAGATCGAACCGGCGACCGGCGTGAAGGGCAGCCAGATTGTCAACCTCGCGCGCGACCTCGCGCGTTCGCTGTCGCTGACCTCGATCCGCGTGGTCGAGACCATTCCGGGCAAGAACTACATGGGCCTGGAACTACCGAATCCGAAGCGCCAGATCGTGCGCCTGACCGAAATCCTCGGCTCCAAGGTGTACAACGACAGCCATTCGACCCTGACCGTAGCGCTCGGCAAGGATATCGCCGGCAACCCGGTCGTGGCCGATCTGGCGAAGATGCCGCACCTGCTGGTTGCTGGCACCACCGGTTCCGGCAAGTCGGTGGGCATCAATGCGACCATCCTGTCGCTGCTGTACAAGTCCGATCCGAATGCCGTGCGCATGATCCTGATCGACCCGAAGATGCTGGAAATGTCGGTCTATGAAGGCATCCCGCACCTGCTGGCGCCGGTGGTTACCGACATGCGCCAGGCCGGCCATGCGCTGAACTGGGCGGTGGCCGAGATGGAGCGCCGTTACAAGCTGATGTCCAAGCTTGGCGTGCGAAACCTCGCGGGCTACAACAACAAGATTGTCGAGGCGGAAAAGAAAGAGGAAAAGATTCCAAATCCGTTCAGTCTGACGCCGGACGCGCCCGAGCCGCTGGAAAAACTGCCGACCATCGTCATCATCATCGACGAGCTCGCCGACCTCATGATGGTGGTCGGCAAGAAGGTCGAAGAACTGATCGCCCGTATCGCCCAGAAGGCGCGTGCTGCCGGCATCCACCTGATCCTCGCGACCCAGCGTCCGTCGGTCGACGTCATCACCGGCCTGATCAAGGCCAACATCCCGACCCGTATCGCCTTCCAGGTCAGCAGCAAGATCGACTCGCGCACGATCCTTGACCAGATGGGCGCGGAAACGCTGCTCGGCATGGGCGACATGCTCTACATGCCGCCGGGGACCGGCCTGCCGATCCGCGTGCATGGCGCCTTCGTGTCGGATGACGAAGTGCATCGGGTCGTGCAGCACCTCAAGGCGCAAGGGGAACCCAATTACATTGAAGGCATCCTAGAAGGTGGCGTCCTCGAAGAAGGGGGAGGCGATGCCGCGCTCGGTGGTGCAGGCGGCGGCGAAGGCGAGTCCGACGCGTTGTACGACCAGGCGGTCGCCGTGGTGCTGAAGAATCGCCGCGCGTCGATCTCCCTCGTGCAGCGTCACTTGCGCATCGGCTACAATCGCGCAGCCCGCCTGCTCGAACAGATGGAGCAGAGCGGTCTTGTTTCTTCGATGCAATCGAACGGCAACCGGGAAATTCTGGTGCCGGCATCGAACAACCCTGAATAGGAAAGCGACTTTGAAACAGACGGCAAGTCGGAAGTTTTTATTCACACAACACGCCGCACGCCTCGTTGCGGCGTGTGCGTTTGCGCTCCCCGCAATTGCCAGTGCGTCGGCACTGGACCAGTTCAAGTCCTTCGTCAGCAGCACCAAGGCGGCGAAGGGCGAGTTCGTGCAGAAGCAGGTCAAGTCGGTCGGCAAGGGCGAAACCGCTGCCAACACCTCGACGGGTACTTTTCTGTTCGCGCGTCCCGGCCGCTTCATCTGGACCTACCAGAAGCCGTACGAACAATTGCTGCAGGCCGACGGCCAGAAGCTCTACATCTACGACAAGGACCTGAACCAGGTGACCGTCAAGCAGTTGGGCGATGCGCTCGGTTCTTCGCCGGCGGCGATCCTGTTCGGCAGCAACGACCTCGAAAAGAATTTCACGCTAAAGGATGCCGGCGCGAAGGACGGGCTGGAGTGGCTGGAAGCGACGCCGAAGACCAAGGACACGACCTTCGATCGCATCGGCATTGGCCTCAAGGATGGCGTGCCGCACGCGATGGAATTACGCGATTCTTTCGGACAGGTTTCGTTGCTCACCTTCAGCAAATTTGAAAAGAACCCGGCGATCCCTGCGGACCGGTTCCGCTTCGTGGTACCCAAGGGTGCCGACGTGTTTCAGCAGTAGCAATTGCCTGGTTTCCGAGCGCCCCGCGACAAGAAAATGGCCCTCGCCCATGTCGACGCGGCAGCCGGATTCCTGATTGTTCAGGCACGCAAGTGAGGCGTCGCGCTGTTCATTGCTTATTCCCATTCCACAAGAGGTGAAAAAGCCCATGGCTGACCTGTTCACGACTGCACCTGCTGCGCCGCTGGCGGAAGCGCTTCGGCCCAAGTCACTGGGTGAAGTGATCGGTCAGTCGCACCTCATCGGACCGGGCAAGCCGTTGCGGCTTGCGTTCGAATCCGGAAAGCCGCATTCGATGATCCTGTGGGGGCCGCCGGGTGTGGGCAAGACCACGCTTGCACGACTGACCGCCTCCGCCTTCAACTATGAGTTCATCCCGCTGTCGGCCGTCTTCTCCGGTGTGAAAGACATCCGGGCCGCGATGGAGCAGGCCGAACAGAACCTGAGCCTGGGCCGGAAGACCATTTTGTTTGTCGACGAAATCCACCGGTTCAACAAGAGCCAGCAGGACGGGCTGCTACCGTTCGTCGAGTCCGGCCTGGTGGTATTGATCGGCGCCACGACGGAGAACCCCTCATTTGAAGTCAACTCGGCCTTGTTATCCCGGGCCCAGGTTTATGTCCTGCAGGCGCTGACGGAAGACGAGTTGCGGCAGCTGTTCAAACGGGCACAGCAGCAGGTTCTTGCGCACCTCGAGTTCGAGGAAATCGCGATCGACACGCTGGTCGGCTATGCGGATGGCGATGCGAGGCGGTTCCTGAACCTGCTGGAGCAAACCGATACCGCAGCACGTGCCGCCGGCGTGACCCGGATCGATGCCGATTTCATCAAGAACGCGTTGACGCTCAATGCGCGTCGCTTCGACAAGGGCGGCGACAACTTCTATGACCAGATCTCGGCGCTCCACAAGTCGGTGCGAGGCTCCAATCCCGATGCCGCCTTGTATTGGCTGTGCCGCATGCTCGATGGCGGTGCCGACCCGCGCTACCTGTCTCGCCGAATCATCCGTATGGCATGGGAAGACATCGGCCTGGCCGATCCACGGGCGATGCAGATTGCCAATGATGCGGCCACGACCTATGAGCGACTTGGTTCGCCCGAAGGCGAGCTGGCACTTGCCCAAGCGGTCATTTATCTCGCCATCGCTGCCAAGAGCAATGCGGGCTACATGGCGTACAACCACGCCCGGGCATTCGTCAGGCAGGACAAGTCCCGCGAGGTGCCGGTCCATCTGCGGAACGCGCCGACCAAGCTGATGAAGGAACTGGGTTACGGCCATGAATACCGCTATGCCCACGACGAGCCGCATGCCTATGCGGCAGGGGAGACCTACCTCCCGGACGGCGTGAAAGAGCCCGGATGGTACCGGCCTGTGCCCAGGGGACTGGAGTCCAAGATCGCTGAAAAGATGGCATTCCTGAGAAGCCTGGATGAAGACGCCAAGAAGTAAGCGCCCTGGTCATGTGTCCTGGCGATGCAGGGCAATGGCGTGATCCAGCGTAAGCAGCCCGATATCGATCATGGCGCGTACCGCGTTGTCAACCGGCACGGGTTGTATGTTGCCCCTGGCGAGTGTTTCGTTGACCACGCGATGCATTTCGCCACGCAATTCTTTTTGCAACTGCGCGTCCAGTCGACATTGTTCGAGACCGCGCGCGACTTGACCGACGCGACCAGCACGATAGAACGGGAGGGTCACCGTCGTCATGAAGGCGTCAGCATGGGACAGTGTGCGCGGCTCCGCCGCTTCACCCATCCACGAGCTGTTCCGATCATGCTGAAGATCCCAGCGTGCGGCGGATAGTGCGCCTTCCACCAATGGATCTTCAAGCGCTGCCGGATTGTCCCTCACGAAGTCGCTCAGCACCTGCTCTGCACGTGCGTTCAGGCTGGGAATGTTCCCGAGCGTAGTGTTTGCAATTTGCGCGGCTTGTTCGGATGTCAGGCCCCGTAACTCCGGATTCGGCGTTCCCTGGCCCCACTTGACAGGTTCAAAGACCGCGCTGACGGGCAGTTGTTTTCCGTGTTGTCCCGCGACTTCAGCGATGTACCGTTCGGGATCATTGCCGCCGCCGATCTCGAATATCTCGTTTGCAGGGAAGGCGGTGAACGTTGCCTTGGTGCCCGGCGCCTTGATCTGGCTGTCTGACTCTGCCAGGGTATCCAGCAGAACCAGACCCCTCGCTTCGGCAGCCGCTTCGATGGGCTGGCTCAGTTTTTTCAAGTGGGGCTCGGGCAGATAGAAGGCGGCTTGGGATCGATCCAGGTGCGAGTTGTGGCCGTGCCTGATTGAAATGACTTGCTGCCTGTCCTCGGCGTAGATCTGGCCAACCACTGACATTAGTGCCCGAACACCGCGCATAAGCGGGCCGTTGAAAGTGCAATCGGCCGCTGTGCTCGGGAATCCCCATGCGGCTTGTTTCTCCGGTCTGAGCGTGCGATACACGCCGGAGGCGTAACGATGGGGGTCCGGCTGGTCCTTGAGGCCTTTCTCGCTCAGAATTGTTCCTTCGGGATCAAGGTGCAACCAGTGCCAGGTAATGCCCAGCTCCTGCAGCAAGTTCGGTCGGCGTCCGACCGCTTCGATCTCTGCCAGGTCTGCGAGCATGCTGTGGGTTTCATTGCTGTGTACGCCGCTGAGACTCAGATGATGATTGGCACCATTGCCGGCCCAGATATGCAGAATCGGGGGCTTGCCTGGCTCAGGCTCGAGTTCCGCCATCCGGATTGGCACCCCTTGTGCATCCAGTCGCGCGACTGCTGCACGGAGTGACGCCTCATAGGTCCCGTAGCTGATCAGCCCGACATCATCAGGAATATGCGCCGCCGGATTAAGCAGCCGCAATGCAGCCGACTGCAGCCCAGGCGGGGGAGCGACATCAGCAAGATCGCCGCTTAGCACGGGAGACTGGGGATTATCGCGATGGTTTGCTCCGGTGGCTAGGTTGCGGGCGGCACCCATCCGGGATGCAGTCGACCGCGTATCCGCGTAAATGGAGCCGGTACGATCGGTGGGCTCCGGTTTCCTGCGCTCCGTTGGGCGACCGCGGCCAGGCGTGGCTTGATTGCCGTGAGGCGGCACCGAAGGCAAAGGTGGCTGGGAATTGTTGTGCGGTGGAATCATCATGATGGGGCCCTGGCATCGGAAATGTCCGGCAGGAGTGGAGAAAAAAACACCACCGGTTCCAGCGATATGCCGCCTGCTCTCGCGGGATTTCGCCTGCCCACTTGGTACAATGGCGGTTTCGCGTTCAAAAAAGCCGCATTTCCATGATCGATATTCAACTTCTCCGCAAAGACATCGACACTGTCGCCGCCCGCCTGGCCGCGCGCAAGTTCCAGCTCGACGTCGCCGCCTTCAACGCGCTCGAAGCCGAGCGCAAGCAGATCCAGACCCGCACCGAAGAATTGCAGAGCAAGCGCAACGCGCTGTCCAAGCAGATCGGCATGCTGAAAGGCAAGGGCGAAGACACGTCCGGGGTGATGGCGGAAGTGGCCGGCATCGGCGACGAGCTGAAGGCGTCCGCGGAGCGCCTGGACGAGATTCAGGCAAAGATGAGCGAATTCATGCTCACCATCCCGAACCTGCCGCACGAGTCCGTACCGGTTGGACAGGATGAATCCGCCAACGTCGAAGTGCGCAAGGTCGGCACGCCGCGCACGTTCGACTTCGAGGTGAATGACCACGTCGACGTCGGTTCCGCGCTTGGCCTCGATTTCGATGTCGCAGCCAAGCTGACCGGCTCGCGCTTTGCCGTCATGAAGAGCGGTATCGCCCGCCTGCATCGCGCGCTCGCGCAATTCATGTTGGACACCCATATCAACGAGCACGGCTACACCGAGTGCTATACGCCGTACATTGTCAACGCCGACTCCCTGCGCGGCACTGGCCAGTTGCCGAAGTTCGAGGCAGACCTGTTCGCCGCCAAGAAGGGCGGCCAGGAAGGCGAGGGCGAAGCACTGTACCTGATCCCGACGTCCGAAGTGCCGCTGACCAACATGGTGCGCGACGAAATCGTCGCCGGCGACGCGCTGCCGGTGAAGATGACCGCGCACACCCCGTGCTTCCGTTCCGAAGCCGGCAGCTATGGCCGCGACACGCGTGGCATGATTCGCCAGCACCAGTTCGACAAGGTCGAGATGGTGCAGGTCGTGCATCCGGAGAGGTCCTACGAAGCGCTGGAAGAAATGGTCGGCCACGCAGAGAACATCCTGAAGAAGCTCGGCCTGCCTTACCGTGTAATCACGCTGTGCACCGGCGACATGGGTTTCGGCGCTGCCAAGACCTATGACCTGGAAGTGTGGCTGCCTGCACAGAATACTTACCGCGAGATTTCGTCCGTGTCGAACTGCGAAGCTTTCCAGGCCCGCCGCATGCAGGCCCGCTTCCGCAATGCACAGGGCAAGCCGGAACTGGTGCACACCCTCAACGGCTCCGGCCTCGCAGTCGGCCGCACGCTGGTCGCGATCCTGGAAAACTACCAGCAAGCCGACGGCAGCGTGGATATCCCGGAAGTGCTGCAGCCCTACATGGGCGGCCTGAAGCGACTCACTCGTCCGGCTTGAGCCGGAAATGTGCCTTATCCTTTACACAGGATAGGGCCACTGCGGTGAAGAAGATCCCTGGCGGCGTTCGATGAACAAGCTGTTGCCAGGGATTTTTTTCGCCTGCTTCTTTGCATCGGATGCAGCTGTCGCAATCTGGTGGTGCGACGCAAATTGCCCGGGCTCCACCCGCACTACGCCAAGCGAAAGGCTGATCAGCGAATGGAATACTTTCCTGCCGCGCCGGTCCTCGCTCTCGTAGCCGCCGTGTCCGCGGTCATCGTCCGAAAAGAACGGCTGGATCGAGCTGGCGAATTCGTCCAGGACCGCCCGGCAGCGCGCTTCCCAGTCTTCGCTCTGAAACAGAACGATGAAATCGTCCCCACCGATGTGTCCGATGAAATCCCGGTCCGGGTCGCAATGCATGCCGAGGATGCTGCCTGTGAGCTGGATCACGTCGTCGCCCCGGCGATAACCGTATACGTCATTGAACGGCTTGAAGTGGTCGAGGTCGGCATAGCAGGCGGTAAATCGCACGCCGTTCTGCAGCAGCCGGTCGATGTGCTCGTTGATCGGGACATTGCCCGGCAACAGGGTCAGCGGATTGGCATAACGGGCAGCATTGATCTGCATCTGTGTAATTTCACGCATCAGGTCCTGGCCGGTGCCCATGCCGAGGTAGCGACCGTTGTCGGTGATGATGAAACCGTTCGACAGGTGGTTTCGGTCTGCTTCGACGATGATCTGGCTCAGCTCCTGCAAGCTGGTGTCCTTGTCGGTGATCAGCGGTTTGGCGTCCATGAAGGTGGTGCAGCGCTTCTTGCCGTACAGGTCGCGCGAATAGAGCCGAGAGAAGCGGTCGATCAGGTCGCGGCGCGAGATCAGGCCGACCGGCATACCGTTGTCCACCACGGGAATGACTTCCAGTTCCGGGTCGCTGTTGAACATGTCGCAGACTTCGGAATTGGTCAGTTCCGGTGTTGCGGCGGGGACGATGCGCAGCACGCGCAGCGCCGTCACTGCGTTCTGCTCGACCGCATTCTTGTACGGGTAGACGGCAACGCTGTTGCGGTTCAGCGTCTTGGCCACTTCGGCCGATAGCGCGGTACCCGGGCTGGGCTGCGGGCGGGCGATGTGGTAGCCCTGGCCGCAGGCGATGCCGAGATCGCGGATCATCAGCAGTTCCGTCTGGGTTTCGATACCCTCGGCGATAACCACGGTGCCGGATTGTTCGGCGATCTCCTGGATCGAACGTACGAACTGCAGCTTCACCGGGTCCTGATTGATGCCCTGCACGAAGTGCATGTCGATCTTCACGTACTCGGGCCGCAGTTCCGACCACAGCCGCAGGCTGGAGAAGCCTTCGCCGAGATCGTCGATCGCGATCTCGAAGCCCATCCCGCGATAATGCATCGCCGCCTCGCGCAGCAGGTCATAGTCGTAGGTTGGCTGGTTCTCGGTCAGTTCGATGATCACGCGGTCGGGATTCAGGCCGACCTCCTGGATGTAGCCCAGTGTTTCACCATGCCGCGCGTGCGGCAGCAACAGCATGTCGGGACTGACGTTGAGGAAGAGTTTTCCCGGCAATCCGAGTTCGGCAAAGCGTTCGATGACCACGCGCCGGCACATGTGCTCCACCTCGACGCTCAGGTTGTGCGCGCGCGCCACCTTGAACAGGTTCATCGGCGAGTGCAGTGGACTGTCCGAAGGGCCGCGGATCAGCCCTTCGTAGCCGACGATCTCTCCGCGCTGTATATGGATGATGGGCTGGAAGAGCGCATTCAGCTGGCGCTGCTCCAGGATTTCTTTTAGGCGAGACAACAGCATGGCATCCCTGTTCTCCGGCTGTGGCACCTGCTCATTGGTCCTGTCGTTCGCGGCCGGGGTCAGCACGCGCAATCGTCCCTGGCCATTGATGGGGCGCATGGACGCATTTTCGATCGCTGCATTGGTCATGACAGCGCACTCCTGCGCCATTATTTCGGGCGCGGTTGGGATGGGAAGCGGATTCAAGACAGCCTACTTGTATTTCTATTTAGCAATTCAAGCTGTGAATGCTAGACAAGATTTATGACAGGATGATGATGGAAGGTAATTCCCGGATGGCGGCAAGGGAGATTGCGGGTAGCCGACGCAGCTGCGGGCGAAAAACGGGGGCTATTCCGTAACGAAGGAAACCCTGCTATACTCTTTTGCTTTGCGGCTTTCACCCCGCCGCAAACCGACCAGGAAAGGTGGCAGAGTGGTCGAATGCGCTGGACTCGAAATCCAGTATACGTGCAAGCGTATCGAGGGTTCGAATCCCTCCCTTTCCGCCAGGATGTATTCAGAATGAAGCCGCAGCAATGCGGCTTTGTTTTTTTCTGCGCCGTTTCCGGTACGTCAAAAATGCTTTGGCTACCGTTCCGTGCATCTCCGGCAACGAATCCTTCCGCAGCCGCGCGTTCTTTCCCCCGTCTTTCATAGCTAATGCTATGCTTGCCATGAGGAAACTTTAGGTTTCAAGCAAGCTTTGGCACCCAATGTCCGCGTCTTCCCTAAAACGTGCCTCGCGCCCATGAATAGTCAATGAGCAAGCTGTTGGACAAGTATTGGCAATCGGATCCGCTTGGTCGCCGGGTGCTGACGTACATTCTCGTCTGCAGCACCTTTCTTGCCATTTTTTCCACCGGTCTCCAATTGCTGCTCGATTACCGCCATGGTGTTTCGGGAATCGAACTGCGTCTCGACGAGATCGAGCGCGGCTACGCGGACAGCGTGGGGGCGTCGTTGTGGACAATGGACGAGCAGCAGACAGCCAAGCAGTTGGAGGGAATCGCGAAGCTGCCGGGCGTGGTGTGGGTGGAGCTGCGCGATCCTGCGGAAAAGCTCCTGGCTCGGGCAGGTACCACTCGTGCATCGGGTGCGAATACGATCCGGCGCACGATTCCGATCAGGTTTTCCGAGGACGAGCGTGACTATAACCCTGTCGCGCTCGGGACCCTCGAAGTCACCGCGAGCCTCGAGACCATCTACGGTGAATTGCAGGACAAGGTCCTGCTGATCCTGATCACGCAGACCACCAAGACGGCAATCGTGGTGCTGTTTACGCTCTACATCTTCCGCCGTCTGGTCAGCCGCCACCTGTCGGCGATCGCCGACTATGCGCGGGGGCTGGATCTCTCCAATCTTTCCGACACCCTCCGGCTACGACGCCGGAAGCGGACCTTGCCCGACGAGCTGGATGTCGTCGTCTCGGCATTCAATGACATGGCCGGTTCCATCAGACGGGACGTCGAGGAACTCGCCCGCTACCGCAAAGGGCTTGAGCAGCTGGTCGCGGTGCGTACCGAGGAGCTGGCGCAAAAGATCGAGGAAAAGGAAGAGGCGATCGCCCGCTTGCACCAGGAAATGGCCGACCGCAAGCTGGCCGAGCAGGCCGCGCGCGAGAACGAGGAGCGCTATCGCCAGGTGGTCGAGATGTCCCCCGATGCGATCATGATCGAGCGTGACGAAAAGATCATCTTCGTCAATCAGGGCACGCTGGCCTTGCTCGGGGCGCCGAATGCGGAGCAGGTGAAGGCCATGCCTTTCCTGCAACTCGTGCCCGTCGGCTGGCGCGAGCGCATGCAGGAAAAGATGGACGAAATGCTCGCACCGCACAACGAATCGCGCTCTTTCGAAGGCAAGATGATGCGTTTCGACGGTACGGTGATCGATGTCGAGATCCGGCGCGCGACCTTCCAGTACGGCGGCGAGCCGGCCGTCCAGACGGTCATCCACGACATCACCCGCCACAAGGACTATGAAGAGCAGTTGCGGCGCCAGGCGCTGCACGATGCGCTTACCGGCCTGCCGAACCGGCTGTTGCTGATGGACCGGATGGAGCAGGCGATCGCCAAGGCCAATCGCAACGGCAGTTCGTTCTATGTCCTGTTCTTCGACCTCGACCGCTTCAAGTACGTCAACGACACGCTTGGCCACAATGCCGGCGACGATCTGCTGAAGGCCATCACCGCCCGCATGGCGGATTGCGCGCGCAAATGCGATACCCTGGCGCGCCTCGGCGGCGACGAGTTCGTGTTGATGCTGGAAGAGATCAACGACGAGGAAGCCATCGCACCGCTGGTCCAGCGCATCATGGACCGTGTCTGCGAACCGGTCGTGCTGGGCGAGCAGGAAGTCGCGGTGACGTGCAGTGTCGGCATCAGCGTCTACCCGCAGGATGCGACCGACACCTACACGTTGCTCAAGTTTGCGGACACCGCGATGTACCACGCGAAGGAGAAGGGGCGCAATGGCGTCGAACGCTATTGCGCCGAGATGCACAGCCGCGTCAACGAGCACCTGGTGATGGAATTCCATTTGCGCCGCGCGCTGGAGCGCAATGAATTCCTGCTGCAGTACCAGCCCTTGGTCGACCTGCGCAGCGGCAGGATCATCGGAGCGGAAGCACTGGTCCGCTGGCGCCATCCGGAACTCGGTCTGGTCTCGCCGGCGAGGTTCATCCCGCTGGCGGAGGAGATCGGCGTGATTTCCGGTATCGGCGAGTGGGTGATGCGCGCTGCATGCCTCCAGGCAAAGGCATGGCATGACGCCGGTTTCCGCGACTTGCAGGTATCCGTCAACCTGTCGGCGCAGCAGATCGTGCGGCCGCAGTTCGAATCCGAAGTGGCGCGCGCGCTCGAGTTGTCCGGCCTCGCGCCGGAATGCCTGGAACTGGAAATCACCGAAAGCGCTTCCATGCGCAGTCCAGAACATACGGTGCTGTTGCTGTTAAAGCTGAAGGCAATGGGCATCAGCATCGCCATCGACGATTTCGGCACGGGCTATTCCAACCTGTCCTACCTGAAGCGTTTCCCGGTCGACCGCCTCAAGCTGGACCGTGCCTTCGTGTCGGACATCACCGGCAATCCCGAGGACTTGGCGCTCGCACGCGCCATCATCGCCATGGCGCATAGTCTGAATCTGACGGTTGTGGCAGAAGGGGTAGAAACGCCGATGCAGGTACGGCAGTTGACGAACTATGGCTGTGACGAAATGCAGGGCTACTATTTCAGTGTGCCGGTCGATCCGGAGGAATTCCTGGCGATGCTGCGCAGCGGCAAGACACTCAGTAGAGTGGAATGTATTGCCGGCGACGACCTTTCGGTGATATGACAACAGCCAACGCGGATGGGGAAGATTTGTAACCGGTAGTAAAATGTTGCTGTTGATTAATGCGGAAGGCATGACCAGGATGCGCAGCTCCCATAAACCTTTCCTCTGTCGGGCTTGGACAGTCTTTCGGCTGCTGCTCGTGGGTGTGGCCTTCGCATTTGCATCCGGCTCCGCAACAGCGCAATCCCTCGACGAGCTGGTTTTCATCACGGAGGATTACCCGCCCTTCAACTTCGAACGCGACGGCAAACGGCTCGGCATTGCAGTCGACGTGCTGGAGGAAATGCTAGCGCTGGCCCGGTCGAAGAAAACGCGCGCCGACATCAAGGTCTGGCCCTGGGCGAGGGGGTACGAAACAACACTCAAGGAAAAGAACACTGTCCTGTTTTCCACCACCCGCACCGAGGCGCGTGAGCACCTGTTCAAATGGGTCGGTCCCATCATGCCCTCGCGCATCGTGCTGGTGGCGAAGAAGGCGCGCGAGATCCGTCTCAGATCGATCGAAGACCTCAACCATGCATCCTACAAAATCGGCGTCGTCCGCGAAGACATCGGCGGCCAGCTGCTCGCCAATGCCGGTGTCGGCAAGGAAAGGACGGTGCAGGCGAATTCCGGCGTGAGCGTGGCCAAGATGCTGCATGCCGGCAGGGTCGACATGTGGGCATACGGCGCACCCGTGATCATGTGGAACTTGAAGGAGCTCGGATATCCGACGAATGCGTACGAGGAGGTGTTCACGCTCACCGAGTCCCAGCAGTACTACTACGCGGTCAACAAGGATACCGACGACAGGTTGGTCGGAAAATTGCAGGCTGCCCTGGAGCAGGTCAAGGCCAAGGGCCGCTTCAACGCCATCGTCGCCCGTTACCGCTGACCTGCGGGACGGGCCATCTCATCCGGCTGTCATAGCACAGTCATAATCCTGCTATATCGTCCTCAACTTTTGTCCGGAAGTTTCTCTTGCGCGCCGGTCGTTGGTGATACATTCGGGGTATTCAACCGACATAGGAATAGGGATGTTTGCGGCAGTAGACTTGGGTTCGAACAGTTTTCGCCTGCACATAGGCAAGCTCGACGGGGGCACGATACGCGTCGTCAAGAGCGCGCGCGATCCGATCCGCCTTGGAGCCGGGCTCGACAGTAAGGGGAACCTCACCGAGCAGGCGATGAAGACCGCGCTGGAATGCCTGAAAAATTTTCGCGCAATACTGGATGCATACCAGCTCGACGCCGTGCGCGTCGTCGCCACCAATACCCTGCGAATCGCCAGGAATGCGGCCAGATTCCTTCCAGCGGCGGAAGCCGCGATCGGCTATCCTATCGAAATCATTTCAGGCGAGGAAGAAGGGCGCCTGATCTACATGGGCGTCGCCAGCGTGCTCACGATCCCAAACGAGGCGCGGCTGGTCATCGACATCGGCGGCGGTTCCACCGAACTGATCCTGGGACAGGGGCAGGAGATCCGGCACGTCGAATCCTTCAGCATCGGCACGGTCGGGCAAAGCCAGTCGTTCTTCCCTGACGGGCGGATCGATGCTGCTTCCTTCGACGATGCCATCCTGTCCGCCCACTCCTATTTCGAAGATGCGGCGCCGCTCTACGATTCCCGGTATTGGACCGGCGCATATGGTTCTTCCGGAACCATCCGCGCGATCTCGGAAGTACTTTCCAAAAACGCGATCGGCGATGGCACGATGTCGATCGGCAACCTCGAGCTGCTCAAGCAGCACCTCATTACCTACGGCAATGTCAACCGGGTGGAACTGGCGGGCATCAAGCCCGAACGCGTTATCGTCATGGCCGGCGGGCTTGCCATCCTGATCGGCATCATGCAGGAACTTGGCGTGACTTCCATGACCGCTATCGACGCCGGCCTGCGCATGGGTGTCATGTGGGACCTGCAACTCCGGGCAAGCAAACTTGATCGGCGCGACCTCTCCGTGCAGGAATGCATGCGGCGCTTCCATGCTGCCGAAAGCCGCGCGCTGCAGGTCGCGAGGACGGCAAGCACGCTCTTCAACCTGCTCAAGCCGGGGTCCGATACCTTGGCCAAATATCTGTACTGGAGCGGCCTGCTGCACGAGGTCGGACTCGCGGTTTCCCATACCGGCTATCACAAGCACGGCGCCTACATGGTGGAGAACGCCGACCTGCCCGGTTTCACGACGCGCGAGCAGCGGGTGATGAGCACGCTGATCATGGCGCAGAAGGGCAACCTGCGGAAATTGGGCGATACCCTGGCTGATCCGGATTTCGCCAAGGCCGTCCTGGCCTTGCGGCTGGCCACCATCTTCCTGCATTCCCGTATCGATGAGGACGTGGGCGGGATGCGCCTGAAGATGAAGAGCCGGATCGAACTCGAGCTCAAGCGCGACTGGATCGAGAAGCATCCAACGCTGTCTTACTGGATCGAGAAGGAGCGTGGGTGCTGGGATGAGATTGGTGTGGAGATGAGCGTCAAGGCTGGCGGGTAACTTGGCTGGAGTGGTGTCGACGCTTCAATATTCACAAGGCGGAAGCCGGGACTCAGCGGCGTTTCCCGGTTTCGAAAACGACACTGGATCCCGGCGTTCGCCGGGATGGCAGCCGTTCTCCAAATACAGGGAGTCACCTGGCAAGCCAGGATGCCCCTCAAAACATCAACCCGCTGCCCTTGCGCAGCAGCGCAATATCCAGGTAACTGGACAACCGATTGCTGCCATTCGCCGGCGCGACCGACAGCCCGCCGAGGTCGATGTCCTTGCGCTGCGCAATGAAGTCATGCAGCGCCCCGCGCTCACCGCGTTTCGACTGCTGGATCGCCTTGACCAGCGCCTTGGCTGCGGCGAAACCTTCCAGCGTCATTGACGACACAGCCTCGTCGCGGAATTTCTTCATCATGTTCAGGTGTTCCAGCTGGAGCAGCGTCGTAGCGGCGTTGGGGTTGGGAACGACCTGCGAGAAAACCGTCCATTCCACGGCCTGCTTGCCGGCGATCTCACTCAGCGTTGAGAGGTTAATCAGGGATGTACCCGCAACGAAGGTCTGGCCGTCATGCTTGCGGTATTCCTTCAGGAACTGCGCGGTGCTGATCGTGTCCGCGATCACGAGCACGAATCCGGGCTTGAGCGCGGCAAGCCGCGCCGCTTCCTCCGCGATCCGGTCGCCCTGGATGCCGATCTTTGCCGTTCCCTTGATCGTCATGCGGTATTCCTGGACGACGGCGCCCAGGCTGCGATAGGCCTGCTGGTTCAATGGCGTGTCCTGGTAAATGACTCCGACGTTGCTGACCCCGATCTTGCCGAAGTGCGTGAAGATGTGACGGATTTCCTGCTTGTAGCTCGGCCGCCAGAACAGCACGCGTCCGCTGGCGGCATAGTCCGCCACCGCAAGCGGCGCAAACAGGATGTGGCCGCTGCGCTTGAAGGCAGGCGTGTCCAGTACGGCCTGCGTTGCTTCATCGCCGACGCCGCCTATCAGGTAGTCGGCCTGCTCGCGGTCGATGAGATCGGACGCAACGCTCGCCGATACTTCCGGCAACCCGCGGTCGTCGCGAGCGACATACTGGATGCGCTTGCCGTTGATCCCGCCCGCCGCGTTGACCATGTCGAAACAGGTCTTGATCCCGGCGACATAATCGCGGCCGATGCTCGCGTTCGGGCCGCTGAGGTCGACCGCGTGGCCGATCACGATCGAGTTGCCGGCAGCGTCGGCGGCGGGAGTGAAGGAAAGAAGGGTGGCGGCAAGAAGGAGCGACTTGAAGAATGGCTTGAGGCGGATCAGCATTGCTTGTTGAAATGAAAACGAAATTCGGGCGGGCGCAATTGTGCCCGCCGAATGTGACAAGACGATGAATGCGTGCCTATGCGTGCCTATGCGCGCCTCTCAAGCAGCACTGGTTCGACCGGCACCGGCTGTTTGCTACGACCCAGGCGCTTGGTCCTGTTTTCCGGGAGACGTGAAATCGTTGCGCTGCTGACGGCAGGCACCTCAACGACAGCGGTTATGACGGGAGCATCCTGCAGCTTGAACACTGCCACCGCCTCGGTCAGTCCTGCCGCCTGGCGCTGCAGGGATGCCGCTGCTTCCGCCGCGTGCTCCACCAGTGCGGCGTTACGCTGGGTGACGTCGTCCATCTGGCTGAGCGCCAGGTTGACTTGCTCGATGCCCGAGGTCTGTTCGCGGCTTGCCGCGGTGATGTCATTCATGATGCGGGCGACGCGCTGCACCGACGTGACGATCTCGTTCATCGTGCTGCCAGCCGATGTCACCAACGCATTGCCTTGTTCCACCTGTTTGACCGAGTTTTCGATCAGGGTCTTGATCTCGCGCGCGGCGCCGGCCGAGCGTTGCGCCAGTCCCCGTACCTCGGCGGCGACCACGGCAAAACCACGGCCCTGTTCTCCGGCGCGTGCCGCCTCGACGGCCGCATTCAATGCGAGCAGGTTGGTCTGGAAGGCGATGCCGTCGATGACCTGGATGATGTCCATGATCTTCGCCGAACTCTGCTTGATCTCGCCCATGGTATCGATCACCTGATCGACCGCATGGCCGCCCCTGACTGCGACTTCGGCAGCGGACAGGACCAGTTCGTTGGCTTCATTCGCATGGCGGTCGTTCTGGCGGACGGTGGCGGTCAACTCTTCCATCGAGCACGCTGTCTGCTGCAGCGAGCTCGACTGCGACTCGGTGCGCGCGGACAGGTCGGCGCTGTCGGCGGCGATCTCATGCGAGGTCCGGGTGATCGTCTCGCTGGCAGCGCGCACCTGGGACACGAGCTGCGCGAGCCCGCCATTCATCTTGCCGAAGGCATTCACCAGTCCGCCGATCTCGTCACGCGCTTTGGACTCGACATGCACGGTCATGTCGCCGGCGGCGGCGCGTTCCACTGCGTGTTCGAGCTCCCGGACTTCGCCCGAGAAGGAGACGTAAAATCCGGCCAGCAAATAGGCGGTGATTGCCAGTCCGACGAGTGCGGTGGCGACGATCAGGTACAGACGGGCCGAGTAGAGTTCGATGCGCTGCGCCAGCAACCCGTCAAGTTCGACGCCGGCTGCGCGGGCGGCCGCGTAGATCCCTTCGATGCTCTTGCTGCCTGCCTCGAAGAACTCCTTGCCGGATGTCTGGTTATAGGATTTCAGGACTTCATCTTCCGCCCGCTCCAGGAAGGCAAGCGCGGCGGGAACGGCAGCCAGGTGGCCTTGCAGCGGATGCTTCAGGCCGGGATTCTCACGGAAGACGGACTCGAACTGCACCGGTACGCGGCCGAGGTCGCGGCGGGTGACCATCACGCTCGAATTGAGCATGACGTCCTCGTTCGGCTCCAGCAGTGCAGTGTCGATGTAGGTGGCGCCGCGACCGGCCAGCGTGGACAGCATGTCGGCGATTGGCGGAAAGCTGTTGATCAGCATCGCGGTCAGGTGATAGCTGTCCAGTTGCGGGTCCAGGGTCAGGCCGGACTTGTCCGCAACCAGCGCATTCAGTCTCACGATGCGCTCGATGACGGCCGTGTGGTCGGCCCAGCTTTCCTTGGCCTTGGCGGCGGCGATCTTCCCTGCACCAGCGAGCCAGCTTTCCCTGACCTCGGCCCATGCCTTGCCGACCCCGAGTTCCCGCGACGCCTTGTCGATCGCGTCGAGTTTTGCGAGTTGCTCCTGGATGTCCTTGCGCGCCTGTTCGACGTGGTCCTGGATGTCGGTGTTGCCCGATAGCTGCATGTGGCGCAGCGCGCGATGCTGTTGCACGGACCGCATCAGCTCCTCCAGTCCCAGCACGTAGCGTACGCCGACCCTTTCGCGCTCGGCGGTGTCGACTGCCTTGTCGAGTTCTACATAGAGTAGCGCCATCGTCAGCACGAGTGGCACCATGAATACCATTGTGACGAGACCGAACTTGGCAAGCAGCCGCATGCGCTGCATCAGGGCGACGGCAGGGGCGAGCAGGGTTTTCACGTTTTTTCCTTGTTCGTTTGTTGATTTTTGGCAATTTTGAACAAAGATTGTTACCGCTTGATGAAAGTCGAAATAGTTGAATAAATGAAATAAACAATATATATTGTTTATACTATTTTTTGACAAGGAGCGCAGCATGGCAAAGGCAGACGTATCGAAGGCGGGTACAACGGCCGCGGCAAAGACCGCAAAACCGAAAACGGCAGCGGCCAGGACGGCGGTGAAAAAGTCGGCACCGGCACCGGCACCGGCGGCGAAGGCGGACAAGGCAGTCAAGGCAATCGCCGCCAAGGCGCCGAAGAAGTCGGTGAAGACGGTCGAAAAGCCGGTGGCGAAACCAGTGGTGAAGGCGGCCGACGATGCCAAGGACAAGGTCAAGAAGCCGAAGCTGGTGCGCGATAGTTTCACCATGCCCGAGGCCGAGTATGCCGTGCTGGGCGACGTGAAGAAGGCATGCCTGAAAGCCGGCATCGAAGTGAAGAAGAGCGAACTGCTGCGCGTCGGCGTGGCATTGATCCGCCAGCTCGACACCGCAAAGCTGAAGGAAATCCTCGCAGGCTTGCCCGCACTGAAGGCCGGCCGTCCCAAGAAGAGCAAGTAAAGACCAGGCAGGAAACGTTCTTTCCGCTCGCCCGGCGACTTTCGTGCCGGGCGATGCCGGGTGTCTTGTTGCCATGTCACAGAACTGAAACCCGGCTGTCATGTCGCTGAAGTAATAGGCCGTTACGCTTCGTCCGTCGAATCAACGGGGACGAAGCATGCGCTTACTGAACACCGACACCGGGAACGTCAACGCCAAAGGCAATTCCAGACTGACGCTCAGCCTTGCCACCACGCGCGAAGAATTGCGCGAAGTGCAGCGCCTGCGTTACAAGATCTTCATTGAATCGTCGGGCCGCTCGGCGCTGATGAACGAAGAAGGGCTGGACGCCGACGAATTCGACGCCTATTGCGACCACCTCATCGTCCGCGACACCGGTACGCTGAAGGTGGTCGGCACCTACCGGTTGCTCAGTCCCGCGGCCGCCCGCCGGATCGGACGCTATTATTCCGAAGGCGAGTTCGATCTCAACCGCCTGAAGCACCTGGGCAGCAGCACGGTGGAAGCCGGGCGTGCCTGCATCCATCCCGATTACCGCAGCGGCGCTGTCATCATGCTGCTGTGGGCAGGCCTTGCCGCCTATATGCAGCGCAACCAGTGTGAATACCTGATCGGCTGCGCCAGCATCTGCCTCGCCGACGGCGGGCATAACGCCGCTGCGGTTTTTCGCGGGTTGACCGAAGCGCAGCTCGCCCCGCCGGAATATCGCGTCAATCCGCACCTGCCATTCCCCATCCAGGGCCGCGGGCTGGAGCACAAGGCGGAGGTGCCGCCCCTGCTGAAGGGCTACCTGCGCAGCGGCGCCTGGGTATGCGGCGAACCGGCCTGGGATGCCGATTTCCACACCGCCGACCTGTTCCTGCTGATGCCGCTGGCACGTCTCGACGGGCGCTACGCACGTCACTACCTCAAGGACGAGAGGGTGCTATGAAGCCGGGTGACAACTTCCTCAGCCCCGGCTTCATGAAACCACTGTCCCATGGCAAGAAGCATGTCAAACGCTTCCGCACCATCTGGATCTCCGACGTCCATCTCGGCACTACCGGCTGCCAGGCAGCACGCCTGCTGGAGTTCCTGCAGGCGACGGAATCGGAAACCCTGTACCTGGTCGGCGACATCATAGACGGCTGGCAGTTGAAGCGCCGCTGGTACTGGGACCAGACGCACAACAACGTGGTCCAGAACGTGCTGAAGAAGGCCAAGAAGGGGACCCAGGTCATCTTCGTGCCCGGCAACCATGATGAATCCATCCGCCAGTTCATCGACCTCGACTTCGGCGGCATTCGCATCCGCGACGAATTGGTCCACATCACCGCTCAGGGCAAGCGGATGCTGGTCCTGCACGGCGACCGTTTCGACGGCGTTATCGCCTGCGCCAAATGGCTGGCCTATGTGGGCGACAGCCTGTACACGATGATCCTGAAGTTCAACCAGGTCTTCAACGCTTGGCGCGCCCGTGCCGGTTTGCCGTACTGGTCGTTGTCGCAATACCTGAAGCTGAAGGTCAAGAATGCGGTCAGCTACATCACCTCGTTCGAGCATGCATTGGCCACAGAAGCGAAGCGCAAGGGCCTCGACGGCGTCATCTGCGGCCACATCCACAAGCCGGAGATCCGCGAGATCGAGGGCATCACCTATTGCAATGACGGCGACTGGGTGGAGAGCCTGTCGGCCCTCGTGGAAGACATGAGTGGCGAGCTGCGCCTGGTGACATGGCACGACATCATCATGCAAAAACAAGAAGAAACATTAGGAGACCTTGCGGACATATGCGTATCGCCATCGTGACCGATATCTGGGAGCCCCAGGTAAACAGTTTGGTCAACACAGTAAAGGCAACCGTGCAATGCCTGCGCAGCAGCGGGCACGAAGTGAAGATCGTCGAACCGGCAGGCCTGCCGATGTTCTCCCTCCACAGTTTTCCCGAAATCCGGCTCGCCGGTAAACCGTACCGCAGGGTCGAGCGCGAACTCGACGCGTTCGCGCCGGATGCGATCCATATCCTCACAGAAGGCACCATGGGATTGGCGGCGCGACGCTACTGCCTTGCCCGTGGGCTCGACTTCACGAGCAGCTGCAATGCCGGTCTTCCCGGGGTTCTGCATGCACGTACCAGGATTCCGGTCGCGGCCGGTTTTCTCTGGTTGAGCTGGTTTCACCGACACTCCCGGTCGGTCATGGTGTTTTCCCAGAGCGACATGCATGCGCTGCGGAAGCGTGGCGTCCACAATGTCGTGCTCTGGGGGCGCGGCATCGATACCGCGCGATTCCAGCCTGAGCGCACTGACTATGCCTGCATCCAGCGCCCGCTACATCTGTTCGTCGGGCGGCTGTCGGCCGATCATGGCGTGGTGGATTTCCTGCGTCTGGATGTACCCGGTTCCAAGTGGGTCATCGGGGACGGACCGCTGCGTGAAGAGCTCGAGCAGCGCTATCCGCAGGTAAAGTTCCTGGGGCAGAAGGAAAACCGGGACTTGCCGCCGTACTACAACTGCGCGGACGTCCTGGTATATCCCGGCAAAGCCGACACCTTGTTCCTGTCGCTGCTTGAGGCAATGGCCTGCGGTATTCCGGTAGCGACGTATGCGGCAGAAGGAGCCAACGAGGTAGTGGCGAACGGAGTATCCGGCGCGCTCGACAAGGATCTGGCGAGCGCTGTACGCGCGGCGCTTGCGCTTGACCGCGGCAAGGTCCGGCAGCACGCGCTCGCATTCTCGTCGGACCTGGCCGCCTCGCGATTTCTGGAGAATCTTTGTCCGGCGCGTCTCGTGCCCATCGATGCGGCGCCAAACTCGTCAATCGTGTGAGCCGCATGCCAGACTACGCCGAAGAACCGGACCGGCTCATGCAAGCCGACGATGCGGCGCTGGAGCGCCATGTCCGCTTCATCGAATCCCTTGCCGAAGAGATGCAGCGCACGGTGCAGGAAATCGTGCCGCTCTACGAAGAAGTACTGGAATCGTTCGCCGACGCCAGGGTGAGCGATTACGTTCCGATCTTCGTATGCCGGCGCGTAAAAAGGATACTGTCCCGGTCCGGAATTTCCTCCTGATATTTCACGTTGTCGTCATGCAAACTTCACATGCGTGACATATTTCGCCTCGATACTGCGAGTGTCGCGATTCAAGATGGTTGGGGATGAAACCACTGTTGTTCCAACGTCGTTTCAGGGACGATTCCATACGCGGGATTTCGTTAATGACAATTGAGCAGCGCTCGGGGCATGGAAGAAGGGGAAACAGATTGCGAGACCGTATCGGTGCCACCGCGAGGCCGCCGTGTACCTGACGCTCGATGCGTTGTCGCCGGCGCTCCCGCTGTTCCCGTTGCCGAGACAGAGGATTCTCCTGCTGAGCGTTTCTGCCGGTGCCGGACATATCCGGGCCGCCGAGGCGCTTCGTGCGCATGCCCAACTACGGCATGCCGACGTCGACGTGCTGCACCTGGATGTCATGGATCATGTCCCTTCCGGATTCCGCAAGCTGTACGCGAATTTCTACATCGCGCTTGTGAACAGGCATCCTGCTATCTGGGGCTATCTCTACCGGGTTACGGACGAAGCGCGGCCAGACAGCATGATGCAACGCTTGCGTCGGGGTATCGAACGGCTGAACACACTGCGCCTGCGAAGACAGATCGCGGCGTTCGACCCGGATGCGATCGTCTGCACCCATTTCCTGCCGGCGGAAATCCTTTCGCACATGACGCGCCGTTCACGCTTGAACTGTCCGGTGTGGGTACAGGTCACCGACTTCGACCTGCATCGCATGTGGGTGCATGACAATATCGCCGGCTACTTCGCCGCGAACGAGGAAGTGGCCTTCCGCATGCGCGGGCACGGGATCGCATCCGGTGCCATCCGCGTGACTGGCATCCCTATCATGCCGGCGTTCGGCACGATGCCTTCAAGGAGAGAATGCGCACGTGAACTCGGTATCGACCCGGACCGGAAGACTGTGCTGTTGATGGGCGGCGGCGCCGGCCTCGGCCGTCTCGACAGCCTTGCCGCCCGCCTGCTGGCGCTCGAGGAGGATTTCCAGCTGATTGCGCTGGCCGGGAAAAACCGTGACCTGCTGGCCGCATTGCAGGCACTCGCCGTGGAGCATCCGGGACGCCTGATTCTGCAAGGGTTCACCGACCGGATCGAACGCCTGATGGCCTGCGCGGACATTGCCATCACCAAGCCCGGCGGATTGACAACGTCGGAGTGCCTGGCCATGCGCCTGCCGATGATCCTCAACTCCCCGATTCCTGGTCAGGAAGAACGCAACGCCGATTTCCTTCTGGAAGAGGGCGTGGCGCTGAAGGCCAACGATCCGGTGACGCTCGAATACCGGCTGTGCCATCTCTTGCGCCATCCTGAAAAGCTCGCGGACATGCGCGTCAAGTGCGAACGCCTCGCCCGGCCAGATGCTGCACACGACGTGCTTGAATCCGTCCTTTCCCATTTCCCTTGTCGATTCGCATGCCCTTGAACAATCGCCCCCTGCAAATTGTGCTCACGCTCGCGTGGGTCATCCTGCTCGCCTATTTTTTTGCCCACATCGAAATCCAGATCGAGGGCGGTGCGGGCTGGGCGACCAACCTGCCGACCTGGCGCATCGAGGAGCACTGGCTGCTGGATATCTTCTGGGGCGGGCGAGCCATGACCGGCTATCACGCGTGGGTGTTTCCTTTCATCGCGTTGTTCTTCCACTTCCCGCTGTTCTTCATGGGGCATTGGTCCTGGCGCGCCGAGTTCCGCGTGATCGGCTGCATCATGCTGTTCTGGATCGTGGAGGATTTCCTGTGGTTCCTGCTCAATCCGGCCTACGGGCTGGAGAGATTCAATCCCGATGCCGTCCACTGGCACAAGCATTGGCTGTGGCTGGCGCCGGTCGATTACTGGTTTTATTCAGGCGCGATGCTTCTCATGCTCTGGCTGTCTTGCAAGCAAGAACGATGAGTTGTCATTTGTGAACTAATCGCAACCTTCTGCGCTCGAACCGGATATCAAATTCCAGCGGGTTGTCGATGCACGAGCGGGAACAGGCGTTACAACTCAAAAAAACGCGCAGGTTAGCCACCGGCTTGCTCGTGGCAATGGCGATACTGTTCGTCATTTCGCGATCCTTGATGCCGCGCTTCCCCTATCTTTCTTTCGTCGCCGCCTTTGCCGAGGCGGCCATGGTCGGTGCGCTGGCCGACTGGTTCGCGGTGACCGCCTTGTTCCGCCACCCCCTCGGACTGCCGATTCCCCACACGGCAATCATTCCGCGCAACAAGGACCGCATCGGCGACAGCCTGTCGAATTTCCTGGAGCATAACTTCATCACGCAGGAAATCATCCGCAAGGAATTGCAACCCATCGATTTTGCCGGCGCCGCAGCCGCCTGGCTGGCGCAACCGGAAAACAGCAAGGCGATCTCCCGGCAAATCGTGCGCAGCGTGCCGACCTTGCTGCGGGTGGTGGAGGATGAAGACGTCAAACAGTTCATGCACAACCGGCTGACGGCGGCAGTGCGGCATACGAAGTTCGCACCAGCGGTCGCGGAGATGCTTTCAGTGCTGGTGGCAAGCAACCGCCATCAGGCTTTTTTTAATCACCTGATCGATATGGCGGCGCGGGCGCTCGATCACAACAAGGACTACATCCGCTGGAAAATCCATGAGAGTAGTCCGCGCTGGCTACCCAAGGTGATCGATGAAAAGCTCTACCACCGGCTGCTTGACGCCGTGCAGAGCACGCTGGACGAAATGCGCGAAGAAGATAGCGAATGGCGCATGCGCTTCCAGTACATGACCGACGATTTCATCAACAAGTTGAAGACCTCGCCGGAGTACGAGGAAAAACTCGACGCGATGCTGGGCGAGGTGCTCGGCCATCCGCTGGCACGCAATTACATGGTGCATATCTGGCACGACATCAAGGCGAGGCTGGAAGCCGACATCGCTTCGCCGGATTCCCATCTTGCCGCCAAACTCGACCAAGGCTTCCGCTCGGTCGGCAATGAACTCCTGGGCGATGAACGCGTCCAGCGCAAGCTCAACCAGTGGATACGCATCTTCGCGACAGAAACGATCGTCGCGCGGCGGGAAATGATTGCCGACCTCGTCGCTCGCGTGATCCGGAGGTGGGATGCGGAGACCATGTCGCGCAAGCTGGAACTGCACGTCGGCAAGGACCTCCAGTACATCCGCATCAACGGCACGTTGGTCGGCGGTTTCGTGGGCCTGGTCCTGCACACGATTTCGCGCTTCCTGTGATGTACACTGCGCAGACCCAGACAAATCAGAAACTAGGCCAGACCATGAAACAGGACTCTCGCTTCCCCAATTTGTTCATCCTTGACCATCCGCTGATCCAGCACAAGCTCAGCTACATGCGCGACAAGGACACATCGACGCGCACTTTCCGGCAACTGTTGCGGGAGCTGACCTTGTTGATGGGGTATGAAGTGACGCGCGACCTGCCGATGACCACCAAGCGCATGGATACCCCCTTGCTGACCATCGATGCGCCCGTCATCGCAGGCCGGAAGCTGGCCGTGGTGCCGGTGCTGCGCGCCGGAATCGGCATGAGCGACGGACTGCTCGACCTGGTGCCGTCGGCCCGGGTGGGGCATATCGGCGTTTACCGCGACCATGAAACCCACCAGCCGGTCGAATACCTCGTCCGCCTTCCGGACCTGCAGGAGCGTACCTTCATCCTGTGCGATCCGATGCTGGCCACGGGCAATTCGGCGGTCCATGCGGTGGATGTGCTGCGCAAGCGCGGCGTTCCCGAGGATCGCATCGTGTTCCTTGCGCTGGTGGCAGCGCCGGAAGGCGTGACGGTCTTCCAGGAGGCGCATCCGAACGTGAAGGTCTATGTCGCTTCGCTGGACTCGCACCTGAATGAACATGCGTACATCGTGCCGGGCCTGGGCGATGCCGGCGACCGCTTGTTCGGGACGAAATAACGGAGAGTTACTTGCCGGCCAGGTCGGCGCCGAGCACGACCCTGAGATAGGGAAATTCCCCGTTGTCGTCGTCCTTGCTCGCGATCCAGCAGATGCTCCCTTTGCGCAGGTGCCATGCTTCTTCCAAGCCCGCGATGAGCAGCGAAGCCACATGACCGAGCGCAGGCTGGTGGCCGACCACCAGCACCGGCGAGTCGCTGTCCGGCCAGTCTGCCGCACCCAGGATGTCCCTAGCGCCCGCATCCGGCGCCAGCGCACGACTGGTCTTGAATTTGCGCCCCAGCGCTTCCACAGTCTGAAGAGTGCGCACTGCCGGACTGCACAGGATGCGGCAGTCGTCGGGCAGATTGCGGTTCAGCCACTCGCCCATCCTGCGGGCCTGTTTTCGACCTTTTTCCGTCAGTTCACGCGCTTCGTCCGGCTGGCCCGGGCCGCCGGGCTCGGCTTCGGCGTGACGCCACAGAATCAGTTCCATGAGAGCACCTATTCGAGTTTGCCGCCCGCACCGAGCGTCTGGGCCAAGTGTTGCTGCGCGCTGAAGGGAAGTTGCTTGCCACGCAGTTTCTTGCGATGGTAGCGGCCGTCGGCGTCCAGTTCCCAGGCATTCATATTGTCCTTCAAGTACGGATTCAGTCCTTCCGCGATGACCCGCTTTTTCAGGAGGCTGTCGAGGACGGGGAATGCCACTTCGACGCGCCGGAACAGGTTCCGGTTCATCCAATCGGCGCTGGCCAGGTAGACGTCATGCGCGAGGTCGTTGCGAAAATAATAGATCCGGCTGTGCTCGAGGAAACGGCCGACGATGGAGCGCACGCGGATGTTTTCCGACAGGCCTCGCACGCCGGGCCGCAAGGCGCAGGCGCCGCGGACGATGAGGTCGATCTTGACGCCGTCGCAAGAGGCGGCGTACAAGGCGCGGATTACCGATTCATCCACCAGTGCATTCATTTTTGCGATGATGCGGGCAGGGCGGCCTTCACGCGCGATCGCGGCTTCGTTGCGGATAGCCTTGATCAGCTCCTTCTGCAGCGCGAACGGTGCCAGCCACAGGTGCTGGAGTTTTTTCGGCTTGGTCAGGCTGGTCAGGTGGATGAAGATCTCGTTGACATCGGCGGTCAGGCCGGGATGGGAAGTCAGCAGGCCGAAGTCGGTGTAGTGCTTGGTCGTGGTGGGATGGTAGTTGCCGGTGCCGAGGTGGACGTAGCGGCGCAATTCGCCGTCTTCCCGCCGCAGGACCAGTGCCAGCTTGGCGTGCGTCTTCAGGCCCACGATGCCATACACGACCTGGGCGCCTACGCGCTCCAGCCGTTCGGCCCAGTTGATATTGGCTTCCTCGTCGAAGCGCGCCATCAGCTCCACGATTACCGTGACTTCCTTTCCGTTGCGCGCGGCGGTAATCAGCGCTTCCATCAGATCGGAATTCATGCCGGTACGATAGATCGTCTGCTTGATGGCAAGCACGTTCGGGTCTTCCGCCGCCGAGCGGATGAATTCCACCACCGGCTGGAACGACTGGAAAGGATGGTGCAGAAGAACATCCTGCTTGTGCAGCAGGTCGAACATGCTCCCGTCAGCGAGCTGGCGGGGCAGTCCCGGCAAGAAAGGCGGGAAGTGTAGCGACGGTTGCTGGACGGTATTCACCAGTTCCAGCAGTCGCACCATGTTCACCGGTCCATCCACAGCGTAGAGCCGGCTGCGGTCGATCGAAAACTGGTCGAGCAGGAAATCGGCCAGGTGAGGCGGACAATTGTGCGCAACTTCCAGCCGGACTGCGAAGCCGAAATGGCGGCTCTGCAATTCGGACTGCAACGCCTGGCGCAGGTTCTTCACCTCTTCTTCATCCACCCACAAATCGCTGTTGCGGGTGACGCGGAACTGGGAATAGGCCAGAACCTCTCGCCCGGTAAACAAATCCGAAATATGCGCGTGGATAATGGATGAAAGCAGGCAGAAGGACACGCCTTTCTTCGAAAGCGAGTCCGGCAAGCGGATCACCCGGGGCAGCACGCGCGGGGCTTTCAGGATCGCAATTCCTGTTCCACGCCCGAAGGCATCTTTTCCGGAAAGCTCGACGATGAAATTCAGGCTTTTGTTAACTACTTGCGGAAACGGATGGGCCGGATCGAGTCCAATCGGTGTGAGCAATGGCCGCACCTCGCGGTCGAAATATTCCTTTACCCAGGCACGCTGGGCCTCATTGCGATCCTGGTGCCGTAGGAGATGGATACCTTTTGCCGAAAGCTGCGGCAGGATGTCCGTGTGCAGCAATTCATATTGTCTCGCGACGATGTCATGTGACTCAGCGCTGGTGCGTCCCAAGGCAGCTGCGAGTGCCGGGGGCTCCGTTTTCACGCCTTCCATCCGGTTGTGGACCAACAAGCTGGCAATCCTTACTTCGAAGAACTCGTCCAGATTACTGCTGACGATACAGAGATAGCGCAAACGTTCCAGCAGGGGAATGCTCGGATCCTCGGCCTGCGCCAGGACGCGGCGATTGAATGCGAGCTGCGACAGTTCCCGGTTCAGGTACACGCTGCTGTCTTGGGCCGGGGCAACGGCAGCTTTCGATTCGGATTTTGTCTTTTTGTTCATTTCCAGCCGGAATCATGTCATTTGATCACGGCAGTGTAGAAAAGGATTGTGACAAGTCGATGACACCAAATGACATGCAACCCGCCCTCCGGCACTTTATGACATTCCTTTTTGTCAGTGTCATAAAGCTGTCACAATCCTTCGCTACAGTTCGCCCTGTCTTACTTTGACAACTTCATGGAGCAGATATGCGACTGAACAAATTCCTTACATCCGCCGCAATCGCCGCGGGTGCCGCAATTGCCTTTACCTCCGCTGCAGCGGCCGACATCACCGGTGCGGGCGCTACCTTCCCGTATCCGATCTACGCCAAGTGGGCGGAAGAGTACAAGAAGGTCAGCGGTAACGGCCTGAACTACCAGTCCATCGGCTCCGGCGGCGGCATCAAGCAGATCAAGGCCAAGACCGTCGACTTCGGCGCGTCCGATATGCCGCTCAAGGCGGAAGACCTGGAATCCGAAGGCCTGATGCAGTTCCCGGCCATCATGGGCGGCGTGGTGCCGGTCGTGAACCTGGATGGTGTCGCACCCGGCCAGCTCAAGCTCACCGGCCAAGTGCTCGCCGACATCTACCTGGGCAAGGTCACCAAGTGGAATGCACCGGAAATTGCCAACCTGAACGCAGGCGTCAAGCTGCCGGCGGAAGACATCACCGTGGTGCACCGCGCTGACGGATCCGGCACCTCCTTCCTGTTCACCGACTACCTGTCCAAGGTCAATGCCGAGTTCAAGTCCAAGGTTGGCGCAGGTACCGCGGTCAAGTGGCCGACCGGCGTGGGCGGCAAGGGCAACGAAGGTGTTGCAGCCAACGTCCAGCGTATCAAGAACTCCATCGGCTACGTCGAGTACGCCTATGCCAAGCGCAACAAGATGTCGCATGCCCAGCTGAAGAACCGCGAAGGCCAGTTCGTGCAGCCGGACGATGATACTTTCAAGGCAGCAGCAGCAGGTGCCGACTGGGCCAAGACCCCGGGCTTCGCCGTGGTCCTGACCGACCAGGCTGGCAAGAACAGCTGGCCGATCACCGGCGCATCCTTCATCCTGATGCACAAGGCACAGGCGGATGCTGCCAAGGGCAAGGAAGTGCTGAAGTTCTTTGACTGGGCATACAAGAACGGCGGCGCAATGGCCACGGAACTGGAATACGTGTCGATGCCCGCACCGGTCGTGAAGCTGGTCCAGGATGCATGGAAGTCCCAGCTGAAGGATGCTTCGGGCAAGGCGATCTATTAATCACCACAGCATCCCCGGTAGTACCCGTCCGAGACACGAAGCCATCCCAGGATGGGTTCGTGTCCGGTCTCAACCGCCCGCAAGGGCTTTTTGCTTATGAATGCAAATCCATCCTCGGTCGCGGCGTCCGTCGCCTCGTCTGAACAAAACGAACGAAGAACCGACGAGCAGCAAGCCGCGGCCAAGGCCATGGGGAACACCATGCGCAAGCAGCGGCTTCAGGATTTCCTGTTCCACAAGATCACACTCTTGTTCGCGCTCAGCGTATTGCTGGTGCTCGCGGGCATTATCATCTCCTTGATCATCGGCGCCTGGCCGGCGCTCAAGGAATTCGGCCCCGCCTTCATCACGACCGTGGAGTGGGACCCGGTCAATGACCAGTACGGTGCGCTGATCGCGATCGTCGGCACGGTGGCCACGTCGCTGATCGCGCTGCTGATCGCGTTCCCCATCAGTTTCGGCATTGCCTTGTTCCTGACCGAAATCTGCCCGACGCCGCTGCGTCGTCCGCTTGGCACTGCGGTCGAGCTGTTGGCCGGCGTGCCCAGCATCATCTACGGCATGTGGGGCTTGTTCATCTTTGCTCCACTGTTCGGCGACCATATCCAGCCGATACTGAAAAAGACCCTGGGCCAGCTGCCGGTGATCGGCCAGCTCTTCACCGGGCCCATGATGGGCATCGGCATCCTGACGGCCGGCCTGATCCTCGCGGTCATGATCATCCCGTTCATCGCATCGGTGATGCGCGACGTTTTCGAGATCGTGCCCGCTGTTCTCAAGGAATCCGCTTACGGCCTGGGCTGCACGAAGTGGGAAGTGGTGCGCAAGGTCGTCCTGCCGTACACCAAGACCGGCGTGGTCGGCGGCGTGATGCTTGGCCTCGGGCGCGCGCTCGGCGAAACGATGGCTGTCACCTTCGTGATCGGCAATGCGCACAAGCTGTCGTGGTCGCTGTTTGCGCCAGGCAACAGTATTGCATCCACGCTCGCCAATGAATTCGCCGAGGCCGAATCGAAGCTGCACGTCTCTTCGCTGTTCGCGCTCGGTCTGATCCTGTTTGTCATTACCTTCATTGTGCTCACCGCGGCCAAGCTCATGCTGATGGGCCTGTCGCGCAGGGAGGGAACGAAATGAATCCTGTCTATCGCAAGCGCCTGTGGGTGCATCGCATCGGCATCGCACTGTCGATTGGCGCGATGGCCGTCGGCCTGTTCTTCTTGATGTGGATCCTGTTCACCTTGCTGGTGAAGGGTTTCGGCGCGCTGAGCCTAGCCATGTTCACAGAAACCACGCCTGCGCCGGGTAGCGACGGCGGCGGCCTGATGAATGCCATCGTCGGCAGCCTGATGATGGTCGGGTTTGCCACGCTGATCAGCACGCCCATCGGCATCCTCGCCGGCATCTATCTTGCCGAATACGGCGAGGAAAGCTGGCTGGCGCAGATCACGCGCTTCGTTACCGATATCATGCTGTCGGCGCCTTCGATCGTCATCGGCCTGTTCGTCTATGCGCTCTATGTCGCCAACGTGAAGCACTTTTCCGGTTGGGCCGGCACCTTCGCGATATCGCTGATCGCCGTGCCTGTCGTAGTCCGTACCACGGACAACATGCTCAAGCTGGTGCCGAGCAGCCTTCGCGAGGCGGCATTCGCGCTCGGCGCGCCGCGCTGGAAGGTCGCGATGATGGTGCGCCTGCGTGCGGTCAAGGCCGGCGTCATCACCGGCGTGCTGTTGGCAGTCGCCCGCATCTCCGGCGAAACCGCGCCGCTGCTGTTCACCGCACTGAACAACCAGTTCTTCAGCGCCAACATGAACGCGCCGATGGCCAACCTCCCGGTCGTCATCTTCCAGTTCGCGATGAGTCCGTATGACAATTGGCGCGAGCTCGCATGGGGCGGCGCATTGCTGATCACCTTCAGCGTGCTCGGCCTGAATATCCTCTCGCGTACCTTGCTCAGCCAGAAAACTCCGCACTGATATGAATGATTCGACAACAATGACTGCCGTGAAACCGACGCTCGAGATCTCCGGCCTGAATTTTTTCTACGGCACATTCCAGGGCCTGAAGAACATCAACCTGAACGTGTTCGAGAAGAAGGTCACGGCCTTCATTGGACCGTCCGGCTGCGGCAAATCGACCCTGCTGCGCACGCTCAACCGGATGTACGACCTGTACCCCGGTCAGCGCGCGGAAGGAAAGATCATGTACAACGGCCGCAACATCCTCGAACCGGGTCAGGACGTGAACATGCTCCGTGCGAAGGTCGGCATGGTGTTCCAGAAGCCGACGCCGTTCCCAATGTCGGTGTATGAAAACATCGCCTTCGGTGTACGCCTGTACGAGAACCTGTCCAAGGGCGAAATGGACGAGCGTGTCGAATGGGCGCTGAAGAAGGCGGCCCTGTGGACCGAGGTCAAGGACAAGCTCAACAAGAGCGGCCTCTCGCTGTCCGGCGGCCAGCAGCAGCGCCTGTGCATCGCGCGCAGCGTGGCAGTAAAACCCGACGTGCTGCTGCTCGACGAGCCGACCTCGGCCTTGGATCCGATTTCCACCGCGAAGATCGAAGAACTGATCGCCGAGCTGAAAGAGGATTACACCATCACCATCGTGACGCACAACATGCAGCAGGCCGCACGCTGCTCGGACTATACTGCGTACATGTACCTGGGCGAGCTGGTGGAGTTCGGCGAAACCGACCAGATCTTCATGAACCCAGCGAAGAAGGAAACGCAGGACTACATCACCGGCCGCTTCGGCTGACACACAGAACACGGAATCAATTAGGAGAACCTGATGCCAGGCGACCACTCTTCCAAACAGTACGACATGGATCTCGAAACGATCCGCTCCAAGGTGCTGACCATGGGCGGATTGGTGGAAAGCCAGTTCAACGATGCAATGGCCTGTTTCCGCAGCGGCGACCTCACGCAGGCCGAGCAGGTGATCAAGTCGGACGAGAACGTCAACCGCCTCGAAGTGACGCTCGACGATGCATGCAGCCACCTGATCGTCAAGCGCCAGCCGGCGGCGAACGACTTGCGTACCGTGATGGCGACGCTGAAGGTGATCACCGACCTCGAGCGCATCGGCGACGAGGCGGTCAAGATCGCGCGCACCGCGAAGCACCTGCACGAGCGCGGCACCGTCGGTGTCCTCAACCATTACGAATCGGTCCGTGTGCTTGCGACCGGCGCGGCGAACTCGCTGCACGATGCGCTGGATGCGTTCGCGCGCCTGGATGAAAAGCAGGCGGCGAGGATCATCACCGCGGACGAGACGATCGATCATGAATTCCGCTCGACGACGCGCGCCATGGTGACCTTCATGATGGAAGACCCGCGCACGATTTCCGCGGCTCTCGACACGCTTTGGGTTGCCAAGGCGATCGAACGCATCGGTGACCACGCAAAGAACATTGCCGAGTACGTGATCTACGTCGTGGAAGGCAAGGACATCCGCCATACCGATTACGTTTTCACCAAGCTGGATAGCGACGTCTGAACATGGCAGTCGACAAAACCACCATTCTTGTCGTTGAAGATGAACCGTCCATCGTCGAGCTCGTTTCCTTCACGCTGAAGGAGGCGGGCTGGAATGTCTTCGCTGTAGGCAGTGCGACTGAGGCTTGGGAGTTCATCCAGCGCCGCACGCCGCACATGGTCCTGCTCGACTGGATGCTGCCGGACCAGTCCGGCCTGCGCCTGTTGTCGCGCATCCGCGGCGACCGGCAGTTGAATGAGCTACCGGTCATCATGCTGACTGCGAAGAGCATGGAAGAGGACAAGATCGCCGGCCTGGACAATGGCGCCGACGACTACATCACCAAGCCGTTCTCGCCGCGCGAACTGACCGCGCGCATCAAGGCGCTGTTGCGCCGCAAGGCGCCAGAGCATGCACAGAGCCTGATGTCCGCTGGCGCAGTCTCGTTGGATCCTGTGAGCTGTTCCGTGATGTTGAACGGCCAGAAGATCGAGATCGGACATGCGGAATACAAGCTGTTGAAGTTCTTCCTCGCCCATCCGGAGCGCGTTTTCTCCCGCAGCCAGCTGCTGGACAAGGTCTGGGGCGACCATGTGGTGATCGAAGAACGTACGGTGGACGTCCATGTGCTCCGCTTGCGCAAGGCGCTCAAGGAGGCCGAGTCGCTCATCAAGACGGTCCGCAGTGTAGGATACATGCTGTCCGAGAAATAACCTCCCTTTATGAATCCTCGCCTGCTTTTCTGGATTCCGGCCGGCCTGCGTCTTTCGCTTGTACTCGCCGGTGCCGGAATTCTCTGGTACCTGTTCGGTACGGTTGCCGGCCTCGTCGCTGCCTTCGCCGGCCTGCTGGTGCTGCTGGTGGTGCAGCTCCAGTACCTCTACCAGTTGTCCGCCTGGCTCGACGATCCCAGCAGCGCGAAACTGCCCGACGGTTGGGGGGCATGGACCGACATCTTCGCGCGTCTCTACCGCATGCGCCGCGGCGACGAGAAGAACCAGGCGGAACTGTCCGAATGGCTGCAGCGCTTCCGCCAGGCGATGAGCCTGCTGCCGGATGGCGTCGTCATCATGGACGACGTGCTGTTCCTCGAATGGTGCAATCCCGCCGCCGAAAAGCACCTCGGCCTGCAGCTCGATCGCGACAAGGGCATGCGTGTCACCAACCTGGTCCGCAGCCCCGAGTTCATGGATTACATCATCCTTGGCCGCTACGACCAGCCGCTGACGCTGAGCTTCAAGGACCGCAAACTGGTGGTCCAGATCATTCCATTCGAAAACCGCCGCCAGATTCTCGTCACCCATGACGCGACCGAGTCCGAACGCATCGAGATGATGCGGCGCGACTTCATCGCCAACGCGTCTCACGAACTGCGCACGCCACTGACCGTCATCAACGGTTTCCTCGAAATCGCCACCAGCCAGCCCGACCTCGATCCGCAGACCCGCATGTCGCACCTCAAACTGATGACCGAGCAGGGCCAGCGTATGCAGAATCTAGTTGAGGACATGCTGACGCTGACCCGCCTGGAGTCGGTCGAGTATCCGTTGCGGCCTGAGAAGGTGAATGTGCGCGTGCTGCTGGAGCAGATCGAGCAGGAAGCGATCGCGCTTTCTGCCGGCCGGCACGCCATCTCGATGCAATGCAACGGCCCTGACCTCAAGGGTGGGACGGAGGAGTTGCGCAGCGCCTTTGGTAATCTCGTATCGAACGCCGTGCGCTACACGCCTGAAGGCGGATCGATCAACATCAAGTGGGAAATGAAAGAGGCCGGCCCGCAGTTCGTCGTGCAGGACACCGGCATCGGCATCCGGCCCGAACATATCTCCCGGCTGACGGAGCGCTTCTATCGCGTCGACAAGAGTCGTTCGCGCGAAACGCAGGGTACCGGACTCGGCCTTGCGATCGTCAAGCACGTGCTGTTGCGCCACGACGCATCTCTGCACATCGACTCCGAACCGGAAAAGGGTAGTACCTTCACGGTGAAATTCCCGAGAAAGCTGGTCGCGACGGAATAAGTTGCACAACTTATTCCTGCGCGGCGCCTAGCTGCGGGTTGGCGTCACCGCGATTTCCGGCTTGATTTCGTCAATTTCAGCCGGTAGTGCAATCAATCTATTGGGAAGAATAACGTCCGATCCGGGCTCTCATCGATGCGGCGTAGACGGTAGAGGACGGGGCACGGAATCCGTTGCCGGATCCCGTGCGGACGAGGGATTACTTGTAGCCTACGCGGTCGAGAATGCGCTGCGCAGCGATCTGGTTCTTGCCGATAGTCGCAATCGAAATGTTCTCGGCCTTGAACTTGCCCATTTCTTCCAGCGTCGGGTTTTTCGCCACTGCAGTGGAAACGACCGGCCATTCGTTGTTGCCGTTCGCGAAGTAGGCTTGCGCTTCGTCGCTTGCCAGGTACTCCAGGAACTTGACTGCGGCCTCACGATGCGGCGCATTCTTGGCGACGCCGCCACCAGAGATGTTCAGGTGCGTGCCGGAGGACTTCTGGTTCGGCCACACGAAGCCGACTTTGCTCATCAGTTCCTTGTCTTCCGGCTTGGTCGAACGCAGCAGGCGGACATAGTAATAGGAGTTGGCGACTGCCACGCCGCATTCGCCGGTGGCCACGCCCTTGATCTGGTCGGTGTCGCCGCCGCGCGGAGGACGCGCGAAGTTGTTGACCACGCCCTGTGCCCACTTTTCGGTGGCTGCTTCGCCGTTACGCTCGATCATCGAACCGATCATCGACAGCATGTAGGGGTGCGAACCGGAGCGGGTGCAGACTTTGCCCTTGTTCTTCGCATCGGCCAGCGATTCGTAGGTCGCGACATCTTCCGGCTTCACGTTGGCCTTGTTGTAGACAATGATGCGGCCGCGGGTGGAGAAACCGTACCATTCGGAACCCTTGCCGTCATCCTTGCCGCGCAGGTTGGCCGGGATGCGGGAATCCAGCACCTTGGACTTCACCGGCTGGAACAGGCCGTCGATCTGCGCGCGCCACAGGCGGGCCGCGTCCACCATCAGGATCACGTCGGCCGGGCTGTTCTTGCCTTCGTTCTTCAGGCGCTCCAGCAGCGCGTTGTCGTCGGCTTCGATACGGTTGATCTTGATGCCGGTGTGCTTCGTGAAGTTGGAGTAGAGCTGTTCGTCCGTCTGGTAATGACGGGCGGAATAAAGATTCAGTACGTTTTCCTGGGCATGGGCAACGCCGGAGGCTACGACAAGCGCAAGGGCAGCGGCGGCGATGTTCGAGTGGAGGACAGTTTTCATTATTCTTTCCTTGTTGAGAATGATTTTTGATAACAACAATCCAGTATATCCAGTTTTTACGTAAACAGGAATGATTCTCATTAAGAATGGTGTCCCTGTTTCCGGCTCCGTTACAATGCCGTTTCCTTGCCGAAGACCGGTGTTGTTACACGGTCCAGGCCGCAACTTTCCGGCATGACGCCGATGTATCAGCCCATGAAGCGTTTTTCTTCCGCTGTCCTTCTTTTTTCCTTGGTGATTTTTCTGGCGGCCTGTTCTTCGTCGCCCATCGCAACGCCCCCTGCCTCACAGTCGGATGCTCAGCCCAAGCCCGCGCGCGCGGTCAAGGTTGGATTGGCCCTCGGCGGCGGCGCCGCGCGCGGCTTTGCACATATAGGCGTCATCAAGGCGCTGGAAGCCCAGGGCATCGTCCCGGACATCGTTGTCGGCACGAGTGCCGGCAGCCTCGTCGGCGCCCTGTACGCGGCCGGCAACAACGGCTTCGCCTTGCACAAGCTCGCGCTGGAAATGGATGAAGCCGCTATCTCCGACTGGTCGGTCCCACTGTTCGCGAAGGCCACCGGCGTGCTGAAAGGCGAGGCGCTGCAGAACTATGTGAACAAGGCGGTCAACAATGTGCCGCTGGAGAAGTTGAAGCGACCATTCGGGGCCGTGGCGACCGACCTGAAGACCGGTGAGCCCATTCTTTTCCAGCGGGGGAATACCGGTACGGCCGTACGCGCATCCTCCGCCGTGCCCGGCGTTTTCCAGTCCGTGCGCATCGGCGAGCGGTCGTATGTCGACGGCGGACTTGTGTCGCCGGTGCCGGTCCGTTTTGCACGTGAAATGGGGGCTGACTTCGTTATCGCCGTTAACATTTCCTCTCAGCCGGACGCACAGCCTTCCGCCAGCACACTGGAGGTGCTGCTGCAGACCTTTGCGATCATGGGGCAGAGCATCAATGCCTTCGAACTGAGGGAGGCGGACGTCGTGATTCAGCCGCGGCTGGGCACGATGAAGGGAAACGACTTTCCGAGGCGGAACACCGCGATTCTTGCCGGCGAGCAGGCAGCAGCAGCCCTGATGCCGGAAATCAAGCGAAAACTTGCGGCGAGGCGCGAGCAGTAAGCTCTTATTCGGACTGGTTGATGCGGCGCGCGCCGTTGAAACGGTTCTTCCAGTAGCTCATATCCATGCTCTCGATCCGGACTTGGCCGCCGCCGGACGGGGCATGGATGAACTTGTTGTCGCCCAGGTAGACGCCGACGTGGGAGAAGCCGCGTCGCAGCGTGTTGTAGAAGACGAGGTCGCCCGGTTGCAGTTCACTGGTATCGATGCGTTCACCGACGCGGCTGATTTCTTCCGAAGTCCGCGGCAATTCCTTGCCCCAGACCTCCTTGAATAGATAACGTACGAGGCCGCTGCAATCCAGGCCGTTTTCCGGCGCTGTTCCACCGTATTTGTATCGGATTCCGATGAGGCCCATCGCATGGATAGCCAGTTCGGATGCGCGCGAGGTCAATCCTTGCAGTTTTGTCAACGCCGTGCTCTGCTCAGGGCTGGTCGGTTCTGCGGCGGATGCAGCAGACAGCCCGAGCCACAACGCACATGTGCAGGCGCAGATACGTTGGAGCAGGAATTGGTGTGATATTGCCAACGTTGTAATTTCTTCCCAAAGATGACGGCCTCAATGTACGGTAAGCCGACAGGCGCTGTCAAAATTTATTATGCAAGGTTATGCTTGCGTCAAAGCATTTTCTGGGCAAACGCATGACCATACAGACAACTGTTGATCTTCCGGTCAAGCCGCGCGTGCTGATTGCCGACGACTCCCGCATCGTCCGCGCAACGCTGATCAAGCACATCGAAGGCATGTTCGAGTTTCGCGAGGCCCTCGATGGCGAGCAGGCCTGGGAGGCGTTGCTGCTCGACCCGAGCATCCGTGTCGTCATTACCGATCTCACCATGCCCAAGCTCGACGGCTACGGATTGCTCAAGCGTATTCGCGCATCCAAGATCAGCCGCATTCGCGAGATTCCCGTGGTCGTGGTTTCAGGCAGCGATGAGCGCGAGGAGCGCGACCGAGTCAAGGCTGCCGGCGCGACCGACCTGATCACCAAAGGGATCGGCACTGCGCAACTCCTGTCGCGCCTGGACATTCTTTCCAAGCTGGTCGGCACCCAGCGCGAATTCGAGCGCAGCCTGGAAGCGCTGATGCGCAACATGTCGGACGGGCCGCAAGTAACTTTGCCGTCCGCGGCAACGCTCACCGAGCAAGGTGAAAAACTGCTGGCAAGTGCCCTCAGCAGCAAAAAGAACTTCGTCGTCCTGAACGTGCGAGTCGGCATCCGGCATGTCGCCCTGGAAGGCGTAGCAGCGCTCCCGCCGGCAGGCGTTGTGGATGCGATTGGTCAGTTGCTTCAACGTACCGTGCGACAGAGCGACCTCGTGTCGATGACCGGCGAAGCGGAATTCACTCTGGTCACTGGTGGCATCAACTTCGACGCAGCGCGCATTTTCGCGCAACGTGTTTGCAACGCCATCGGACGTGCAAACCTTGTCAACGACAGCAGCATGTCGTTTGTAGCAAGTTGCGGCCTGGTGTCGCTGAGCGACAGCGACATCGATGCCAATCAGGCAACATTGCGAGGCATGCGTGACGCCGCTTCCCGTCGTGCCGTTCTCGGCCTGAATTACGCAGTCACCGGGGTGGTCGGACAGGAAGAAGAGGATGCGTTCGAACGCGGAGAGCCGGTATTCGAGTCCGCCGCACTGGCCGGAGAGCGAGGCGGCGACTCCATGATCCCGGACCTTGCCACGCTGCTCAAATGGATTAAAGAGGGGCGGCGCGACGAAGTACTGCCGCATATTGGCAAACTCTCCGCCGAATTGCAGCCTCTGGTCGATCTACTCCTGAAGCAGGGCAGGTAGAAATACGGAGGCGCGGCAATTGACGCCTGGCGTACAATCCTGCCTTCTTGAAAGGAGCACCCATGCAATCGAAACAAGTACTGACTCTCGACGATGCCCGCAAAATCGCGGCGGCAGCGGAGGCCGAAGCGAAAGCCAACAACTGGGCAGTGACCATCGCCGTGGTCGACGACGGGGGGCATTTGTTGTGGTTGCAGCGACTGGATGGTGCTGCGCCGATTTCCGCAGAAATTGCGCCCGCGAAAGCGAAAACCGCTGCGCTCGGCCGCCGCGAGAGCAAAGTATATGAAGACATGATCAACAACGGCCGGGCATCCTTTCTGTCCGCGCCCGTCCTCCAAGGCATGTTGGAAGGCGGCGTGCCGGTTATCGTTAACGGCCAGTGCGCTGGCGCGGTCGGCGTGTCAGGCGTGAAGTCTTCGGAAGATGTGCAGATCGCCCGCGCCGGAATCGCCGCTCTCGGGGTCTGAAACAGCTGTAGCTTCCCGCCTCATCGCGGGACCCTCCATGTGATCTGATTCGCTGGCGGAAAGCCCTCCCGGGAGCGCCTTACCGCAAACTTACAAATTTGCAGCGCAGGGCGTTCTCGGCTATAATCTCAGGGTTTATCTAATTCAGTCCGCCGTAGCGCATACCCCTTCCATCTCCGTCCCAAAAAGACCCACGACACCCAGCGCAAAGCCGTTTGGTCGACGGTCGTTCTGGCGCGGCGCAGCGGCGGTAAACATCTCAGGAGTTACCCTTGCTGCCATTTTTTTCTGGCCAATCAGTTCCGGCCATCCTTGCGCTCGCAGACGGGTCTATCTTTCAGGGTTTTTCCATCGGTGCACCCGGTCAAACGATCGGCGAAGTCGTGTTCAACACGGCGATGACCGGCTACCAGGAAATCCTGACGGACCCCAGCTACAGCCGCCAGATCGTCACCCTCACATATCCGCATATCGGCAACGTCGGCGTCAATGAGGAAGACGTCGAAGCGAGCAAGATCCACGCCGCCGGCCTGATCATCAAGGACCTGCCGCTGCTGGTCTCGAACTTCCGTTCCCAGCGCAGCCTGTCAGATTACCTGAAGGCGGAAAACGTCGTCGGCATCGCCGGCATCGACACCCGCAAGCTGACCCGCATCCTGCGCGAAAAGGGTGCGCAGAACGGCGCTATCATCGCCGGTGAGTCCGCCAATTCGGAAGAAGCGCTGGCCTTGGCCAAGTCCTTCCCGGGCCTAGCTGGCATGGACTTGGCGAAAGTGGTATCGACCACCAAGTCCTACGTCTGGAACGAAGCCGAGTGGAAGCTTGGCCGCGGTTACGGCAAGCAGGACAACCCGAAATTCCACGTCGTCGCCTTCGACTATGGCGTCAAGTACAACATCTTGCGCATGCTCGCCGAACGCGGCTGCAAGGTTACCGTCCTGCCGGCGCAGGCAAGCGCAGCCGATGCGCTCGCACTGAACCCGGACGGCATCTTCCTGTCCAACGGACCCGGTGACCCGGAGCCTTGCGACTACGCGATTGCCGCGACGCGCGAACTGATCGAGCGCGGCATTCCGACCTTCGGCATCTGCCTCGGCCACCAGATCATGGCGCTGGCCTCCGGCGCAAAGACCCTGAAGATGAAATTCGGCCACCACGGCGCGAACCACCCGGTGCAGGACCTCGACACCAAGCAGGTGATGATCACCTCGCAGAACCACGGCTTCGCTGTCGACGTCGACACGCTGCCGTCCAACTGCCGAGTGACCCATGTATCGCTGTTCGACGGTTCGCTGCAAGGCTTCGCGCGTACCGACAAGCCCGCGTTCTGCTTCCAGGGCCACCCGGAAGCTTCGCCCGGCCCGCATGACATCGCCCCCCTGTTCGATCGCTTCGTGGCGATGATGGAGAAACACAAAAATGCCTAAGCGCACAGACATTAAAAGCATCCTGATCATTGGCGCCGGCCCGATCATCATCGGCCAGGCATGCGAATTCGACTACTCCGGCGCGCAGGCGTGCAAGGCGTTGCGCCAGGAAGGCTACAAGGTCATCCTCGTCAACAGTAACCCGGCGACCATCATGACCGACCCGGAGATGGCCGATGTGACCTACATCGAGCCGATCACCTGGCAAGTCGTCGAGCGCATCATCGACAAGGAGCGCCCGGACGCGATCCTCCCGACCATGGGCGGCCAGACCGCGCTCAACTGCGCGCTCGACCTGCACCGCAACGGCGTGCTAACCAAGTACGGCTGCGAACTGATCGGCGCCACTCCGGAAGCGATCGACAAGGCTGAAGACCGCTTGAAGTTCAAGGACGCGATGACCAAGATCGGCCTCGGCTCCGCGCGTTCGGGCATTGCCCACACGCTCGACGAGGCATGGGCAGTGCAGAAGGTGATCGGCTTCCCGGTCATCATCCGCCCGTCTTTCACCATGGGCGGTACCGGTGGCGGCATCGCCTACAACCCGGAAGAATTCGAAACCATCTGCAAGCGCGGCCTCGAAGCCTCGCCGACCTCTGAACTGCTGATCGAGGAATCCCTGATCGGCTGGAAGGAGTACGAGATGGAAGTGGTCCGTGACAAGAAGGACAACTGCATCATCGTCTGCTCGATCGAAAACCTCGATCCGATGGGTGTGCACACCGGCGACTCGATCACCGTCGCCCCGGCGCAGACCCTGACGGACAAGGAATACCAGATCATGCGTAATGCCTCGCTGGCAGTGCTGCGTGAGATCGGCGTCGATACCGGCGGTTCCAACGTCCAGTTCGCGGTCAACCCGAAGGACGGTCGCATGATCGTCATCGAGATGAACCCGCGCGTGTCGCGTTCGTCCGCGCTGGCATCCAAGGCAACCGGCTTCCCGATCGCGAAGGTCGCGGCCAAGCTGGCCGTCGGCTTCACGCTCGACGAGCTGCGCAATGAAATCACTGGCGGTGCCACCCCCGCATCGTTCGAACCGAGCATCGACTACGTCGTCACTAAGGTGCCGCGTTTCGCGTTCGAGAAATTCCCGCAGGCCGACAGCCACCTGACCACCCAGATGAAGTCGGTGGGAGAGGTGATGGCGATCGGCCGCACCTTCCAGGAATCCTTCCAGAAGGCGCTGCGCGGCCTCGAAGTCGGCGTCGACGGCATGAACGAAAAGACCAAGGACCGCGAAACCATCGAAGAGCAGCTCGGCGAACCCGGCCCGGAACGCATCTGGTACGTGGGTGACGCCTTCGCGCAAGGCTTTTCGCTGGAAGAAGTGCAGCAGCTGACGCACATCGACCCATGGTTCCTGGTGCAGATCAAGGAAATCGTCGACATCGAACTGTGGCTCGAAACCCAGACCTTGGATGCCATCGACAAGGCGACGCTATTCAAGCTGAAGCAAAAGGGCTTCGCTGACCGCCGCCTGGCCAAGCTGCTGAAGACCACCGACAAGGCCGTGCGCGACAAGCGTCGCGAACTCGGCGTGCGCCCGGTCTACAAGCGCGTCGACACCTGCGCTGCCGAATTCGCAACCAAGACCGCGTACATGTATTCGACCTACGATGAAGAGTGCGAATCGCAGCCGACCGACAAGAAGAAGATCATGGTCCTCGGTGGCGGCCCGAACCGCATCGGCCAGGGTATCGAGTTCGACTACTGCTGCGTGCATGCTGCATTGGCAATGCGCGACGACGGTTACGAAACCATCATGGTCAACTGCAACCCGGAAACCGTGTCGACTGACTACGACACGTCCGACCGCCTGTACTTCGAGCCGCTGACGCTGGAAGACGTGCTGGAAATCGTCGACAAGGAAAAACCCTACGGCGTGATCGTCCAGTACGGCGGTCAGACGCCGCTGAAGCTGGCGCTTGACCTCGAAGCGAACGGCGTGCCCATCGTCGGCACGTCGCCGGACATGATTGACGCTGCCGAAGATCGCGAGCGCTTCCAGAAGCTGCTGCACGACCTCGGCCTTCGCCAGCCGCCGAACCGCACCGCGCGCACCGAAGAGGAAGCACTGCGCCTCGCACAGGAAATTGGCTACCCGCTGGTTGTCCGCCCGTCCTACGTGCTGGGCGGCCGCGCGATGGAAATCGTGCACGAGCAGCGTGACCTCGAGCGCTACATGCGCGAAGCGGTCAAGGTGTCCAACGATTCGCCGGTGCTGCTCGACCGCTTCCTGAACGATGCGATCGAAGTCGATGTCGACTGCCTGTCCGACGGACAGCGCACTTTCATCGGCGGCGTGATGGAACACATCGAACAGGCCGGCGTGCATTCGGGCGACTCCGCCTGCTCGCTGCCGCCGTACTCGCTGTCGAAGGAAACCATCGAAGAGCTGAAGCGCCAGACCTCGCTGATGGCCAAGGGCCTGAACGTGGTCGGCCTGATGAACGTGCAGTTCGCGATCCAGCAGCAGGAAGTCGACGGCAAGCTGAAGGACATCGTCTACGTGCTGGAAGTAAACCCGCGCGCGTCGCGTACCGTCCCGTACGTATCGAAGGCCACAGGCCTGCAACTGGCGAAGATCGCCGCGCGCTGCATGGTCGGCCAGTCGCTCGATAGCCAGGGCATCACGCATGAAGTCGTGCCCGAGTACTACAGCGTCAAGGAAGCCGTCTTCCCGTTCAACAAATTCCCCGGCGTGGACACCATCCTCGGCCCGGAAATGAAGTCGACCGGCGAAGTCATGGGCGTGGGCAAGACCTTTGGCGAAGCCTTCGTGAAGTCGCAGTTGGGCGCAGGCGTCCGTTTGCCGAAGTCCGGCAAGGTCTTCCTGAGCGTCAAGAACAGCGACAAGCCGCGCGCGGTTCAGGTGGCGAAGGACCTGGTCGAACTCGGCTTCACGCTGGTCGCGACCAAAGGGACGGCAGCGGCAATCAGCGCGGCCGGCATTCCGGTCACGGCCGTGAACAAGGTCGTAGAGGGACGTCCCCATGTTGTCGATATGATCAAGAACAACGAGATTGTCATGGTCATCAACACCGTGGAGGAAAAGCGTACGGCTATCGCCGATTCCCGCACGATCCGTACGTCGGCGCTGCTGGCGCGGGCGACGACCTATACGACTATCGCCGGCGCAGAGGCCGCGGTCGAAGGCATGCGGCATCTGGACGAGTTGCACGTCTACGATTTACAAGGCCTGCATAAGTCTTTACACTAAACCTCTACCGCTAAAAATCTGCCACAGAGGTCACAGACGATCCTGGTTTCTCCGGGGTTATTTGTGACCTCTGTGGTTTTCATTTTGCCTATAGAAACATGAGCACAGTACCGATTACCAAGCGCGGCGCAGAACTCCTGAAAGAAGAGCTGCACCGCCTCAAGACCAAGGACCGGCCGGCCGTCATCAACGCAATCGCGGAAGCGCGTGCGCAGGGCGATCTGTCGGAAAACGCCGAGTATGATGCCGCCAAGGAGCGCCAGGCCTTCATCGAGGGGCGCATCGCCGAACTGGAAGGCAAGCTGGGCGCGGCTCAGGTCATCGACCCGACAGTGCTGGATGCAGAAGGCCGCATCGTGTTCGCCTCGACAGTTGATCTCGAAGACCTCGAATCTGGCAACAAGGTGACCTACCAGATCGTGGGCGAGGACGAGGCGGACCTCAAGGAAAAGAAGATCTCCATTACCTCCCCGATCGCCCGTGCGCTGATCGGCAAGTATGCCGGCGACGTGGTCGAAGTCAACGCACCGTCCGGCATCCGCGAGTACGAAGTCCTCGAAGTTCGTTACATCTGACCGTCATGACTGCTGGACGCGTTCGCCTGCTGTTGGTGACCCTGTGGGTGGGCAGCCTGTGGACGGTCGGTTATGTGGTTGCACCCACCTTGTTCGCGACGCTCGCGGACAAGGTGCTGGCAGGAACGATTGCCGGCAAGCTATTCAGGATTGAAGCATGGCTGACCGTCGGCTGTGCGGTTGCGCTGATCGCCCTGATCAAGTGGTTGCCGGACGAGCGCGGTACCAAGGCAGGCAAGCACCTTGTCTGGCTTATCCTGGGAATGCTGGGGTGTACGCTGGTTGGCTATTTCGGCCTGCAGCCGTTCATGTCTGCACTACGGGAAGCTGCGGCGGGTGGGATGATGGATCCGGACGCCAAGTCCAGGTTCGGCCTCCTGCATGGCGTGTCGAGCGCGTTCTATCTCATTCAGAGCCTGCTCGGCGGGCTGCTCGTCTGGAAGCTGCGCTAGAAATTCCTGCGTGAGGAGCACGCAATGAAGAGCGTTGCGGCTCCTTTTCCGGTTTTCACGCGCGGCCCAATGCCGATTTCTTCGAACTGGTCTGGCGCTTCTTCGCGCGTTTGACGTTGCCGCCGGCAGTCACGCGTTCGTTGCCTTTGAGGACAACTTTCTGGACGGTCGGACGTTTTGTCCCGCTTGGGCTTGGCTTGACGATGGTGACTTCACGCAAGCCCTTGCCGCGTTTGTCGCTGCGCTCTTTCTGGGCTTCTTTTTTCGGACGGTAAAGCACGAGCAGCTTGCCGATGTGCTGGATGGGGGCGGCACTAAGCTTTTCGCAGATCGATTCATAGATTTCAATGCGCGCTTCGCGGTCGTCACCGAATACGCGGACCTTGATCAAGCCGTGCGCATCCAGGCTCGCATCGATTTCCTTTAGCACGGACGCCGTCAGGCCAGCGTCGCCGATGATGACGACCGGGTTGAGAGCGTGGGCTTCGGAGCGAAGAGCGCTGCGCTCTGCGGGTGTCAGTTTCAACATGATTAATTCCTTAAAAGCGGTATTCTACGCGAATGGCAAAGAACAAATTCAATAAAAACTGGTTGCACGACCACATCAACGATCCTTACGTGAAGCAGGCGCAAAAGGAGGGGTATCGTGCACGCGCGGTATACAAGCTCAAGGAAATCGACGACAGCGAAAAATTGATCAAACCCGGACAGGTGATCGTCGACCTCGGTTGTGCACCGGGTAGCTGGTCACAATACGCGCGCAACAAGCTCGCCGGGAAAGAGGGTGGGGGCATTAATGGCACCATCATTGGCCTCGACATGTTGCCGATCGAGCCGATCGCGGATGTGCATTTCATACAAGGGGATTTCCGGGAGCAGGAAGTGCTCGACCAGCTGGAGGCGGTACTGGAGGGGCGCAAGGTGGACCTGGTGCTGTCCGACATGGCGCCAAATTTGTCGGGCGTGACGATCACGGACGCCGCGCGGGTCGAGCACATCATCGATCTAGCGATCGATTTCGCGCGTGCGCATATGAAACCTTCCGGTGCACTGCTCGTCAAATGTTTCAACGGAACTGGTTTTAACGAAATCCTCGGGAAGTTCCGCGACGAGTTCAAGACTGTCTCGCAGAAGAAGCCGAAAGCCAGCAGGGACAAGTCCTCTGAAGTCTTTTTGCTCGGCAAAGTACTGAAAAATCCCGCTTGATTGCAAACTGGCAAACTGTCTATTTGGCAACTCTTGATATTTCCGAGTTCGGCCGCACATGCACTCCGGTTCGAATCGCGTACCCCACGAAGGGGTTCCACGCGTAAATTTCGGCAGTTTTACCCCGGATTACCTCGCTTTCTGCGGGAATATTCAGGCTGGCAAGCGCCGGGTAATGCGGGTAGAATCAATTTCACAAGTAATGTAAACGGGCGTTTTTGCGTCCAAGGAGTTCTAGTGAACAACATGTTTTCGAAAGCCGCCATCTGGGTTGTCATAGCCCTGGTGCTGTTCACCGTCTTCAAGCAGTTCGACGGTCGAACGCTGGCGGGAGGCGCAACGCCTATTCCCTACTCGGACTTCCTGGATGAAGTGAAAGCCCGGCAGATCCGCGAAGCGACCATCGAGGATCGCACCATCATCGCCACCACGAACGACGGCAAGCGCATCAAGACTGCGGTGACCTATCTCGACCGCGGCCTGATCGGCGACCTGATCAACAATGGCGTCAAGTTTGACGTCAAGCAACCGGAAGAGCAGTCCTTCCTGTCCCAGGTCTTCATCTCCTGGTTCCCGATGCTGCTGCTGATCGGCGTGTGGGTGTTCTTCATGCGCCAGATGCAGGGCGGAGGCAAGGGCGGGGCATTCTCGTTCGGCCGCTCGAAGGCGCGTATGCTGGATGAAGCCAGCAATACCGTCACCTTCGCCGACGTCGCCGGCTGCGACGAAGCGAAGGAGGAAGTGCAGGAGCTTGTCGACTTCCTGCGCGATCCGACGAAATTCCAGAAGCTTGGCGGCCGCATCCCGCGCGGCGTGCTGATGGTCGGCCCGCCGGGTACCGGTAAGACCCTGCTGGCCCGCGCCATTGCCGGCGAAGCCAAGGTGCCGTTCTTCACCATCTCCGGTTCCGACTTCGTCGAAATGTTTGTCGGTGTCGGTGCATCGCGCGTGCGCGACATGTTCGAAAACGCGAAGAAGCATTCTCCTTGCATTATCTTCATTGACGAAATCGATGCGGTCGGCCGTCATCGCGGCGCTGGCCTCGGCGGCGGCAACGATGAGCGTGAGCAGACCCTGAACCAGCTGCTGGTCGAGATGGATGGTTTTGAAGCCAACTCGGGCGTTATCGTGATCGCAGCGACCAACCGTGCCGACGTGCTTGACAAGGCGCTGCTGCGTCCGGGCCGTTTCGATCGCCAGGTCATGGTGGGCTTGCCGGATATCCGTGGCCGCGAGCAGATTCTGTATGTGCATATGCGCAAGGTACCGATTGCACCGGACGTCAAGGCAGATATCCTGGCCCGCGGCACACCAGGTTTCTCGGGTGCGGACCTGGCTAACCTGGTCAACGAAGCAGCCCTGTTCGCCGCGCGCCGCAACAAGCGCCTGGTCGAGATGCAGGACTTCGAAGACGCGAAGGATAAGATCGTGATGGGCCCGGAGCGCAAGTCCGCCGTCATGCGCGAGGAGGAGCGCCGCAATACCGCGTACCACGAATCCGGCCACGCAGTCGTCGCAAAATTGCTGCCAAAGGCCGATCCGGTTCACAAGGTCACCATCATGCCGCGCGGCTACGCTCTCGGCCTGACTTGGCAACTGCCCGAGCATGACCGCGTGAACATGTACAAGGACAAGATGCTGGAAGAGATCGCCATCCTGTTCGGCGGCCGTATCGCCGAAGAGATCTTCATGCATCAGATGTCCACCGGCGCATCCAACGACTTCGAGCGCGCGACCAAGCTTGCACGTGCAATGGTGACCCGCTACGGCATGTCTGAAACGCTCGGCACGATGGTGTACGAAGACAGTGAGCAGGATGCCTACTTCGGCCGTATGACGTCGAAGACCGTGTCCGAAGCGACGCAGCAGAAGGTCGATCAGGAGATTCGTTCCATTCTGGATGCGCAGTACGCACTGTCGCGCCGCCTGCTGGAAGAAAACAAGGACAAGGTCGAAGTCATGGCCAAGGCACTGCTCGAGTGGGAAACGCTCGATGCCGACCAGATCAACGACATCATGGAAGGCCTTGAGCCGCGCCCGCCGAAGTCCGGCGTTCCGGTGAAGCGTTCCGCCTCCGACAACACGTCGGGTGGTGTCTCTCCAAACGCAACCGCGCCGGCATAAGCGGGCACTGGAATCTAAGCGACTTGACAAGGGTGAGGAGCAATCCTCGCCCTTTTTGTTTGCCTGCAATGAAACCTCAATATTTCCAATGCGGACGTTTCCGCTTCCCCATGACGCCCGGCCAGTCCCGCCCTCTTGTGATGGGGATACTGAACGTCACCCCTGATTCGTTTTCAGACGGCGGACAGTATCACTCGCTGGACCTTGCACTGTCCCATGCAGAGCAGATGATCGCCGATGGCGTCGACATCATCGACATCGGCGGCGAATCCACTCGTCCCGGCGCGCGGCCCGTATCGCTGGATGAAGAATTGCGGCGGGTCATTCCGGTGGTCTACGCGCTTCGGGACTGCGGCAAGCCCTTGTCTGTCGACACTTACAAGCCCGAAGTCATGCGTGAGGCAGTAGCCGCAGGGGCGGATATGATCAACGACATCAATGGTTTCCGTGCGGAAGAGGCGTTGACGGCTGTCAACGAAAGTGACTGCGCGTTGTGTATTATGCACATGCAAAAAGAACCACAGACTATGCAGCTTAGTCCGGAATATGAGGACGTCACGGCGGAGGTCATACGGTTCCTGCATGAGCGGGTGGATGCAATGGATGCAGCCGGTATCGACCGCAGCCGCTTGTGCATCGATCCGGGATTTGGATTCGGGAAGACGCTCGAACACAACCTTGTGCTTCTGAGGAATATCGACAGAATGGTGGAAGAAATCGGTGTGCCTGTGCTTGCCGGGCTGTCGAGAAAGTCCATGATCGGTGCGATCACGGGCAGGCCGGTGGAGCAGCGCCTCGCCGGCAGCCTTGCCGGTGCGTTGGCAGCAGTTGCCTATGGCGCCGGAATCGTACGGGCACATGACGTGGCGGAAACGGTCGATGCGCTGAAGGTGTGGGCCGCAGTCGACAACAAGAAATAAATAGAGGTAGCAATATGACACGCAAATATTTTGGTACCGATGGCGTACGCGGCCGGGTTGGAACGACGCCGATCACGCCCGACCTTGTGATGAAGCTTGGCTACGCGGCCGGGAAGGTGCTCGCCCAGGCGGAAACGAGCAGCAGCAAACCGGTGGTCCTGATTGGCAAGGACACGCGCATTTCCGGCTACATGCTCGAGGCAGCGCTCGAAGCTGGATTCGCAGCGGCAGGTGTTGACGTGACGCTTGCAGGCCCAATGCCGACGCCGGCAATTGCCTACCTCACGCGCGCCTTGAGGCTGTCCGCCGGCGTCGTCATCTCCGCATCCCATAATCCCTACGACGATAACGGCATCAAGTTTTTCTCGGCGTCGGGTAACAAACTGCCGGATTCGGTCGAGGCCGACATCGAAGCGCTGCTCGAAGAACCGATCGCATGCGTCTCCTCGGAAAAACTGGGCAAGGCCAAGCGCCTGTTCGATGCACAGGGGCGCTACATCGAATTCTGCAAGAGTACCTTCCCCAACGAGCTCGACCTGAAGGGTCTGAAGATTGTGGTGGATTGCGCACATGGCGCCGCCTATCATATCGCGCCCGATGTATTTCACGAGCTTGGCGCGGAAGTGGTGGCCATCGGCAACCAGCCGAATGGCTTGAACATCAATGACGGTGTAGGCGCAACGGCGCCAGCGGCGCTCTCTGCTGCTGTTGTGGAGCATAAGGCCGACCTCGGCATCGCGCTCGACGGCGACGCGGACCGCCTGCTCATGGTCGATGCGACCGGCCGCGCCTACAACGGCGACGAACTGTTGTACGTGATGGTCAAGGACCGCATGGCAACGACGCCGGTTGAAGGTGTGGTCGGGACACTGATGACGAACATGGCGCTCGAGGTCGCCCTTAAGCATATGGGCGTCGGCTTCGCACGTGCGAAAGTCGGCGACCGCTATGTGCTCGAAGTGCTGCAGGAACGTGGCTGGCTGATCGGCGGAGAAGGTTCCGGTCATCTGCTCTTCCTCGACAAGCACACGACCGGCGACGGCATCGTTTCCGCATTGCAGCTGCTCTCCGCGCTCAAGCGCAGCGGCCAGACGCTTGCGCAAGCGACCGCCGATCTCACGCTGTTCCCGCAGTCGCTGGTCAATGTCAAGGTTTCGCCGGGCTTCGACTGGCAGAAGAATGGCGCGGTGGTGGCAGAGAAGGAAGTGGTCGAGGCAGAACTCGGCGACAACGGCCGCGTTCTGATTCGCGCATCCGGAACCGAGCCCCTGGTCCGCGTGATGGTGGAGGCTCGCAACGCGGAAGATGCGGGACGCATGGCGCGCCGTATCGCCGACAAGCTCGCCGCTTGAGCCGATCCACGCACAAGAAATCGACGTCATCGCTTCCGAAGGCCGATCTGGTCACGTCACCCAAGAGCGCTGCGGTCCCGCAGCGCTCCTTCAAACCAGTCGTCGCCCCTGTCGAGGATGAGCGCGTTTGAAAAAAGGTGAGGAAGTTATAAATTGACCAGAATGCCCCGTGCCGGTATGATGCATCTCTCTCGGGGCGTAGCGCAGCCTGGTAGCGCACCTGATTTGGGATCAGGTGGTCGGACGTTCGAATCGTCTCGCCCCGACCAGAATTCAAATGGATCCGGATTTTCTGGCTAATTTGCCAAGAACCCGCCACTTTTCCTCCATCCTCTTTCGTCCCACTTTCCAGACTTTGTTAGTTCGTGTTGCGTGCGTCCCCGCAACGCTTCTCCTCGTGCACATTGATGCTAGGCATTAAGTAGTACTTGCTGGCAAAATGTCTGCAGGGAAGGGTGCAGGCGGGTTGTCCCGCTTTGCGCTTCCACAGTACCGGCTCGCGCCGGTATCGGCCGCCTGCAGCGCAGTACCTTGTCCGAATACGATAAATCATGCGAACCGGAGAGCTCTTGTCATTCGTGGGCCTTGCTTCCAGCTTGACCGTTCGAGCGAGCGGGGCTGCCGCATGAAAAGGCTTGATGAGCTGATCGAACGTGTTTCCAGTGAAATCGGGCTGGATCTCGGCGATATCCTCCTGCGAAAGGCGGCGATTGAACTGTGCGAAGCAGACATCGCGAGGCTGCGCACCGTCCATAACCTGCTCGTGCCGCATCAGCAAAAGCTGGTCGATTCCTTCCACAATTTCCTTATCCAGTTCCCCGAGCTTAAGGAGATGCTCGCCGACCCGGTCAAGGTCAACCGACTCAAGCGTGCTCAGCAAGCGTATTTCGACCAGTTGACCTCCGGTACGTATGATGCCGGCTACGTCAAGGATCGCTTGCGTGTCGGACTTGTCCACCAGATGATCGGACTGGAGCCGCGGTGGTATGTCGGTGCCTATCGCAAGTACCTGTCCCAGCTCATGCCGATTCTTTCCAAGGAGTTAGCGCATGATCCGCAGGAATTCTTCCATACCTACGACGCTTTGTTGAAGGTCGTTTGCTTCGACATGGTGCTCGCCCTGGACACCTATTTCGGGGCGGACCGGGCCGAAATTGTCCGCGTGAAGAATTACGCGGAAAAAATCATCGCATCGATGCCCTCTGGCCTGATGGTGGTCGACGGCGACCTCAGGATACGGACTATCAACCACGCGATGTGCCGCATGTTCAAGGTGACGAGGGAGGGTGACGTCGTCGGACAGCCGATGACCTCCGTTGTCTGGAACCGGCAACTGAACGATTGCCTGAAGCAGGTGCTCATCTCCGGCAGGGACCGGCACGATCTGCTGGTCAGCATCAACGATGGCAGCAGCAAGCGGTATTTCGAATTCGATGTGTCGGCAGCCCTGCTCGACCAGGAAAATGTGCTGCTGCTGATGGCGCAGGACATCACCGACCGCGTCTACTCGCAGGAGGAGCTCCGCCGCTTCCGCATGGCGCTCGACAGTTCGATCGATGCCGTGTACCTAATCGATCGCGGGGAGATGCGCTTTATCGATGCGAACGAAACAGCGCTGGCGACGCTCGGCTACAGCCATGAGGAATTGCTCCGCCTCGGACCACAGGACCTGAAACCCGATGACGGCGAGCTTGAGCGGATCAATCGCCGCTTCGACGACGTCATCCGATCCGAAGACGGTACAGGCATGATCCAGACGGTGCATCAGCGCAAGGATGGAACACGTCTTCCGGTAGAGGTCTACCTGCGCGCGGTGCAATCGGAAGGCCGCCAGCTGTTGGTCGCCGTCGTGCGCGACATCACCCAGCGGCTGCAGGCGGAAGCGGTGCTGCGCGAGAGCGAGGAGCGTTTCCGGGTGGCGTTCAACCAGGCTGCGGTAGGCCTGGCGCATGTGGGGCCGGACGGCCGCTGGCTGATGGTGAATAACAAGCTGTGCGAAATCATCGGCTACGAGCGCTCGGAATTGCTCGAGATGCGCTTCCAGGACATCACGCATCCGGAAGACCTGGTCGCCGACTGGGCACTCGCGCGCCGCATGATCGCGGGCGAGCTCGACGAGAAGACGCGCGAGAAGCGTTACCGTCACAAGAACGGCTACTACATCTGGGTCAATCTCACCAGCTCGATGGTGCGGGATGCCGACGGCAACCCGAAGTACTACAGCACGGTGGTTGAAGATATTTCACGGCGCAAGCAGATCGAGGAAGAGCTGCTGCACCTGGCCAACCACGACGCGCTCACCAGTTTGCCCAATCGCTCGCTGCTCCTTGATCGCTTGTCGCAGGCGTTGGTGTTTGCCGGGCGCGCCAAGGGAAAGGTCGCGGTGATGCTGATCGACCTCGACCGCTTCAAGAACATCAACGACAGCCTCGGGCACGACGTCGGCGACAAGATCATCGTCGAGATTGCACGCCGTCTGTCGGCCAGCGTGCGTGCAGGCGATACCATCGCCCGTCTCGGCGGCGACGAGTTCGTGCTGATCCGGCCTGACGTGGCACGCGAGGATGCGGTGGCCGGCGTGGCCCAGCAAATCCTTGAAGCCTTATCGCGTCCGATGACGGTGCAAGGGCACGAGTTCTACCCCACCGGCAGTATCGGTATCAGCATGTTCCCGAAGGACGGGACGGACGGCCAGACCTTGCTCAAGAACGCCGACATGGCAATGTATCGCGCCAAGGATGCGGGCCGGAATAACTTCCAGTTCTATTCGCACGACATGAACTCGCGGGCGCTTGACCGCCTCAAGCTGGAGACAGGGTTGCGTCGCGCACTCGAACGCGAGGAGTTCGCCGTGCACTACCAGCCGCAGATGGACATCGCGAGCGGCCGCATTGTCGGTGTCGAGGCGCTCTTGCGCTGGGAACCGCCGGGGCAGCCGACGGTTTTTCCCGGTGACTTCATTCCGAGTGCCGAGGAAACCGGTCTCATTGTCCCGATCGGGGAGTGGGTACTGCGGCGCGCCTGTTCCCAGAGAAAACAATGGCACGACGCCGGGCAGTTTGCCGACGTGAGCGTGGCTGTCAACCTCTCAGCGCGACAGTTCAAACAGCAGGACATCGTGAAGATGGTTTCGCGCGTGCTAGAAGAAACCGGATGCCGGCCGGAGTGGCTGGAACTCGAGATCACGGAAAGCGTGGTCATGGAGAGCCCGGAATCCGCAGCGGAGACGCTGTACAAACTGAGTGCGATGGGGGTGCACCTTGCCATCGACGATTTCGGCACAGGCTATTCCAGCCTCAGCTACCTCAAGCGTTTCCCCATCGATGCGCTGAAGATCGACAAATCCTTCGTCCGCGACATCACGATCGACGCGGATGACGCCGCAATTGCGAAGGCGGTGATCGCGCTGGCGCACAGCCTCAAGCTGGCCGTCATTGCGGAAGGTGTGGAAACGCCGGAGCAGCTTGAATTCCTGCGTACGCAGAACTGCAACATGATGCAAGGTTACTACCTGAGCCGGCCGCTGTCGGTGGACAAACTTGAAACCTTCATGCGCGAGAGCAAACAGCATTGACCGACAGGACGCCAGTCATTGAAACCGGCTGCCATTAGATGTAATATCCGCAAGCCTCATTTCCGGTAAAGCGAAAGCCGGCGCACAACAGCGCCGTGTTTCCTTCTCGCGATACTTTCTTCTGCCCATAGCTCAGCTGGATAGAGCAACGGCCTTCTAAGCCGTAGGTCGCAGGTTCGACTCCTGCTGGGCAGGCCAATCTTCCCCAATCCCCCCCAATCTTCCCATTTATAACCCTATTCGTTATCAGGCTTTTATCGATTAGCGAGCAATGGGTATTTACGCGTACCACATTTAGGGGCACAATGCGGATTGTTTCCTTTGGGCAAGTATCGGGCATGCATCTTTTTTGGTGCCCTTGTTCGCGAGATGCCAGAAGAATACGCCATCAATTCGGTCAACAAATACTATCTTGACAAGGTGTTGAACCTTGCCGAGAAGGCCGATATCAAGGCAACCGAAGACATATTCGATGCCCGTGGCATGAAACTTGTTGCAAAAGGGGCAACGATTTCGCGCAATCTACAGGAACGGCTGACGCAACGGAAACTGAGCAAACCCTTCGAATCGAGCATTGCGGTCGATTCCGGCGTCAATATCGACGTGATCTCCGCCGAAGCGCAGCGCATTGCAGACACAATGGAGCCGGTACGCTCGATCATGCGTACTGTCAGCGGCGGCATCTCCCCGCTACAGGTTCTCGCCGGCGTGCAGTTCGGAAGCGCGATGAGCACCATGCTCACCATCATCGAGCGGGGCGGGAAGACCGCCCTCGAGCACAGCGTAATGGTCAGCCTGCTGTCCATCTGTCTTGCCAAGAAATTCGGCCTCAGCAATACCGACCAGACCGTCGTGGCACTCGCCGGCCTGCTGCATGACATCGGCGAGCTGTATATCGATCCCGAATACCTCCATACCAACCGGCGCTTGTATCCGCACGAATGGCGGCATGTCGTCGTCCATCCGCGCATTGGCCAGATGCTGATCTCTGGCCTGGAGAATTATCCCGCTAGCGTCGCGCAGGCGGTCTTCGAACATCATGAACGCTTCGACGGCGGCGGCTATCCGCGGCAGATCGCGGGGAACAATATCAGTGCAGTGGGGCAGGTGGTTTCGGTAGCAGAAATGATCTCCGGGATTTTCCTGAGCCAGGACAAGCCCCTCCAGCGCGCCGAGCTCGCTCTGAAGATCCTGCCGGGCGAATTTGCGCGTGAACTGGTCTCGGTGGTATCAGTGGCTATGCAGGCCACCCGCAGTCCCGACGAAAACGCGGGGGAGGAAGCGGCCTGCCCGATAGGCGAGGAACTCGCCTCATTGCGGAACTTGTTCGACCGGATAGAGGCAGTGCATAGACTCCGGCAGGAATTGATCGACCGGCCGGAACTCCAGTCGAAGAAAGTGCGCCAGCTCCTTACCGATACGGAGCGGCGGGTGATTGCGATCCAGCGCGCATTCAGCAGTACCGGGCTGGATACTTGCCTCGATGCGGAGAAAAGGTTCTTCGATACGCGTTGCACGCGCGTCCTGTTCGAGGCGAAGGTCGCGACGAACGAAATTCAATGGCGCCTGCGTGACGTGGCCCGCGACCTTTCTTTGACTGCATCGTCAATGGATGTGACCGAATCGGACATGCTGCAGCCGCTGATTGCCTTGCTCGACGGCCAGCAGCAGCCGGAGGCTGTCACTGCGTAGGCGGGCGCAAACGGCAGTGCGTGCAACAGCCCTCTAACGGGCAACGCTGAGCTCGCGCTCGTACCACCTTCCGCATTCCGCCTCGTATTCTTCCGTGATGCGCTGTTCCTTGCGCCTTGCCCGCTCGTTGGCAAGGCCAGTGGCACGGGCTGCATCTTCGTGCGCCCATTTCTGGCGGCGAGCGTAGGCAGCGCATTTCTTATGGCGGGCTGCGCTTTCCTTCGAAGCCTTTTTCCGTTCGCGCGCTTCCACCGCCTCGCGCTTGTGGCGTTCGCGCTCGAGCGACTTCAGCTTGCTCTTTTCCTGTGCCGCCTGGCGGGCAGCGTCGTTTGCGTCTGTCACCGGTGCGGTATTCACGTCAAGAACCTTGCCGCCTTCGCATGGCAGGTCGCTGTAGGATACCTTGCCGCCGGAATCGCACTTGAATACGGCCGAAGCCGGCGCGGCAATGCCAAGCGCCAGGCAAACGAAGAAAATGCGCGCCGCGGCAAGCCTCATATCACTTTCCCTGGATTCATCAAGCCGAGCGGATCCAGCGCGGCCTTGATGGCGCGCATCATACCCAGCTCGACCTCGGATTTGTACTGGCGAATCTCGTTGCGCTTCAATGCGCCGAGCCCGTGCTCCGCTGAAATCGATCCGCCGAACCGGTGCACGCTGTCGTGCACGATATGGTTGATCTCTGCCTGGTGCGCGATGAATGCGTCCGGCGATCCTTCTTCCGGCGGTGACACGTTGTAGTGCAGATTGCCGTCGCCGAGGTGCCCGAAGGTCACCATGCGGGTGCCGGGAAACGCGTTTTGCAGCAGCACATCCGTTTCGCTGATGAAGTCGGCGATGCGGGAAATTGGCACCGAGACGTCGTGCTTGATGTTCTTGCCTTCTTCAGCCTGTGCAAGAGGAATATGCTCGCGCAGGTTCCACAAGGCCATCGACTGTGCGATCGACGATGCGACGACCGCGTCCTGAATGATGTCCTGCTCCAGTGCATCCGTGATCACCGCCTCGAGCATGGCGTTGGCATGGTCTTCGGATTCGCTGTCGGAGAGTTCGAGCAGCACGTACTGTGCATAACTTTGCGGGAAGGGCAGGCGCATCTGGGGGAAATGCTTGGCCACCAGCCGCAAGCAGAAATCCGACATCAGCTCGAAGCCAGTGAGGCTCGCGCCGCATTTGCTTTGAGCCAGCGACAGCAGGCGCAGTGCTTCGCCAGGTGTGCGCATTGCGGCGAGCGCAGTCAGCTGTGCCTGCGGCTGCGGGAACAGCTTGAGCACGGCGGCAGTGATGATGCCGAGCGTGCCTTCCGCGCCGACGAACAGGTCGCGCAGGTCATAACCGGTGTTGTCCTTGCGCAGGCCGCGCAAACCATCCCATATCTCGCCCTGCGCGGTCACTACTTCCAGGCCCAGGCAGAGTTCGCGCGCGTTGCCGTAACGGAGCACCGCGGTACCGCCGGCATTCGAGGACAGGTTGCCGCCGATGGTGCAGCTGCCTTCTGCGGCGAGCGACAGCGGGAACAGGCGGCCCGATTCGGAGGCGGCATTCTGCACATGTTCGAGGATGCAGCCTGCTTCCACCGTCATGGTGTTGTTGACCGTATCGATGGCGCGGATGCGGTTGAGGCGCGTCAGCGACATCACGATCGCCATGCCGCTTTCATCCGGTACGCTGCCCAGCACAAGGCCGGTATTGCCGCCCTGGGGGACGACGGGCACACGGTATTCGTTGCACAGGCGGACCAGGGCTGCGACCTGTTCGGTATTGCCGGGCTTGACCACCGCAAGCGCCTTGCCAGTGAAACGGCGGCGCCAGTCGGTCAGGTAGCCGGCCATGTCGGCGCTTTCCGTCAATACGTGATCGGCGCCGATGGCCGACCGGCATTTGTCGAGGAATTCGTTCATTTGGATGCTTTCTGGATAGCTTGCTGCGCCAGCTTCTTCGCGGCTTTCTTGAACGGCCGCAGATAAAGGATGGAGCAGGTAAAGAAGATGCAGGTGAGGGCGACCTCTGCCCAGCCGAGCGTCGCGGAAAGGCCGCGATCGCTGGTGGCGCGCACGATGCCTTCGCCGAAGTACAGCAGGATCAGCATCGACGACCATTGCATCGTATAGAGGTCGCGCTTGAGGACGCCGCGCAGCGGCAGCAGGAGCGGAACCACCTTGAGCACCAGCCAGGAGCCGCCGGGACGCAGCGGCGCCAGGACCAGTTCCCAGGCCACGCACAACAGGATCAGCAGCACCAGGCTGCCGACCGAACCGGAGTAGTAAATTCTTTGCATCGGGTTTTGCATCATCTGCCTCTCAGGCGCACGACGGTTTCCGCCAGCCGCCGGCCAAGCGCGACGGCGAGCAGCCGCGTGTCCTCGGAAATCGGATTCGTGCCATTGCCCCCCGACCAGTGGCTCGCGCCGTAGGGTGTGCCCCCGCTGGTGGTGGTCATCAGCTCGGGGTGAGTGTATGGCAGCCCAAGCAACAGCATGCCATGGTGCAGCAGGGGGAGCATCATCGACAGCAGCGTCGCTTCCTGCCCGCCATGCAGGCTTCCCGTCGACGTGAACACGCAGGCAGGTTTGCCTACCAGGGCACCGGACAGCCACTGTGGCGAAGTGCCGTCCCAGAAGTACTTCAGAGGCGCTGCCATATTGCCGAAGCGGGTCGGCGAGCCAAGCGCGAGGCCGGCGCATTCCTCGAGGTCGCGCAGTTCCACATACGGAGGACCACTGGCGGGAATGTCGGATTCGGTGGCTTCGGTCACGGTCGATACCGCGGGAACAGTGCGTAGCCGCGCTTCGCAGCCGGGAATGCTTTCCACGCCCTGGGCAATCAGTTCCGCCAGTTTTCGTGTCGAGCCGTTCCGGGAGTAATAAAGGATGAGAATCGGGAGATCTGAAGCAATCATGCTTGGTATTATAGGCTGCTTTAGTGGACAAAAATTCACACCGGAATCCATGCCGCAGCCGCAAAACATCGAGCGCATGTCGCTATTCAAACTACCGGTCCTCCGAAACTTGCCGCTCGAGGATATCCGGGGCCTGTGGCGTTTTGCCATGCGCCGGTTGAACGAAGAGCGCTTGCCGCAAGTCGCAGGAAGCCTGACTTTGACCACCGTGCTGGCGCTGGTGCCGATGGTGACGGTCGCGTTGGCAATCTTCACGACCTTTCCGATGTTTAATACCTTCCGGGCATCGCTGGAATCGTATTTCATCCAGAGTGTCATGCCCAAGGCGATCGCCAACACCATCCTCGGCAACATCAACCAGTTCGCCAGCAAGGCTACGCGACTGTCGGCTGTGGGTGTACTCGGCATCATCATCACGACGATCATCATGATGATGACGATCGACCGCGCATTCAACCACATCTGGCGCGTGAAGTCGGTGAGGTCGTTCACGCAGCGGCTGGTCGTCTACTGGGCGATCATGACGCTCGGCCCTTTGATGATCGGGATATCGATCACGTCGACCTCCTATCTGCTGACGGCAACCAGCGACTTGGTCAGCAGCACACCCCTGTTCAATGCGACGGTGTACACGCTGATTTCCGTGCTCCTTACTACCGGCGCGTTCACTCTGCTGTACATCGCCGTCCCCAACCGCATTGTCGACTGGCGTGACGCGGCGGCCGGGGGGCTGCTTGCGGCGGTGGCGTTCGAACTGGCAAAACGCTTGTTTGTCGTGTTCGTCGCGAAGTTTCCGACCTACACGGTCATCTACGGCGCGCTCGCGGCCTTGCCGATTTTTCTTCTGTGGGTCTATGTGTCATGGCTGATCGCGCTCATCGGCGCCGTGCTGGCGGCCGCGCTCCCTGTGGTGAAGTACGAGCGCTGGTGGCATGTGGGGTCGCCGGGCAGTGCTTTCATCGATGCGATGGCGATCCTGGGCGTCCTGCATGAGGCTCGTGCGGATGGCAAAAGCGCGGCGGTGGATACGCGCACAATCCGCTCAAGGACCCGGCTCGGCTTCGACGAATCGGAGGCCTTGTTGCAGAGGATGTTGGAAGCTGGCTGGGTAGGGCGCATCAAGTCCGAAGCGCCGAAACGCAAGCAATTCGGCAAGCGCGTCATGGAAGGTCTCGATACCTGGGCCTTGCTGGTCAATCCGGAAAAGTTGAAAGTGGCGGACGTCTACCGCCTGTTCGTATTCAACGCCGCAGGGAACGAAGCGCTCGCCAAACAGGTGGAGTCGGCAGTAGAGCGGGGACTCGACGAGACGCTCGCGAGTCACTTTACCAAGGCGAGGTTGACCGCTACCAGCTAGCCTACCCGGTCAGCATCTGCCAATACATCACCCAGTCGCCCATGAACGAGTAGAACGGATGCTTGAAGGTCGCCGGCCGATTCTTTTCGAACACGAAGTGCCCGATCCAGGCAAATCCATAACCCGCGACAAGCGCCGCAGCGAGCCACCACAAGTTGCCGGTCAGCAGCAATGCACCCAGGCAGAACAAGGCCAGGGTCGAGCCGACGAAGTGCAGTTCGCGGCAGGTGCGGTTGCTGTGCTCGCTCAGGTAATCGGGATAGAACTCCGCAAATGACGCGTACTTCCTGTCCATTACAGTTGCCATGACCGTCTCCTTGTCGTGATTCTGGATTCAGCTTAGTCCGGCTTTGCAAAACTGCAATCGGCCGGAGGCGTGTTGCCCCCCGGCCGAGATCATCATCCCTTCATGAAACCATAGAGCGTCTCGAGCACAGCGTCGGGTTGCTCCGCCATCAGGTTGTGTCCGCAATTGTCGATATGTACGACCTTTGCACCAGCGATGGACTTGCTCAGCGTGGCCGTTGCCTTGGGCGGCGTCATGACATCGCGCGTGCCGAGCAGCAGCAGGGAAGGGCAGGTGACTGCCTTCGCCGCGGCTTCCCCGTTTGCATAGGAATTGCATGCGGAAAAGTCGGTGTGGAACACTTTTGCAGGATTGCGCCTCGAGATGTGCTGCATCAGCCTCTGGTTGCCACCCATGACGTAAAAACCCGGGCCGGGGCAGGAAGGCTTGTGCGTCATCGTGGAATGCGACCAGATGTTCACCATGTCGATCGCCGCCTGCTCGTTGTTCAGCGACGCGTCCAGCAGGACATCCGACACTTTCATCGGATAAGCGGTACCGACCAGCGCCAGCTTCGTCACGCGCTGCGGGGCGCGGAAGGACGTCTCCAGCGCAATCAACGATCCCATGCTGTGGCCGACGAGCGCGGCCTTTTCAACGCCAGCCGCATCCAGCAGTGCCACGATCCAGTCGGCAATGGCTTCCACGCTGGCAAGCGGACTGCCCTTGCTGCGTCCATGGCCGGGCAGGTCGACTGCCAGCACGCCGAAGCCGTGATGTGCGAAGTAGCGCGTCTGCAGGATCCATACCGAGTGATCGTGCTGCGCGCCGTGGATGAAGACGACGGTCGGCAATTCCGGGTTGAAGGCCTTGCCGCCGGTGTAGCAATAGGTGTCGTGTCCTTGTACGTTCAACAGCATGTCACGCTCCCTTCTGCGCGGCCTTCAGGCCACGTCCCAGGTCTTCGATCAGGTCGTCCGCATCTTCCAGGCCGATCGAGAGACGCATCGTTCCCTCGGTGATGCCGGATGCTGCCAGCTGGTCGTTCGGCACACGGAAATGGGTGGTGGATGCAGGATGGATGACCAGGGATTTCGCATCGCCGACATTGGCGAGGTGCGAGAAGACCTTGAGCGATTCCACGAAGCGCCGGCCAGCCGCGCGGTCGCCCTTGATGCTGAAGGAAAAGACAGCGCCGCACCCCTTCGGCAGCAGCGTCTTCGCGAGCGCGTGATCGGGGTGCGACTCGAGTTCCGGATACGACACCGATTCGACGGCCGGATGCACCGCGAGGAATTCGACGACCTTCCTTGTGTTGGCCACATGCCTGTCCATGCGCAGGCTGAGCGTCTCGATGCCTTGCAGGATCGCGAAGGCATTATGCGGGCTCATCACTGCGCCGAAGTCGCGCAGACCTTCGCGCCGTGCGCGCAGTGAGAAGGGCGCGACGGTCGATTCCTCGGAAAACACCATGCCATGGAAGCCGTCATACGGCTCGCACAACTCGGCGAAATGGCCGGTCTTTTCGTACGCCTGCTGCCAGTCGAAGGTGCCGCCGTCCACCAGCACGCCGCCGATCGCCGTGCCGTGGCCGCACAGGAACTTGGTCGCGGAATGGAAGATCAGGTCGGCACCGTGGTCGAAGGGGCGCAGCAGATAGGGCGTCGTGAACGTCGAGTCCACCATCAGAGGCAGGTAGTGCTCATGCGCGATTGCCGCCACCTTCGGGATGTCGAGCACGTCCAGGCCCGGATTGCCGAGCGTTTCTCCGAACAGCACCTTCGTATTCGGACGGATTGCCTTGCGCCACGCATCGAGGTCACGCGGATCGACAAAGGTGGTCTCGATACCGAAGCGCTTCATCGTGTAGGCCAGCAGGTTTTGCGAACCGCCATATAGTGCGCGCGACGCAACGACGTGCGAGCCAGCACCGGCGATCGTCGCCAGCCCGAGATGCATCGCCGCCTGGCCGCTTGCGACGGCAATGCCGGCTACGCCGCCTTCGAGTGCGGCGATGCGCTCTTCCAGCACGGCATTGGTCGGATTCGAAATGCGGGAATACACATGACCCGCGCGTTCCATGTTGAACAGGGACGCCGCATGGTCCGAGTCCTTGAACACGAACGAGGTGCTCAGATAAATCGGTGTGGCGCGTGCGCCGGTGGCCGGATCGGGCGCCGCGCCGGCGTGCAGGGACAGGGTGTCGAACCCTGGATATTTCGGGGCACTCATTGATGGATTGTCTCCAAAGCTTGTTCTAGATCAGTCAGCGAAGCTCGTCTGTCGGACTCTTGCATGCTAGCATTGATCGGAAAATCAGGCTGTCATGCAGATGACAGCTTGGTTCGTCGTGGGATTCCGCTTTCGTCGGCACATGTGTCCGGAGAAATCGGTCACGGTGCCGGCAGGGGCGGGGCACCGGGACGCGCTGGATTTTTCATGCCGCTTAGGCTACATTCAAAGGACAGAACAACAATTTTTCCTCCTGGGACGATGCTATGAAAGTATCCGAGATCCTGAAAGTAAAGGGCGACATTCTCTATACCGTAACACCGGACATGCCGCTGCTGAATGCGGTCGAGACGATGGCCGAGAAAGATATCGGCTCGCTGGTGGTGATGGAGTTCGGCGAACTGGTGGGCATGCTGACCTTCCGCGAAGTAATGAAGACCCTGTATGAGAACAAGGGATCGGTCGGTGCCGACACCGTGCGCAAGCACATGGACGATCATCCGATCACGATCACGCCCGATACCGAAGTGAACGAGGTGCGCCGCCTGATGCTGGAGCGGCATGCACGTTACGTGCCGGTCGTGAGCGCCAAGACCCTGTATGGAGTGATTTCATTCTACGACGTCGCAAAAGCCGTTTTCGAAGCGCAAAGCTTCGAAAACAAGATGCTCAAGGCCTACATTCGCGACTGGCCGGCAGAGGGCGACGAATAAGTTTCGCCGTAGTGGCACCGGACAAAGCCGTTCATGGGTTTGAATCCATGAACGGCTTTTTTGTGCCGGTTTCGTTTTCAACGGTTTCACCGCAGCATACAAAGAAAGGATAGTCCCATGCATATTGCCGTTGTCGGCGCAGGACTGGCCGGCCTCACATGCGCCCGCCAGCTGCAGCAGCAAGGTCATCAGGTGGTCGTCTACGAACGGAACCCCGACGTGGGCGGGCGCATGGGCACGCGCCAGACGGAACTGGGCGGGTTCGACCATGGCGCGCAGTATTTCACGGCATCGAGCGAACGATTCAAGAAGCAGGTCACGGCATGGCGCAAGGCGGGCTGGGCCGCACCTTGGGACGGCAGGCTGGTGTCACTGGACAGGGGCAGGGTCAAGCCCGCAGGGCGGAGTTCTGTGCGGCAGCGGATGGTCGCCGTGCCGGGCATGGGAGCGCTCGGTCAGCATCTGGCCGCGGGGCTGGATGTACGCTGCGAGCAGTCTGTCGTCCGCCTTGACCGGCATGGAGAGCAGTGGCTTCTGACTGTGCAATGCGACACGGTCCCGGTGTCCGCGACTGCCGGCCCGTTTGACACGGTGGTGCTCGCGCTGCCTGCCGACATCGCTGCTCGACTGCTGCAATCGGTATCCAGTCTCGCTGAACAGGTGGGCCAGGAACATCTGGAGCCCTGCTGGGCATTGATCCTCGGTTTCCAGGAATCGCTGGGATTGGACTATGACGGCGCTTGGGTGGAAGGCTCGCGCCTGAAGTGGATCGCGCGCGATGCGTCCAAACCGGAGCGCCGCCCGGGCGAGCATTGGATCGGTCACGCGTCGCCTGCGTGGAGCATGGAACATCTCGCCGACGATCCGGAGCGCGTCAAGGAAAAGCTGCTGAAAGCGTTTCATGAAGCCACCGGCGTGCATGTGCAGCCGATCTATGCAGATGTGCATCGCTGGCGCTATGCGCAGGCAATCAGCACCTTGCCGGGCGAATGCCTGTGGGATGGCGCCGCACGCATCGGTGTGTGCGGCGACTGGTTTGCGGCAGGACTGGATGGAAGCGGACGCGTCGAGAATGCCTATCTGAGCGGCGCTGCGTTGGCAGAGGTGGCTGGTTAAACAAAACTCGATTGCGACCGTATTGCCTCTTCGTCGAGCTGGCGTTGCGGCGCAACCAGCGGCAGGGTAAGGACGAAGGTGCTGCCCACCCCGACTTCGCTCTGCACGCGGATGCGCCCGCCGAGGATGCCGCTGACGATATTGTGGGTGATATTCAAACCGAGGCCCGATCCTCCGGCGCCCAGCTTCGTGGTAAAGAAGGGGTCGAAAATGCGGTTCAGGTTGGCCGCCGGAATGCCGACGCCGTCATCCTTGACGGCGAGCTCCAGCCAGCCGTCTCCAGTTTCTTCCGCGGTAATGGATACCGTACCCGACTGGCGGCCTTCAAAGCCGTGCAGCAGCGCATTGTTGACGAGATTGGTGATCACCTGGCCGAGCGGCCCCGGATAGCTGTCCATGACCAGGGCATCCGGGATGTTCTGCTTGACGATGAATGAGGTCTTCTTCAACGTCGGCCACAGCGTCAGCATGATTTCGGACACCACTTCGGCGACTGAGAATTTACGACGTTGCGAACTCGTCTGGTCGACTGCGACCTGCTTGAAGCCGGTCACCAGGTTCGCCGCCCTTTGCAGGTTGCGGACCAGTATATCGCCGGCCTTACCCGCGTCGCCGAGGTAGTTTTCCAGCATGGTCCGTTTCAGCGTGTTGTCCTTGAAGTGGCCGGACAGCGAGCGCGTCTGATCGATCAGCGTGCTTGCCACCATCAGGCTGTTGCCGATCGGCGTGTTCAGCTCATGCGCAATGCCGGCGACCAGCGAGCCCAATGCTGCGAGCTTCTCGCTGCGCACCAATTCTTCCTGTGCCTTGTTCAGTGTCTCCAGCGTGTAGGCCAGTTCTTCGTTGGCTTGCTGCAGTTCTTCCGTGCGCTCGACCACGCGCTGCTCGAGCGTTGCATTCAGCTCGCGGATCTCGTTCTCGATGCGCCGCTTGTCGGTCACGTCAGCACAGGCAAGAATTCCGAAACGCTCGCCGGCCAGCGAGAAGGTATGGCCGGCGAACTGCACCAGCACCTTGCTACCGTCACCGCGGTACATCCAGACCTCGCGATGGCTTTCCGTCGACCCGGTTTGCTTCAGCTCGTCGATGAGCGTGGCGCGGTCTGTGATATCGCAATACAGGCCGAGCTCGACCGTGTTCTTGCCGATTACCGAATCGCGGGGACGCATGAAAAGCTGCTCGAAAGCACGATTGACGTCCTTGACGATGTAGTTGCCGCGCACCTGGGTGACAAACATCGCGATCGGAGACGACTGGAAAATCGTGGAGAAGCGCTGTTCGCTGTTGCGCAGTTCCTCTTCCGCACGCTTGCGTTCCAGTTCGGCGGATGCGCGTTCGCTGAAGACCTGGAGCAGCGACTTCACAAGGTCGGGATTGCCGATCGTTTCCGTATGCATTACGGCGAGCACGCCGATCGTATTGCCGGCGGTATCGCGCAATGGAGCCCCGGCGTAGCTCTCCCAGTCGTGCTCACCTAGCGCGATGTCGCTGGGGAAGGATGTGCGGATGCCGGAGGGGAAAACGCAAATGTCGCCTTCCAGGGTGCCCTGGCATGGCGTGCCGATACTGTCATACTCGAAGTTGGCCACCGTATGCCCGCGGACATGGGCCGCGATCGAGCGCAGCCTGTTCTGCGCGTTCGACATCCGCAGGCCGATGAAGGCGCCGTCGGTGCGCAGCGCGGAAGCGAGGTCGGCGACCAGCAGTTCGAAGAACGATTCGCCGACGATATCGCGCGTGCCCTGCGCGAGCCGCAGCAGCGCGCGGTCTGCTTCGGCCTTGCGTTCCTCGAGCAGGCGCTGGTCCGTCACGTCGCGGATCACTGCAAGCATGTAGCGCTCATTGTTGGCACTGAAAATTGTGACGTTCGAAATGCATTTGCGTACGCTGCCGAACTTGGTGCGCATTTCCCATTCGAAATTGCGGACCATCTTGTTGGCGCTCAACTCCTGCAGGAGGGCCCAGCGCCGGCCTGGGGTAACCCAGATATTGAGCTCGATTGCCGTTCTGCCGACCGACTCTTCGCGCGTGTATCCGGTGAGCGCCTCGAAGGTCTGGTTGACGTCGATCAGAATGCCGTCGCTCATGCGTGAAATGGAGATCGAGTCCGGGTTTCCCTGGAACGCACCCGCGAACTTGGCTTCGGAAAAACTCAGTGCTTCCTCCGCGCGCCGTTTCTCGGTGATGTCTTCGGCGATCGACAGGAGGCGGTCCGACTTGCCGGTCTTGTCGGCGATATGGGTATGGCTCCATTGGCAGGTGATGATCTGTCCGTCGGCGCGCCGGTTCTGGCTGATATTACGGCTGTCCCCCTTGCCCGCGGTCAGCCGGTTGAACGTCGCGTTGACCGCCTCGCGGCTGGCATTGGGAATGATAAAGCTGGCGTGGCGCCCGATCGCCTGTTCGCGTGGGAAGCCGAATATCCGTTCGGCCGCGGCGTTCCATTCGATGACCTGCAGCTTCACGTCCCATTCGATGATCGCAATCGGGCTCTGTTCCACCAGTGCACGGTAGCGCTCCTCGCGTTCGTACAGTTCCTGCTCGACGCGCTTGCGCTTGTCGATGTCCTGTTCCAGTTCGCGGTTCTTTCGGTCCAGTTCCTCGAACAGCTTGCGCAGGCTGATGCGCGTGTCTTCCATGCGGCGGCTCAGCATGCCGATCTCGTCGAGCCGCTGCCAGGTGAACGGCACATCGAGCTGACGGCTTGCCAGCCTCTCCGCACCGGAACCCAGGCGTTGCAGCGGCCGCATCAGGCGACGGTCGAGCAGGATCAGGATGAGCGCAATCGACAGCACCGCCTGCGCCAGCACGGCAGCCATCGATTCCAGCAGGTCCTTCATCATGATCGCTCGCAGGCGGGTGCTGCCGACCTCGATCTTGACCGAACCAATCGTGCTGCCGCGGTAGACAACCGGCTTCTCGGTGGTCGCCGTATAGCCCACGCGCCGTTCGGGACGTTCCCCGGATACGAATACGCCGAGCGCGTTGTCGCGGACTTCGATGCGCACGATGTCTTCCTGGCGCGACATCATGGCCTCGAGCAGGGCGTTGCCGCTCTCCTGGTTGATATTCCAAAGCGGTTCCTGCATGCCGTTGGAAAGGATGTCGGCATTCTGCTCGAGCAGTTCCGCGGTTTGCTTCCGGATGTCGTCGCGATATTGCTTGAACCACGAATACCCGCTGATCAGCAGGGCAGGCGCGAGCAAACCCAGCACCACGACGATCACGATTGCTCGTCGCAGGGTAAGGGTACGTCCGCTGATGATCATGACATGTCCGTTCCGGGAGACGGCACCGGACCGGGTATGGAACGGCACCGGTTGAGCGGCGTAGAGGGTGTTATGAACCAGGTTGGGGGTCGCGTTCTTGCCAGACGGGATGCATCCGTGGTACCGCAAGACGCGCCACAGTACGAGTACTGCAAGCGGCTTGCGGTACCGCGGGGCGCCCGTCTGGCAAGAACCCTCTGGGCAGCCCCGAGAACCGGCCGCCTGCGGTGTTGCAGCTCCTTGTCGTGGAACCACCACGACGCGTCGCTGCGCCTAGCATTCGGCCGGTTCTCGGGGCTGCGCGACCCCCAACCTGGTTCATAACACCCTCTATCGCGCCCCATTGTCCTTGAGCCAGGTCGTGAGCTGGTCCACCGTCATCGGGCGTGCAAACAGGTAGCCTTGCGCGAGCGGACATCCCAGCCCGGCAAGGATATTTGCCTGGCGCTCATCTTCGACCCCCTCGGCCACGACCGACAGGCCGAGGTTGCGCCCCAGCTGGATCACCATTTCCGCGATGCTGCTGCCGCGCGACGAACTGGTGATTTCGGTGACAAAGCTGCGGTCGATTTTGAGGCGGTCCGCCTGCAGCCGCTGCAGGTAGCTGAGCGAGGAGAATCCGGTGCCGAAATCGTCGATTGCGATGCTCACGCCGGTCTGCTTGATCTGGCCGAGCAACTGGATCAATGCGTCCGGCTCTTCCATCGCGATCGATTCGGTAATTTCAAGCTCGATGCGCGAAGGGGGCACCTTCGTATCTGCCAGCACGTTGCGCAGCATGTCGAGGAAGCGCGGATGGCGGAACTGCACCTGCGAGACGTTGATCGACATGGTGAACTGGGCGTAACCCAGGCTGTCCAGGCGCATCAGCTCCATGCATGCTTCGCGCATCACACGCTCGCCGATATCGATGATCAGGCCGGAATATTCGGCGATAGGGATGAAACGGTCCGGCGGGATGAAGGTGCCGTCCTTGGTACGCCAGCGCAGCAGTGCTTCCGCACCGACCGGCCTGCGCGTGGGCAGGTCGATCTGGGGCTGGTAGACGACGAAGAGTTCCTTTTCCTCGTACGCGTTACGCAGCGCATGCATGAGCCGCACCCGTTCGCGGATGTCCACACCCATGCTTCGGGAGAAGTAGAAGTGGCCGGCGCGCTGCAGCAGTTTTGCGCGCTTGAGCGCGATGTCCGCATCCTTCAGTGCATCTGCGCCGCTGCCTTCGTAATCGGCCAGCCTGAGCAGGCCGGCGGTCGCAGACAGCTGGACCTCCTGGCCGTCGATGCTGAAAGGCTCCTCGAACAGGTCGAGCAGGACGGTCGGATTGACCAGCGTCGCATCACCCAGCACGCCGAAGGTATCGCCTGCAACGCGCGCGATCGTGAGCTGGCTGCCCAACTGCGCCTGCAGGCGAGTCGAGACGCCAAGCAGGAGCAGGTCGCCGAACTGGTGACCGAGCGCATCATTGGTTTCGGAGAAATGGTCGATGTCGACCAGCGCCAGGATGACATCCTTGCGCATCGGCATACCAAGCGCGTCATCCAGCAGCTCCCGCAGGCGAGTGCGGTTCGGAAGCTTGGTCAGCGTGTCGTAGAACGCAAAATTGTGCAGGCGGGTGACCAGCAGGACATTGTCGAGGCCAACGGCAATGTTGCGGCAGAACACCTCCAGCAGTCGCTGGTCGATTTCGTTGAGCGGGATGTTTGTGTCGACATAGGCGACGAAATCGCGGTTGGCATTCCCGCCGAAATACAAGGTCGTATAGTCAGGGCCGTAGATGTTGACGCGCTGGTCCAGCGACCGTTGTAGCAGGCCGGTGATTCGTGCATCGCGCACACCCGGCAATCCCGGCCCGTTCATCAGGTTCGCATGCGCGCCGGCGGCGGCGATGACTGATAACTGGCGGTCGTGCTCGCTCGGCCGCTCCTGCACGCACAGCAAGCCGTTCGCTTCCAGGTCGAGGAGCTTGGCCACCTGCGTAATGACGCCGGCCGCGAAATTATTCAGGCCGTGCAGGGCCATCAGCTCGGTGCTGGCGCGCACGATGCGGTCGAGGCCGCGGCGGCTGGCATTGATTGCGCGGATCTGCTCGTAGGAACGGATCGCCGACGTGACCGTGGTGTAGAGCCGGATGCGGGTCAGCTCGGATTTGGTCTTGTAATCGTTGATGTCGAAGTCGCGAATCGCGTCTATCTCCGGGGCATAACCCGGTTGCCCGGTGCGCAGGATGATCCGCACTTCGGTGAGTTTCAGCACTTCTCGGATGTGGCGGACGAGCTGCAGGCCGGAATCCTCCTGCTCCATCACGACATCGAGCAGGATGACCGCGATATCCTCTTCCTGCGCCAGCAATTCGCGCGCCTCGGTGGCGGAATAGGCGTGGACGAACTCGAGCGGACGATGCTGCATTTCCAGGTTGCTCAACGCAAACATGGTTGCGGAATGCACGTCGGTGTCGTCGTCGACAATCATGACGCGCCAGACACCCTTTGCTTCGGTGCCATCTGACGTATCAGTCGGCGGCGCGGTTTCGTCCAGGAATACGAGATCGTCGTCGGCGGACGCAGTCGATCTGCTCATTGTCCTCTCCAGGATGGCCGAGTTCTCTTCCGGAAACAGTATATTAGGTATTCCATCGACGACGAGACTGCTGGGAAGGACCGGAAGATCCTTTCCTTATTGCTATTTATGTAACTTGAGTCAATCAAGCTGGCGTTTGGCCCTAGGCCGTAAAGCTTTCGATACGCTTCTTGCAAATTGGTAACTGTTCTCGGATGTTGCACCATATTTGTCCGGCGTGCAATCTGCAGTTGCGTTGCCGTTGATTTTCGACGCGTCGCATTGACACGCGCTATTGCGCTTCTAATATTCAATGTGGTGAATGAGCAAGCAATTGAGCAAGCAATCTTCTTGTAAATCGTCAATTTTTCTACCGCAGCAGGTGCGCGGCATGACTGCAACAGGGCGTTTCTGGATCCTCGCATGGCGCATGTTCCTGGCTATGGCGGCTTTTCCGTTGGCCGCATCGGCAGAAAATCCATATATCGTGAACTTCGACGCCGCCAACCCGCCATTCATGTACGGCTCGTCGCGGCACGCCGAAGGCTTGTATCCCTCGCTGGTTGCGGCTGTATTCAACCAGATGGGCAAGCCGGTGATCCTGTCCGCGAAACCATGGAAGCGGGCGCTTCGCGAGCTGGAGCTCGGGGTTGCCGGCGTTGGCGGCATCTACAAAACGGAAGAGCGGCTGCATAAGTACGACTACAGCGATGCACTGTTCGTCGAGCGCATTGCAGTCTACTACCATCGTGACAGGCCGATTAGGTTTGAGGATTTGTCCGACCTGAAGGGTAAACGGGTCGGCACGCTGCTGGGCTGGAGCTACGGTGACGAGTTCGACGATGCACGCAGCGCCAGAAAGATCATCGTCGAAGAGGTGCCGTCCGACATCCAGAATTTCGACAAGCTGGCCCGTGGTCGGCTTGACGCGGTACTCGCAATCGAACAGGTGGGCGCAAACATTCTGACGGCCGACGGGTATGCTGGCATCCGCAAGAGCCCGGCCTATCTTGCCGAGAAGTCCACCCATCTCGCATTTCACAAGCAGGCGGAAGCGGCGGCCCTGCTTGCAGATTTCAACCATGCCCTGCGGGACATCAGGCAGAACGGTGTGTACGGGCGGATACTCAACCAGCATAACCTCGCGCCCAGGTAGCCTGTCACGGATTTCGTCCGGCCGCCGGGTTTCTGGGAATCCGATGGTCGATACGCTAAAATCGAACCTTTCCAGATCTTCAGCACATCATCATGTCCGGCAACACTATTGGCACACTGTTTACCGTCACGACCTTCGGCGAATCGCATGGACCGGCAATCGGTTGCGTGGTCGACGGCTGCCCGCCAGGCATGTTGCTGTCGGAAGCCGACATCCAGCCGGAACTCGACCGCCGCAAGCCTGGCACCTCGCGCCATGTGACGCAGCGCCAGGAAGCCGACAGGGTCGAAATCCTGTCAGGCGTCTTCGAAGGCAAGACCACCGGCACGCCGATCGCGCTCCTGATCCGCAATGAAGACCAGCGCAGCAAGGATTACGGCAATATCGTCGATACCTTCCGTCCCGGCCATGCCGACTACACCTATTGGCACAAGTACGGCATCCGCGACCCGCGCGGCGGCGGCCGCTCGTCGGCACGCCTGACCGCGCCCATCGTCGGTGCTGCCGCCATCGCAAAGAAGTGGCTGAAGGAGAAGTACGGCACCACGTTCAAGGGCTGCATGAGCCAGCTTGGCGAAATCCCGATTCCCTTCGAGTCCTGGGAGCACGTCCCGAACAACCCGTTTTTCGCTGCCAATACCTCGGTACTGCCGCAGCTCGAGGCCTACATGGACCAGCTGCGCAAGGATGGCGACTCCTGCGGGGCGCGCATCGATGTGGTGGCCGAGGGTGTGCCCGTGGGACTGGGTGAGCCCATCTACGACAAGCTGGATGCCGATATTGCGTACGCCATGATGGGCATTAACGCCGTCAAGGGCGTGGAAATCGGCGCTGGCTTCAAGTCGGTCGCCCAGAAGGGCACGGAGCACGGCGACGAACTGACGCCTGAAGGTTTTGTGACGAACAATGCAGGCGGTGTGCTGGGCGGCATTTCGACCGGCCAGGATATCACCGTCTCCATTGCCATCAAGCCCACCTCCAGCATTCGCACGCCGCGCCGCTCCATTGACAAAGCCGGCAATCCTATCAACGTTGAGACCTTCGGTCGCCACGACCCCTGCGTTGGCATCCGCGCCACGCCGATCGCCGAAGCAATGCTGGCGCTGGTGCTGATGGATCACGCGCTGCGGCAGCGTGCCCAGTGCGGCGACGTCGTGGTATCCACGCCGAAAATTGCCGCGCATATCAAGTAAGGGCATGCGTTGTTCACCCGGGCTGCTCTTGGCGGTCCGGGCTGTCCGGCGCTGAGCAGGCGGGCGGCGGGCAGAAGGGGATATCGATTCGCCTGCAGCCTCCAAAGAACCGCCCTGTGCAGCACCCGTCCTGGCCCAAACAGTCGTTCAGCTTCGCCCTTTTCTTCTTCGCGTACTACGGCTACGTCGGCGTTTTCTCGCCCTATGCCAGCCTCTATTTCGCCGACAAGGGGATGACGGCAGCGCAGATCGGCGTGCTCATGTCGCTGATGCAGGTGATGCGCATCTTCGGGCCGAATCTCTGGGGCTGGGTCGCGGACCGCCACCAGCAACGGGTGACGGTGCTACGGATCACAGCGGTCGCAGCAGTCGCGGCATTCATCGGGATGTTCTTTGGCCAGACGTTTGTCCAATTCTTCCTTGTCATGGTCGCGATCAACCTGTTTACAAGCGCGCAGGGGCCATTGTCCGAAGCGCTGATGCTGTCTGAAATGCGCGGCGATCTCACGCATTACGGACGCCTGAGACTGTGGGGCTCGGTTGGATTCATCGTGACCGTGACGTTTGCGGGGCCGCTGCTCGACTGGTACGGAATCCGCCTCATGCCCTGGATCGCCATCGCGTTACTCGCGCTGGTGCTCGTATCCAGCCTGCGCATGCATGAAACGCCGCATGGCGACCACCACCAGAACGTGCCGTCGGTGATGTCGCTGCTGCGTCGCCGGGAAGTGGCCGCCTTCTTCGCGTCCACATTCCTGATGATCGCCGCGCATGCGTCGCTGTATGTGTTCTACTCGCTCTACCTGGCAGAGATCGGCTACAGCAATACAGTGATCGGCCTGATGTGGTCGCTCGGCGTAGTGGTGGAAATCGTATTCTTCTTCTACCAGGCGCCACTCTTCAAGCGCTTCGGCGTGCCAAAGTTGATGGTGGCGAGCCTGTTGATTGCGGTAGTTCGATTCCTGATGATCGGCCTCGGGGCACAATCTTTATTCGTACTGCTGGTGGCGCAGGTGCTTCACGCTGCGACTTTTGGTGTGCATCACTCGGCATCGGTCGCGACACTGCAGCGCTGGTTCTCGGGGTCGTTGCAGGCACGCGGGCAAGCGCTGTTCACGAGTATTTCCTATGGGCTAGGCGGTACGCTGGGCGGTCTGGTACTGGGTGGCTTCTGGGATACATTCGGCTCGCAGACGGTCTATCTGATAGCCGCCTTGTTTGCCCTCGCCGGAGCCGCGGCGGCTGCCCTGTCGTACCGCTGGCAGTTGCATCATCATGAGGAGAGAAAATGAGATTGATGGTCAAGAAGGTGTTCCTGAAGCACATGCTGGTTGCCGCCGGCCTGCTCGCACTGGTTTCCTGCCAGAGCGTTCAGACGACCCAGAGCGGCGCAGTCGGCGTCAGCCGCGAGCAATACATGGCCGTGCCGGCGGAAGCCCTCGACAAGGCGGCGCGCGAGCAGTATGCCGCGCTCATGGCGGACGCGCGCAAGAAGGGGATACTTAACCGGAATCCGGCGCAGGTCGAGCGGGTGCGGGCGATCGCCAACCGACTCATCCCGCAAACAACGATCTTCCGCCCGGACGCGCGGGCGTGGGGGTGGGAGGTCAATGTCCTGACTTCGCCGGAAGTCAACGCCTGGTGCATGCCTGGCGGAAAGATTGCAGTCTATACCGGCCTGATTGAAAAGCTGCAAATCACCGACGATGAATTGGCTGCCGTCATGGGACATGAAATCTCGCACGCCTTGCGCGAGCATGCGCGGGAACGCGCGTCCGAGCAGGCGGTCGCGGGAACCGTGATTTCGGTCGGAGCAGCCTTGCTCGGCGTGGGCGATTTGGGTCAAAAAACGGCCGAATATGCGTACATGGGCCTGCTCGGCCTGCCGAATTCCCGGCGCCACGAGACGGAGGCGGACCGCGTCGGCATCGAACTGGCAGCCCGCGCCGGCTATGACCCTCGCGCTGCCATCTCCTTGTGGCAGAAGATGGGACAGGTGGGCGGTTCCGAGCCAATCAAATTCCTGTCTACCCACCCGTCGCAGGCGGACCGTCTGGCCGATCTGACGGCGTACGCACAGCGCGTGATGCCCCTCTATGAACAGGCTAGAAAATAGCGCTGATTGCAAAACAATCAATTAAAACGCCCGCGCGCCCTTGGCCGCGGGCGTTTTTCATTGGAGCGGCGCGATTTGCCGTCCGGTTTTGCGGCGCACAACTATGGCATAATCAAGGACTATTTTCACCGTTTTTGCGCAGCTTCCGCACGCTTTCGACTCATGGCACAAACGCTTTACGACAAACTCTGGGAATCGCACGTCGTCCACACCGAGGAAGACGGCACCGCAGTCCTCTACATCGATCGCCACCTGGTGCACGAAGTCACCAGCCCACAGGCGTTCGAAGGCCTGAAACTGGCTGGCCGCAAGCCGTGGCGCCTCTCCGCCAACCTGGCGGTCGCTGACCACAACGTGCCGACGACCGACCGCGCCAACGGCATCGCCGATCCGGTCTCCCGCCTGCAGGTCGAAACGCTGGATGCCAATACCAAGGAATTCGGGCTGACCTACTTCAGCATGCGCGACAAGCGCCAGGGCATCGTGCACGTGATCGGGCCGGAGCAGGGCGCGACGCTGCCGGGCATGACTGTCGTTTGCGGCGATTCGCACACCTCCACCCACGGCGCTTTCGGCGCGCTGGCGCACGGTATCGGCACGTCCGAGGTCGAGCACGTGCTGGCCACCCAGACGCTGCTGGCAAAGAAATCCAAGTCCATGCTGGTGCAGGTCGACGGGCCGCTGCCGTTCGGCGTCACCGCCAAGGACATCGTGCTGGCCGTGATCGGCAAGATCGGCACTGCAGGGGGTACCGGCTACGCGATTGAATTCGCCGGTTCCACCATCCGCTCGCTGTCGATGGAAGGTCGCATGACGATCTGCAACATGGCGATCGAAGCGGGCGCGCGCGCCGGCATGGTCTCTGTCGACGACACCACGATCAACTACATCAAGGGCCGTCCGTTTGCGCCCGCCGGCCCGCACTGGGATCGTGCAGTCGAGTACTGGCGCACCCTGCATTCCGACCAGGGCGCGAAGTTCGACATGGTTGTCACGCTCAACGCAGCCGAGATCAAGCCGCAGGTGACCTGGGGCACCTCGCCCGAGATGGTCGTTGCAATTGATGACCGCGTGCCGGATCCGGACAAGGAAAAGGATGCCGTCAAGCGAGATGCGATGGAGAAGGCGCTGGTCTACATGGACCTGAAGCCGAACACCTCGATTGCCGATATCCGCATCGACAAGGTCTTCATCGGCTCCTGCACCAATTCCCGCATCGAGGACCTGCGTGCAGCGGCAGCAGTCGTACGCGGCAAGTTCCGTGCCTCCAACGTGAAGCTGGCAATGGTAGTGCCGGGCTCCGGCCTCGTGAAGGAACAGGCCGAGCGCGAAGGCCTCGACAAGATCTTCAAGGACGCCGGTTTCGAGTGGCGCGAACCGGGCTGCTCGATGTGCCTGGCGATGAACGCCGACCGCCTCGAGCCGGGCGAGCGCTGCGCCTCGACGTCCAACCGTAACTTCGAAGGACGCCAGGGACAGGGCGGCCGCACCCACCTGGTGTCGCCGGCCATGGCCGCAGCGGCCGGCATCGAAGGGCATTTCGTCGATGTGCGCGCATTGCGCTGACGGTTTTCAGGGGGGATAAGAATGAAAAAACTGTTCGCACTCATCATCGCCACTCTCGTGCTCGCGGGCTGCAACACCGTCCAGGGTATCGGCAAGGATGTGAAGAAGGCAGGCGAAGTCGTCGAGAACGCTGCAAAGAAATAATTGAAGGATTGCCGCTTCCTCGACGGGAGCGGCGACAGAGATCAGGAACATGGATAAATTCACCGTACATGAAGGCTTGGTTGCTCCGCTGGACCGCGCGAACGTCGATACAGACGCCATCATTCCCAAGCAGTTTCTGAAGTCGATCAAGCGTTCCGGCTTCGGCCCGAACCTGTTCGACGAATGGCGCTACCTCGATCATGGCGAACCCGGCATGGACAACTCGAAGCGTCCCCTCAATCCGGACTTCGTGCTGAACCAACCGCGTTACCAGGGCGCTTCCATCCTGCTGACCCGCAAGAATTTCGGCTGCGGCTCTTCGCGCGAGCATGCGCCGTGGGCGCTGCAGCAGTATGGCTTCCGCGCCATCATTGCGCCGAGTTTCGCCGACATCTTCTTCAACAACTGCTTCAAGAACGGCGTGCTGCCCATCGTTCTGTCCGAGACACAGGTCGACCAGCTGTTCAACGAAGTAAAGGCCTTCCCCGGCTACAAGCTGGTGATCGATCTGGAGAAGCAGCTGGTCAGCACGACCAACGGCAGCGCGAGCTATGCCTTCGACGTGGACGCCTTCCGCAAGTACTGCCTGCTGAACGGCCTGGACGATATTGGCCTGACCCTGCGCCATGCCGACAAGATCCGCGCCTTTGAAGAGCGCCATCTTGCCTCGCAGCCGTGGCTTGCCAACACGATTTGACAAAATAGATAGCAGACGGAACAAGATGAAAATCGCAATCCTGCCGGGCGACGGCATCGGCCCCGAGATTATTGAACAAGCGGTACGGGTACTGAACGCGCTCGACGAAAAGTTTGAAATGGAATCCGCGCCGGTCGGCGGCGCCGGCTACGAGGCGCACGGCCATCCGCTGCCGGAAGGCACACTGAAGCTCGCGAAGGAAGCCGACGCAGTGCTGTTCGGTGCCGTCGGCGATTGGAAATACGACAAGCTTGATCGCCCGCTGCGTCCCGAGCAGGCGATCCTTGGCCTGCGCAAGAACCTGAAT
>Ga0196972_1000069_pt1 | contig 84891 bp, 86 predicted proteins | sample S1v_2013CmetaG_FD_148618 | JGI IMG/M metagenome (GOLD analysis project Ga0196972, IMG submission 148618) | Soil microbial communities from Anza Borrego desert, Southern California, United States - S1+v_20-13C | ecosystem: Environmental > Terrestrial > Soil > Desert | place: USA: California...
TGCGATGCCATTCAGTCAATTCCTTCTTGTCGCCGCTCGCCTTGTCGGTCCATTTTTCGGTGGTCGCGACTGCAATGTTGGTGACGGCTTCGCCGTTCGGCATATAGCGCGTCTCCGGATCGCGTCCGAGGTTGCCGACGATGATGACTTTATTTACCGATGCCATAGGATAGTTTCTCTCTGAATGTGTCGATGATTGCTTAGACCGCGGCGGCCGCGACTTGATTGCGCGAATCGCGCGAATCGCGGCGTGGCAGGTTTTTCATGTTGGAGGCAATTATAAGCCAGGCAATAGTCAATGCCGCCGCCAGGATGAAAACCGCCTGCGGACCGGCATGTTGCTGCAGATATCCGCCGACGAGTCCGCCGCTTGCCACTCCCAGCGACTGCAGGGTGTTGTACATGCCGAGCGCAGCGCCCTTGGCCGCCGGCGGCGCCACGCGCGACACCAGCGACGGCTGGCTCGCCTCGAGCACGTTGAATGCCACGAAGAACGCAAGCAGCAGCGCAAGCAGCAAGCCGCCGCGTGCGCTCGCCTGGCCGAGCACCAGCCAGAACCCGATTTGCGCGAGCAGCAGCAGACCGATCGCGCCGAGGAAAACTTGCTTCATCTTGCCACGCCGCTCGCCGGCGACGACCGGCGGGAGCATGAGGACGAAGGAGCCCAATACCACCGGCAAGTACACCTTCCAATGCTCGCCGACCGGCAAGGCAAGCGCCTGCACGATGGCGCCCGGAACGACGACGAAGACCGCGATCTGCGTCAGATGCAGCGCGAACACGCCATAGTTCAGGCGCATCAATTCCCGATCCTTGAGCACCGACAGGAAGGGTATCGATTGCGCCTTCGCTCGCGGCGCATTCGGCACGATGAACAGCACGGCAAGAATCGCCGCCAACGCCAGGACGCCGGTCAGATTGAAAATGCCGCTCATGCCGGCCCAGCGATACAAGGCGGGAGCCGCGATCAGGGAGAGCGCGAACGAGACGCCGATGGATGCCCCCACCATGGCCATCGCCTTGGTGCGGTGCTCTTCGCGCGTCGTATCGGCGACCAATGCCATCACCGCCGCCGAGATCGCGCCGACACCTTGAAGGATGCGGCCGCCGATCACCGCATAGATATTATCGGCGCCGCCGGCGATGAAGGAACCGAGCGCAAAAATGGCCAATCCCGCAACAATGACCGGCTTGCGGCCGTAGCGGTCCGATGCGATGCCGAGCGGAATATGGAAGAAAGCTTGCGCCAGCCCCATCGCCCCCATCGCCAAGCCGACCAGCGCCGCGTCGCCGCCGCCGGCCAGATGATTCTTCGCATGCACGGCAAAGACCGGAAGAACCAGGAACAGGCCCAGCATCCGCAAGGCGAAGATCAGCGCCAACGACACGCCGGCGCGAACTTCCGCACGGGTCATGCCGGGACTTGCTTGAGTGGAAACAGCGGAAGACATCGATAGCGATTCGGCAGCGAATATGCCTTTTACGTCGGGCGTCAAAACCCGTTATAGTAACAGGTTGACCCGTCCTCCCGCCCCGCACCTTCGCCGTCGCGGGGCAAGCCATTCTGAAAGCTGTTCATGGAAGAAATTCGCATCCGCGGCGCCCGCACGCACAACCTGAAGAATATCAATCTCGATCTGCCTCGCAACAAGCTGATCGTGATCACCGGCCTGTCCGGCTCCGGCAAGTCCTCGCTTGCCTTCGACACGCTGTATGCGGAAGGCCAGCGCCGCTATGTCGAATCGCTGTCGGCCTATGCGCGCCAGTTCCTGCAGTTGATGGAGAAGCCGGACGTCGACCTGATCGAAGGCCTGTCGCCGGCGATCTCGATCGAACAGAAGGCGACCTCGCACAATCCGCGTTCGACGGTCGGCACCGTGACCGAGATCCACGACTATCTGCGGCTCTTGTATGCGCGCGTCGGCACGCCCTACTGTCCCGACCACCCGGAGAATCCGCTGGCGGCGCAATCGGTGTCGCAAATGGTCGATGCCGTGCTGGCGCTGCCGGAGGACACCAAGCTGATGATCCTCGCGCCCGTGGTCGCCAACCGCAAGGGCGAGCATGCCGATCTGTTCGAGCAGATGCAGGCCCAAGGCTTCGTGCGTTTCCGTGTCCAGAGCGGCACCCACGCGGCGAAGATCCATGAAGTCGACGATCTGCCGAAGCTGAAGAAGACCGAGAAGCACACCATCGATGTCGTGATCGACCGCCTGAAGGTGAAGGCCGACGTCAAGCAGCGCCTCGCCGAGAGCTTCGAGACCGCGCTGCGCCTCGCCGAGGGCCGCGCCATCGCGCTGGAAATGGACAGCGGCCGCGAATACCTGTATTCGAACAAGTTCGCCTGCCCGACCTGCGGCTATTCGCTGCAAGAGCTCGAGCCGCGCCTGTTCTCGTTCAACAACCCGATGGGCGCCTGCCCCGAATGCGACGGCCTCGGCCATATCGAATTCTTCGACCCGAAACGCATCGTCGCCTTCCCGAATCTTTCGCTCGCCTCGGGTGCGATCAAGGGCTGGGACCGCCGCAACCAGTTCTATTTCCAGATGCTGCAAAGCCTGGCCGACTTCTACGAATTCGACATCGACGCGCCGTTCGAGAAACTGTCGGAGAAGGCTCAGCAGATCGTGCTCTACGGCTCGGGCAAACAGACCATTCCCTTTTCCTACATCAACGAACGCGGCCGCACCGTCGTGCGCGAGCACACTTTCGAAGGCGTGGTGACCAATCTTGAGCGCCGCTACCGCGAAACCGATTCGATGGCGGTCAAGGAAGAGCTGGCGAAATTCATCAACAAGAAGGAATGCCCGAGCTGCCACGGCGCGCGCCTGCGCGTCGAGGCGCGCTTCGTGAAGGTCGGCACCGGCAAGCAGGAGCGCGCGATCTATGAAGTCGCGGCGACGCCCTTGCGCGACACGCTTTCCTTCTTCGAGAACCTGAAGCTCTCGGGGGCCAAGCGCGAAATCGCCGACCGCATCATCAAGGAAATCGTCTCGCGCCTGAAGTTCCTCAACAACGTCGGCCTCGACTATCTCTCGCTCGAACGCAGCGCCGACACGCTCTCCGGCGGCGAGGCGCAGCGCATCCGCCTCGCCTCCCAGATCGGCTCCGGCCTGACCGGCGTGATGTACGTGCTCGACGAACCCTCTATCGGCCTGCATCAGCGCGACAACGACCGCTTGATCCACACGCTCCAGCACCTGCGCGACATCGGCAACACGGTGCTGGTGGTCGAACACGACGAAGATGCGATCCGCTGCGCCGACTACGTCGTCGACATGGGCCTCGGCGCCGGCGTGCACGGCGGCGAGGTGATCGCCAAGGGACCGCTCAACGACATCCTGCGCAACAAGAAATCGCTGACCGCCAAATACCTGAACGGCACGTTCGAGATCGCGGTGCCGAAACGCCGCACGCCTGCCGACCCGGAACGCGAGTTCGTCATCACAGGCGCGACCGGCAACAACCTGAAGAACGTCACGCTGACTCTGCCGGTCGGCTTGCTGACCTGCGTGACGGGCGTCTCGGGCTCCGGCAAGTCGACGCTCGTCAACGACACGCTCTATCACGCGGCGGCGCGCCACCTGTACGGCTCGCAGACCGAGCCGGCTCCGTACGAATCGATCAGCGGCCTCGAGCATTTCGACAAGGTGATCTCGGTCGACCAGGCCCCGATCGGCCGCACGCCGCGCTCGAATCCGGCCACCTATACGGGCCTGTTCACGCCTATCCGCGACCTGTTCGCGGAAGTGCCGACCGCGAAAGAGCGCGGCTATTCCGCCGGGCGCTTCTCCTTCAACGTCAAGGGCGGCCGCTGCGAGGCATGCCAGGGCGACGGCGTGCTGAAGGTCGAGATGCACTTCCTGCCGGACGTGTATGTGCCGTGCGACGTCTGCCACGGCAAGCGCTACAACCGCGAAACGCTCGAAGTGCAGTACAAGGGCAAGAACATCCACGAGGTGCTCGAAATGACGGTGGAAGAGGCGCATGAATTCTTCAAGCCGGTGCCGGTCGTCGCGCGCAAGCTGCAGACGCTGCTCGATGTCGGCCTCGGCTACATCCGCCTCGGCCAGAGCGCGACCACGCTGTCGGGCGGCGAGGCGCAGCGCGTGAAGCTGTCCCTGGAACTGTCCAAGCGCGACACCGGCCGCACGCTCTACATCCTCGACGAGCCGACCACGGGCCTGCACTTCCACGACATCGACCTGCTCCTGAAAGTGATCCATCGCCTGCGCGATCAGGGCAACACGATCGTGATCATCGAACACAACCTCGACGTCATCAAGACCGCCGACTGGATCGTCGACCTGGGCCCCGAGGGCGGCGCCGGAGGAGGACGCATCATCGCGGCCGGCACCCCGGAAGACGTGGCGAAGAACACCGCCAGCGTGACCGGCAAATACCTGGCGCCGATGCTGAGGAAGAAGCAAAGCAAGGCAGCCTGATGGCGCGCGCTGCACTGCCGTTGCTCGACGGCAGCGCAGCGGCGGCAGGTCCCGGCCGCACACCGTCCGATCGTCCGGTTTGCATTCGCCGGAATTCGCCCTATAGTGAAATTCAGCCGTGGTCGGGTGTCGATCCGGACCAGGTGCGCCGAGGGCGCGCAAGCTATTTATCGGACATTCATGCGCTTCCGCTCATCCGGAAGCGGCGCTGACATGGAAACGAGAATGACCAAGCGGGTCGAAATCCGCGGACTCGTACAGGGTGTCGGATATCGCGCTTCGTTCGAGGAGCAGGCCCGGGCACTGAAACTCTCCGGTTGGGTACGCAATCGCCGCGACGGCTCGGTGGAAGCGCTGGTCGTCGGCGACCCTGCCCGCCTGGCTCACATCATCTCCTGGGCTTGGCTTGGCCCGCCGAGCGCGCGGGTGGACGACGTCGCCGTCATCGATGCCGCGGAAACGTCGGTCGAAGAAGGAAAGTTCTCGGTATTGCCGACGGCTTGATCGACAACGCAGCCTTGCAAGGCTGACCCGGCCGTATGCGGACCGCCCCTACCCGGGCAGCCCTACCCGGGCAGCCCCATCCACAAGCCGAGAGGCACGAACACGAGCGCGGCCAGATTGCCGAGCAGGACGATGGCGGCGACCTTGTCCGGCTCCTGCTTGTACAGCTCCGCGATCATGAAGCAGAACACCGCGGGCGGCAAGGATGCGAACAGATACATTTGCCCGCGCTGGACGGCGGTCAACGGCAATGCCTGATCGAGCAGCCATGCCGAGGCCAGGCCGGCGACCGGGCAGACGATCGCGCCAGCCGCACCGATATGCCAACTCTTGAGGCTGACATCCGTCATGCGCACGCCGAGCGCGAACAGCATGATCGGTATGCAGGCATCGCCCAGCATCTTCAGCGCTTGGAACAACGGCCCCGGCAAGCCGATATGCAGCAACGCGCACAGCATGCCGGCCAGCATGGACAGCATCATGGGGCTCGCCAGGAATTTCCAGAACGGCGTATGCTGCCCGCGGCCGGCCTCGATGATCTTGATGCCGACGGAAAAATAGACCAGGTTGCACGCCATGAACAAGGCGACGGCCGACGACAGCGCATTCGCGCCGAAAGCCAGGACCGCCAGCGGCAGTCCCATGTTGCCGCAATTGTTGTACATCATCGGCGGCACGAAACTGCGCGCGTCGTAGCCGAACATCCGCGCGACCGGCCAGGCGAGCAAGCCGGAACCAAGCGAAATCAGCACCCCGGCAAGAATCAGCACGCCGTTGTGCGCCACGTCGAAATCCTTGCTGGCGAGCGCCGTGAACACGAGCAAGGGGCACAGCACTTCCATGCTGACGCGGTTGACGGCGCTCATGTCCGTTTTCGCCTTCTCGCCGCGCACACGCGCGAATACATAGCCGAGCGCGATGATGATGAAGACCGGCAATATGATGCCGAGTATGCGTTCGAAGATTTGCATCGGGAAGCGTCTTTCTATCGAGGCGCTGCAGGCAACATCCACGTCATGGCGCGCGGTATCGGGACTTTCGTCGTTTCATTGTTTTCGCAGCGAAACCATTGTAGCCACCTTTGTCTGCCCGCGCCTCCGCAGAATTACTGACCCGCCACAATGCAAGCCGCAGGCGGATTATTATGGTGTTTGAATTGCATTGCCAAACACGCGCCGAGTCGCAAGGAGTGCGCATGAAAGCCTCATCGCAACCTGTCCTCCGCCGCTTCGCCGGACAATGGCTATCGCCATTGCGCTATGCCCTGTTCCTGACGATTCCCCTGTCGCTGTTCGACGCCATGCGTTTCGGCGCCGCTACCGGCATGCCGAATCTATTCGCGTTCTGGCCCTTGTTCGTGATGTACGGGATTCTGACCGCGCTCGACTACGCCGTCGGCAAGGATGTCTCCCAACCGGACGACGGAGTGCGCGATCACCCGCTCTATCGATGGATCGTCCTCTCCGCGCTACCCGTGCATATCGCTTCTCTGACGTGGGGCATCCATGCTTTCGTCAGCGCCGATTTCAACTGGCTCGGCAAGCTCGGCTGGATTCTCTCGGTCGGCGCCGTATCGGGCGCCATCGCCATCACCGCCGCGCATGAACTGATCCATCGCGCGACGCGGCTGGAACGCGCGGCCGGCGGCATCCTGCTGGCGACCGTCTGCTACGGCGGCTTCAAGATCGAGCATCTGTACGGACATCATGTCCATGTCTCCACGCCGCTCGATGCGTCGTCGGCGCGGCGCGGCCAGAGCGTCTACGCATTCGTGCCGCAAGCCGTGTCGCGCAATCTGCGCAACGCCTGGAGGCTGGAGGCCGAACGGCTGCGGCGGCGCGGCCTTCCGGCCTGGCGCAACGAGGTGCTGCATTGGAGCCTGCTGTCTCTCGCATGCGCCGGCGCCGCCTGGATCGCCTTCGGTCCGGCCGGCCTGCTGTTCTTCCTGGCGCAATCGGCCGTCGCGTTTTGCGAGCTCGAGATCATCAACTATGTCGAGCATTACGGCCTGGCGCGCCGCAAGACCGAACACGGTTACGAGCGGGTCGCGCCGGTCCATTCCTGGAACTCGAGCTATCGTCTGGCGAACTGGTTCCTGCTGAATCTCGCGCGCCATTCCGATCATCACGCCTTCGCCGCGCGCCGCTACCAGGAATTGCGCCATGTCGATGATGCGCCGCAACTGCCGGGCGGCTATGGCGCCATGGTCTTGCTGGCGCTATTGCCGCCGCTGTGGTTCCGCGTCATCGATCCGCGCATACCGCCTTCGGTGCGGCAAACGCAAGACGATTAACGCAATAATCTCTCTTCGGCGCGCACGACGCTGTCGGCGGTGCCACGCAACACGACGATGTCGCCGGCTTGCAACACGGTGTCGTCGGTCGGGACGATGCCTGCCTTGCCGCGCCGGATCGACGTGATCTCCGCCTCGACCTCGCCGAGCCGCAGTGCGCCGACCAGTTTGCCGACCGCCCGCGCCCGCTCCGGCAAGATGACCGAATGCAGGCGCACGTGCAGATGTTCGGCGTCCTCCAGCGCATCGCTGGCGCCGTGGAAGTAGCCGCGCAATGACGCATAGCGCTCGTCGCGCGCCATCTGCACCCGGTGCACGACGCGCCGCAGCGGCACGCCCAGCAGCACCAGTGCATGAGAGGCAAGCATCAGGCTGCCTTCGAGCAATTCCGGCACCACTTCGGCAGCGCCGGCCGCGCGCAACTTTTCCAGGTCGCTGTCGTCATGGCTGCGCACGATGACCGGCAGGGAGGGCTCCAATTCGTGGGCGAAATGCAGGACCTTCAAAGCCGACGGCGTGTCGGTGAAACTGATCACGAGCGCCGATGCGCGGTGGATGCCGGCCGCCACCAGGCTTTCGCGCCGTGCGCAATCGCCGTACGACACGTTGGCGCCCGCCGCCTGGGCCTCGCGCACGCGATCCGGATCGAGGTCGAGCGCATGGTAGGCGATTTTTTCCTCTTCGAGCAGCTTGGCGAGATTCTGCCCGCTGCGGCCGAAACCCGCGATGATCACGTGCTTTTGCGTCGACATCGTACGTGTCGCGATCTGCGTCAGCGCCAACGACTGCATCATCCATTCGTTGGACGAGAGCTTCATGACGATCGCATCGGCCTTGGCGATGATGAAAGGCGCCGCCAGCATCGACAACACCATCGAGGCCAGAATCAATTGCACCAGCAGCGGGTCCAGCAGGCGCAGGCCGCCGGCCTGGTTCAGCAGTACGAAGCCGAATTCGCCGGCTTGCGCCAAGGCCAGGCCGGTTCGCAGGGCGACGCCGGTCGACGCGCCGAAGAGCTTGGCCAGGGCGGCGATCAGGCCGAATTTCAACAGCACCGGGCCGACCAGCAAGAGCAGCACGAGCCACCAGTATTCGGCCACCAGCCGGATATTGAGCAGCATGCCGATGGTGATGAAGAACAGGCCGAGCAGGACGTCGCGGAACGGCTTGATGTCTTCCTCGACCTGATGCTTGTATTCGGTTTCGGAAATCAGCATGCCGGCGACGAAAGCGCCGAGCGCGAGCGACAAGCCTGCCCGCTCGGTGATCCAGGCCGCGCCGAGGGTGATCAGCAGCAGGTTCAGCATGAACAATTCCTGCGAACGCCGCTTGACGACCACGCGGAACCAGCTGCGCAGGAGCCGCTCGCCGATCGCCAGCAACAATACCAGCACGAAGATCGCCTTGAGCGCCGCCCACGACAATTCGGCGGCGAGATCGGCACCCGGGTGGGCCAGCGCCGGCACCATGATCAGCAAGGGAACCAGGGCCAGGTCCTGGAACAGCAGGATGCCGATGATGCGGCGGCCGTGATCGCTTTCGAGTTCGAGCCGCTCGGTCAGCAGCTTGGATACGATGGCGGTCGACGACATCGCCAGCGCGCCGCCCAGCGCGAACGCCGCCTTCCAGCTGATATCGAAGGTATGCGGCAACAACGCCGCCACACACCAGCCGAATGCCATCGTCACGAGGATCGTGAGCAGCACCTGCGCGAGCCCGAGTCCGAACACCGTCCGGCGCATGGCGGACAGTTTCGGCAACGAGAATTCGAGACCGATCGAGAACATCAGGAACACGACGCCGAACTCCGCGAGCGTATGCGTGGTCTGATCCTCCTGCGCCAGCCCGAGGCCGTGCGGACCGATCAGGATGCCGACGGTGAGATAGCCGAGCATCGGCGGCAAATGCAGCATGCGGAACCCGACCACGCCGAGAACGGCGGCGCCGAGCAATAACAAGGTCAGTTCTAGAACGGAAAACATGCAGTTGTTGTTTTTAAACTATTCCACAGCGTGATGCGACGAAGCAACGCAAGTTCCCGCTTTTCTTGTCGCAAGCCGCATGAGATAGCTCGACGTTGGCAAATTTTTTGCTTTCATTCGTTTATACTTTCGGCATGAGTGTACCCCATGAAAAAACCCTGCCGAAAGCCTTTGATGCACAAAGTGCACAACGTGCTCTCGAATTGGCGCGTGAAACGCTGCAAATCGAAGCGGATGCCTTGCTGGCATTGAAAAGCCGGGTGTCGTCCAATAGCGACGACGCCTTCGCCCAGGCAGTCGGTTTGCTGCTGCAATGCTCGGGACGCGTGGTCGTTTCCGGCATCGGCAAGTCCGGCCATATCGGACGCAAGATCGCGGCGACGCTGGCATCGACCGGCACACCTGCCCTTTTCGTGCATGCCGCCGAAGCCTTGCACGGCGATCTCGGCATGATCACCGAGCACGACGCCTTGATCGCCATTTCCTATTCCGGCGAAGCGGCGGAATTCCTGTCCATCATCCCCATCATCAAGCGCATGGGTGCGAAGCTGATCGCGCTGACCGGCAATCCGGCATCGAGCCTCGCGCGGCTGGCCGACGTGCACCTGAATGTCAAGGTCGACAAGGAAGCCTGCCCGCTCAATCTCGCGCCGACCGCCAGCACGACGGCGACGTTGGCGCTCGGCGATGCGCTTGCCGTGGCGTTGCTCGAATTGCGCGGTTTCAAGGAGGAGGATTTCGCCCGCTCGCATCCGGGCGGTGCCCTTGGCCGGCGCCTCCTGACCCATGTGCGCGACGTCATGCGCAGCGGCGATGCGGTGCCCGCCGTGACCGCCGACGTGCCGCTGTCGGCCGCATTGCTCGAAATCACGCGCAAAGGCATGGCGATGACTGCCGTCGTCGACGAACACCGGCGCGCGATCGGCATCTTCACCGATGGCGACCTGCGCCGCCTGCTGGAACGCGAACAAAGCCTGAATTTCGGCAAACTCGTCATCGCCGACGTCATGCATCTGGCGCCGCGCACGGTCGGACCGGATCAATTGGCCGTCGATGCGGTGCAAGTCATGGAAGAATTCCGCATCAATCAATTGCTGGTGGCGGATGCCGAAGGCAAGCTGGTCGGCGCCCTGCATATCCACGACCTGACGCGCGCCAAGGTGATCTGATGGCGGACCAGACACCTATTCCCGCCGATGTCTTGGCACGCGCCTCCCGTGTGCGTCTGATGATTTTCGACGTCGATGGCATCCTGACCGACGGCAGCCTGCATTTCGGCCCGGACGGGGAGGCGCTCAAGACCTTCAACGTTCTCGACGGGCACGGCATCAAGCTGCTGCAGCAATCCGGCGTGGCCACCGCCATCATCAGCGCGCGCAGCTCACCCATCGTGGCGCGCCGCGCCGCCGATCTCGGCATCCAGCATCTGCAGCAAGGCGTGCATGACAAACGTGCGGCCTTCGAGCAGCTGCTGGCCGAATGCGGGGCGGCGTTCGAGGCCTGCGGCTTCATCGGCGACGACGTGATCGACCTGCCGATCCTGACGCGCGTCGGTTTCGCCGCCAGCGTCCCGAATGGTCACGCCGAAGTGCAAAAACGCGTTCACTATGTCACCCGTGCCACAGGCGGGCGCGGCGCGGCGCGCGAAATCTGCGACCTGATCCTGCGCGCCCAAGGCAATTACGAGGCGGCGCTCGCGCCGTACCTGGCATGAGCGCGCAATCGTCGAATCGGATCCGGCTGGCGCTCATCATCCTGACGCTGCTGATTTGCGCGTTCGGCAGCTTCTGGTGGCTCCAGGTCCTGCACCGCGATCGCGACGATACCGTCACCGAGTTGCCGAAGGGCGAACCGGACTATAGCGTGGAAAAATTCAATCTCGTGCGGATGGCCAAGAACGGCCATGCGCGCTACAGCATTTCCGGCGCGAAGCTCGTTCACTACCCCGATACCGATACCTTCGAGATCCAGCAGCCGGTGCTGTACAGCGTCGGCGAAAATCGCGCGCCGCTGACGATGCGGGCGGAACAGGCCGTCATCGAACACAAGGCCAACAAGGTGCACATGCATCGCCGCGTGAGGATCGATCGGGCCGCTACTGAAAACAGCGCCCGTTTCCACCTGACATCGGAATATCTGCTGGTATTGCCCGATGAAGACATCATGAAGACGGACAAGGCGGTCGACATTACTTTCGGCGATTCTCATCTGGCCGGCATCGGCATGATCGCGAATAATGCGACACGCGAGTTCAAGTTGTTGCATCAAGTCCGCGGGACGCTTTCCCAGCCGGAAAAATGAATGCATGGCATTTGAAAGATCTTGCGATGAAACGTATTTTTATTTGGCTCCTGTTTGCCCTCAACGCATGGGCGGCCGCAGCCGTGCATGCTGAAACCTCGGATACCGAAAAGGCGACCGCCATCCAGGCCGACAGCTCGACCTACGACGACATCAAGCAAGTCCTAACCTACAACGGCAACGTGACGCTGACGCGCGGCACACTGACGATTAAGGCGGACAAGATCGTCGTGACCAAGGATCCCGCCGGCTACCAGTACGCGAAGATCTATGCGGCGCCGAACGGCGTGGCGACCTTCCGGCAAAAGCGCAACGGCCCCGGCAACCTATGGTTCGAAGGCCAGGCGCAACGAATCGAATACGACGACAAGACCGAAGTGGTGAAATTGTTGTCGAATGCCCTTATTCGCCGCCTCGACGGCAACCGCCCGACGGATGAGATGCAAGGCGAATTCATTTCCTACGACAGCCGCACCGAATTCGTCTCGGTCAACAATTCTCCATCCGGACAAAGCAAGCCGGGCGCGGGACGGGTCAAAGCGGTGATCCATCCGCGCAGCGAACAGAAGGACAAGCAATGACCAGTAACCTCGTCGTCCAAGGGTTGCAGAAGAGTTACGGTGCGCGTCAGGTCGTACGCGATGTGTCCCTGCATGTCGAAAGCGGGGAAGTCATCGGCTTGCTCGGGCCGAACGGCGCGGGCAAGACCACGTCGTTCTACATGATCGTCGGCCTGGTGCCCTCCGACGCGGGCGAGATCGATCTCGACGGCGTCGATATCTCGCGCTTGCCGATTCACCGCCGCGCCGTGCTCGGCTTATCGTATCTCCCGCAGGAAGCCTCGGTGTTTCGCAAGCTCACCGTCGAGGAGAATATCCGCGCCGTGCTCGAATTGCAGACCGAAAACGGCAAGCCGTTGGCGCGCGCTGCGATCGACGAGCGGCTCGATCGCCTGCTGTCCGAATTGCAGATCGAAAAATTGCGCGAAAGCCAGGCGTTGTCGCTGTCCGGCGGCGAACGGCGGCGCGTTGAAATCGCGCGCGCCCTGGCGACCAATCCGCGCTTCGTGCTGCTCGACGAGCCGTTCGCCGGCGTCGATCCGATTGCCGTGATCGAGATCCAGCGCATCGTGCGTTTCCTGAAGGAGCGCGGCATCGGCGTCCTGATCACCGATCACAACGTGCGCGAAACGCTGGGCATCTGCGACCGCGCCTACATCATCAATCAAGGCGCGGTGCTGGCAAGCGGACGACCGGACGACATCATTGCCGACGAATCGGTACGACGCGTGTATCTGGGAGAGCATTTCAGAATGTAATTCTTGCGGGATGGAGGCCGATATCGGCATGGCTGGCCTCCATCCTCAACCGGATATAACAGGAATGAAACAGTCCCTCCAACTCAGAGTCTCGCAGCATCTTGCGCTGACGCCGCAGTTGCAGCAGTCGATCCGCCTGCTGCAGTTGTCGACGCTCGAACTGCATCAGGAGCTGGAACAGATTCTCTCTGAAAACCCGCTGCTCGAGCGGATCGACGATCCGCTCGATCGTTCGGTCCGCCTGTTGGCCGATGGCGCCGTCAGCCTGACGCCGGCCGCCGGCCCCGAGGCGGGCACGCCATCGACCGAAACCGCCGAACCGCCGTTCGAGGGCACGGAGACGAACGGAGCAGAAGCTGCGGAAGCGACAGCCAACGGAGAAAGCGACTGGAGCTTCGACGACGTCGCACGCACCTCGAAGGCGCCGGAGGACGACGACGCCCGGCCGCAGCTCGAAGCGCACGAAACGACGCTGCGCGAATACCTGCTGGAACAGACGCGCCTGACCGTGCGCGAACCGCGCGACCGCGCCCTGCTGGAATTGATCATCGACGCCTTGAACGAGAACGGCTATCTGGAAGAGCCGCTGGAGGAAATCCACGCGCGCCTGCCGGCGGAGCTCGGGATCGAACTCGACGAATTGCAGATCGCGCTGAAACTCCTGCAGAGCTTCGAACCCGCCGGCATTGGCGCGCGCAATGCGTCGGAATGCCTGGCGCTGCAGATCAAACGCCTGCCGTCGGTTCCGCTCGTCACGCGCCGGCGCGCGCTGACGATCGTCGAGCATCATTTGGCGATGTTCGCGCAACGCGATTTCAACAAACTGAAAAAGGCCCTCGATTGCGACGATGAAGACCTGCGCGAAGCGCAAGCGGTCATCAAGCGCTGCAATCCGCATCCTGGAGCGGCGTTCGCCTCCGACACTTCCGATTTCGTCGTACCCGACGTCATCGTGAAACGCAGCAAGAACGGCTGGCAAGTCATGCTCAATCATGAAGTGATGCCGCGTCTGCGGGTCAATGCCTTGTATGCCAATATCTTGAAACAAAGCAAGGGTGAGGGATCGCTCACTTCTCAATTGCAAGAAGCGAAATGGCTGATCAAGAACATGCGGCAACGTTTCGACACGATTTTGCGCGTTGCACAAGCGATTGTCGATCGGCAGCGCAACTTTTTCTCGCATGGCGCGGTCGCGATGCGCCCTCTTGTGCTGCGTGAAATTGCTGATACACTTGGTTTACATGAAAGCACGATTTCACGAGTGACAACTCAGAAATACATGCTGACCCCGCATGGGATGTTCGAACTCAAGTACTTTTTCGGCAGCCATGTCGCGACAGAAGCAGGGGGTGAAGCGTCTTCTACCGCGATACGCGCGCTGATCAAACAACTGATAGGAGCAGAAGACCCCAAGAATCCATTCTCTGACAGCAAAATAGCAGACATGCTGGGGGAACAGGGCATGGTGGTTGCGCGCCGTACAGTTGCGAAATACCGCGAAGCTCTCAAAATCCCTCCAGTCAATCTGCGCAAATCCTTGTAGTAGTTCTTGTAGTGTTGTTGTTGCTGCGTTTCTCTGCTGTGCGGACGCAGGCAATGGAAACCTCCAGTGACGTTACCCATAGGAGCGCTGTATGAATCTCACAATCAGTGGACATCATCTCGAATTGACCCCGGCTATCCGCGAACACGTGCAGACCAAGCTGGAGCGAATCAGGCGTCACTTCGATCATGTCATTGATGTTGCAGTCATCCTAAGCGTCGACAAGCTCACCGAGAAAGAAAAGCGCCAGAAGGCGGAAATCACCATGCGCGTACGCGGCAAGGATATTCACGTAGAAAGCATCGCGGAAAACCTTTACGCCGCCATCGATACCCTGATCGACAAACTTGACCGCCAGGTTATCAAGTACAAGACCCAGTTGCAGGAGCATCGTCACGAAGGCATCAAACGCATGCCGGAAACCACGGTGGCTTCGGCTGCATGAGAATGCGATAAAACAATCAACGCGCCGCGCATGCGGCGCATGTTTCGAAGGGCGCCGTAATACGCGCCCTTTTTGCTGCCCGCGCATCGTTCATCCGGTTTAGGCGTACGGCGGCTTACCCGATAAAATACCGGCTTTCGCTTTTTTCGTCCTTTACCGATATGACAGATCACATCCAGACCGCCGTCGACAACGGCATCGGCCACATCATCCTCGACCGGCCGAAGGCATTGAATTCCCTTTCGCTCGACATGGTGCGCAAGCTGACCCGGATTCTGCTCGCCTGGAAGGACGATGCCGCGATCCGCGCCGTCGTCGTCAGGAGCAGCAGCGACAAGGCGTTCTGCGCCGGCGGCGACATCCGCTTTTTCTATGACGCGGGCCGAGCGACGCCGCAAGGCGGCAGCGCACTGATCGAAGACTTCTTCACCGAAGAATACACGCTCAACCATCTCACCCATTTCTATCCGAAGCCTTATATCGCGATCCTCGACGGCATCGTGATGGGCGGCGGCATGGGCATTGCGCAAGCAGGTCCGGCATGCCAGCTGCGCATCGTGACGGAACGCACCAAGATGGCAATGCCGGAAGTGAACATCGGCCTGTTTCCCGACGTCGGCGGCAGCCATTTCCTGTCGCGCGCGCCGGGGCAGATCGGCACCTATCTCGGCGTCACCGGCGAGATCATCCGCGCGGCCGACGCCCTCTATGCCGGTCTGGCGGATCTCTACCTGCCCGCGGAACAACTGGCGGCCTTGCTGGAATTCCTGAAGACCAGCGACGCGGCCAATCCCCGCGCGGCGATACGCAATTTCGCCGCGCCGTTCCAAAGCCAGGTCGATCCGGCCAGCAGCGCGCTCGCCGCCGAGCGCTCCGCCATCGATCGCCACTTCGCCCATGACGATGTGCGGGCAATCGTCGCCTCGCTGGCGGAAGATGCCGGCGCGTTCGCCCAGAAAGCGCTGGCCGTCATGAAAACGCGCTCGCCGATCATGATGTGCGTGACGCTGGCGCAATTGCGGCGCGGCGCTTCCATGAATGTCGCGGAATGCCTGCGCATGGAACGCACCATGGTCCGGCGCAACTTCGAGCATGGCGAAATCCTCGAAGGCGTGCGCGCTCTCGTGATCGACAAGGACAATGCGCCGAAATGGTCGCCGGCGACGCTGGAGGAAGTCACGCCGGAAATGGTGGAACGCTTTTTCGAACCGGCCTGGCCCGACTATGCGCATCCCTTGCGCGAGTTGAAGTAAATTCGTTCAGATCTCGTCGATGACGAATACGCGGCGATGCTCGCGTATCGCATAACGATCGGTCATGCCGGCGATATAGTCGGCCACCTTGCGGGCTTGGCGCTGGATATCGTCGCCCGCCATTTGATAGTCGGGCGGCAGCAGCTTCGGCTGCTCCATGAAGGCATCGAACAATTCCTTGACGATGCGGCGCGCCTTGCTCGTCATGCGGTTGACCTGGTAGTGCTGATACAGGTTCTTGCTGAGGAAACGCTTGAGCAGGGTCGCCTCCGCCCGCACGGCGTCCGAGAATGCGATCAGCGGCGGCGCATTGCGCACGTCGTCGATCGATTTGAGCTGCGCATCGGCGATGCGCGCTTGCGAAGTGTCGATCAAGTCGACGGCCAGCGCATTGATCATGCGCCGTATGGTCTCATGAATCATGCGGCGCCCGGCGATCCCGGGATAAATGCGTTCGACATCGCGACGGTGCCGCGCGAATAAATCCACCTCGTCGAGCTGGGCGATGGTCAGCAAGCCTGAGCGCAAGCCGTCGTCGACGTCGTGATTGTTGTAGGCGATTTCGTCGGCCAGGTTGGCCAATTGCGCCTCGAGCGACGGCTGCTTCTTCTCGATGAAACGCTGCCCGATCGCGCCGAGCTTGCGCGCGTTCGCGAGCGAACAGTGCTTGAGTATGCCTTCGCGGGTTTCGAAGGTCAGGTTCAAGCCGTCGAATGCGCCGTAATGTTCCTCCAGCTCGTCGACGACGCGCAGGCTTTGCAGGTTGTGCTCGAAGCCGCCGTGGTCCTTCATGCAGGTGTTGAGCGCGTCCTGCCCCGCATGACCGAACGGCGTGTGGCCGAGGTCATGCGCCAGGGAGATGGCCTCCACCAGATCCTCGTTCAGCCGCAGATTGCGCGCGATCGAGCGTGCGATCTGGGCCACCTCGATGCTGTGCGTCAGGCGCGTGCGGAACAAATCGCCCTCGTGGTTGACGAACACTTGGGTCTTGTATTCAAGCCGGCGAAACGCCGTCGAATGGATGATACGGTCCCGGTCGCGCTGGAACTCGGTGCGCGACGGCGGCGTGACCTCGGCGAAACGGCGCCCCTGCGACCGGGCCGACAAGGCAGCATAGGGAGCGAGATGCGCTTCGAGGTTCATGATTGTGCCTGGAAAGCGGTTGATCCGTCGGCTTATGAGACGAGGGCCGCCGGTCGAATGCAGGCTTCGAGCGTCGCCCGCAAGGCCTCCTCGGGCACCGTCGTGATGACCGCCTTGCCGAGCGGCCGCAGCAAGATGAACTTGATCTGCCCGCCTTCGTTTTTCTTGTCCACTTCCATCAATTCCAACCAGCGTGCCGCACCGAGATCCGGGGCGGCGACCGGCAGGCCGGCGGCGCGCACGACCTCGGCAATCCGATCCCTGGCTGTCTTCTCGATATAGCCGAGCCGGTGCGACAAGTCGGCCGCCATCACCATTCCGCAACCGACCGCTTCTCCGTGCAACCATTCGCCGTAGCCGAGACCGGCCTCGATCGCATGGCCGAACGTATGTCCGAAATTGAGGATGGCGCGCAATCCGCCCTCGCGCTCATCCTGGCGGACGACGTCAGCCTTGATTTCGCACGAGCGTCGGATCGCATGGGCCAGCGCGCCGGCATCGCGCCCGGCCAGCCGGTCAATGTTGGCTTCGATCCAGTCGAAGAACGCCGCATCGATGATGGCGCCGTGCTTGATCACTTCTGCCAGGCCGGCGGACAGTTCGCGCGGCGGCAGCGTGTCGAGCGTCGCGGTATCGGCAATGACCGCCTGCGGCTGATAGAACGCTCCGATCATGTTCTTGCCAAGCGGATGGTTGATGCCGGTCTTGCCGCCGACGGAGGAATCCACCTGCGCCAGCAGAGTGGTGGGCACCTGGATGAACGGTACGCCGCGCATGAAGGTCGCCGCGGCGAATCCGGTCATGTCGCCGATGACGCCGCCGCCGAGCGCGATCAGCGTGGTCTTGCGATCGCATTTTTCGGCAAGCAGCACATCGAAGATCCGCATCAGGCTGGCCCAGTTCTTTTCCTCCTCCCCGTCCGGCAACACGATATCGATCACTTGCTTGCCGATCGCCTCCAGGGTTTGCCGCAGGCGCGACAGATACAGCGGTCCGACCGTGGTATTGGTCACGATGGCGACGCGCTCGCCGGCGATATGCGGCGCGAACAGATCGCCGTTCGATAGCAACGACTGGCCGATGGCGATCGGATAGCTGCGCTCGCCGAGATCGACGTTGAGTTTGGTCGGTGCGGTGGATTGCGTCGTCATGGAAATTCTTACCGATGGTTAGCCGTCGCCGGGAGCCCGGCCTGGCTTGAAATGTGCGCGTCTTTCGAGTTGGGCCGCGATGGATTGCACCAGCGATTGGATATTCGGCCGTCCGGTTTCGACAATGATATCAGCGACTTCGCGATAGAGCGGTTCGCGCACGCGCGTCAATTCCTCCAGGCGCGCCCGCGGATCGGCCGTTTGCAGCAGCGGCCGGTTCTTGTCGTGGCTCGTGCGTTGCAAGATGCTGTCGACGCTGGCGCGCAGGTAGATGACCGTGCCGCGCGAGCGCAGGCAGGCGCGGTTGTCCTCGCGCAGGATCGCGCCGCCACCGGTGGCAAGGACGATTCCTTGCTGCGCCGTGAGGTCGCGGATCACCTCGGCTTCGCGCTGGCGAAAGCCGTCCTCGCCTTCGATTTCGAAAATCAAAGGAATAGAGGCGCCGGTGCGCGCCTCTATCTCGTGATCGGAATCGATGAACCGCTTGTTGAGTTTCCTGGCGAGGGCGCGGCCGATCGTCGTCTTGCCGGCCCCCATCAGTCCTACGAGGAAAATATTGTCTGCTGCACTCAATGTCTTGCCGAACCGGATTACAACGAAGGATACGTGAGGCTGAAGCTATAGAAGCTCTGCAGCCCCAACGGCGTCGTGATCTTGATGCCGAACACGCCTGTCGTGGTGCCTGCGCCGCCGACAACGCACTTCCCGGTATCGGGTTTCACCGGAATGTAGTGCACCGAACCTTGCCGCGTCGCCATGCTGGCGACGGCAAAACTGAAGTTGCCCGAGGCGTCGTGCGGCGCGATGCTCGGAACCGTCGCCGGAATGATTTCGCCGACACTCAAAGCGTCCGCTCCGGTTGCCGCGACCGCAGTACCCTTCGGCATCGGATTGAAATTCACGTCGTTCAGTTCCAGGCGCAAAGGATAGTAGCCGCAGCTCGTCGTCGTCAACGCCGTAGTTCCAGTGGTGGCATTGGTCGGCAGCAGGGTGTTCGTTCCTGCCAGATAGACGTTCGCCGCGGAGCTGCCGCCGAGGAAGACGGCCGTCTGTCCGCTCAGCGTGTAAAGCGCCGAGGTCGTCGAGACGCTGATCGTCGCCATGCCTGCGCGCTTGCCGGCCGTATTGCCGAGCGCGAAGCGCGGATTCTGGCTGCGGAACACGACGGAACAGCCGCCGTTGGTCGTGACGCAACCGCCGATGGTCGAGCTGCCGACCGCGCCGCTGTCTGTCTGGAATACCACCGGCGTGCCATCGGCGACCGGGTTGCCGGATTGGTCGGCCAGCAAAATGTTGATGCTCGTCTGCTGATTGTCTTCCGTCCAGCCCTCGATGTTGTAGGTATCGACGCTCAACGAGAAGGCTGCCTGGACCGGCTGGCCGGTGGTGACCGTGATGGTGTCGGAAATGGTGGTCTGGCCGGTCGCCAGCGTGGCGATGACGCGGAAAGTGGTCGGCGCAGTGCCGGAATTGACGGCGACCACGACCGTTCCGTCCGTGCTGGTCGTCGCGGTCGTGGACTGCAAGGTGACCGGCTGGCTGGAATTCAGCGAGAAGTTCACGACCTGGTTCGGCAACGGCTGGCCGAACGTGTCCAAGGCCTTGAAAGTCAGGATCGCGGTCTCGCTGCGGCCATTGCCGCCCGCACCCTTGATGACGATCGCCTTGTCGCTCGGCGTCGCGGAGACGAAACCGATCGATGCCGCCGCCGGCGCCGCCACGTTCAATGTCGCGGTGACCGACTGGGCACCGGCAACGGAGGCCGTCACGGTGTCGGTGGCGCTGCAGCCGCGATCCCGGTACACCACCTGGGCGCGGCCGTTGATCGTGGTGGCGGTGGTCGGAAGATCCGCCTTGGTGCCGGCGCACGCGGAGGTGAAGTTCACGGTGACGGGTTGCGCGGTATAGACCGCACCGTCGACCATCACATCGACCTTGATCGACGAGGTTGCGTAGGCCTCGACGTTGGTCGAACCGGTGCTCGGCTCGACCAGTTTGAGCGTGATCGCCGTCGTGCCGATCGTGAAAGGTTCGGAATCGAGCACGGCTTCGGTGCCGACCGTCGCGGCTGCGGAAATCGTGTCGGCGGCGCCGGCCTGGGCCTGGGCGGTGGCCAGATCCTTGACAGCCATTGTCACCGTCGCGATTCCCGCCGCATTGGTCAGGCCGGTGCCCGCGGCCGGCGTCAGGGTCGTGAAGCCATTCTTCGTGCCGAACGTCACGATGGTGTTGGGGACCGGAGCGCCGGTCGCATCCAGCAATTTGGCCCGGACCGTCAACGGATTGGCGCTCGTCACGGAACTCTTGGCGGCGCCGCTTGCATCCACCAACTCAACGGTGATGGTCGGCTTGCCGGTCGTGCTGCCGGTACTGCCGGTCGAACCGGTCGAACCCGTGCCGGTCGTCACGCCGGACGAGCCGCCGCCGCCGCCGCAAGCCGCCATCATGGCCGCCATCATTGCTAGGGCCGCCATGCGGGCCACCGAGGAAACAGAATACTTTTTCATAGTCAACATCGTCTTTTTTCCTGAATTTGATTGGTCCGGGCTGCCGTTCTCAGCGCGTCGTCGCGAACCGGTCTGCCACAATCTTCGGCGTAATGAAAATCAACAGCTCAGTCTTGTCGTCGGTACGGGCGGTGGTCTTGAAAAGATGCCCCAGCACCGGGATGTCGCCGAAGAGCGGAACCTTGGTGACGGTGTTGCGTTCGGTCTGCTGGAAAATGCCGCCCAGAACCACGGTACCGCCGTTTTCCACCAGGACCTGGGTTTTCACGTGCTTGGTGTCGATGGCGAAGCCGGCGCGCGTCTCCTGCCCCACGCTGTCCTTGTTGACGTCGACGTCGAGGATGACATTGCCGTCCGGCGTGATTTGCGGCGTGACTTCCAGTTTCAGATTCGCCTTGCGAAACGTCACCGATGTCGCGCCGCTGCTGGTCGCCTGCTGATACGGCAATTCCGTACCCTGCTCGATCAGCGCTTTCAATTGATCGGCGGTGACCACGCGCGGGCTGGAAATGATCTTGCCTTTCCCATCGGCTTCGAGCGCCGACAATTCGAGATTCAGGAAGCGGTTCGCCGCGGCCGAGAAGATACTGACACCGATCGTGCCGGCGTTGTAACCGCCGACGCCGGCCGCGGGCAGGTTGATGAATTGCGAGTTGTTGTATCCCTCGCCCTCTTCCTCCACCTGGCCGGTTTGTTCGCCGACGCCGGTGAGATTGCCGGTCACCGCGATCCTGGTGTTGCTGTTCCGGATTTGATAACCGGTATCGCCGCCGCGCAGGGTGCGCATATCGCTGAACCCGAGCTTGGCGCCGAGATTCTTGCTGAATTTGTCGTCGGCCTCCACGATTCGCGCCTCGATCAAGACTTGGCGCGTCGCGATGTCGGTCTTCTGGATCAGCTTGCGCACTTCCTCGAGCTTGGAAGCGATGTCCGTGACGAACAGCTGGTTCGTGCGCGGATCGATCGTTGCGCTGCCGCGTTTCGACAAGATGCTGTTCTTGCCGTCGCCCGCTCCCAGTCCGAACACGGTCTTGAAGGATTCGGCCTTCTGGTAGTTGAGCTGGAAGATCTCGGTGCGCAGCGGTTCCAGTTCGGCGATCTGGGCCTTCTGCTCGAGCTCGAGCTTCTCCTTCGTCAGCAGCTCGTCCTTGGGCGCGATCCACAGCACGGAACCGTTCTTGCGCATATCGAGGCCTTTGGCCTGCATCACGATGTCGAGCGCTTGGTCCCAGGGAACGTCCTTCAAGCGCAAGGTCAGGTTGCCGCTCACGGTGTCGCTGGTGATGATGTTCAAGCCGGTGAAATCCGCGATCACCTGCAACACCGCCCGCACCTCGACATTCTGGAAATTCAGCGACAACTTCTCGCCCCGATAGCCTTGCGTTCCCTGCACCAGCTTGCGCGGATCTTCCTTGATCGGACGGATCTCGATCACGAGCTGCGTATCGCTCTGGTAGGCGCTATGCTCCCACAAGCCCTTGGGCTCGATCACCATGTGGACATTGTCGCCCTGCGGCGTGGTCGTCACGGTGGCAACCGGAGTGCCGAAATCGGCGACGTCCATCCGGCGGCGCAGTACGTCCGGCAAGCCGATATTCATGAAATCGACGACGATGCTTCCGCCTTGCTGGCGCACGTCGACGGCGGTCTGGTTGTGGGGCAGGTCGACGACAACGCGGCCCTCGCCGTTCGTCCCGCGCCGGAAATCGATATCGCGCAGCGCTTGCTTGCCCTTCGTGTCGGGCACGGAAGATACGGGAAGGCCCGCGGAGTTCACCGCTGTCGCGGGACCGCCCGAGCCGTCGATCGCCACGATCACGACGTTGCCCTCGACCGCGGTCGCGTAATTCAAGGGCCGCGCCAGGTTGAACACCAGGCGCGAACGGTCGCCGGCCTGCACGACATTCAGATTGCGCACTTCGCCCAGGCCGATCTCCTGCCCCGCCTTTCCGGTTTCATTCGAGGTGGACGCGAAATCGAGCGCGATGCGCGCGGGATTGGTGACCGAGAATCCGATCGGGGGTTTGGTGACCGGATTCTTGAGCGTCACCTTGACGATGACGTTCGCGCCTTGCTGATTGGCGCTGATCGACTGGATGGCGTTTTCCTGCGCAAAGGCGGCCCCGCAGACGAGCGACAGGCAGATCGCGGCATGGCGCCGCAGAGTCCGCAGCGCGCGAACGCCGAGGCCAAAATATTTTTCTTGCGAGGTCATTTCTTTGTCTCCTGCAGCTCTAGCGTGGCTTTACGTTCGACCCAGTCGCCGGACGCGTCTTGTACGACTTCCTTCAAATCGAGCTTGTCTTCCGTGATATTGGTGATCATGCCGAGGTTCTGGCCGATATAGTTGCCGACCTTGACGTGGAAAATCGCCTTGTCGATCTGGAGGATCGCATAGGTCAATCCGGGCTTCTGCAAGGTGCCGACCATCTTGATGGTATCGAGCGGATAGGACTCGAGCGGCTCGCGGCGGCGGTCGAGGTCGGGTTTGATCGCGCTCGTCGAATTGGCTTTCACCTTGGCCAGCGCCACGGCAAGCTTGTTCGGATCATAGGGATCGGGGCTGTCCTTGGCGCTATAGCTGAACGGCGTGAACTTCTTCGGTTCGCTCAGCTTTTCGACCGTCACCTTGGCTTGCTGGCGAGTTTCGTCCATCCACTGCTTGACTTCGTTGAGGCCCCCGTCGCCGCACCCGGCCAGCGCCAGCAACGACGCCATCGAGAATACCGCGCGGCCGGCACGATAGGCGATCATTTCTTGTCTCCCTTCGCCTCCGGCTTCTTGCCGCCGGAGGCCTTGCGCTGTGCGCTGATTTCTTCCGCATCGAGATAGCGGAAGGTCTTTGCGACCGCATCGAGCGTCAACGTATCCTTGCCGGTCACCAGATTCAGATTATTCAGGGTCACGATACGCGGCAGGTTGGCGATATCGCCGGTGAATGCGCCGATATCGTGATAGCTGCCGCTGACGCGAATGCTGATCGGCAGTTCGGCGTAATAGTCCTTCACGACCACCTGGCCCGGCTTGAACAGCTCGAACTGCAAGCCGCGGCCGAGGCCGGCCTGGTTGATGTCGGACAGCAGCGCATCCATCTCCGCCTTGCTGGGCAATTGCTTCTCCAGCGTCGCGACATACTCGCCGACCTGTTCCTTCTGCTTGCGCAGCGCATCGAGATTGATTGCCTGCGCCACCTTGTTCTTGTATTCGTCGCGCAGCTTCTGCTCTTCCTGCTCGCCGCGCTCGAGCTCCTCGAGCTGACCGGTCCAATAGGCGACCCAGCCGGCGCCGATCACACCCGCAAAAACGCCGAGCGCACAAGCGAGCCGCGGCACGAGCGGCCACTGGCCGGGATGACGGCCGCTCAGGCCGCGGAATTGCGCGCCTATCGAGTTGCCTATGCTCTTCAGATCCGCCATGGTGCGTCTTTCCTGTCAGGGTTTCTTCGCCGAGGCGCTGGCCGAAGCGCTTGCGCCCGCCGCGCCGGCAGGCTTGTCCTTGTCGCGGGGGCGTTTGATGCCGACGTTGATCGTGAAATCGAACACTCTCTTGGCATCCTTGCCCTGGCCTAACATGGTCGAACGGATCTCGATCAGGTCAGGGCGCTCGAGCCATGGCGAGTTGTTGCCGAGATTGCGCAGCAGTTCGGAAACGCGTTCGTTGGACTGGGCATAACCGTTCAACACGATGCGCTGCCCGTTCTGCTTGGCAGCTCGCAGATAAGCGCCCTCGGGCACCTGCTTGACCAATTCATCCATGAGGTAAACCGGCTGGTTGCGATCGCTTTGCAAGTCTTCGACCGCCTGCTGGCGGGCCTTCAACGCCTCGATCTCTTCCTTCAGGGTCGCGATTTCCTTGATCTGCTCATCCAGCTTGGCGTTTTCCGCCTTGATGAAATCGTTGCGTTGCGTCTGGTTGGAAATTTGCGCGGCGATATAGCCGCCCACCGCCAGGACGACGATCGCGCCCAGGATGCCCGCCAGCGTCAGCATGGCGAAGAAGGCCTGCTTGCGCAGCTTGCGTTTGGCCTCGCGATGAGGCAGTAGATTGATCTTGGCCATCAGCCGAACCTCCGCATCGCCAGACCGCACGCAATCAGGTAGGCGGGCGCTTCGGTTCGCAACTGCTTTTCACGCACGTTGGGACCGAGCTCCATTCCTTTGAACGGACTGACGACGGAAGTGGATATCTTTGTGCGGTTGGCGACGAGCTCGACCAGCCCGGGGATGACCGCGCAACCGCCGGCGAGGAAAATCTGATCGACGCGCGTGTAAGGCGTTGAGGTAAAGAAGAACTGGATGGCGCGCGTCACCTCAAGGCCAGCGTTTTCCAGGAACGGTTCCAGCAATTCGCGCTCGTAGCCTTCCGGCAGCTCGCCGGCGCGTTTCTTGGTTTCGGCTTCCTCATGCGACAAACCGTAGGCGCGCGCGATATCCTGCGTCAGCTGGGTACCGCCGAACGGCTGTTCGCGTTCATAGATCGTCTGCCCGTCGAGCAGCATGGAAACATGCGTGACCTGGGCGCCGATCTGAATCAATGCGACGATCTGTTCCTTGCCGCCATTCGGCAATTGGGAAATCAGCCGATCGATCGCCGCGCGCGCGGCGTACGATTCGATGTCCATCACGGTCGGCGTCAAACCGGCCGCCTCGGCGACGGCGACGCGGTCCTCCACCTTTTCCTTGCGCGTCGCGGCCAGCAGCACTTCCACATCCTCGGGAGAATTCGGTGCCGGGCCGATGACGTCGAAATCGAGACTGACTTCGTCGAGCGCGAACGGAATGTACTGGCTGGCCTCGGTCTCGACCTGGACTTCCAGCTCTTCCTCCAGCATGCCGCCGGGCAGGATGATCTTCTTGGTGATGACCGAGGCGGGCGGCATGCCGAGCGCCGCGAATTTGGCGCGCGTACCGCTCTTCTTCCAGACGCGGCGCACCGCTTCGATCACTTGTTCGATGTTTTCGATATTGCCGTCGACCACTGCGCCGCGCGGCAGAGGCTCGGACGCATAGCGTTCGAGCCGGAATTCGTTCTTGCCGGTATCGGAGAGTTCGACCAGCTTGACGCCCGAAGTGCTGATATCCAGGCCGACCAAGGGCGGATTCTTCTTGCCGAACAACGATCCGAGATCTAGATCCAGAGCCAAGGGCGGTTCTCCATAAACAGGATTTCTTGATGGAACATCCCGCCTACCAAGAGGTCTAAATAGGCAGAGTCAAGATTGCAAAATAGAAAATGCTTTTAAAAACCTGCGCTTAGGGCGAATTTATCAAACGTTACATTAAATCCTAGCAATAAGCTTCCCGAAGTGTAAAGCAATTTCACTCGTACAATTTGCAAATTCGTTGCCGAAAGCCCACGGAAAAAATATTAAAACGCCAATATCCATGTTCCTTTTGCGCAATCGCTTTGCATCGCGACCCGCCGTTATAATGGGCCGCATTTCTCTTTCCACTCTCCGTTTCCCGCATGGCTTCCAACAAATCGGCCGATAACTCCTCTCACGACAAAGCAAGACCTCATTCGAACATGCCCGCCCGCATCGCCCTCGCGCTGTTCGGCGCGCTTGCCAGTGTCTTGGTTATCGGCGCTTTGATCGTCGGCTTTATCTTGATTCTCGTGTATCCGAATCTGCCGGCGCTCGATACGCTGACCGACTATCGGCCGAAGATTCCGCTGCGCGTTTTCACCGCCGATAATGTGCTGATCGGCGAATTCGGTGAAGAGCGCCGCAACGTCGTGCGGATCAAGGATATTCCCGACGTCATGAAAAAGGCCGTGCTCGCCATCGAGGACGACCGGTTCTATGAACATGGCGGCGTCGACTATCTCGGCATCGCGCGCGCTGCATTGCACAATCTCTCCAGCACCACCCGCCAAGGCGCATCCACCATCACCCAGCAGGTCGCCCGCAATTTCTTCTTGACCAGCGAACAGACCCTCAAGCGCAAGATCTACGAAATACTTCTTGCCTGGAAGATAGAACAGAATCTGTCCAAAGACCAGATTCTCGAGGTTTACATGAACCAGATTTATCTGGGCCAACGCGCTTACGGCTTCTCGTCGGCGGCGCAAATCTACTTCGGCAAGAAGCTAAGCGAGATCTCTGTGGCTGAAGCGGCCATGCTGGCCGGCCTGCCCAAAGCACCGTCGGCCTACAACCCCGTGGTCAATCCGAAACGGGCCACCGCGCGCCAGCAATACATCCTGTTGCGCATGTATCAACTCGGCTACATCACCGAAGCCCAATACCAGCAGGCGCTCAACGAACAGCTGCATACCAAGACCAATAGCAGCGAATTCGCCATCCATGCCGAATACGTCGCCGAAATGGCGCGCCAGCTGGTTTACGATCAATTCAAGGAAGACGTCTATACGCGCGGCCTGAATGTCTACACCACCATCCTGAAGGCGGACCAGGAAGCCGCTTATGCGGCCCTGCGCAAGGGGGTCATGGACTACGAGCGCAATCACGGCTATCGCGGACCGGAAGGCTACATGGACATCCCGTCCGCCAAGGACGAGGCGGAAGACGCGATCGAAGCCGAACTGGCCGAGCATCCGGACAGCGACGACATCGTTGCCGCCATCGTGCTCGAAGCATCGCCGAAGAACGTGCGTGCCGTCCTGGCTTCCGGCGAGGAAATCACGATCGCCGGGCCGGGACTGGCGTTCGCCGCCGGCGCATTGACCGAAAAGGCGGCGCCGAACCGCCGCATCAAGCGCGGCGCGGTGATCCGGGTCATGCGGGACGCCAACAAGGCTTGGACGATCACGCAAATGCCGGAAGTCTCGTCGGCCTTCGTGGCGACCAACACCGACGACGGCTCCGTGCGCGCGCTGGTCGGCGGCTTCGACTTCAACCGCAACAAGTTCAATCACGTCACGCAGGCGTGGCGCCAGCCGGGCTCCTCGTTCAAGCCGTTCATCTATTCGGCTGCCTTGGAAAAAGGACTGTCGCCCGCTACCATCATCAATGACGCGCCGATCAGCTTCGACAGCGGACAAACCGGCGGCCAGGCCTGGGAGCCGAAGAACTACGACGGCAAGTACGAAGGCCCGATAACCATGCGCAAGGGCTTGACCAAGTCGAAGAACATGGTCTCGATCCGTATCCTGCATCGCATCGGCGCCAAGTATGGCCAGGAATATACGACCCGCTTCGGTTTCGAAGCCGACAAGAATCCTCCCTATCTGACGTTGGCGCTTGGCGCCGGCGGCGTGACGCCCTGGCAGATGGTCGGCGCCTATGCGGTATTCGCCAACGGCGGCTACAAGATCAACCCGTATATCATCGCCAAGATCACCGATGCCGAAGGCAAGGTCTTGTCGCAGGCAAACCCGGACAAGGCGGGCGACCAGGCCAACCGCGTCATCGACGAACGCAATGCCTTCCTGATGGACAGCATGATGAAGGATGTGGTGCGTTTCGGCACCGCGACCAAGGCGCTCGTGCTGAAGCGCCCCGATATCGCCGGCAAGACCGGCACCACCAACGATTCGGTCGATGCCTGGTTCGCCGGCTACCAGCCGAAGATTGTTGGCGTTGCCTGGATCGGTTTTGATCAACCCAAGAGTCTCGGCAGCCGGGAAACCGGTGGCGGCATTGCCTTGCCGATCTGGATCGGCTACATGCAGAAAGCCCTGAAAGACATCCCGATCGACGAACGCGCCGTGCCGGAGGGCATCATGCAAGTCAACAACGACTTCTACTATATCGAGAACCCGCCCGGAGTCGGCGTGGGCAATCTCGGCTTGGGAGACCAGGTGCCGGCCGAACAGGAGAAGGTGAAGGACGAGGTCAAGAACGAGTTGTTCTGACCGGCCGGAGGGCGCCGTGCAACAAGGCGGCACGGCGCCGACTCCGTTTACGTCAGTGTCAGCACGGCTCCCGCCTGCTCGCTCGCCATGCGCGACAGCGACGCGAACAATTCCGAACCGTCGCGCGTGTTGGTCCATTTGCCGCCGTCGTAACGGTAATGAAATCCTCCGGAGCGCGCGGCCACCCAGATTTCCTGCATCGCCGCCTGGCTGTTGACGATGATTTTCGAACCGTTATCGACGAACTCGATATCGAGCACATTGCCGCTGCGGCCGCATTCGATGTCGGCATCGGCCTCGTCTGCGGCCTGCTCCAGGGCACGCTCGATGGCCGTCAGGGTACGGTCGGCCAGCGCCAGGAATTCGGATTCGGTCATGCTACACTCCAGTGGATATCATAAAGGGTGATTGTAATCGTGAAGCCGTTTCTGACGCTGCCGCGCATGGCGGCTTGGTTGGCCGCCGCACTGGGCGCGGCCGTGCTTTCCGGCTGCGGCCAACGCGGTCCGCTGTACTTGCCGAGTCCGCCGCCGGCGGCGACGCCGGCCCAGCCCGCCGCCCCTGCCCAGCCGTCGCCCGTGCCTGCCGCCAACTCATCCCCCACTTCCCGGTAATCCCGCCGCATCATGTCGCACTTCACCTACCAGAACGGCGTACTATGCGCCGAAAACCTTCCGCTCACGCAGATCGCCCGTCAGTACGGTACGCCGACCTATGTCTATTCCAAGGCTGCGCTGGTCGAGAATTTTTCCTCCTATGCCGACGCCTGCCGACGCCATGCGCGCGACGACGCGCCCTCGCTGGTCTGCTACTCGGTGAAGTCGAATTCCAACCTGGCGGTGCTCGATCTGCTGCAACGGCTCGGTTCCGGCTTCGACATCGTCTCGGGCGGCGAATTGCTGCGCGTGCTGGCGGCCGGAGGCGATCCCAAGAAAGTGATTTTCTCGGGCGTGGGCAAGACGCGCGACGAAATGCAACTGGCCTTGTCGCATGACATCCTGTGCTTCAATGTCGAATCGATTCCCGAACTGCATCGCCTGAACGAAGTCGCGGCCGCCATGGGCAAGCAGGCGCCGGTATCGCTGCGCGTCAATCCGAACGTCGATGCCAAGACGCACCCCTATATCTCGACCGGCCTGAAGGAGAACAAGTTCGGGATCGCGTTCGAGGAGGCGCTGCCGACCTACCGGCTCGCCGCGACGCTCCCGCATATCCGCGTCGTCGGCATCGATTGCCACATCGGCTCGCAACTGCTGGACGACGCCCCGCTGCTCGAAGCGCTGGACCGCCTGATCGAGCTGGTCGACCAGCTCGACCAGGACGGCATCCACTTGCATCATCTCGACATCGGCGGCGGTATCGGCATAGCCTACGACGGCGACCAGCCGGTGCCCATCGGCGATTACATCGCCCGCCTGTTCGCACGCCTCAACGACTGGCGCATCACGCGGCACCACGGCAAGCCGATCCAGGTCATTTTCGAGCCGGGCCGCTCCATCGTCGGCAATGCCGGCATCCTGCTGACAGAGGTTCAATACCTGAAACCGGGATCGGCCAAGAATTTCGCCATCGTCGATGCGGCGATGAATGACCTGATGCGGCCCGCGATGTACGAAGCCTGGCATGGCGTGCAGGCGGTCGCTCAGCGCGACACCGCGACGCGCGTCTACGACGTGGTCGGGCCGGTGTGCGAATCGGGCGACTGGCTGGCGCGCGCCCGCGAACTGGCGATCGAGCAGGGCGACCTGCTGGCGATCATGTCCGCCGGCGCCTATGGCATGACGATGGCATCGAACTACAACACGCGCCCGCGTCCGGCGGAAGTGATCGTCGACGGCGACCGGGCACACCTGGCGCGCAAGCGCGAAGAGCCGAGCGGCTTGTTTGCCCTCGAATCGACGTTAGGCTGATCTGTCGTTGCCCGGCGCCGTATTCGCCGCCGATGCATTGAAATCGATCGGCGACGCGAATTCGGGCTTCATTCCCTTGCAATCCGCGTAGACCTCGCGAATCGCCGCCAGATCGCGCTCGCGGTTGCCGGTCAGCTCGATATAGTCGATCAGGCGCACCTGCTTTCTTGCGTAATCGAGACCGGCCAGCCCGAGCGGCACCCCCGCCGTCAACGCAATGTGGTAGAAGCCGCTACGCCAGCAATCGCGATATTTGCGCGTCCCTTCAGGCGCCAGCGCCAGCCAATACTCGTCGGCCGCTCCGATCCGGTGCGCCAGCCGTTCGATCGCCCCGGTCGAACTGGCGCGCTCGACCGGCTCGCCGCCCCAGGCGCGAAACAACGGTCCGAGCGTCATTCCGCAGATACCTCGGAACAAGGCTTCCTTGCCCAGCCAATGGACATGGACGCCGATCGCCCATTTGGCAAGCATGCCGACGATGAAATCCCAATTCGAGGTATGCGGGTAGACGATCAAAACGCCGTGCGGTCCCGGCAAAGGCTTGAAATTGACACGCCAACCGAAGGCGGCCAACGTACGTACGGCGAACCGTTGCCATGCGGTCGCAACATTGCCGGTGGTGAGGAAATAATCTGCCATGATCTTCGCGCTGCGTTGATACAGGCGCGCATTATGCCCGGAAATCGGCACAACCCTTGATATTCAGCAAGATTATTATGCGCCGCTGTGCTTAGCGAGCACCAGCGGCATGGAACCGGTCCGTCAGGTCGGCGAGCGACGCAATTGCCGGTCGGCAGAAGCGCCGTAACGCCAGTAGAGACGCAGGAGGAGCAGTCCGGCGACGATCACGCCGAACAGGATCGGTTGCGAGAGATCGTGCTTACCGGCCTTCATCCACCAGTAATGCAGGATTCCAAGCGGCGCGATCAGGTAAATGGTGCGGTGCAGCCATTGCCAGCGCTTGGCGCCGAGACGCCGCACCATCGCATTCGTGCTCGTCGCGGCCAGGGGAATCAGCAGCACGAAAGAGGCGAAGCCGACGGTAATGAAAGGCCGCTTGAGGATATCCTTCCACATCGCCTGGAGGTCGAAGAAATGATCGAACCACAGGAAAGTCGTGAAATGCAAGGTCGCATAGAAAAACGCGAACAAGCCGAGCATGCGGCGCAGCTTGATCAGCCAGTTCCATCCGGTGAAGCGGCGCAGCGGCGTGACGGCCAGCGTGATGCAGAGGAAGTACAAGGTCCAGTCGCCGGTGTTGCGGGTGATGAATTCGATCGGATTGGCGCCGAGATCTCCGCTCACGGCAAATACGACGAGCCGAGCGAACGGCATAAGAGCGGCGATGAAAAGGAGCGTCTTGATCGCCTTGGTTTGCAAAGGAGAAGGATGGAACATATCGCCTGCTTTCATCGATCATCGGCCTCCAGAAGCGCGAACCACGCCGGCACCGGCTTGCCATGATCGACGCGGACTGGAGAAGACATGATTTCCAGCTTGCGAAAGCCGTTCAAATGGGAGAGCCGATCCAGGTAATCGACGGTATGGACATAGCGCGCGGTCGTCGTCAATCGATATCCCGCTCCAACCGCTTCGTCGCCGGCCGAAGACGACTCTCCCGCCTCCACGGAAAATGCGAACCGGCCGCCCGGGCGCAGCAATCGCTTTGCTTCGGCGAATATTTCATCGAGCCGGCCGACATAAATGAAGACGTCGGCAGCGATGATCACATCGTAGGAAGAGGCCTTCTCGGACCGCATCATGACCAGCAAGTCGGCCTGTTCGAGGCGATCATACAGATTCAATGCCCGCGCCTTCTCCAGCATGCCCGGCGACAGATCGACTCCGACCAGGCGGCACTTGTCGGCCGCGATCGCCGAACCCACCAGGCCGGTCCCGCACCCGAGATCCAACACATCCCATTTCGCTGGCGGCGGCTCGGCATGGCGGCGAATCAGCGCCACCAGCTTCTCGGGGCCCACATATTCCAGCTCCTTCACCAGGTGGGTATCGAACGAATTCGCATAATTGTCGAACAGCTTCTGGACATATTGGCTGGAACCGTACTCGGGATTCTCCCCCGACAGCGCCGCGATCAAATGCCGCACGCCATGATTGCCCGGCTCGATCTCGCACACCCGCCGATAACGCTCCACCGCCTCCGCGGTCTTGCCTTGCTTCAAGGCGATGTTTCCAAGAGAAAGGGTCGCGTCGGCATGCTCCGCATCGATATCCAGCGCCTTTCGGAAATGCTCCTCCGCCGCCTCCAGTCGGTTCAGTCCCTCCAGCATCCGTGCCAGGACCAGGTGCGCATCGATGAAGCCGGGATTGATCGCCAATACCGCACGATAATGCGCTTCGGCCTCGCTCATGCTTCCCTGCTCGCGCAATATGTTCGCGAGGTTGTAATGGGCGTCGGCATAGTCGGGACGTATCGAAATGGCCATGCGATAGGCATCGACCGCAGAATCGATCGCGCCGTCCAGGTAATGCAGGTTTCCGCGGCTGAAATGAATATCGGCGAATTGCGGATGGGTTCGTGCGCCTTTCGCGATGATCTCGCGCGCCGCCTCTTTTTGCCCGGACTCGTATAGCACTCGGCACAAATCGCAATAGGCGATCGCGAACCCGGGATTCATTTCCAGGACTCGCTCGAATCTGGCGATCGCCCCGGGGAGATCGCCGCCCGCCTGGCAGACGGCGCCCAGCAAATACACCGCATCGACCGCATTTTCGTCGAGCGAAACGGCCCGCTCCAGGTGATTCCGGGCATCGGCGTGGAAGCCTTGTTCTTTCAATACGAAACCGAGGTTCAGATGCCCTTCCGCGGATGCCGGATCGAGGTCGATCATTTGCTTGTAGCAATCCGCAGCTTCGGCCAGCTTTCCGTGTGAGAGAAAGTCGTTGCCGCGCCTCTTGAGCTCGCCGAACGTCGAGCCGGGAGCCTCGCTCGCCCGAGAAGGCATGAAGATCTTTTTGAGAGCGTTCAGCATTGCAATCGGCGGCTGTATTGGGAATGACCTATTCTATCCATCTGTCGCGGCTAAAAGAATTTCCTCAAATCCATACCGGTGTACAACGATGCAACGTCGCCGTAACCGTTGTACATCATGGTCTTGCGCTTCTTCGAGAAGAAGCCGTCCTCGCCGATCCGGCGCTCGCTCGCCTGCGACCAGCGCGGATGATCGACTTCCGGATTCACGTTCGAATAGAAACCGTACTCCTGCGGCGCGGCGACGTTCCACGCGGTGCGCGGCTGATCCCTGGTGAAACGGATCTTGACGATCGACTTGGCGGATTTGAAGCCATACTTCCACGGCACGACGATGCGCACCGGGGCGCCGTTCTGGTTCGGCAGCACTTCGCCGTACAGGCCGAGCGTCAACAGCGTCAACGGGTGGTTGGCCTCGTCGATGCGCAAGCCCTCCACGTAGGGCCATTCGAGCACCGGACTTCTCAGGCCGGGCATTTGCTTGCGGTCCGCCAGCGACGTGAATTCGACATATTTCGCATTGCCCGTCGGCTCGACCTTCTTGATCAATTCGGAGAAGGAATACCCGATCCACGGAATCACCATCGACCATCCCTCGACACAACGCAAGCGGTAGATGCGTTCCTCGAGCGGCGCCAGCTTGAGCAAGGCATCAATGTCGAGCATCATCGGCTTCTTGACCTCGCCCTCGATGACGACCGTCCACGGCCGCGTCTTCAGCGTGCCGGCGGCCTGGGCGGGATCGGCCTTGTCGGTGCCGAATTCGTAAAAGTTGTTGTAGGTCGTGACGTCCTTGTAGGAGGTGGGCTTGTCCATCACGACGTAAGCGCGGTTCGTCTTGGCGGCCAGTTTTTGCGCCCCGGAACCCTGGGCAAACGCCTGGCGCGTCGCCATCTCGAACAAAGCGCCGCCGGCGATGGAACCGAGCGCAAGCTGCGTGATGAAATCGCGGCGCGATTCGAACACCTCGCGCGGCGTGATCTCGGACGAGAACGGAAGATCGAGACCGTTCGGATTACGCTTGATTAACATGGCTGCCCGGCTCCACGAAAAGGAAAGTAAGGCTTAGTCCCTGCGAACCGCTAAACCTTACATCAATTTCATGGACACGGCATCCACCGTGCCGACATTACAACTGGCCGTAAGAATGCAAGCCGGACAGGAACATGTTGACGCCGAGGAAAGCAAAAGTCGTCACCAGCAGGCCGACGATGGCCCACCAGGCCGCCACCTTGCCGCGCAAACCCTTCATCAGGCGCATGTGCAGCCAGGCCGCATAGTTGAGCCAGACGATCAGCGCCCAGGTTTCCTTCGGATCCCAGGACCAGTAGCCGCCCCAGGCTTCGGCTGCCCACAGCGCGCCGAGGATGGTGGCGATGGTGAAGAAGGCGAAACCGACGGCGATCGCCTTGTACATGACATCGTCGAGCACTTCGAGCGGCGGCAGTCGGTCGACAAGCTTGCCGTGCGACTTGAACAGATAGGCAATTGCCACCATCGCCGCAAGCGCGAACGTGCCGTAGCCGATGAAATTGGCCGGCACATGGATCTTCATCCACCAGCTTTGCAAGGCGGGCACCAACGGCTGGATATCCGCGGCTTCGCGGCTGACCATGTACCAGAGCAGGAAACCGACCGCGGCCGAAATCACCAGCAGTACGAACGCCCCCATCTGGCGCGTCGCGTAATGCTGTTCGTAGTACAGGTAGAACAGCGCCGTGATCAGTGAAAACAGGATGAACACTTCATACAGATTGGATACCGGAATATGGCCGATATCCGCGCCGATCAGGTAGGACTCGTACCAGCGCACCAGCATGCCGGTGAAACCCATGACCACGGCCGACCAGCACAGTTTGCTGCCGATCGAACCGCCGAAATCCGATTTCGCGATCAGCCCACCCCAATAGAACAGTGTCGAGAGGTAGAACAGCGCGCTCATCCATAGGATGGCGGACTGGCTCGACAGCAGGTACTTGAGCAGGAACTTCTTGTTCGCCATGTCGAGCGTCCCGCCATACAGGCTGATCGCCAGCAGGCTGGATACCGCCAGCAATGCGATCAGCGTACGTATCGGCTTCCAATGCCAGCCGAGCCAGGCGAAGGTCGGCGCGGTCAGCAGCAGGATCGCCTTTTCGTAGACATCCATGTAGGTGCCGAAACGACTCAGCGCGAACAGCGCGGCCAACATCAGCGCCGCGCCGTAGAGCCAGTCGAGTACGCCCAGGCGTTTGAAAAAGCCGGGCGGCTGGGTGTAGGTGGGAGTTTGCATCATTTCCATCTTTTCTCTCCGAGGCTACCGGAAAATCGTGTCCGCATACCGCATTATGGCTGCGCCAGCTGTTGTTTCAACTGCGCGAATTCCTTTTCGAAATCGAGCGTCTTGCGTTGCGTGCTCAGCGCCATCAACGCATGTGTCGCGCCATTGTCTCCAGGCTTGAGCCATACCCACAAGCGCCGCTCGCGTATATAGAACATTGAAAAAACGCCCAGCGTCAACAACAGGCAGCCGAGGTAGACGACGTTCTTGCCCGGCGAGCGCGTCACCTGCAGGACGGAAGCCTTGACCTCTTCGAACTCCTTCAATTGCAGGTAGATCGGCGCGCCGTAGAACGTCGCGTCGGACAAGGCATTCGCGGCCAGCTGCATGAAGCGCGCATGCTTGTCGTTCGCCTCGACCGGCTTCAATCCATCCTTCTCGCGCGCGACTTGCCAGAGTTCCCACAGGCCGCCGTTCAGGATTTTCATGAACAGCTCGGCCGCCTTTTCCTGGTCCGACGCCGGCACTTTTTCGAGGAAACGCGCGACCGCGAGATACCCGGCCTGCTGGCCGTCGCCGGCGAAGACGGCCATGCCCTTCATCGCCGAATCGCGCAATTGCGCGCGCAACGCCTCGGCGTTCTCGCGCGACGGCGGCATGACCCGCTCGGCATAGCGTTGCGCCGCCTTGGCGCGCAGATCGGGATCGGCCAAGGCGGCGCGGATGCGCATCCAATCCTCGACCGTATCGTTGTCGTCGGCTGGAATGCGCAGATACTGGAACGGATCGCCGGGCGACTCGCGCATCCCGGTCAAGAAGACCCAGGCGCCGTCGAGCTGCACCGACTGCATGTAATTGTGATATTCGCGCGCCTGGCCGTTCTTGTCGCGCAACTTGTACTGAACGCTCGGACCGACGTTTTTCAGATCCTTGCCGTCGGCATTCTTTGCCGCCGCGCCGAGCTGCTTGTCGAGTCGCTCGGCGAAGCTCTTGTCGGGATTGACGGCACGCACGTCCTGGCCGTTTTGCGCGACATTCTCGACATTGAAGGGACGGAATCCGGACCATTCGATCGTAAACTCTCCGCCCCGGCCGTTCGTCAGCGGCGTCGCGCCGCCGACCTCGCCGTCGAGCGCGAACGTGGCGGCTTGCGGTCCGGACATCGGATAGGCGGTCAGCTTCAGCTTGCTGCCGCCGTCGTCGAAGCTCGATTGATAGACGGCGACTCCCTTGTAGATCAGCGGCTCGTTGACCTTGATCGTGGCGGGAAAGGTCTTGCCGCTCTCGTGATCGGTCACCATGACCTCGCTCGCGAACAGCTTCGGCATGCCGGTCGAATAGTGTTCGACGACGAATTTTCGGAGCTGGATCGTGAACGGCAAGTCCTGGATCAGCACGCCGTTCTGTTGCGGAATAATGACCGTATCGCTGCTCGCGCCTTCCGGGATCATCGTATTGCCGCGAAAAGTCGGATTGCCGAGGCCGAGCCGATGTTGCGGGGGAATCTGCGCGATGATCCCGCTGCCGGAGTACGGCGTCTTGCCGAACACCCATTGCTGGAAACGGATTGGCAGGTCGGAGTCGAGCAGGCCGCCGAGGCAGATGATGACGATGGCGCTATGGGCGAAGATGTAGCCCCATTTGTTGGCCGCCCCCTGCTTGGCGGCGATCAGCGTGCCGCCCGCCTTTTCGAAGACCTTGAGCTTGTAGCCTTGTCCGGCGATGCGATCTGCCGTCTGCTGGACAGCGGCCGCGAGCGGCACGCCGGCCGACCATTCGGCCTTGTGATGGAAGTTGCGCAGCGATTGCTCGCGCACGTTCTCGCGCCAGCTGCGCATGTCCTTCAGCATCTTCGGCGCGTTGCGGATGATGCACAGCGAGGTCGAGACCACCAGGAAGCCCATGATCAGCAGGAACCACCAGGCGGAATACACCGCATACAAGCCGAGCTTGTCGAACACCTCGAACCAGAACGGACCGAATTGGTTCACGTAATTCGGCATCGGCTCGTTCTGTTTCAAGACGGTACCGATGACGGAAGCGATCGCGATCAGCGTCAGGAGACTGATCGCAAACCGCATCGACGACATCAATTCGACGGCATCGGCGAGCCAGCGGCGATGGGTTTTCAGTTGTAATCCGGCGGTGCTAGTCATGATTTTCCCGCGACAAGACGCATGCCCGGTCCCATTCCGCGGTGGAATGATCGAGGGTAAAACAGCGCTGTACTTTACTCCGTTCCGGCCCCGTTTGCCGGAACAAATTCAGACCGGTTCGCCTCATGCAAGATGCACGAACGAAAAAGGGGCGGCCTGCGCCACCCCTTGTTCTTCTTGTTATTGCGGCTTCTTTTTATTTCAGGCCGGCGACGTAGTCGGACACGGCCTGGATTTCCTCATCCGACAGACGCTTCGCGATGGTCGTCATCTGCGCGCTGTTCTTACGCGCGCCGGAACGGAAAGCCGTCAATTGCGCGGCCGTGTAATCCTGATGCTGGCCAGCCAGACGCGGGAACTGGGCCGGAATGCCCGCGCCGCTCGGGCTGTGGCAGCCCGCGCATGCCGGCACGTTTTTCTCGGCAATGCCGCCGCGATAGATCTTCTTGCCCAGCTCGACCGTATCCTTGTTCTTCGCCGCGCCCGGCTTTTGGGTCTGCGCGCTCAGATAAGCCGAAATATTCTTCATTTCCTCTTCGCTCAGCGGCTTGGAAATCGCGGTCATCACCGGATTGCTGCGCGCCGGGGTCTTGAAATCGGCGAGCTGTTTGGCGATATAGGCCTCATGCTGGGCGGCGAGCTTCGGGTTTTGCACGATCGTGGAATTGCCAGCGGCGCCATGGCAGGATGCGCAGGACGGAATGCCGCGCGTCGCGTCGCCATTGGTATAGAGCGCCTCGCCCTTGGCCGGATCGGCCTTGGCCGCTTTCTTTTCTTCCGCCGCGACAGCGATCGACGAGACGGCCAACGCCGCGACGAACAAGGATTTCACAACCGGTACAAACACACGATTCATACAAACACCCTGAGACTTGATATTAAAATTCTGGACTGCGGCCAAGAAGCCAACCGGAGGCCGCACTTATACGCGCGCCGCCATCGACTTCGGGCGACCCACATATATGCGCAAATTCAGTCCACCGGCTGCAACGCACATAACCCCTTATTGTACAATAGCTTTCCGGCATTTTTCGCCTCACTGCAGCAATTTCCCCATGTCCCTCCTTTGGCAAGCCCGCTTTTTCACCACGGTGAACCACCTCCGTGATTTGCCAAAGACGCAAGTCCCCGAAATCGCCTTCGCCGGCCGCTCCAACGCCGGCAAGTCGACGGCAATCAATATCCTGTGCAACCAGAAAAAGCTCGCCTTCGCGTCCAAGACGCCGGGCCGCACGCAGCACATCAACTACTTCTCGATCGGCGGCGCGCATGTCGGCATGCATCGCAAGGATGAAACGCGCGTCGACGAGATCCGCGCGCTGCTGGTCGACCTGCCAGGCTACGGCTATGCCGAAGTATCGGGTTCGGCCAAGCATCACTGGCAAAATCTTCTTGGCGACTATGTGCAGCAACGCGAGCAACTCGCGGCCTTGGTCTTGATCATGGATGCTCGCAGGCCGTTCACCGACCTCGACGTGCAAATGCTCGAATGGTTCGCGGTCACCGGCAAACCGATCCATTGCCTGCTCACCAAGGCCGACAAGCTCAATCGCAACGAGTCGACCAACGCACTTCGCCTTGCGCGCACCGTCCTCGAAAGCTACGTCGACGAAAACGGCCAACCCTTTCCGTTCACGGCGCAGCTGTTTTCCGCTTTGAAACGCGCAGGTCTCGATGAGGCCAATGACAAGATTCTGGAACTGCTGGGATTGAACCAGGGCTCCGAGACGGAGAATACAGGTCGGGAAGACGCGTCCTGATCCGGCGGAACTAGCTACGCGCATGCACAAAAAAAAGCCCCGGAGAAAGGGGAAGATCTCCAGGGCAATAACGCCTTATCGATAAACGATAGGCCCCGCTCAGGGAGGAGAAGCGGGAGGTGAATGAATCACCTGCAGCTAAGAGGGGGGATTTGCGAGAAAGTTTCATCGATTTTGATTGCCGTGCTCATCCCGATTCATCTTTTTATTGCGATCGACTGCCATGACCCACTCCTCGAAAACCTCCCAGTTCCCGGCTATCCGTATGCGCCGCATGCGCAAGGATGCCTTCTCGCGCGCAATGATGCGCGAACACGTGCTGACCTCCTCCGACTTGATTTACCCGGTGTTCATCGTCGACGGCAAGAACCATCGTGAAAAGGTCGCGTCGATGCCCGGCGTCGAGCGCTTGTCGGTCGATCTGTTGCTGGCAGTGGCGGAAGACAGCGTCGAACTCGGCATTCCGGTCATGGCGCTGTTCCCGGTCATCAACCCGACGTTGAAGACGCCCGACGGCATCGAAGCCACCAATCCCGACGGCTTGGTGCCGCGTGCGATCCGCGAGATCAAGCAGCGCTTCCCCGAACTCGGCATCCTGACCGACGTCGCGCTCGATCCGTTCACCAGTCACGGCCAGGACGGCGTCATCAACGCCGACGGCTACGTCTTGAACGACGAGACCACGGAAATCCTGATCAAGCAGGCGTTGACGCAAGCCGAAGCCGGCGCCGATATCGTGGCCCCGTCCGACATGATGGACGGCCGCATCGGCGCGATCCGCGTTGCGCTCGAATCGCATAATCACATCTACACGCGCATCATGGCGTATTCTGCCAAGTATGCGTCCGCGTTCTACGGCCCGTTCCGCGATGCGGTCGGCTCGGCCACCAATCTCGGCAAGAGCGACAAGACCACCTACCAGATGGATCCGGCCAACAGCAACGAAGCGTTGCGCGAGGTCGCGCTCGACATCGCGGAAGGCGCCGACATGGTGATGGTCAAGCCCGGCATGCCGTATCTCGACATCGTGCGCCGCGTGAAGGACGAATTCAAGGTGCCGACCTTCGCCTACCAGGTGAGCGGGGAGTACGCGATGATCAAGGCGGCTGCGCAAAACGGCTGGCTCGATCACGACAAGGCGATGATGGAAGCCATGCTCTCCTTCAAGCGCGCCGGCGCCGACGGCGTGCTGACCTATTTCGCGCGCGACATCGCCAGGCTGCTCAAGCACAAGCCGTAAATATCGCCGCGAACAAAAGCAAAGGCGCCCGCGGGCGCCTTTGTCGCTTGATTGCCGCGGCGATTATTTGTTCGGCTGCGGAGTAATGCGCAGATACGGACGCGGCGCCTGATAGCCCTTCGGATACTTTTGCTTGATCACTTCCGGATCCTGCACCGTCAGCGGAATGATCACGTCGCCGCCATCGCGCCAGTTGCCCGGCGTCGCCACCGCATAGCCATCGGTCAATTGCAGCGCATCGATCACCCGCAGCACTTCATCGAAATTGCGGCCCGTGCTCATCGGATAGGTGATGATGAGGCGCACCTTCTTCTTCGGATCGATGATGAAGAGCGAGCGCACGGTCATGGTTTCGGACTGGTTCGGGTGAATCATGTCGTACAGCTGCGAGACTTTGCGATCGGCGTCGGCGATGATCGGGAAGTCGACCTTGCAATTCTGGGTTTCCTCGATGTCCTTGATCCAGTCGCGATGGCTGACGGCGGGATCGACCGACAAGGCGATCGCCTTCACGTTGCGCTTGTCGAATTCGGATTTGAGCTTGGCGGTCAAACCGAGCTCGGTGGTGCACACCGGCGTGAAATCGGCCGGATGAGAGAACAGCACGGCCCACGAATCGCCGACCCATTCGTGGAATTTGATCTTGCCGATGGAGCTGTCTTGTTCGAAGTCGGGAGCGGTATCGCCGAGACGCAGAGTCATTTTATCCTCCTTGAAAAGCGTGAATACGGAATGGAAAAATAAGCGCAACCCGCAGCAAATCCAACGATAGAAAAGTTGGATTCTTATATGCGTTTGCGTATTAGCATGCCGAAAACGCCGGCATGCCTTGCTACTCATCAAAGCTCCGTCACGAGGCCTTCACGACCGACAGCGAGCGCAGGAATTTGTCCGCATCCTGGTAACCGATCACCCGGCCTCCCGGGATTTCCCGTCCCGCCTGGTCGAACAGGATGATGCCGGGCGGACCGAACAGGTTGAAGCGCTTGAGGAGCGCCTTGTCGTCGGCATCGTTGGCAGTGACATCGGCCTGTATCAGCACCATGCCGGCGAACCGCTGGCGCACGCGCGGATCGGTGAAGGTCAGCTTTTCCATTTCCTTGCACGAGACGCACCAGTCGGCGTAGAAATCGAGCAGAACCGGCTTGCCGCCGGTATTGGCGAGCACCGCATCGAGATCCGCGGTCGACTTGATGCGCTTGAATTCGACGTGCCGCGCCTGACCGCCGCCAAGATGCGCGAGCGGCGCCAGCGCGTCGCGCCCGCCGGTCGCGACGCCGGCCAACTGCACCGCGCCAAGAACGGCAAAAGCCAGGCCGACGGCCTTGGCGATCCAACCGAGACGCTGGTGCCACAGCAGGTAAGCGCCGTAACCGAGGCCCAGCGCCGACCAGCCGATCATCTGCAGCGCCGCCGGCAGCACCGGCGATACGAGCCAAAGCGCCATCGCCAGCATCAGCACGCCGAAGAACTGCTTGACCGATTCCATCCACATGCCGGCGCGCGGCAACAGGGAACCGGCCGATAAGCCGACCAGCAGAAGCGGCACGCTCATGCCGACCGCCATCGAAAACAACGCGCTGCCGCCGATGAACACATCGCGCGTCTGGCTGATATACACCAGCGCTCCCGCCAACGGTGCCGCGACGCACGGCCCGACGATCAAGGCGGAAATCGCCCCCATCGCAAACACGCCAAGCAGCTTGCCGCGCGCCTGCTTGTCGGAGGCACTGCTCAACCTCGACTGCAACGCGGCCGGCATTTGCAGTTGATAGACGTCGAACATCGACAATGCCAGCACCACCATCAGAATGCCGAACGCGCCGAGTACCCAGGGATTTTGCAGGGCGGCGGACAAGCCTTCGCCGATCAGGCCCGCGGCGACGCCGAGTGCCGTGTAGACGATCGCCATGCCGAGAGCATAGGTCGCGGACAGGATGAAGCCGCGCCGGCGCCGTACCTCGGCGCCTTCGCCGACGATGATGGAAGACAGGATAGGCACCATCGGCAGCACGCAAGGCGTGAACGAAAGGCCCAGGCCGAGCAACAGGAACAATGGAACGATGACGATCAACCTGCCGCTTTTCAGTGATGCTTCGATTTCTCCCATGTCGGAGTCAGCGGAAGCGGCCGGCTGGGCGGCGACCGGCACGACGGCGGAAAGCGACGCAGGCGCGATGCCGGCGTTCGGATCGGGTACGGCGACGACCGTTGCGGCGGACGCCGCTGCTTTCGATGCGGCCGGTGAATCCGGCGGCGTCAATACCCTGCTGGAGTTGCCTTCCTTGGCGCCTTGCACCGCGCCGAGCAAACCGCCTCCTCCGCTGCCGGGGTTGAGTTTCGCCTCGGACTCCATCGGCGCATAACACAATCCCTTGTCCGCACAGCCTTGGCCGGTCGATTTCAAGACGAAAGGCGCGTTCGCCTCCACCGGAATCTTGATCGTCACGCTATGGGCGTAAGTCTCGACCTCCTTCTGGAAGGTCTCGTCGAACTTCACTTTGCCGGCCGGGAAAACCGGCGTTCCGAGTTTCGCGCCTGCCGCCGCGAACTGGAAACGCTCGCGATACATGTAGTAACCGTCGGCGATGGCATAGGTGACGGCGACGGTCTTGGCGTCGAGCATCTTCGCCGAGAACTTGAACGCCTGCTCCGGTTCCAGAAAATCATCCGCCGCGCGCGCGGCCGGCAGCGCGACGGCCAGGGCCATGATCAGCAGGGTGAACAACATCGCCAGCACGAACCGGAGATGCCAGACGCGGTCGGCGTCAGGAATCCGCGAGTCGGCCTCGAACCCCGCCCCGCCGGGGAAAATTACGTTGAATTTCTTATCCATGCACATCTTTCTTCGTCTCTTGTGCGATCCAATTCAGGTATGCCGGCAAACCGGCCGCGATCGGAAGCGCGACGATCTCGGGCACCTGGTAAGGATGCGCCCCCTTGATCGCCGCTTCGAGCTCGGCATACCGCGCCATCACGGTCTTGATGAGCAAAGTCACTTCGCTCGCCTCTTCCACCGCGCCCTGCCACTGATACACGGATTGTACCGCCGGCAAAATATTGACACAGGCGGCCAAGCGTCGCTCCACCAGCAAGCGCGCGATAGCCTGGGCATGCGCCGCGTCGGGAACGTTGGTAATTACAAGAATCTCATCTGACATTTCAGAATCCGAAGTGTACACGATTTATTTCAACAGGCGACGGCGCGTCATGACGGTCGCGAAGTAGAATCCGGCCACACAATACATCGTCAGCACGGCGATATCAAAGACCGGCTGGCGCGGCCATCCGCCCAGGATCAGCGGGCGCACCAGATCGACTGCGGCGCCCAGCGGCAGCCAAGGCGTAATCGCCTGTAGCCAGTCCGGCAATTGCGCCGTCGGGAAATATACGCCGGACACGAACATCATCGGCGTCAACAATAGCGTGAAGTAATACGTGAAAAAGTCGTAGCCGCGCGCCAACGCATTCATCACCAAACCGATCGAGGCGAAGGTCATCCCGATCAGGAATAGCACTGGAATGACCAATAGCGTCTGCGGATGCAGGCCAATGCCGAGCGCGAACATCACGCCTAGAATGGCCAGTCCGGACATCAAGGCCTTGGTCGCTGCCCACAGCATTTCGGCGAGGATCACATCATCGAGCGCAAGCGGGGCATTCATCAAAGCATCCCAGGTCTTCTGCACATGCATGCGCGAGAAGGCCGAGTACAGCGCCTCGAAGGAGGACGCCATCATGATCGACATGCAAATCGAGCCCGATGCCAGATATTCGATATAGGGAATGCCGTCGACTTGCCGAATCAAGCTGCCGAGGCCATAGCCGAACGCGATCAGGGTGATCAGCGGTTCGGCGATGTTGCCGAGAATGCTAGCGACCGCAAGCTTGCGCCAGACCAGGAAATTGCGCCGCCAGACCGGCACGAAGCGCAAGGAAAATTGCGGTGGCGCGAATTGCGATACGGTATGCGTCGTATTCATCGTCCGTTCCTCCTCAATCCCGCATCTCGCGGCCGGTCAGTTTCAGGAACAAGTCTTCGAGATTCGCCGGACGATGCAAATAGCGTACACCGTCGGTTGCATGCAAGGCCTCGAGCAGAGGCTTGGCGTCGTTGGTATAGCAAAACACCGTCTCGCCGCTCGTCTCGATGCGCGCCACCCGGTCGCGTCCGACGGATTGGCCCCATGCCAAGGCATTGTCGCCATAGACTTCGACGACCTCGGCTTCGATGTGGCGGGCGATCAAGTCGCGCGGCGAACCTTCGGCGATCATGCGCCCATGATCGATGACGGCCAAGCGATCACAGAGACGCTCCGCCTCGTCCATGAAATGCGTGGTCAGGAAGATGGTCTTGCCGTCGTTGAGGAGCGCCTTCAACCGCTCCCAGATCATGTGACGCGCCTGGGGGTCGAGGCCGGTGGTCGGCTCATCCATGAAGATCAGATCGGGATCGTTGATCAGGGCGCGTGCAAGCGTCAGGCGCCGTTTCATCCCGCCCGACAACTCGCCGATATGCGCATCCTTCTTCGCCGTCAGGTTGGCGAATTCGAGCAATTGCGGAATGCGGGAACGGATCTCGGCGTCCGCCATGCCGAAATAACGTCCGTACACCAACAAGTTTTCGGTGACGGTGAAGTCGGGATCTAGATTGTCGGCCTGCGGAACCACGCCGATGCGTGCTCGTGCGATGCGCGCCTGTACGGGAATCTCTTTGCCTACGAGACGGATGTCGCCGCTATCGGGCGCGGTCAAGCCGAGACACAAGCGCAGGGTCGTCGTCTTGCCGGCGCCGTTCGGACCGAGCAAGCCATAGCATTCGCCACGTCTTAGGGCGAACGACAAGCCATCGATCACCGTATGCCTGGCGTCTTTCTCTCCATAAGACTTGCGCAGACCGGCGACGGATAGAATGACGGATTCGGACATTCGAACTCCCCCTCTTCGAAGAAGCGCTTATGTTGCCACAGGCGAGGGAAGCTCATTGCCTTCCGGCGCAAATCAGGGTTTCCGCGCGGATCGACTTGCGCAGCAAGCAATGCCAAGGCGGCCGGAGTCCAAAAAACAAAAGCCAGGCAATGCCTGGCTTTGCGTGCTACGTGAATGCCGATGCTTACTCTGCCGCGGCTTCGACGTCGACTGCTTCGGTGACTTCCGGACGGTCGACCAGTTCGACGAAGGCCATCGGCGCATTGTCGCCTTGACGGAAGCCCATCTTCAGGATGCGCAGATAACCGCCATTGCGAGCGGCATAGCGCGGACCGATTTCGGCAAACAGCTTGACGACGATTTCGCGGTCGCGCAGACGCGAGAAAGCGAGGCGCTTGTTGGCCAAGGAATCGGTCTTGCCGAGGGTGATGATCGGCTCGACGACGCGACGCAGTTCCTTTGCCTTCGGCAGCGTGGTCTTGATGGCTTCGTGGCGCAGCAGGGAAACGGTCATGTTGCGCAGCATCGCGAGGCGATGCGACGAAGTGCGATTCAGCTTACGGAGGCCGTGACGGTGACGCATGGTATTTCCTTTCTAACGAGTTTTAGATCCAGCTCTTCTATCGATTTCGCGACTAACGCAATCGCGGGCCGGTGAATAGGGATTGAATACATAAACGGGAAGCAGACCGGGGCCTGCTTCCCAGACCGATTACTTCTCGAGACCGGCCGGCGGCCAGTTCTCGAGCTTCATGCCCAGCGTCAAACCGCGGGATGCCAGCACTTCCTTGATCTCGTTCAGGGACTTGCGGCCGAGGTTCGGCGTCTTGAGCAGTTCGTTTTCGCTGCGCTGGATCAGGTCGCCGATATAGTAGATGTTCTCGGCCTTGAGGCAGTTCGCGGAACGAACGGTGAGTTCGAGGTCGTCGACCGGGCGCAGCAGGATCGGGTCGACGGCCGGCGCGCGGGACGGCGCTTCGGCGGCGGCCTCGGTGCCTTCCAGAGCGGCGAACACGTTCAACTGATCGACCAGCACGCGAGCCGACTGGCGGATCGCTTCTTCCGGCGAAATCACGCCGTTGGTCTCGATGTTCATGACCAGCTTGTCGAGGTCGGTACGCTGTTCCACGCGAGCCGATTCGACGGCATAGGAAACGCGGCGAACCGGCGAGAACGAAGCATCGAGGATGATGCGGCCGATGGTCTTGTTGGCGTCTTCGGAGAGGCGACGAACGTTGCCCGGCACATAGCCGCGACCCTTCTCGACCTTGATCTGCATGTCGAGCTTGCCGCCCGCGGTCAGGTTGGCGATGACGTGATCGGGATTGATCAGTTCGACGTCGTGCGGCAGGTCGATGTCGGAGGCGAGAACCGGACCCTCACCTTCCTTTTTCAAGGTGAGGGTGACTTCGTCGCGGTTGTGCAACTTGAAGACGACGCCCTTCAGATTCAACAGCATGTCGACCACGTCTTCCTGCACGCCGTCCAGCGAGGAGTACTCGTGCACGACGCCGGCGATCGTCACTTCGGTCGGGGCATAGCCCACCATCGAGGACAGCAATACGCGGCGCAAGGCATTACCGAGCGTGTGGCCGTAGCCGCGCTCGAACGGTTCCATCACGACTTTGGCGTGACCGGCACCGAGTGCCTCGACTTCAATAATACGGGGTTTCAACAGGCTGTTTTGCATGGAATGTCCTTTTCAATACCCTCGGCTCGTTACACCGATAAGGCTGATGGAAAATTCAGATTATTGTGGGACAGAGCGAACCGCACAGACATTGTGAGGCGCTGCAACGCGTCGAGTCTGCCCTATCCCGATTGGAACTCGAAACTCGACGCGCGGAACGACCAAATTAACGCGAATACAATTCGACGATCAGCGATTCGTTGACGTCGGCGGCGATTTCGCCACGATCCGGCAAGGACTTGAAGGTGCCTTCCATTTTCTTCGCGTCGACGGAAACCCAGCTCGGGAAACCGACTTGCTCGGCCAGCGACAATGCCTCGACGATACGAGCTTGCTTCTTGGCCTTTTCGCGGACGGCGACCACGTCGCCGGCCTTCACGGAGTACGAAGCGATGTTCACGACCTGACCATTCACCGTCAACGCCTTGTGGCTGACCAGTTGGCGCGCTTCGGCGCGGGTCGAGCCGAAGCCCATCCGATAGACGACGTTGTCGAGACGCGACTCGAGCAGGCTCAGCAGGTTTTCGCCGGTGTTGCCCTTGCGGCGGTCGGCTTCCGCGAAATAGCGGCGGAATTGGCGCTCGAGAATGCCGTAGATGCGCTTGACCTTTTGCTTTTCGCGCAGCTGGTTGCCGTAGTCAGACGTACGAGCGCCGGAAGTGCGGCCGTGCTGGCCCGGCTTCGAATCCAGCTTGCACTTGGAATCAAGCGAGCGGCGGGCGCTCTTGAGGAACAGGTCGGTGCCTTCACGGCGGGAGAGTTTGGCTTTGGGTCCGATATAACGTGCCACGTTGATTTCCTTTATTGAATGACGCCCCAGGCGAATTCGGAATGAACCCGTCAGGCGCTAGTCTGATCTCACTGCAATCAGACGGTGGTCTTAAGTACAAAACCCGCCAAGGTTATTGGCGGGTAGCTTACGGCTACTACGTAAATTCGAAGGGACGGAGTTTACTGCATTGTTGCTCCGCCCACAACAAATTAAATGCGACGGCGCTTCGGCGGACGGCAGCCGTTGTGCGGAACCGGCGTCACATCCTGGATCTGGGTGATCTTGATGCCGAGGGCATTCAGCGCGCGAACGGCCGACTCGCGGCCCGGGCCAGGGCCCTTGATGCGCACTTCGAGATTCTTCACGCCGCATTCGACAGCGACTTTACCGGCAGCTTCCGCGGCGACCTGGGCAGCAAACGGGGTCGACTTGCGCGAACCTTTGAAGCCGGCACCACCCGACGTCGCCCACGACAGCGCATTGCCTTGGCGATCGGTGATGGTGATGATCGTGTTGTTGAAAGACGCGTGGATATGCGCGATGCCTTCAGCAACGTTCTTTTTGACTTTCTTGCGCACGCGTGCTGCTGCGGCGGCGTTGGGGGCTTTTGCCATGATGATTTCCTTGAATCCTCAACTACTCAACTGAGCGAATCGACGCGTCCGATTATTTCTTCAGCGCAGCGGCCGCCTTGCGCGGACCCTTGCGGGTACGAGCGTTGGTACGGGTACGCTGACCGCGAACCGGCAGGCCCTTGCGATGACGCAGGCCGCGATAGCAACCGAGATCCATCAGACGCTTGATGCTCATCGAAACTTCACGACGCAGGTCGCCTTCGACGACGAACTTCGCAACTTCATCGCGCAGCTTTTCCAGCTCGTTGTCGTCCAGATCCTTGACCTTCTTGGTGGTCGGAACGCCGGCGTGCGTGCAAATGAGCTCGGCGCGCGGACGGCCAATGCCGTAGATCGCGGTCAAGCCGATGACGGCGTGCTGATGGTTGGGGATATTGACCCCTGCGATACGTGCCATTCGTTATTCCTCAATCAATAACGTTAATTAACCTTGGCGCTGCTTGTGACGCGGTTCCGTGCAGATCACACGGACAACGCCCTTGCGCTTGATGATTTTGCAGTTGCGGCAGATCCGCTTGACTGATGCGAGCACTTTCATGATGGCCCTCTTTCCTTTTTAAATCCTTTGGGGACTGAGTTTAGCGTCAGCGGTACTCTGTACCCAACAAATCAACTTACTTAGTACGGAACACGATGCGTGCCCGGCTCAAATCATAAGGCGTCAATTCCACCGTCACCTTGTCACCCGGAAGGATGCGAATGTAATTCATGCGCATCTTGCCGGAAATATGACCGAGAACTACATGCCCGTTTTCCAACTTCACTCGAAAAGTTGCATTCGGAAGATTCTCGAGAATCTCACCCTGCATCTGGATAACGTCGTCTTTTGCCATGCGGTCTCTTATTCCTTTGGGCGATCAACGGTTCGGCAGGCCGCCCTTGAAATTCGCTTTACGCAGCAGCGACTCGTATTGCTGCGACATCACATAATTCTGCACTTGCGCCATGAAATCCATGGTGACCACCACGATAATCAGGAGCGACGTACCACCGAAGTAGAACGGCACTTTCCAGCGTGCGATCAGGAACTCGGGCAGCAAGCACACCAACGTGATGTACGCAGCGCCTGCCAGAGTCAAACGCATCAAGATCTTGTCGATGTAGCGCGCAGTCTGCTCACCCGGACGAATACCCGGCACGAAGGCGCCGCTCTTCTTCAGGTTGTCGGCCGTCTCCTTGCTATTGAATACCAACGCGGTATAAAAGAAGCAGAAGAACACGATCGCGACAGCGTACAGCAACGCGTGAATCGGCTCGCCCGGCGCCATCGACGCCGCCAGATCCTTGAGGAAACGAATGACCGGATTGGTCGTTTCCCCCTGCGTGAACCAACCCGTTACCGTCGCTGGGAACAAGATGATCGACGACGCGAAGATCGGCGGAATGACGCCAGCCATATTCAACTTGAGCGGCAAATGGCTGCTCTGGCCGCCGTAAATCTTGTTGCCGACCTGGCGCTTGGCATAATTCACCAGGATCTTGCGCTGACCGCGTTCGACGAACACGACGAATGCAGTCACCAGCGGAACGATCAAGCAAATCACGAATGCCGCGAAATTGCTCATCGACCCCGTACGCACCAACTCGAACATCCCGCCGAGTGCGCTCGGCAGACCTGCCGCGATACCGGCGAAGATGATGATCGAGATGCCGTTGCCGAGACCGCGTTCGGTGATTTGTTCGCCGAGCCACATCAGGAACATCGTCCCTGTCACCAGGGTTACGACCGTCGTAAAGCGGAACGCGAGGCCCGGATCGATCACCAAGCCCGGCTGCGATTCAAGCCCGACGGCAATCGCCAGTGCCTGGAAAACCGCGAGCAGCAACGTACCGTAGCGCGTGTACTGCGTCATCTTGCGACGGCCGGATTCGCCTTCTTTCTTCAGCGCTTCCAGCTGCGGCGACACCACCGACATCAACTGCATGATGATCGATGCGGAGATGTACGGCATGATCCCGAGCGCAAAAATCGTGAAGCGAGATAACGCTCCGCCCGAGAACATATTGAACATCCCCAGAATGCCGCCCTGGTTCTGCTTGAACAACGCCGAAAGCTGCTCCGGGTCGATTCCGGGAACCGGAATATGCGCACCGATGCGATACACCACCAACGCGCCCAGCAGGAACCACAAGCGCCCCCAGGGGAAGCCGCTTGCAGCGCCTTTAGCCAGTTGAGGAGTCGTTGCCAATTAAGTTTTACTCCGGTTAATCGACCGCTTACGCGATCGAGCCACCAACGGCTTCGATCGCCGCCTTGGCACCCTTCGTCGCGACCAAGCCCTTCAACGTCACCTTCTTGGTGATGCTGCCGGACAGGATCACGCGCACGGAACGGGCCAGTTCGGACACGAGGCCGGCTTGCTTCAGTGCCAGCATGTCGATCTCGGTGACCGGCAGGCTCTCCAGATCGCCCAAGCGAACTTCCGCCTTGAACGGGGTCGCCAACGACTTGAAGCCGCGCTTCGGAAGACGGCGCTGCAGCGGCATCTGACCGCCTTCGAAACCGACTTTATGGAAACCGCCGGAACGCGATTTCTGACCTTTGTGGCCACGGCCGGCAGTCTTGCCCAGACCGGAGCCGATGCCGCGACCGACGCGACGCTTAGCGTGCTTGGCGCCTGCCGCCGGTTGAATAGTATTCAATTCCATGATTTGCTCCGTTCGCAAGCCAGGGGCTTACGACACCACTTTCACGAGATACGAGACCTTGTTGATCATGCCGCGGACTGCCGGGGTGTCCTGCAATTCGGCGACCGAGTTCGTGCGACGCAGGCCAAGGCCGCGCACCGTGGCACGATGGTCTTGACGCGTGCCGATCAAACCTTTGACCAGTTTCACTTTGATTGTGTTTGCCATGTCGATCACCTTAAGCAGCCAGGATTTCTTCAACCGACTTACCGCGCTTGGCAGCCACTTCGGACGGCGTGCTCATGCGAGCCAAACCGTCGAGCGTTGCGCGCACCATGTTGTACGGATTGGTCGAGCCGTTCGACTTCGCCACGACGTTCGTCACGCCCATGACTTCGAAGATCGCGCGCATCGGGCCGCCGGCGATCACGCCGGTACCGTCCTTGGCGGGCGACATCATCACGGTCGAGGCGCCATGCTTGCCCGTCACGGTATGCTGCAACGTGCCGTTCTTCAGGGTGACCTTGATCATCTTGCGGCGAGCTTCTTCCATCGCCTTTTGCACGGCGACCGGAACTTCCTTCGACTTGCCTTTGCCCATGCCGATACGGCCATCGCCGTCGCCAACCACGACCAGTGCTGCGAAACCCATGATGCGGCCGCCTTTGACCACTTTGGTCACGCGGTTGACCGCGATCATTTTTTCGCGCAGGCCATCATCCGGCTTATCGCTCTGCACTTTGGATTGCATTTTTGCCATGACGATTCTTCCTTAGAACTTCAGACCAGCTTCGCGAGCGGCTTCTGCAACAGCCTTGACGCGACCGTGGTAACGGAAACCCGAACGGTCGAACGCGACCTCGGTGATACCGGCTTTCAATGCCTTTTCGGCGACGCGCTTGCCAACCAGGGTTGCGGCGGCGACGTTGCCTCCCTTGCCCGATTGACCGGCCAGTGCCTGGCGCACTTCCGCCTCGACCGTCGAAGCCGATGCCAACACTTTGGCCTCCGGGCTGATGATCGTTGCATAAATGTGCAGGTTGGTACGGTGCACGGCGAGGCGATTCACCTTCAGTTCTGCGATCTTCGCGCGAGTTTGCGTTGCGCGGCGCAGACGAGATTGTTTCTTGTCCATCGTCAGCCCCTATTACTTCTTCTTGGTTTCTTTCAACGTGACCACCTCGTCCGCATAGCGGACGCCCTTGCCCTTGTAGGGCTCCGGGCTGCGGTAGGCACGAACTTCAGCGGCGGTCTGGCCGACCTTCTGCTTGTCGACACCCTTGATCAGGATCTCGGTCTGCGACGGCGTTTCGCACTTCACGCCGGCCGGCATCTGGTGCACGACCGGGTGCGAGAAGCCGAGCGACAGGTTCAGCTTGTCGCCCTGCGCTTGCGCACGATAGCCCACGCCGACCAGCGTCAGCTTGCGCTCGAAGCCCTTGGTGACGCCGTTGACCATGTTGTTGACCAGGGCGCGCAGCGTGCCGGACATCGCATTGGCTTCGCGGCTGTCGTTGGCGGCTTCGAAGGTCAGCGTGCCGTTGTCGTTCTTGACGTTGACGAGACCGGTCAGACGTTGGGACAGCGTGCCCAACGGACCTTTCACAGTGATTTGATCCGCCGCGATGGTCGCTTCCGCGCCCTTCGGCAGCACGATCGGCATTTTACCTACACGAGACATATTCGACTCCTTACGCCACGTAGCAAATCACTTCGCCACCGACACCGGTCGCGCGCGCTTTGCGGTCAGTCATGACGCCCTTGGGAGTCGACACGATGGCGACGCCCAAACCATTCATCACGCTCGGGATCTCATCCTTGCCCTTGTAGATGCGCAGGCCCGGACGGGACACGCGCTCCAGGCGCTCGATGACGGGACGGCCGGCGTAATATTTCAAACCGATTTTCAGTTCCGATTTGCCGCCGACTTCGGCGACTGCGAAATCTTCGATATAACCCTCGTCCTTGAGGACGTTGGCAATGGCAACCTTCACTTTCGACGACGGCATGACGACTTGGGTCTTCTGCACGCCCTGTGCGTTGCGGATGCGGGTCAGCATATCGGCGATAGGATCGCTCATACTCATTGCTTGTTCTCCTATTACCAGCTAGCTTTGGTCATACCCGGAATTTCGCCGCGCATGGCGATTTCACGGAGCTTGATACGGCCCAGGCCGAATTTGCGGAAGGTACCGCGCGGACGACCGGTCAGCGCGCAGCGATTACGCTGACGCGTCGGGTTAGCATTGCGCGGCAGCGCCTGCAGTTTCAGGCGAGCTTCGTAACGCTCTTCCTCCGACTTCGATTGGTCGTCGATGATTGCCTTCAACTCAGCGCGCTTGGCGGCGTACTTCTTCACCAGGTTGGCGCGCTTCTGTTCGCGGTTGATCAGTGCCAGTTTTGCCATGGCAGCCTCAGTTTCTGAACGGGAATTTAAATGCGGCGAGAAGCGCTTTGGCCTCTTCGTCGGTCTTCGCGGTCGTGGTGATGCTGATGTTCATGCCACGCACTGCGTCAATCTTGTCGTACTCGATCTCGGGGAAAATGATCTGCTCTTTCACGCCGATGTTGTAATTCCCACGACCATCGAACGCACGACCCGAGACGCCGCGGAAATCGCGCACGCGCGGCAGGGCCACGGTGATCAGGCGATCCAGGAATTCATACATGTGGGCGCCACGCAGCGTCACCATGCAGCCGATCGGGTAGCCTTCGCGGATCTTGAAACCTGCGATTGCCTTGCGAGCCTTGGTCACCACCGGCTTTTGACCTGCGATCTTGGTCAGGTCGCCGACGGCGTGCTCGATGATCTTCTTGTCCGCAACCGCCTCGGAAAGACCCATGTTCAGAGTGATCTTGGTGAGACGCGGAACTTCCATCACCGACTTGTAACCGAATTTAGCGGTCAGGTCGGCGACGACTTTGTCTTTGTAAAATTGTTGAAGACGGGCCATGATTCTTACACCTTCACGACTTCGCCGTTGGACTTGTAGACGCGGACTTTCTTACCATCCACGACCTTGATGCCCACGCGGTCTGCCTTGCCAGTCGCCGCATTGAACAATGCGACGTTGGACACATGAATTGGCATCAGCTTGTCGACGATGCCGCCAGTATTACCAGTCATCGGGTTCGGACGCACGGCCTTCTTGACAACGTTGACGCCGTCGACGATGACATGCTCAGCGTCGATGCGTTGCTTTACGGTGCCGCGCTTGCCCTTGTCTTTACCGGTCAGGACGATGACTTCGTCATTTTTGCGAATCTTATCCATGACAACTCCTTACAGAACTTCCGGCGCAAGCGACACGATCTTCATGAAGCGCTCGGTACGCAATTCACGCGTCACCGGCCCGAAGATACGAGTACCGATCGGCTCGAGCTTGTTGTTCAGCAGGACGGCGGCATTGCCATCGAACTTCACAAGCGAACCATCCTGGCGGCGCACACCCTTCGCGGTACGAACGACGACCGCATTGTAGATTTCGCCTTTCTTGACGCGCCCGCGCGGCGCAGCGGCCTTGACAGTCACCTTGATGATGTCGCCGATGCTGGCGTAACGGCGCTTGGAACCACCCAGCACCTTGATGCACAGCACTTCGCGCGCACCAGTATTGTCGGCTACTTCGAGCCGGCTTTCAGTCTGAATCATAGTATTCTCTTTCCCAACTTAATCCGCATGGCCGCACAATGCGTGCCGCGGTCAGTCTTGGTCCCGCCAGACTCGCCCCAGGAATTGAGGTCCGCCCGATTGGGTTGGATTGCTTCCAAAACTTCTTGCGAAGTTACGACTTGGCGATTTGCAACAACTTCCGCCCTTACAAACCGCATGGAAGAGCGAAGCCCAGCATTATTGCATCAAAATGCTGGGCCTGCAACAACTATTTACCATTACCGACAAACAACCGGATTTCTGTCGTTTGCCGGTCCGGGAGCCCGATGCCGGACTCCCGAAGCACTGCTTAGATCGCCTGCGCGGCTTGCACGACGCGGGTGACGGTCCAGGCCTTGGTCTTCGAAATCGGGCGACCTTCCTGGATCTCCACGATATCGCCTTCCTTGGCGGTGTTGGCTTCGTCGTGCGCGTGGTACTTGTTCGAACGGACGATGATCTTGCCGTACAGCGGGTGCTTCACGTGCCGCTCGATCAGAACGGTCACGGTCTTGTCCATCTTGTCGGACACCACTTTGCCAATCAGCGTGCGCTTGAGGGCTTTTTTCACTTGATCGTTCATTATTTGGCGTCCTTCTGCTGAGTCATGACCGTTTTCACACGTGCGATGTCGCGGCGCACTTTCTTGAGCTGCGCAGTGTTGCCGAGCTGCTGGGTCGCGACTTGCATACGCAGGCCGAATTGCGCCTTCAACAGATCGTTCAACTCTTTCTGCAGAGCTGCCTGGTCCTTGCCGCGGAGTTCAGATGCTTTCATGTTGTACTCCAATTATTGGCCGACTTGACGAACCACGAAGGTCGTCGAGAGCGGCAGTTTGGCTGCGGCCAAGCGGAAAGCTTCGCGTGCCAGAGCTTCGTCCACACCGTCCATCTCGTACAGCACTTTGCCGGGATGGATTTCTGCAACGTAGTATTCCGGGTTGCCCTTACCGTTACCCATACGGACTTCGGCAGGCTTTTGCGAAATCGGCTTGTCCGGGAAAATGCGGATCCAGATACGGCCGCCGCGCTTGATGTGACGCGTCATGGCACGACGCGCCGCTTCAATCTGGCGAGCCGTGATGCGGCCGCGAGCAGTCGCCTTCAGGCCGAATTCGCCGAACGAGACGGCGGTGCCGCGCTCGTGCGAAATGCCCTTGTTGCGGCCCTTTTGCTCTTTACGATATTTTCTGCGTGCTGGTTGCAGCATGTTTATTCTCCTGCTTTCTCAGCCGGGGCAGCCTCGCCCTCGGCCTTCTTGGCACGGACGCGCTTGGCGGCCGGAGCGGCACCCGGCGCGGCAGCATCTGCGCGCGGAGCGCGCGGACGCCCGCTCGGCTTGCCATCGTCACGACGCGGACCACGGCGCTTCTTCTCTTCGTCGGCCGGAGCCTCGATGGTCGGCGCCTCGCCGGAAGCAAGACGATCGCCCTTGTAGACCCAGACCTTGATGCCGATGATGCCGTAAGTCGTCTCGGCTTCGGAGAAGCCGTAGTCGATGTCGGCGCGCAGCGTGTGCAGCGGCACACGGCCCTCGCGGTACCACTCGGTACGCGCGATCTCGATACCGTTCAGACGGCCGGACGACATGATCTTGATGCCTTGGGCGCCGAGACGCATGGCGTTCTGCATCGCGCGCTTCATCGCGCGGCGGAACATGATGCGCTTCTCGAGCTGCTGGGCAATCGAGTCCGCGATCAATTGCGAATCGACTTCCGGCTTGCGGATTTCTTCGATGTTGACGTGCACCGGCACGCCCATCATCTTGCCGAGAGCGGACTTCAGAACTTCGATGTCCTCGCCCTTCTTGCCGATCACCACACCAGGACGCGAGCTGAAAATCGTGATGCGCGCGTTCTTGGCGGGACGCTCGATCAGCACACGGCCGACGGAGGCGTTCTTCAGTTTCTTCTTCAGGAAATCGCGGACCTTGAGGTCTTCGTTGAGCATGGAGGCAAAATTGGCATTGCCTGCATACCAGCGCGAACCCCAGTTACGCGTGACCGAAAGACGGAACCCGGTCGGATGAATTTTCTGTCCCATCGTGACTCCTTAGTTACCGACAGTCACGAAAATGTGACAGGATTGTTTGGAGATACGATCGCCGCGACCCTTTGCACGCGCCGTGAAGCGCTTGAGCACCGGACCTTGCTCGACGTAGATCGTCTTGACTTTCAGCTCGTCGATATCGGCGCCATCGTTATGCTCGGCGTTCGCAATCGCGGACTCGAGCACTTTCTTGATGATGGCGGCGCCTTTTTTCGGGCAGAACGCCAGAATGTTCAACGCTTGATCGACTTTCTTGCCGCGGATCAGGTCGGCCACGAGGCGGCCTTTCTGTTCCGACAGGCGCGCGCCACGGAGAATAGCTTTAGTTTCCATCATCGCACCTTATTTCTTGGCTTTCTTGTCGGCGGCGTGACCCTTGAAGGTGCGGGTCAGCGCGAATTCGCCGAGCTTGTGACCGACCATGTTCTCGGACACATAAACCGGCACATGCTGCTTGCCGTTATGCACCGCGATCGTCAAACCGATGAAATCCGGCATGATGGTCGAACGACGGGACCAGGTCTTGATCGGCTTCTTGTCTTTCGACGCTTGCGCGGCCTCGACCTTCTTGATCAGGTGGGCGTCACAGAACGGCCCTTTTTTGACTGAACGTGCCATGTGTTACCCCTTATTTCTTGCCGCGGCGAGAGACGATCATCGAAGTCGTGCGCTTGTTGCGACGCGTCTTCTTGCCCTTGGTCTGCTGGCCCCACGGCGATACCGGATGACGGCCCGCGGACGTACGGCCCTCACCACCACCGTGCGGGTGGTCGATCGGGTTCATGACCACGCCGCGCACTGTCGGGCGGACACCGCGCCAACGCGTCGCACCGGCCTTGCCGATCTTGCGCAGGTTATGCTCGCCGTTGCCGACTTCACCGACCGTTGCACGGCATTCGATGTGCACACGACGGACTTCGCCGGAACGCAGACGCACTTGAGCGTAGGTGCCTTCGCGCGCCATCAGCACGACGCCGGCGCCGGCCGTACGGGCCATTTGCGCGCCCTTGCCAGGCAACATTTCGACGCAGTGCATCGTAGTGCCAACCGGGATGTTGCGGATCGGCAGGCAGTTGCCCGGCTTGATCGCCGCCTCGGAGCCGTTCATCAGCGTGTCGCCGACTGCAACGCCCTTCGGAGCGATGATGTAACGACGCTCGCCATCGGCGTAGCACAACAGAGCGATATGCGCGCTGCGGTTCGGATCGTATTCCAGACGCTCCACTTTCGCCGGAATGCCGTCCTTGTTGCGACGGAAGTCGACGACGCGATAGTGATGCTTGTGGCCACCACCGATATGACGGGTGGTGATATGACCGTTGTTATTACGGCCAGCGGATTTCGATTTCTTTTCGACGAGGCTGGCGAGCGGACGGCCTTTGTACAGGTCGGGATTGACGACCTTGACCATGCCGCGACGGCCTGGCGACGTCGGCTTCATTTTCACGAGTGCCATTATTTAGCCTCCTCGGTGAAGTTGATTTCCTGGCCCGGCTTCAGGCACACAAACGCACGCTTGGTGTGATTGCGGCGACCGACGAAGCGGCCATGGCGCTTTTGCTTACCCATGCGGTTCGAGACCTGCACGGATTCCACTTGAACCTTGAACAGCAGTTCGACGGCAGCCTTGATTTCCGGCTTGGTGGCATCCGGCGCGACGAGGAACATGACTTGCTCGTTCTTGTCGGCGACCATGGTCGACTTCTCGGAGATCACGGGCGCGAGCAGCACTTTCATCAGGCGCTCTTCGCTATGTTTCACGACGGCGTTCATCCCAGCATCTCCTCAATCTTGGCCAGAGCCGGCTTGGTGATCAGCACTTTCTTGAAGAACACCAGCGAAACCGGATCGGCATGGCGCGGCTCGACGATCAGCACATTCGGCAGATTGCGCGAGGCGAGCAGCAGGTTCTCGTCGAGATTGTCGGTAATGACCAGCACGGACTCCAGGCCCATGCCCTTCAGCTTCTGGGCGAGCAGCTTGGTCTTCGGCGCTTCGACCGACAGGTTCTCGATGATCGACAGGCGATCTTCGCGAGCCAACTGGGAGAGGATCGAGCAGACACCTGCGCGATACATCTTCTTGTTGACCTTGTGCGAGAAGCTTTCGTCCGGCGAGTTCGGGAAAATACGGCCACCACCACGCCACAACGGCGAGGACGACATACCGGCGCGAGCACGGCCGGTGCCCTTTTGGCGCCACGGCTTCTTGGTCGTGTGGCTGACGGTTGCGCGATCTTTCTGCGCGCGGTTGCCGCTGCGAGCGTTCGCCTGGTAGGCAACGACGACTTGGTGAATCAGCGCTTCGTTATAGTCGCGGCCGAAGATCGTGTCCGGCGCGGCGACGTTCGAGGCAGCTTGACCCTGGTCGTTCAGGAGCTTGAGTTCCATTGATTAGGCTCCCTTCTTAGCTTTGACTTTGACAGCGTGCGAAACGATGACCTGGCCATTCTTGGCACCAGGAACCGCACCCTTGACCAGCAGCAGCTGACGCTCCGCATCGACGCGCGCGATCTCGAGGTTTTGCACGGTGGTCGTGACATCACCCATGTGGCCGGTCATGCGCTTACCCGGGAAAACGCGACCCGGATCCTGCGCCATACCGATCGAACCCGGCACGTTGTGCGAACGGGAGTTACCGTGGGTAGCGCGACCGGAACCGAAGTTGTAGCGCTTGATCGTACCGGCATAGCCCTTACCGATGGACACGCCTTGCACATCCACTTTCTGACCAGCTTCGAACAGGCTGACGGGAACCACGTCGCCGGCCTTCAGCTCGGCAGCCTTGGCTGCATCGATACGGAATTCTTTGAGGACGGTACCGGCTTCCACGCCAGCTTTGGCGAAGTGACCGGCGGCGGCTTTATTCACGCGGGAAGCGCGACGGGTGCCGAATGCGACCTGAACGGCGGTGTAACCGTCGGTGTCAGGCGTTTTGATTTGCGTCACGCGGTTGTTGGACACGTCCAGCACGGTAACAGGAATCGAATCCCCGTCATCCGTGAAGATGCGCATCATACCAACCTTGCGACCAACAAGGCCCAGGCTCATTGTTTTCTCCATTCCCACCTGCGATTGGGCGGGGCTGATTGATTAGTCAGGAACCGAACGGAACACACAGCGATCGCTGCCGCCCGCCCTTTCCCCGATTGATAAAACTTACTCGGCTTCACGCCTGAGAAGACGGAAGCCGAGCAGTATAACCCGTTTTTTTTTGCGACGCAATCACAAAACCGAAATTTTGTGGTATGTCGCCTTCATCATCTACATCATCAATATCGCAATCCGACGTAAATGACTGCTTACTTCTTATTGCAACTTAATTTCCACGTCGACGCCAGCCGGCAGGTCGAGCTTCATCAGCGCGTCGACCGTCTTGTCGGTCGGGTCGACGATGTCCATCAGGCGCTGGTGGGTGCGGATCTCGAACTGGTCGCGCGAAGTCTTGTTGACGTGCGGCGAACGCAGGACGTCGAAGCGCTGAATGCGGGTCGGCAGCGGAACCGGGCCCTTGACGACCGCGCCGGTACGCTTGGCCGTATCGACGATCTCCAGGGCGGATTGGTCGATCAGACGGTAATCAAATGCCTTCAGACGGATGCGGATTTTCTGATTTTGCATGGGTTTTCCTTGAAAGAGCGAACTGCAAGCAAGTGCTTGCAGCGATTAATCCCGGTTCGAGGCATTGCCGCCCCGAACCGAAAAGGATGAATTACTCGATGATTTTGGCAACGACGCCGGCGCCGACGGTACGGCCGCCTTCGCGGATTGCGAAACGCAGACCCTCTTCCATCGCGATCGGCGAAATCAGCTTGACCGTGATCGACACGTTGTCACCCGGCATCACCATTTCCTTGTCCTTCGGCAGCTCGATCGCACCCGTCACGTCCGTCGTACGGAAGTAGAACTGCGGGCGATAGTTGTTGAAGAACGGCGTATGACGGCCACCTTCATCCTTCGACAGCACGTACACTTCAGCCGTGAAGTGCGTATGCGGCTTGATCGAACCCGGCTTGCACAGCACCTGACCACGCTCGACGTCTTCACGCTTGGTGCCGCGCAGCAGCACGCCGACGTTGTCGCCTGCCTGACCTTGATCCAGCAGCTTGCGGAACATTTCCACGCCCGTGCAGGTGGTCTTCTGGGTGTCGCGGATACCCACGATTTCGATTTCCTCGCCAACCTTGATCACACCGCGTTCGACACGGCCGGTCACGACGGTGCCGCGGCCCGAGATCGAGAACACGTCTTCCACCGGCATCAGGAAGGCGCCGTCGATGGCGCGCTCCGGCGTCGGGATGTAGGTGTCCAGCGCTTCGGCCAGCTTCATGATCGCGCCTTCGCCCAGGTCGCCCTTGTCGCCTTCCAGCGCCAGCTTGGCCGAACCGCGCACGATCGGCAGATCGTCGCCCGGGAATTCATACTTCGACAGCAGTTCACGCACTTCCATTTCGACCAGCTCGAGCAGCTCGGCGTCGTCGACCATGTCGCACTTGTTCAGGAACACGATGATGTACGGCACGCCGACCTGGCGGGCCAGCAGGATGTGCTCGCGGGTTTGCGGCATCGGGCCGTCGGCGGCGGAGCATACCAGGATCGCGCCGTCCATCTGGGCGGCGCCGGTGATCATGTTCTTGACGTAGTCGGCGTGGCCGGGGCAGTCGACGTGAGCATAGTGGCGGTTGGCCGTTTCGTATTCCACGTGAGCGGTGTTGATGGTAATGCCGCGCGCTTTTTCTTCGGGAGCAGCATCGATCTCGTCGTATTTCTTGGCTTCGCCGCCGAATTTCGCGGCCAGCACCGTGGCGATTGCCGCCGTCAGCGTCGTCTTGCCGTGGTCAACGTGTCCAATCGTGCCCACATTCACGTGCGGTTTGGTCCGCTCAAACTTGCCTTTTGCCATTTTGGTCTTCCTTCAAAAAGAACGATTTGTTGAGTTGTCTCTTGTACGCGGTCCGGCCTGGTGGGCCGGACCGCTACTTGCGCATTACTTAGCCTTGGCGCTGACGATAGCGTCCATGACGTTCTTCGGCGCTTCGGAGTAGTGCTTGAATTCCATCGTGTACGTCGCGCGACCCTGCGTTGCGGAACGCAGCGAGGTCGAGTAACCGAACATTTCGGACAGCGGCACTTCAGCCTTGATGATCTTGCCGCCGCCGCCGGCGATTTCGTCCATGCCCTGCACCATGCCGCGGCGGGACGACAGGTCGCCCATCACGGTACCGGCGTAGTCTTCCGGCGTCTCGACTTCCACGGCCATCATCGGCTCGAGGATGACCGGGCTCGCCTTGCGGCAGCCGTCCTTGAACGCCATCGAAGCGGCCATGCGGAACGCGTTTTCGTTCGAGTCCACGTCGTGGTACGAACCGAAGAACAGCGTGACCTTGACGTCGACGACCGGATAGCCGGCCAGCACGCCGTTCGGCAGCGTGTCGATGATGCCCTTCTCGACGGCCGGGATGTATTCGCGCGGAACCACGCCACCCTTGATCGCATCGACGAACTCGAAGCCCTTGCCCGGCTCTTGCGGTTCGATCTTCAGCACCACGTGGCCGTACTGGCCGCGACCGCCGGACTGCTTAACGAACTTGCCTTCGATCTCTTCGCAAGTTTTGCGAATCGTTTCGCGGTAGGCGACCTGCGGCTTGCCGACGGTCGCTTCCACGCCGAACTCGCGCTTCATGCGGTCGACGATGATTTCAAGGTGCAGCTCGCCCATGCCGGAGATGATGGTCTGACCGGATTCTTCGTCGGTTTTGACTCGGAACGACGGATCTTCCTGTGCCAGGCGGTTCAACGCCAAGCCCATTTTCTCTTGGTCAGCCTTGGTCTTCGGCTCGACAGCCTGCGAAATCACAGGCTCCGGGAACACCATGCGCTCAAGCGTGATGATCGCCTCCGGATCGCACAGCGTGTCGCCGGTGGTCGCTTCCTTCAAGCCGACTGCAGCGGCGATGTCGCCCGCGCGGACTTCCTTGATCTCTTCACGCTGGTTGGCGTGCATCTGGAGAATACGGCCGACGCGCTCTTTCTTGCCTTTGACCGGGTTGTAGATCGTGTCGCCGGAATTCACGACGCCCGAGTAGACGCGGAAGAAGATCAGCTGGCCGACGAACGGGTCGGTCATGATCTTGAATGCCAGCGCCGAGAATTTCTCGTCGTCGGCGGCTTTACGGGAAGCCGGCTGCTCGTCTTCGTCCGTCCCCTGGACCGGCGGAATGTCGGTCGGCGCGGGCAGGTATTCGATGACGGCGTCGAGCATCGCTTGAACACCCTTGTTCTTGAACGCGGTGCCGCACATCATCGGCACGATCTCGCCGGCGATGGTACGTGCGCGCAGGGCCTTCTTGATCTCTTCTTCGGTCAGCGTGCCTTCCTCGAGGTACTTGTTCATCAGCTCCTCGTTGGCTTCCGCAGCAGCCTCGACCATCTTCTCGCGCCATTCGTTGGCAACGTCGGCCAGGTTGGCCGGAATGTCGCGATAGTCGAACTTCATGCCTTGCGAAGCGTCATCCCAGTAGATGGCCTTCATCTTGACCAGGTCGACCACGCCTTCGAAGTTTTCTTCGGCGCCGATCGGCACCTGGATGGGCACCGGGTTGGCCTTCAGGCGAGTGCGCATCTGGTCGTAGACCTTGAAGAAGTTCGCGCCGGTACGGTCCATCTTGTTGACGAACGCGAGACGCGGAACGTTGTACTTGTTGGCTTGGCGCCAGACGGTTTCGGACTGCGGCTGCACGCCACCCACTGCGCAATACACCATGCAAGCGCCATCGAGAACACGCATCGAGCGCTCGACTTCGATCGTGAAGTCGACGTGGCCCGGGGTGTCGATGATGTTGATGCGGTGCTCGGGGAAATTGTTCGCCATGCCTTTCCAGAAGCAGGTCGTCGCGGCGGACGTAATCGTGATGCCGCGCTCTTGTTCCTGCTCCATCCAGTCCATGGTCGCAGCGCCGTCGTGCACTTCACCGATCTTGTGGTTCACACCGGTGTAATACAGGATGCGCTCGGTCGTCGTGGTCTTACCGGCGTCGATGTGAGCGGAAATACCGATGTTGCGGTAGCGCTCAATGGGGGTCTTGCGAGCCATAATCAATCCTAGAGTCTGAATGTAACGAAACCGAGTGCGCTCGAGCACCCGGTTCCAAACGATTTACTACCTTGTTGCGACAGCCGCTTAGAAACGGAAGTGCGAGAACGCCTTGTTGGCTTCAGCCATGCGGTGAACCTCGTCACGCTTCTTCATGGCGCCGCCACGACCTTCCGCGGCCTCCATCAGCTCGCCAGCCAGGCGTTGCGGCATCGACTTCTCGCTGCGCTTGTTGGCAGCTTCGCGCAGCCAGCGCATCGACAATGCCATGCGGCGAACCGGGCGCACTTCGACCGGCACCTGGTAGTTGGCGCCGCCGACACGGCGGGATTTCACTTCCACCATCGGCTTGCAGTTGTTGATCGCGGCTGCGAACACTTCCAGCGGATCCTTGCCGGACTTTTGCTGGATATGGTCGAACGCGCCATAGATGATGTTCTCGGCGACCGATTTTTTACCGGACAGCATCAGGACGTTGACGAACTTCGCAACTTCAACATTGCCGAATTTCGGATCAGGCAGAATTTCCCGTTTCGGGACTTCGCGACGACGTGGCATTTCGATTCCTTTCAGATCTTCAGTTGAGCAGCGCTTTCTTGACTTCACCCTGCTCGCGGACGCCCATCCTTAGACATCCACTTACTCGGCCCGCTTGAAAAATTCGAGGGTCCGACATTCACTCCGCCAGACTGCGGCGGAAACCTATTACTTCTTGGCGGCTGCGCCGGCCTTCGCACGCTTGGCGCCGTACTTCGAACGCGCCTGCTTACGATCCTTGACACCCTGGGTATCCAGAGCACCGCGCACCATGTGGTAACGCACACCCGGCAAGTCTTTCACACGACCGCCGCGGATCAGCACGACGCTGTGCTCTTGCAGGTTGTGGCCCTCGCCGCCGATATACGAAATGACTTCGAAACCGTTGGTCAGGCGAACCTTGGCGACTTTACGGAGCGCCGAATTCGGCTTCTTCGGGGTCGTGGTATACACACGGGTGCAGACGCCGCGTTTTTGCGGGCTGTTTTCCAGCGCCGGCGATTTGCTCTTCACCGGAGCAGAAACGCGCGGGTTGCGAATCAGTTGATTGATGGTTGGCATCGGTCTTAATCCAACAAATTATTCATACAAAACCCGGAAACGATTGCCCGGGGACGGGTAAAGCACGCAGTCATCTGCGCGTTTCGATTCAGCCAAAGGGAAAAGCGTTACTGAAGGGAAATACTGACCAAAGAACGCTTAAGCCCGGGAGAGCTTAAAATCGAGAACTCGCGAGTATATTCCGAGGCTGATCTGCAGTCAACTGGAAAGCCACTTTGTTGCAAAGTCCCATCGAATAGCGCTTCCGAAGCCAAAAGATGCAGGTTTTGAAACGATATTTCTTGAGAAATTAATAAGGCGGTGCGCCATTGCCCCCTAAACTGTTTTTTTGACAAGCCGGAATTAGATTTGACGATAGGAAACAGTTCCGTATTGCGGGATAATGGGCGGTTTTCGATTTGCAACCTGCCGCTCCGCTCGTCATGCGTTTCCCGCTGCGCCCCGCCCATTTACTCGTCTTGTCAACCTATTTGTTGCTATCGGCGGTGCCTTTCGCTCCCTTGCTGTTCGGACGGCCGGTCGAGCACCCATGGCGTATTGCCGGAATCGAGGCGTTCGCCTGGCTGGTGATATGGGCGCTTTTTCAGCGGCCGGCCTGGTTTCACTGGTTGCTGGTCCCGGCCTTTTTTGCGCTGCCCGTCGAAATCTACCTGCAGGCGTACTACAGCCAAGGCATTTCGACCCATCACCTAGGCATCATCGCCGAAACGAGCCCGAAGGAATCGCTCGAATTCCTCGGTAACAAAGTATGGCTGTTGCTCGGCATTGCGGTGGGCATCGTCGCCTGGTGGGCTGCGGTATGGATTGTCGCCTGGCGTACGGGCGCCCTCGCCTGGCGGGGAAAGTCGCGCTGGATCGCATTGGCGCTGGTCGCCGCCGTCGGCGGCATCGGTTGCTATGGATACCAGTACGGCGTGGCCGAACCGTCGGCACCCTCCTCCACCTCGCAGGCCGTGACGTCGGCAGCCGAAAAGGCGGACGGTGAAGCCGGCCCGGAAGTCACCAAGATCGCGCATGCCGAGACGGAGGTGTCCGCCGGTGAGGAATCGCAGGAAGAAGAAGCATCCGATGACGATGAAGAATCGGAAGCGGTCGCGACACTGCTGCCCACCGAAGGTCAATCTTCGGCCCTGCCGAAACTTCCCTCCTGGGTAAATCTTCCGTTCGGCATCGACTCCTTCGGCAGCACATGGCCGTTCGGACTGGCGATGCAGGGCTACGACTTCTGGAAAGAACGAGAATATCTTTCCGAGCTTGCGATCAAGAGCCGCAGCTTTCAATTCGGCGCACGGCAGGCATCCACTCCGGCCATACCGCAAGTCGTGGTCATGATCATCGGCGAGTCGTCGCGTTACGATCGCTGGAGCCTCAACGGCTACAAGCGCGAGACCAACCCGCTGCTGCAAAGGGAAGCGAACCTGATCAGCCTGTCCAACGTCGTAACGGCCGTTTCAGCCACGCGCCTGTCCGTCCCGGTCATCATCTCGCGCAAGCCCGCCACCCAGAGCCTGAAGGCCGGCTTCACCGAGAAATCCTTCCTGACCGCGTTCAAGGAAGCGGGCTTCAAGACCTGGTGGCTGTCGAACCAAATGTCATTCGGCCAATTCGACACGCCGATCTCTGTGTTCGCCAAAGAAGCCGATGTCACGCAATTCATGAATCTCGGCGGCTTCACGAATCAGTCGAGCTACGACGCGGTCTTGCTTGACCCGCTCAAGATCGCGATCGCCGATCCGGCGCCCAAGAAGCTGATCGTACTGCATACGCTCGGCAATCACTGGAACTACAGCCACCGGCATCCCAAGGAATTCGACAAGTGGCAGCCGTCGCTGTTCGGCATCGAGAATCCGGCCTATACCGACCTCAAATGGAAAGATCATCTGAACAACAGTTATGACAATTCGATTCTCTATACCGACTGGTTCCTGTCCCAGGTCGTCAGCGCATTGAAGGATTCGAATCAGCTGACATCGATGATGTACGTGGCCGACCATGGCCAAACGCTCTACGACGGCGATTGCAATCTGGCGTTCCACGGCCACAATACGCAGTACGAGTTCCACGTGCCGGCGCTGGTCTGGTATTCCGATCCATACAAGGAAACCTATCCTCACAAGATTGAACGCCTGCTGCGCAACAGGAAAGCCAAGCTATCGACGGAAAACATGTTCCACTCCCTGCTCGACATGGCCGACATCCGTTATCCGACCGAGCAACTCGAGTGGAGCTTCCTCAACAAGAAGTTCAAGCGCCACAAGCGCTACGTCGACAGTTACGGCTGGACCGATTATGACCACGCGACATTCAAGGGAGATTGCCGCGAGGTGATCGATAAAGGAAAACCGCTGGAACAAGAAAAATGAGCCGGACACCCGCTCTATTGCGCCTCATCGATTAACGATGAGCTTCCTTAATCAGCTCCAGCTCAGCGCTGATGACAAGGACAAAACGCCAAAACATTGCGTTTTATCAATTTGCAGTGGTTTCTTCCTGGCAAAATCCTCGCCGGTGTTGTCAACTTTGCCATGGTTGCGCACCGACTGCGGGGGCAGTGCCATTGCACACCAAGACGTGGGCCGATCGCAGTTTGTAAGCGGGAAGTCACACGTGCGCGCAGCCAGCCATCGGGATCGGACACCCGCCTGACCGCCAGTCTTCCTCTTTCTTCGCACAGCCGGCATCCGCAACGCACGGAACGCCGCTCACGTCGGTGATGATGAGGATCTTTGTGAAAAAAGTTTCAGTATTCGCCCTTGGCGTCATGTTGGCTGGTGCGGCTCATGCGGACTGGGTACCGCGCGTCGAATCGGCCCGGTATGTAGTCACTCTCTCCGCCGGCGCCGGCTCCATCAGCTATTCGGAAGATCGTGCGGCGTATGGTCCGCTGGGGGCGCTCGCAAGCGACATGCGCGCGGTTCCCTATTCCTTGCAGAGCAGCATCAACAGCGTCGTTCAGCAAGAAGCGTCGGCCAATGGCGTCACTTTTCTTCGCGGCGCGCTGAGCGGCGACCTCAATCTGCGGATTACGCCGCAATACAACGGTACCGTGCTGATGAACGTGGGGGGCATAGGCTATGACGCATATCTGCAATACAGCGGCAAAAAATGGGGGTTCATCAAGTATGACTGCACGAACCACACGCGCCTTGCCAATATCTCCGTGACCGCTCAATACGGTACCGTCGACGGCAGCCTGCCTTCCGATAAGGTCGGCATCACTACGACACCCAGCTCTTCGACGGATTGCGATTCCAATCTCAGCTGGATCGTACCGGTGATAGGAAGCTATGTGGTCAACAAGTTCGAAGGCGCGGCCGATCAGAGAATCGTCGATGGCATCAAGGGTTCGCTGTCGCAAGTCAACAGCAAGCTCCTCTTTGGCCGCGACCAAAACTACCTCGCGAGCCTGAACCGCCTGATCCCGGTCGACAAGGTGGTCCAGCTTCCCGATGGCCGGACCTTTCCGATCGGTCAGTACATCAACAATAACCTCGCTTACGTGATCGCCAACAGCCAGATGACTCTGCAACTGGGCAAGGGCGCGGTCCTCGCCCCGGTCTACGGCAATTCCGAACCTTATCGGTATCAGATCACCGGCGATATCGCCAATCTGACGTTGAACGTCTCCGGCATGTCGATCAACGCGCGCCTGCATGAAGTGGTCAACGTAACCTGGACCTGGAAGTGCAGCGTGACCAATCCGAACCTGGTTTGCGCGATTCCCTGATGTTTGAAGTTTGAGTAGCTCTGCATCCGGCAAACGCCGGGTGCATCCCCTGCGATGATCGCCTTGCGCCATCCTTCCCGCCGGCAGAAACCGCTCCTAGAAATCGTGAACGCCACATTGTTGTGTTTTATCAATTACCGCTAGTTTCGGCATGACACAATTTCGGCCGGTGCCGTCGACCTTGACCAGGTTGCGCACCGACTGCGACGGCAGTGCCATTGCACACCGAGACGTGGGTCGATCGCGGTCCGCAAGTGGGAATTCGCACGTGCGCGCAGCCAGCCATCGGGATCGGACATCAGACTGACCGCACACATTTCCTCCTAATTCGCGCACAGCCAGCGTCCGCAACGTACGGAATGCCGCTCACGTCGGTGATGATGAGGATCTTTGTGAAGAAACTTTCTGTATTCGCCCTGACTGTCTTATTGGCCGGCGCAGCCCATGCTGACTGGGTGCCGCGCGTCCTTTCCGACCGATACGTGGCCACCGTCTCGTATGGCGGCAACTCCATCAGCTATTCGGAAGATCGCTATGCGAACGGCCCGCTGGGTGCGCTCGCGCGCGACGTTTATGGGGTGCCCGCGTATATGCAGAGCAGCCTCAACAACCTCTTGCAGCAACAAGCCGCGGCCAACGGCGTTACGTTCGTGAGCGGCACACTGAGCGGCAACGTCAATTTCCAGGTCACGCCGCAAAGCAACGGCACCGTTCTCCTGCGCATGAGCGGCCTCCGCTATGATGCCTATACGAAGTACAGCGGCAAGAAATGGGGCATCATCAAGTACGACTGCACGAATCATCTGACGCTCGCCGACATGACCGTGACGGCCCAGTACGGCACCGTCGACGGCAGCCTGCCTTCCGATAAGGTGGGCCTCACGATGAATGCCAGTTCGTCGACGGACTGCGATTCCAATCTCAGCTGGATTCTGCCGGTACTGGGCAACTACATCATCAACAAAGCCGAAGGACAGATCGACCAAGGCGTCGTTGAAGGCATCAAGGGATCGCTGACCGAGATCAATAGCAAGCTCGTCTTCGGCCGCGACCAGAACTATCTCGCCAGCCTGAACCGGCTCATCCCCGTCGACAAGGTGATCACGCTGCCCGATGGCCGGACTTTCCCCATCGGTCAGTACATCAACAACAATCTAGCCTATCTGATCGCCAACAGCCAGATCACGCTACAGCTCGGCAAGGGAGTCAAAGTCGAGCCTGTCCTTGGGGTAGGCGAGCCCAGCCGGGAAACGTTCACGGGCGACATCATCAACTTGTCGGTGACGGCCCCAGGTGTATCGTTCAACGCGCGCTTGCACGAAGAGGTCAACGTCTACTGGAGCTGGAAGTGCAGCGTAAGGAATCCGCTGTTGTCTTGCCCGATACCCTAACGCTTAACATGTAAGCACTCATGCGTCCGGCAAACGCCGGACGCATTGTCTCTCGATGCTTATCCGACGCCGGAATTACTATCAATGGAACGAGCTAATGAAAATCGCAAAACGCTGAATCATTGCGCTTCGTCAACTCCAGATAGTTTCTTACTGGCAAAATCCTCGCTGGTGTTGCCAACTTTGTCATGGTTGCGCACCGACTGCGAGGGCAGTGCCATTGCACACCAAGACGTGGGCCGATCGCAGTTCGCAAGCGGGAAGTCATACGTGCGCGCAGCCAGCCATCGGGATCGGACACCCATCTGACCGCCAAACTTCCTCCTTATTCGCACAGCCGGCATCCGCAACGCACGGAACGCCGCTCACGTCGGTGATGATGAGGATCTTTGTGAAGAAACTTTTTGCATTCGCTTTGGGTGTCCTATTGGCCGGCGCCGCCCATGCCGACTGGGTACCGCGCATTCAATCGGGCAAGTATATGACCACGTTCTCTGGGGCCATAGGTTCTTGGAGCGACTCGGGAACTTATTCAGAAGATCGCTTTGCGAACGGCCCCTTGAGCGCCCTTGCCGGCGAAATGCGCGCGGTTCCGACTACCTTGCAGTACAGGATCAACAGTATCTTGCAGCAAGAAGCTACCGCTAAAGGCTTTACTTTCCTGGGTGGGACGCTGCGTGGCGATCTCACTATGCAAGTCTTGCCGCAATCCAACGGCACCGTGCTACTGCGCTTGAGCGGCCTGAGCTATGACGGATACACCCGTTACACTGGCAGCAAATACGGCATCACTCTTGAGTGTACTAATCATGCGTCACTTGCCAACATCGTGATCACCGCCCAGTACGGCACTGTCGATGGCAGCATGCCTACCGACAAGATCGGCCTTACCGCCAACACGAGTTCTTCCACAGACTGCGACTCTAACCTCAGCTGGATTCTGCCGATATTGGGAGACATTCTGCTCAACGTCGGCGAAGGGTACGCTGATCGATACGTCGTCGACAAAATCAAGGAGACATTTACTCAAGTCAACAGCAGGCTTCTCTTTGGCCGCGACGAGAATTTTGTTGCGCGCCTGAACCGGCTCTTCCCCATCAACACGAAGATCGGTCAATACATCAACAACAATCTGTGGCAAATAAACAATAGCCACATGACTCTGCAACTCGGCAGGGGTGCGAACCTCGGCCCAGTCTATGGTACCGGCGAGCCTCACAATTACCAGCTTACAGGCGATTTCATCAATTTGACGATATCGGCTCCGGGTTTGTGGCTGAACGGACGCTTGCATGAAGAAGTCGATGTCTTCTGGGAATGGAAGTGCAGTGTCCGCGAGCCAAGCCGGGTTTGCCCACAGCCCTGATACTCGACGCTAAGCATACGTCCGGCGGGCGCCGGACGTATCGTCGGCCTCCGACTCATTCGATGCCGACTCGATAAAAAAACGGCGCCATGGTTTCCCATGGCGCCGTTTTGTTTTGCCGGAAGCAGGTAATGCTTACGCTTCGCCTTCCGGATGGCCGGCGGTAGCAGCTGTCTCCTGCTCGGCGGCATGGGCGGCCTGTTCGGCAGCCAGCAGAGCTTGGCGCTCTTCGGCTTCCCACTGTTCCTTCTCCTTGCGAGCTCGATGGAACGCGAGACCGGTACCGGCCGGGATCAGGCGGCCGACGATCACGTTTTCCTTCAGGCCGCGCAGGCCATCCTTCTTGCCCATGATGGCGGCTTCGGTAAGGACGCGCGTGGTTTCCTGGAACGATGCGGCCGAAATGAACGAGTCGGTCGACAGCGATGCCTTGGTGATACCGAGCAGCACGTTTTCGTACGTGGCCGGACGCTTGCCTTCGGCGATGACGCGATCGTTCTCGTCCAGCAGCTCGGAGCGCTCGACCTGCTCGCCCGGGATGTAGGACGTGTCGCCGGCGTCCAGCACCTGTACGCGGCGCAGCATCTGGCGCACGATCACTTCGATGTGCTTGTCGTTGATCTTCACGCCCTGCAGACGGTAGACGTCCTGCACTTCGTCGACGATGTAACGCGCCAGCGCTTCGATACCCAGGAGACGCAGGATGTCTTGCGGATCGGCCGGGCCGTCCACGATCATCTCACCCTTGTTCACCACTTGGCCGTCGTGCACCAGAACCTGCTTGTCCTTCGGAATCAGGAACTCGTACTTGTTGCCTTCCATGTCGGTGATTTCCAAGCGCTGCTTGCCCTTGGTTTCCTTGCCGAACGCGACGGTGCCGGTGACTTCCGCCAGCATGCCGGCGTCCTTCGGCGAACGCGCCTCGAACAGCTCGGCGACGCGCGGCAGACCGCCGGTAATGTCACGGGTCTTCTGCGATTCGGTCGGGATACGTGCCAGCACTTCACCCACCGACACGGCCTGGCCGTCCTTCACGGTGATCAGCGCGCCGACCTGGAAGGAAATCGTCACCGAATGCTCGGTGCCGGCGATCTTCACTTCCTCGCCCTTCTCGTTCAGCAGCTTCACCTGCGGACGAACCGCCTTGCCGGAGGAGCCGCGACGCTTGGCGTCGATGACGACCAGCGTCGACAGGCCGGTGACCTCGTCGATCTGCTTGGCGACCGTCACGCCTTCTTCCACGTTCTCGAACTTCACGGTACCGGAGTACTCGGTGATGATCGGACGGGTCAGCGGATCCCAGGTGGCCAGCGCCGTGCCGGCCTTGATGGTCATGCCATCCTTGACGATCAGCGTCGCGCCGTACGGCACCTTGTGACGCTCGCGCTCGCGGCCGTAATCGTCGGTGATCAGCACTTCGCCGGACCGGGAAATGACGATCTGCTCGCCCTTGCTGTTGGTGACGTAACGCATGGTCGCGGTGAAGCTGACCGTGCCGTTCGACTTGGCCTCCACCGACGAAGCGACCGCCGCACGCGACGCCGCGCCACCGATGTGGAAAGTACGCATCGTGAGCTGGGTACCCGGTTCGCCGATCGACTGCGCCGCAACGACACCGACCGCTTCGCCGGCGTTGACCAGCGTGCCGCGGCCGAGATCGCGGCCGTAGCACTTGGCGCACAAGCCGTAGCGCGTGTCGCAGGTGAGCGGCGTACGAACCTTGACTTCGTCGATGCCGAGGCGTTCGATTTCCTCGACTGCGTCTTCATCGAGCAGCGTGCCGGCTTCGTACAGCGTCTCTTGCGTTTCCGGATTGACGACGTCGCTCGCGGCGACGCGGCCGAGGATACGGTCGCGCAGCGCTTCGATGACTTCACCGCCTTCGACCAGCGCCTTCATCGAGGCGCCGTTGGCCGTGCCGCAATCGTCCTCGATCACGACCAGATCCTGCGTCACGTCGACCAGGCGGCGGGTCAGATAACCCGAGTTCGCGGTCTTCAGCGCGGTATCGGCCAGACCCTTACGGGCGCCGTGCGTCGAGATGAAGTACTGCAACACGTTCAGGCCCTCGCGGAAGTTCGCGGTAATCGGCGTTTCGATGATCGAACCGTCCGGCTTCGCCATCAGGCCGCGCATACCGGCCAGCTGGCGGATCTGGGCGGCGGAACCGCGGGCGCCGGAGTCGGCCATCATGTAAATCGCATTGAACGATTCCTGCGTGCCCTTGCTGCCGTCGCGCTTGATGACGTCCTCGACCTTGAGCTGGTCCATCATCGCCTTGCCGACTTCGTCGCCGGCCTTGCCCCAGATGTCCACCACTTTGTTGTAGCGTTCGCCGGCGGTCACCAGACCGGAAGCGTATTGCTGCTCGATCTGCTTCACTTCGTGTTCGGCTTGCGCGATGATCGTGACCTTTTGCGGCGGCACCAGCATGTCGTCCACGCAGATCGAGATGCCGGCGCGCGTCGCGAGGCGGAAGCCCGATTGCATCAGCTGATCGGCGAACACGACGGTGGCGCGCAGGCCGCACTTGCGGAACGAGGTGTTGATGAGCTTCGAGATTTCCTTCTTCTTCAGCGCGCGGTTCAGCACCGAGAACGGCAGGCCCTTCGGCAGGATCTCGGACAGGATGGCGCGGCCGACGGTCGTCTCGTAGCGCTTGATCGTCTTGACGAATTCGCCGGTGGCCGGGTCCTTCGGATACTCGGTGATACGCACGGTGATGCGCGTGGTCAGCTCGACTTCCTTGTTGTCGTAGGCGCGGATGACCTCGGACACGTCCGGGAACATCATGCCTTCATTCTTGCCGTTGATCTTCTCGCGGGTAGCGTAGTACAGGCCCAGCACGATATCCTGCGACGGCACGATCGACGGCTCGCCGTTCGACGGGAACAGGATGTTGTTGGAGGCCAGCATCAGCGTGCGGGCTTCCATCTGGGCTTCGATCGACAGCGGAACGTGGACGGCCATCTGGTCGCCGTCGAAGTCGGCGTTGAACGCCGCGCAGACGAGCGGATGCAGCTGGATCGCCTTGCCTTCGATCAGGACCGGCTCGAACGCCTGGATGCCGAGACGGTGCAGCGTCGGCGCACGGTTCAGCATGACCGGATGTTCGCGGATGACATCTTCCAGGATGTCCCACACCACCGGTTCCTGGATCTCGACCAGCTTCTTGGCGGCCTTGATCGTGGTCGCCAGGCCCATCAATTCCAGCTTGTGGAAAATGAACGGCTTGAACAGCTCGAGCGCCATCAGCTTCGGCAGGCCGCACTGGTGCAGTTTCAACTGCGGGCCCACCACGATGACCGAACGGCCGGAGTAGTCGACGCGCTTGCCCAGCAGGTTTTGACGGAAACGGCCGCCCTTGCCCTTGATCATCTCGGCGAGCGACTTCAGCGGACGCTTGTTGGCGCCGGTCATGGCCTTACCGCGGCGGCCGTTGTCGAGCAGCGAATCGACGGCTTCCTGCAGCATGCGCTTTTCGTTGCGCACGATGATTTCCGGAGCGCGCAGTTCGAGCAGGCGCTTCAGGCGGTTGTTGCGGTTGATGACGCGGCGATACAGGTCGTTCAGGTCGGAGGTCGCGAAGCGGCCGCCATCCAGCGGCACCAGCGGACGCAGTTCCGGCGGCAGCACCGGCAGCACTTCCATGATCATCCAGTCCGGCTTGATGCCGGAACGCTGGAACGCCTCCAGCACTTTCAGGCGCTTGGCGTACTTCTTGATCTTGGCTTCCGACTTGGAATCCTTCAATTCGCCGCGCAGCGTTTCGACTTCGCGGTCGATGTCGATCGAGCGCAGCAGCTCGCGGATGCCCTCGGCGCCCATGTACGCGGTGAACTCGTCGCCATGTTCCTCATACTTGGCGGCGAAGTCGTCTTCCGACATGATCTGGCACTTCTTCAGCGGCGTCATGCCCGGATCGGTCACGACATAGGCTTCGAAGTACAGCACGCGCTCGATGTCGCGCAGCGTCATGTCCAGCACCATGCCCAGACGCGACGGCAGCGACTTCAGGAACCAGATGTGGGCGGTCGGCGAGGCCAGTTCGATATGGCCCATGCGCTCGCGGCGCACCTTCGCCAGCGTGACTTCGACGCCGCACTTCTCGCAGATGACGCCGCGGTGCTTCAGGCGCTTGTACTTGCCGCACAGGCATTCGTAATCCTTGATCGGGCCGAAGATCTTGGCGCAGAACAGGCCGTCGCGCTCCGGCTTGAAGGTACGGTAGTTGATGGTCTCCGGCTTCTTGACTTCACCGTAGGACCAGGAACGGATTTTCTCGGGCGACGCGAGGCCGATCTTGATCGCGTCGAATTGTTCATTCTGCTGAACTTGCTTGAATAAATCGAGCAGTGCTTTCATAGCTCATCACTCCAGAGTGGCGTGAATAAAAATGTTTCTTGCGTCGGAAGATGCCGGCGACTTTCTCTCGTCGCCGGCGAAACTGCTTCCGATCAGTCGCGTTCCAGGTCGATGTCGATACCGAGCGAACGGATTTCCTTGACCAGCACGTTGAACGACTCCGGCATGCCTGCATCGATGACGTGGTCGCCCTTGACCAGGTTCTCATAGACCTTGGTACGGCCGTTCACGTCATCGGACTTGACGGTCAGCATTTCCTGCAGCACGTACGATGCGCCGTAGGCTTCCAGTGCCCACACCTCCATCTCGCCGAAACGCTGGCCGCCGAACTGCGCCTTGCCGCCCAGCGGTTGCTGGGTGACGAGCGAGTACGGGCCGGTCGAACGGGCGTGCATCTTGTCGTCGACCAGGTGGTGCAGCTTGAGCACGTGCATGTAGCCGACCGTGACCGGGCGCTCGAAAGCTTCGCCGGTGCGGCCGTCGTACATCGTGACCTGGTTCTTCGACGGCGTCATGCCGAGGTGGTTGGCGATGTGGTCCGGATAAGCGAGATCCAGCATGCGGCGGATCTCGGTCTCGTGCGCGCCGTCGAACACCGGCGTCGCGAACGGCACGCCATGCTTGAGGTTGGCGGCCAGCTCGAGGATTTCCGCGTCGCTGAAGTTGTCGAGGTCTTCGGTCTTGCCCGATTCGTTGTAGATCTTCTTCAGGAACTCGCGCAGCTCGGCAGCCTTGGCTTGTGCCTTCAGCATTTCGCCGATCCGCAGGCCGAGGCCCTTCGCCGCCCAGCCGAGATGCACTTCCAGCACCTGGCCGACGTTCATACGCGACGGAACGCCGAGCGGGTTCAACACGATGTCGGCCGGCGTACCGTCGGCCATGTACGGCATGTCTTCCACCGGAACGATGCGCGAGACCACGCCCTTGTTACCGTGACGGCCTGCCATCTTGTCGCCAGGCTGCAGGCGGCGCTTCACGGCCAAGTAGACCTTGACCATCTTCTGCACGCCCGGCGGCAACTCGTCGCCCTGCGTCAGCTTCTTGCGCTTCTCTTCGAAAGCCAGGTCGAACTGGTGGCGCTTCTCGGCGATCGATTCCTTGATCGCTTCCAGCGCGGCGGCAACGTCGTCGTCGGCCGGACGGATGTCGAACCAATGGTATTTGTCGAGATCGTCCAGGTATTCCTTGGAAAGCTTCGTGCCCTTGGACAGCTTCTTCGGGCCGCCGTTGGCGACCTTGCCGATCAACATCTTCTCGAGACGCTGGAAGGCGTCACCTTCCACGATACGCAGCTGGTCATTCAGGTCGAGGCGGTAGCGCTTCAGCTCATCGTCGATGATCTGCTGGGCGCGCTTGTCGCGCTGGATGCCTTCGCGCGTGAACACTTGCACGTCGATGACGGTGCCGACCATGCCGGACGGCACGCGCAGCGAAGTGTCCTTCACGTCGGATGCCTTCTCGCCGAAGATCGCGCGCAGCAGCTTCTCTTCCGGCGTCAGCTGGGTCTCGCCCTTAGGCGTGACCTTGCCGACCAGCGTGTCGCCCGCTTCGACTTCGGCGCCAATGTAGACGATGCCGGATTCGTCGAGGCGTGCCAGTTGGTTTTCCGCCAGGTTCGAGATGTCGCGCGTGATTTCTTCCGCGCCGAGCTTGGTATCGCGTGCAACGACCGACAGCTCTTCGATGTGGATCGAGGTGTAGCGATCGTCGGCCACGACCTTCTCGGAGATCAGGATCGAGTCTTCGAAGTTGTAGCCGTTCCACGGCATGAACGCGACCAGCATGTTCTGGCCGAGCGCGAGTTCGCCGAGGTCGGTCGACGCGCCGTCGGCGATGACGTCTCCCTTCGCGACACGGTCGCCGACCTTCACGATCGGACGCTGGTTGATGTTGGTGTTCTGGTTGGAACGGGTGTACTTGATCAGGTTGTAGATGTCCACACCGACTTCGCCTGCTGCGGCCTCATCGTCGTTCACGCGGATCACCACGCGGCCGGCGTCGACATAGTCGACCACGCCGCCGCGCAGCGCCTGCACGGTGGTGCCGGAGTCGACCGCCACGGTGCGTTCGATGCCGGTGCCGACGAAGGCTTTTTCCGGGCGCAAGCAGGGAACCGCCTGGCGTTGCATGTTGGCGCCCATCAGCGCGCGGTTCGCGTCGTCGTGCTCGAGGAACGGAATCAGCGAGGCAGCTACCGACACGATCTGGCCCGGGGCCACGTCCATGTATTGCACGCGCTCGGGCGACACCAGGATGGTTTCACCGGCTTGACGTGCCGAGACCAGTTCGTCGGACAGAGCGCCGTTCTGGTCGATGGTCGCGTTCGCCTGGGCGATGATGTAGCGGCCCTCTTCGATCGCTGACAGGTAGTCGATCTGGTTCGTGACCTTGCTGCCCTCGACCTTGCGGTACGGCGTCTCCAGGAAGCCATACTCGTTCAGGCGGGCATACAGCGCCAGCGAGTTGATCAGGCCGATGTTCGGGCCTTCCGGCGTTTCGATCGGACACACGCGGCCGTAGTGGGTCGGATGCACGTCGCGCACCTCGAAGCCGGCGCGTTCACGCGTCAGGCCGCCCGGGCCGAGCGCGGAGACGCGGCGCTTGTGGGTGACTTCCGACAGCGGGTTGGTCTGGTCCATGAACTGCGACAGCTGCGACGAGCCGAAGAACTCGCGGATCGCGGCCGAGATCGGCTTGGAGTTGATCAGGTCGTGCGGCATCAGGTTCTCGGTCTCGGCCTGGCCGAGGCGTTCCTTGACGGCGCGCTCGACACGCACCAGGCCGGCGCGGAACTGGTTTTCCGCCAGTTCGCCGACGCAGCGCACGCGGCGGTTGCCGAGGTGATCGATATCGTCGATTTCGCCACGGCCGTTGCGCAGCTCGACCAGGATCTTGATCACGGCCAGGATGTCTTCGTTCGACAGCGTCATCGTGCCGGTCAGCTCGTCGCGGCCGATGCGGCGGTTGAACTTCATGCGGCCGACGGCCGACAGGTCATAACGCTCTTCGCTGTAGAACAGGCCATTGAACAGCGCCTCGACCGATTCCTCGGTCGGCGGCTCGCCCGGACGCATCATGCGGTAGATCGCGACGCGCGCAGCGGTCTGGTCAGCGGTGTCGTCCATGCGCAGCGTCTGCGACATGTAGGCACCCTGGTCGAGATCGTTGGTGTACAGCGTCTGGATGTCGCTGACGTTGGCATCGCGCAGGCGGCCGAGCAATTCGTCGGTCAGCTCGTCGTTGGCATTGGCGATCACTTCGCCGGTGTCGGCATCGACGATGTTCTTTGCGAGCACGCGGCCGACCAGGTAATCTTCCGGCACGGAGATGTGCTTGATGCCGGCCGCCTCGATTTCGCGGACGTGCTTGGCGTTGATGCGCTTGTCCTTCGTGACGATGACTTTGCCCGACTTGTCGGTGATGTCGAAGCCGGCAACCGCGCCGCGCAGGCGTTCGGCGACGAACTCCATCTCGGCGCCCTCGGAACGCAGCGTGAAGTTGTCGAACACGAAGAAGTTCGCGAGGATCTGCTCCGGCGTCATGCCGATGGCTTTGAGCAGGATCGTGACCGGCATCTTGCGGCGGCGGTCGACGCGGAAATACAGGATGTCCTTCGGATCGAATTCGAAGTCGAGCCAGGAACCGCGATAGGGAATGATGCGCGCGGAGAACAGCAGCTTGCCGGACGAATGCGTCTTGCCGCGGTCGTGCTCGAAGAACACGCCCGGCGAACGGTGCAGCTGGGATACGATGACGCGCTCGGTACCGTTGATGATGAACGAACCTGTGGTCGTCATGAGCGGCAGTTCGCCCATGTAGACTTCCTGTTCTTTCATTTCCTTGACGACCGGCTTGGTCGGCGATTCCTTGTCGAGGATCACGAGGCGCACTTTCGCGCGCAAGGGCGAAGCGAAGGTCAGGCCGCGCTGTTGGCATTCCTTGACGTCGAACGGCGGATCGCCGAGAACGTAGGACAGGAATTCGAGACGAGCGAAGCCGTTGTGCGAAACGATCGGGAAAATCGATGTGAAAGCGGATTGCAGACCTTCATTCTTGCGATGCGCCGGACCGACGTCCGCCTGCAAAAAACTAAGGTACGAATCGAGCTGGGTCGCCAGCAGGAACGGAACGTTGTGAACGTTAGCACGCTTCGCGAACGACTTGCGAATGCGCTTCTTCTCAGTGAATGAGTAGTGCATGGACACTCCGTGAGTGACAGGAAGGATGGAGAATTCAGGCTTCTGGCGGGCCGCTGTTTCAGCGTCCGGCACGTCTGCGAAACCTCAAGTCTGCGCCCTTCGGGCTTTACTACACTGGATCGACACCTGCGAAACCTACCGAACGAATTCCGTTTCCGGCGGTCAGGAGCAAGGTCGGATCATCGATACGTCGCAATAGCGGTCGCAAAAAAGAAAACGACAAAGGAGCCAAAGCCGGCCCTCCCTTTCGAAAGGATCCGCGCTTTGACTCCGGTACTACTGTGGCTGGGCGGGGCAGTCCCCGCGACCAAATCGCAAAGCCAAGAATTACTTGAGTTCGGCCTTTGCGCCGGCGTCTTCCAGCTTCTTCTTCGCAGCTTCTGCATCTGCCTTGGCGATACCTTCCTTAACGGGCTTCGGTGCACCGTCAACGAGGTCTTTCGCTTCTTTCAGACCGAGACCGGTGATTTCGCGAACTGCCTTAATGACGCCAACCTTGTTCGCGCCGGCTTCAGCCAGGATCACGGTGAATTCGGTTTGCTCTTCAGCAGCAGCGGCGGCAGCGCCACCAGCAGCCGGACCAGCGACAGCCATCGCTGCAGCGGAAACGCCGAATTTCTCTTCAAAAGCTTTGACCAGGTCATTCAGGTCCATGACGGACATCTGGCCTACTGCTTCGAGGATATCTTCTTTGGTAATTGCCATTTGAAACTCCTAAATTTCTATTCGGTAATTGGTTAGTACGAGACGCGGAGGGAAGTGAGCCGCAATTACGCAGCGGCTTCTTCTTCCTTCTTCTTCGCGAGAGCGGCCAGTGCGCGAGCAAAACCGGACACCGGAGCCTGCATGACACCCAGCAACTGGGAGATGAGGACTTCACGGCTCGGAATGCTTGCCAATGCAGTCACACCCGCCTTGTCGAGCGATTTGCCTGCATAGTTGCCTGCCTTGATGACCAGCTTGTCGTTGCCCTTGGCAAAGTCGTGGACGACTTTAGCGGCTGCAACGGCGTCTTCCGAGATCGAATAGATCAGCGGACCGGTCATTTCGGAGGCAAGGCTGGCGAACGGCGTGCCTTCCACGGCGCGACGAGCGAGCGTGTTTTTCAACACGCGCATGTACACGCCTTCGGCACGCGCTTTCGCGCGCAGTTGCGTCAAGTGACCAACCTGGATGCCACGGTATTCGGCCACGACGATCGTCTGCGCAGTTGCTACTTTTGCGGAGACTTCGGCGACGACGGCCTTTTTGTCATTCAGATTGAGACTCAAGATCAACCTCCAAAAATGATGCGAAAGAAATTCGCATCGGTTCGAACACGGCGTCCGAAGTTAGGAGTTCATGCTGGCAGACCAGCTTAGAGACTGCAAAACTTGTTCGGGTTCGCCATCTGCGTTGGGGTCCGGAGATATTGCCCCAGAGGTTTTAACTTCGCGCGTCGACTGCTCGCACTCGGCCCAACGGTCTTTGATTGCCTGGATTGCTACTAATCAGTTCAGAACAGAGCTCGCCGGGTAGGCTACCGCTACGCATCAGCCTTACCGACCCACTCTGTCCTGCAATTGACTGAAATCGAATTCAATCCAGCCCAAAGATGCGCCCCGCGCCTTCCGGCGCGAGGACTTGATTCTTTATCAAGCGGCCAACGAACCGTGGTCGACGCGAACGCCGGCGCCCATCGTCGACGAGATCGCCACCTTGCGCAGGTACACACCCTTGCTGGTTGCCGGCTTCGCCTTGTTCAGCGCGTCGATCAAGGCCATCAGGTTGGTCTTGAGCTCGGCGTCGGAGAAGGACTTGCGGCCGATCGTGGCGTGGATGATGCCTGCCTTGTCGGTACGGTATTGCACCTGACCGGCTTTTGCGTTCTTGACGGCGGTCGCCACGTCCGGCGTGACAGTGCCGACCTTCGGGTTCGGCATCAAGCCGCGCGGGCCGAGGATCTGGCCGAGCGTACCGACGATACGCATCGTGTCCGGCGACGCGATCACGATGTCGAACGGCATGTCGCCTGCCTTGACACGTTCCGCCAGGTCTTCCATGCCGACCACGTCGGCACCGGCTGCCTTGGCGGCTTCCGCCTTCTCGCCCGAGGCGAACACGGCGACGCGAACGGTCTTGCCGGTACCGGCCGGCAGCACGACGGAGCCGCGGACCACTTGGTCGGATTTCTTGGCATCAACGCCGAGTTGCACTGCAACGTCAATCGACTCGTTGAATTTGGCAGTCGCGCATTCCTTGATCAGGGCGATCGCGGTATCGAACGGATATGCCTTGGTGCGATCGACTTTTGCCTTGATCGCCTGAGCGCGTTTGGACAGCTTAGCCATTACAGACCCTCCACCGTGATGCCCATGGAACGTGCGGAACCGGCGATCGTGCGCACGGCTGCGTCCATGTCAGCGGCCGTCAAATCCGGACGCTTGGTTGTAGCGATTTCTTCCGCTTGCTTGCGAGTGATCTTGCCGACCTTGTCGGTATGCGGCTTCGACGAACCCTTCTGGATGCCAGCGGCTTTCTTGATCAGGATCGTTGCCGGCGGAGTCTTCATCACGAAGGTGAAGGACTTGTCCGCATAGGCGGTGATCACCACCGGAATCGGCAGACCCGGCTCGACGCCTTGGGTCTGGGCGTTGAACGCCTTGCAGAATTCCATGATGTTCAGACCACGCTGACCGAGGGCCGGGCCGATCGGAGGGGAGGGGTTTGCCTTACCAGCCGGCACTTGCAGCTTGATAAAGCCAATGATTTTCTTTGCCATGATGGCTCCTACATTGGTTGAGTGGTAGCGCCTGTTCGCACGAAACTACTTGGGCTCCTCTTGTGGTTGGATTTCGCGGAAAACCGTGGCGCCCCAACAGCGCGGGTTGATCGAAGAAAACTCTCCGACAACCCTTAAACTTTTTCCACCTGGCCGAATTCGAGCTCGACAGGAGTGGCACGACCGAAGATGGTGACCGAAACGCGCACGCGCGATTTCTCGTAATTGACTTCTTCGACGTTGCCGTTGAAATCGGTGAACGGGCCGTCCTTGATGCGCACCAATTCGCCCACTTCGTACAACACCTTGGGGCGCGGCTTTTCAACGCCTTCCTGCATCTGATGCAGGATCTTGTCGACCTCGTGCGGCGGGATCGGAGTGGGTTTGTTCGATTTGCCGCCGATGAAGCCCGTGACCTTGCTGGTATTTTTCACCAGGTGCCAGGTCTCGTCGGTCATTTCCATCTCGACCAACACATAGCCCGGGAAGAAGCGGCGCTCGGTGACGGATTTTTGCCCGCCCTTCACTTCAACGACTTCTTCGGTCGGCACCAGGATCTGGCCGAACTTATCCTGCATGCCGGCGCGCGCAATACGCTCCAACAATGCGCGCTGCACGCTCTTCTCCATGCCGGAATACGCGTGCACGACATACCAGCGCTTGTTGCCACCGGAACCGGCCGCAGGCGCATTTTGTGCGCCGTCTTGCGTTTGATCTTCGGAATGCGCGCTCATCATTTCTTCCAGCCCAGAATCAGGTCATACAACACGAATTCGAGCACCTTGTCCGTTCCCCATAGGAAAATCGCCATCAGGAGAACGAAACCGAACACGATTGCGGTAATCTGCATCGTTTCCTTGCGCGACGGCCAGACGACTTTCTTGGTTTCACGCACCGCCTCACGCGAAAACTCGAGGAAGCCGCGCCCCGCGGTGGAAGTCCATGCAAACGCAATAGCCACGACCAAGCCAGCAACCAATGCGCCCGCGCGCACGTAAGTGGGCTGATTGACCAAAAAATAAAAGCCGACCACGCCGGCGATAACAGCACAAACAGCCAGCACGACCTTGATTTTGTCGCCGGACGGGCTAACGGTTTGCACAGGCTGATTAGACATACGCTTTCTTTCAGTGTGCAGAAAAGCACAAAGCCACCTTTGACAAGGTGGCAGGGGCGGAGGGCCTCGAACCCCCAACCTACGGTTTTGGAGACCGTCACTCTGCCAATTGAGCTACGCCCCTACGTTCTTTCGCTGCAAACGCAGACTTTGATCAGTTGCGGGCAGAGTCACTTGTCGCACGGCGGCGCCTCGCAAACCCTGCCCCACAATGATTATTCAATGATCTTGGCAACGACGCCGGCGCCGACGGTACGACCGCCTTCGCGGATGGCGAAACGCAGACCCTCTTCCATCGCGATCGGCGAAATCAGCTTGACCGTGATCGACACGTTGTCACCCGGCATCACCATTTCCTTGTCCTTCGGCAGCTCGATCGCACCCGTCACGTCCGTCGTAC
>Ga0196972_1000070_pt1 | contig 83603 bp, 60 predicted proteins | sample S1v_2013CmetaG_FD_148618 | JGI IMG/M metagenome (GOLD analysis project Ga0196972, IMG submission 148618) | Soil microbial communities from Anza Borrego desert, Southern California, United States - S1+v_20-13C | ecosystem: Environmental > Terrestrial > Soil > Desert | place: USA: California...
AGCCACTGAACGAATTGAATAGGGTTTTCCATGACGCGCATTATAATTCGCCCCGATATGTCTGCACCCGAACAAGTCCAAAAAAGTCCTCCCCGGCAGTCCCCCCAGGAGCCCGGAAGGCGCCGCCCGGAGGGAAAACCCGCCGCGCCCGTCGTCCGCAACCCCTTGCCGCCGATTACCTTCCCGGAAGAGCTGCCCGTCTCGGGCCGGCGCAAGGAAATTGCCGACGCGCTGCGCGCGCACCAGGTCATCATCGTCAGCGGCGAAACCGGTTCGGGCAAGACGACCCAGCTACCGAAGATCTGCCTCGAGCTGGGCCGGGGCGAGAAGGGCCTGATCGGCCATACGCAGCCGCGCCGGATCGCAGCATCCTCGACCGCCAAGCGTATCGCGCAGGAGCTGGGCACGCCGCTGGGCGAGCATGTGGGCTTCAAGGTGCGATTCACCGATACGCTGTCCAAGGGCGCTTCGGTCAAGCTGATGACCGACGGCATCCTGCTCGCCGAGACGCAAACCGACCCGCTGCTCAAGCAGTACGACACCATCATCATCGACGAGGCGCACGAGCGCAGCCTGAACATCGACTTCCTGCTCGGTTACCTGAAGCAGTTGCTGCCGAAGAGGCCGGACCTGAAGGTGATCATCACTTCGGCGACCATCGATGCCGACCGTTTCGCGCGGCATTTCGCCAGAGGTGACAAGCCGGCGCCCGTGATCGAAGTGTCGGGCCGCCTGTACCCGGTCGAGGTGCGCTATCGCCCGGTCGAACCGTCGGAGAAAACGGAAGGCAAACCATCGGCGCAGAAGGAGCAGCGCGACCTGATGGACGCGGTGGTCGACGCGGTCGATGAGCTCGCGCGCATCGGTCCCGGCGACGTGCTGGTCTTCCTGCCGGGCGAACGCGAAATTCGCGATGCCGCCGAGGCGCTGCGCAAGCACCATCCGCCGCACGTCGAGATCCTGCCCCTGTTTGCCCGCCTGTCGGTGCAGGAGCAGGAGCGCGTGTTCAAAACCTCGAACGCACGCCGCATCGTGCTGGCGACGAACGTGGCCGAAACTTCGCTGACCGTGCCGGGCATCCGCTACGTGGTCGATACCGGCCTGGCGCGTGTCAAGCGCTACAGCTACCGCAACAAGGTCGAGCAGCTGCAGATCGAGCCGGTCGCGCAGTCCGCGGCGAACCAGCGCGCAGGCCGATGCGGCCGCGTTGCCGCCGGTGTTTGCATCCGTCTCTACGACGAGCAGGATTTCCTGCAGCGGCCTAAATTCTCGGATCCCGAGATCCTGCGCTCTTCGCTGGCCGCCGTCATCCTGCGCATGAAGTCGTTGCGCTTGACCGATGTCGAGACCTTCCCGTTCATCGAACCGCCGATGGGCCGCGCGATTGCCGACGGCTACCAGTTGTTGCAGGAACTCGGTGCCGTGGACGATTCGAACCAGCTGACTTCGCTCGGGCGTCAACTGGCCAAGCTCCCGCTCGACCCGCGCGTGGGCCGCATGATTCTCGCCGCACGGGATAACGCGGCGCTGACCGAAGTGCTGATCATCGCCGCTGCCTTGTCCGTACAGGACCCGCGCGACCGTCCGATGGAGGCGCAGGATGCGGCCGACAACGCACACAAGAAGTTCGCGGATGAGAAGTCCGAATTCCTCAGCTACCTGAAGATCTGGAAGTGGTTCGAGGACGCGATCGAACACAAGAAATCCAACAAGCAGCTGATGGAAAGCTGTCGCGCCAACTTCCTGTCGCAGCTGCGCCTGCGCGAGTGGCGCGACGTGCATTCGCAACTGCTGACGCTGGTGCGCGAGCAGGGCTGGCGGCTGAACGAAACGCCTGCTACCTACGAGCAGTTGCACACCGCGCTGCTCACCGGCCTGCTCGGCAACGTCGGTTACAAGATGGATGACGAGCAGCATTACCTTGGCGCACGCGGCATCAAGTTCTACATCTGGCCAGGCTCTCATCTCGCTAAGAAGGCAGGGCGCTGGGTCATGGCCGCCGAACTGGTTGATACAACACGTCTCTACGCGCGCTGCATCGCGCAGATCCAGCCTGAATGGCTGGAGCGCGTCGGAGGACACCTGCTGAAAAAATCCTATGGCGACCCGCGCTGGGAAAAGCGCACTGCACAGGTATCGGCCTACGAGCGCGCTACCCTGTACGGTCTGGTCGTCTACAGCCAGCGCCGAATCAACTACGGACAGATCAACCCGAAGGAAGCGCGCGAAATTTTCATTCGCAGTGCACTCGTCGCGGGTGAATTCGATACGCGCGCACCATTCCTCGCGCATAACCAGAAACTGGTGCGAGAGATCGAAAACCTCGAGCACAAGTCGCGCCGCCTCGATGTGCTGGTGGATGAGGAACTGATTGCCGCTTTCTACGACAAGCTGATCCCGCAGGACATCCACACCGGTATCGCCTTCGAGAAATGGCTGAAGGATGCGATCGCGAAGAATCCGAAGCTGCTTCACCTCAACCGCGACGACCTGATGCGCCACGAGGCGGCCGGCGTGACGACGGACCTGTTCCCGAAAACGATGAACGTGGCGGGCGTGGCGATGACGCTCACCTACCACTTCGAACCCGGCAGTCCGCGCGACGGGGTGACGCTGACGATTCCGCTGTATGCACTGAACCAGGTTTCCGCCGATCGCAGCGAGTGGCTTGTGCCGGGGATGCTGAAGGAAAAGGTGCACCTGCTGCTGAAGTCGTTGCCGCAGAAACTCCGCCGCCACTGCGTGCCGTTGCCGGACTATGCCGCTGGCTTCTGCGAGCGCGTCGAGTTCGGCAAGGGCAGCCTGATCGACGCCGTGATCGCCGATGTGCGCGAGCAGACGGGCGTCACGGTCAAGACGACCGACTTCAAGCTGGAGACCTTGCCGGCGCACCATTTCATGAACTTCAAGGTGGTGGATGAGCATGGCCGGCAGCTGGAGATGGGGCGCAACCTGTCTTCCTTGCGGGTCGAGTTTGGCGGTCAGGCGCGCGAGCAGTTCCAGAAGCTCGCGGAGAAAACGGCGATTGCACCTGCAGAGCACGTTGACAAGGAAACGGCAGCCGCATCGCCTGCTGCTGCCGGCGGCTCTGTAGCGGAGTACCAGAACCTGACCACCTGGTCCTTCGGCGAACTGCCCGAGCTGCTCGAAATCCAGCAGGGCAAGCAGACGCTGATCGGCTTCCCGGCGCTGGTCGACAAACTTACGCACTGCGACCTCGAAGTCTTCGACGATCCGGCAGAGGCGGCACGCGTGCATCGCATCGGCCTGCGCCGGCTGTTCTCGCTGCAACTGAAGGAGCAGCTGAAGTACCTTGAAAAGAACGTCCCGAACCTGCAGCAGATGGGCATGCAATTCATATCGCTCGGCACGCAAGAGGAATTGCGCGACCAGATCATCCAGGCCGGGCTGGAGCGTGCCTGCCTGCAGGATCCGCTGCCGAAGAACGCGGAAGAGTTCAACCGGCGCAAGGACGAGGGCAAGAGCCGTCTCGGCTTGCTGGTCAACGAGATCGCGCGTCTTGCCGCGCAAGTTCTTGCCGAGTACTACACGTTGCCCAAGAAGCTGCAGGGGGCGAAGGCGCATGCGCAGAGCGCGGCAGACATGCAGTCCCAGCTGCAGGCGCTGGTCGGTAAGCGCTTCATTGCCGATAACGACTACACGCAGCTGTCGCATTTCCCGCGCTACCTCAAGGCGATCAATGTGCGCCTAGAGAAATTGCGCGCCGACCCGGCCCGCGATACGCGCCTGATGGCCGAATGGTCGCAGGTTGCCGCGCCATGGCAACGGTCATTGAAGGACAGGCAGAAGAGCGCCGACCCGAAGATGACCGAGTTCCGCTGGCTGCTAGAAGAGCTGCGCGTATCGCTCTTCGCGCAGGAGCTGCGCACGCCGATGCCGGTATCGGTGAAGCGTTTGCAGAAGGTCTGGGAGTCCATGCAGCGCTGATCCGTTATGATGCAAATTCTCCTTTAGCGGAACTTGCAAACTGGAATGGATAGCACCGATCTCGAAGTCCTGAAGGCCTGCGACGAATGGCTCGCGCAGGGACGCCGCTGTGAACTCGTCACCGTGATCAAGACCTGGGGCGCGAGCCCCCGGCCTGCCGGAGCCATGCTGGCCTTGTGCGAGGACGGCAGGGTGATCGGTTCCGTCTCCGGCGGATGCGTCGAGGATGACCTGATCGAGCGTGTGCGCAAGGAGGGCATGAAGCGCACGCTGCCGGAGCTGGTGACATACGGGATTACTGCCGAGGAAGCGCATCGCTTCGGGCTGCCCTGCGGAGGCACTTTGCAAGTGGTGATTGAACCCTTGTCGTCGGCCAGCCGCATCCCGGAACTGCTGCAACGCGTGGCGCGGCAGGAACTGGTGTCGCGTGTTCTTCACCTGTCCTTGGGGCAGGTTGAACTGTTGCCCGGCAATGCAGACGACGAGGTGCTCCTCACCGATGGAAAACTGTCCACGCTTTACGGGCCGCGCTGGCGCCTGCTGATCATCGGCGCAGGCCAGCTGTCAGGTTTTCTTGCGCAAATCGCTACCGGCATGGATTACCAGGTCCTCGTCTGCGATCCGCGCGAGGAGTACCGGGCGACATGGCATATTCCGGGCGTGGAGGTCATTCATGCGATGCCCGACGATTTCATCATCGAACAGAAACCGGACCGCCGCTGTGCAGTCGTGGCTCTGACGCATGATCCCAAGCTGGACGACTTGGCACTGATGGAAGCGCTGCGGTCGGAGGCGTTCTATGTCGGCGCGATCGGTTCGCGCATCAATAATGCGAAGCGGCGCGAGCGCTTGAAGCATTTCGATCTGACGGAAGAGCAGGTCACGCGCCTGCACGGCCCGATCGGCCTGCATATCGGCAGTCGTGTGCCGCCTGAGATCGCGATTTCCATCCTAGCCGAAGTGACTGCCGTAAAGAACGGCATTCCGCTCGCAGACAAGATCCCGAGCAAGAGCGGCATTTCCTGACTGCAGGTTTCTTTAAACAATTGATCTTCGGTTGACATTGTTCAATTGATAACTTTTTCCCGCCGATATAGTGGCCTTGTAGAACTTCAACCAACAGGGGGGAGGGAATGCAAGGAAAGACCACAGCGACGTCCAGTGCACGACGCGGAGGACGCGCATGAGGCACGTCATCATCGGCAATGGACCTGCGGGCGTCATCGCCGCCGAAACGATACGCAAGAACGCCCCCGCGGACGAGATCATCATGATCGGCGACGAAGCGGAGCCGCCGTATTCGCGCATGGCGATTCCGCATCTCCTGGCGTGCAACATCAATGAAGCAGGCACCTACCTCCGGCGCGACAAGGATTATTTTTCGCGCTTGCAGATCTCGCAGGTACAGGGCCGCGCGGTCCATGTCAGTAGCCGCACCCGCACCGTCAAGATGGAGGACGGCAGTGCGATCGAATTCGACAAGCTGCTGATCGCCAGCGGCGCATCGCCGCGCATTCCCGTCATTCCCGGCATCGATTTCCCCGGTGTGCATGCATGCTGGACGCTCGAGGATGCACGACGCATCCAGCGCCTGGCCAAACCGGGTTCGCGAGTCGTGCTCATCGGTGCGGGATTCATCGGTTGCATCGTCATGGAAGCGCTGCTTGCGCGCGGTGTGGAACTGACGGTCGTCGAACGACGCGACCGAGTGCTGCCCAACATGATGGGAAAAAGGGCGGGTGACCTCGTGCAGCGCTGGTGCGAGAAAAAAGGCGTCAGGATGTACACATCGACCAGGGTGGTGGCGATCGGCAGCGCAGACCTCGCGGACGCAGCGTTGCCTCGTGTCGTGCGTCTGTCGAACCGGGAGCATCTGCTTGCCGACCTGGTCGTGTATTCGGTCGGGACGATGCCGAACGTGTCCTTCCTGAAGGGCAGCGGCATCCGTTGCCTGCAGGGCGTTGTGGTCGATTCCTCCATGCAGACCAATGTCGCAGGCGTCTATGCGGCCGGCGACTGCGCAGAAAGTTTCGACAGCGTGGCCGGCCGCAGCATCATCTCCGGCGTACAGCCGAATGCCGCCGATCAGGCCTATTGCGCCGCATTGAACATGACTGGCCGGCACGCGTTCCAGCGCGGCGTGAGGCAGATCGACGTGGTCGACACGATGGGGCTGATTTCGTCCTCGTTCGGAAACTGGCAAGGCGTGCGCGGCGGGCAGTGGGTGGAAATGGCGGATGAGCGGACGTTCAAGTACCTGCGCCTCGAGTTCTTCAAGGACGTACTCATCGGCTGCAACGCCGTCGGCGTGACAGAACACGCGACCATTCTGCGCAGCCTGATCCAGAACCATGTGCACCTGGGCGAGTGGAAGGACCGCCTGCTGCAGGATCCGACCCGGCTCAAGGAAGCGTACACCGCTTGCGTGGAGCAGCAATACGTGGACGAGGCATCATGGTTCCACCAGCCGATGGAGCGCAGATCCGAGGTGTTCCATCAGACGGTCTAGCCATTTGAATAACATCTCCGTCTTGCCAACCTGATTCAGGTCAATTCCGCCGACCCTGCGGCCAGGTTTGATGGCCGCAGGATTGTTTTCGCGTAAAATCGCGGGAATTCGTCGCAAGAAGACGTTTCATCGTCGTGGCGAACCCCTGCAATCCTTACCCTCCGCGAAGACAATGAGCATTAAATCCGACAAGTGGATCCGCCGCATGGCCCAGGAACACGGCATGATCGAACCGTTCGAATCCGGCCAAGTGCGCCACGTCGACGGCCAGAAGATCGTCAGCTACGGCACGTCCTCTTACGGCTACGACATCCGCTGCGCCGATGAATTCAAGATCTTCACCAACATCAACAGCACCATCGTCGACCCGAAGAACTTCGACGAGAAGTCCTTTGTCGACTTCAAGGGCGATGTGTGCATCATCCCGCCGAATTCCTTCGCGCTGGCGCGCACGGTCGAATATTTCCGCATCCCGCGCAGCGTCCTGACCATCTGCCTGGGCAAGTCCACCTACGCGCGCTGCGGCATCATCGTCAATGTGACGCCGTTCGAGCCTGAATGGGAAGGGTATGTGACGCTGGAGTTCTCCAATACCACGCCGCTGCCCGCGAAGATCTATGCCGGCGAAGGCTGCGCGCAAGTGCTGTTCTTCGAGAGCGACGAAGAGTGCGAAACCTCGTACAAGGACCGCGGCGGCAAGTACCAGGGACAGCGCGGCGTGACCTTGCCGAAGACCTGAAATAACGTTACGGCGTGACTGCCCGGCAGGCATCGGTGTTCCGGTGTCCTGACCGGCATTTGTACAACTCCTGCTGCACCGTCAACATGCATAGTCCACCCGTCGACCTGCACGCCCGAGAGGCGGAAATTGCAGCGGTGTTTTTCCCGAGCGACGGCGTAATGGCACGCGCGGTCCGCGAGAAGGACTGGAGCCAAACCCTGCTTGGCCCGGTTTCCACCTGGCCCCTCAGCATCCGTACTGCTGTCAACCTCTGCCTGGATTCGCAATTCCAGTTGGCCGTGCTGTGCGGCCCCGAACTCGTCTACGTTTACAACGACGCCACGATTCCGATATTCGGTACCAAGCATCCATGGGCATTGGGACAGCGGACCGCCGATGTGTGGCCCGAGGCCTGGCCCACCATCGGCCCGATGTTGCATGACGTTCTTGCAACCGGTAAAGCAACGCGCCATGACGACCTTTTGCTCGTCTTGCAGAGGCACGGCTTCAACGAAGAGTGCTATTTCACCTTTTCCTACAGCGCGATCAGATCCGCGGAAAACGGTAATGACGGCGTATTGGTGGCGGTGCTGGAAACCTCTGATCGCGTGATCAGCGACCGCCGCCTGCGCACAGTGAGCGATATCGCGATGCAGGTCGCGACCGCGCGCAGCGAGGAGAGCATCTTCGAGCGGCTCGCAAGCACATTGTCCCGCAATCCGTATGATGTGCCGTTCGCCGCACTGTACCTGCGAGACGGGGACAGCCTCTGGCAGGCCTTCTGCACCGGGCTCGACAGCGGCGGGGCGCTGGCCTCGCGGATTCCACTTCATGCGGACGCCGGTATCGTGAACGAACACCCGGTAGTGCGCGCCGCCTGTACCGGGGAGCAGCAACTGTTCGACGCCGGGCTCGTGCTGAACGGGGTGGACCAGTGTGGTGCGTGGCCGGAGCTTCCGCGGCAAGCTCTGGTGTTGCCATTCGGCCTGCCCGGACGGTCCGTGCCCCATGGCTTCCTTGTGGTCGGTGTCAACCCGCGCAGGGCCCTCGACGACGAGTATCGCGCATTCTTCGGACTCCTTGCCGGACACGTCGCCACCGCCGTCATGAACATCGAAGCAGCGCAGGATACCAGCAAGTTGCTTGCGGCAGTGTTCGACGGGGCGCCTGGCGGTATTGCGATTACCGACCTCAGCGGCAGGTTCGTGCGCGCCAACGTGGCATACCAGAACATGATCGGCTATACCGAGCAGGAGCTCTTGAGCATGACGATGGAATCGCTCGCCTTGCCGGAAGATTTTCCCCGCAAAAGGGCCATGCTTGAACAGCTCCTGGAGGGGCAATGCGAGTCGTTCCAGCTTGAGTTGCGCTATGTGAGAAGGGACGGGTCCGAAGTCTGGTGCCAGAATTTCGTTTCGACCATCGACGATGAGCGTGGCCGTCCGCGCTATTTCGTGAAGATCGCGCAAGACATCAGTGACCGGAAGCGTGCCGAAACCGAAATCACGTCTTCGCAACAGGAATTGCGCATTCTGTACGACCGGCTGCAGTCGGTACGGCAGGAAGAGCGTGTTTCCCTCGCACGCGAAGTGCACGATCAACTGGGGCAGATCCTGTCCGCAGCGAAGATCGACATCAAGCTGCTTGAAGACGACATCCGGCCCGGCGGTGTCGCTTTGTCACGACGCAAGATCATGGCAGAACTTCGCTCGGCGCGGCGCACGCTGGAACAAGCCATCCAGCAGGTCAGGCAAATCGCCACCGAATTGCGACCGCCGGAGCTGGAAGACCAGGGTTTGTTCACGGCTATCGAGTGGCACGCGCGCGATTTCGAGCGCCGCACCAGGATTCCATGCAAAGTAGAGCTCCCGCCTGACATGGGCGAGCCGACAGGCTTGACCGCGATTACATTGTTCCGGATCTTCCAGGAGTCGACGACCAATATCCTGCGTCACGCACAGGCCAGCCATGTATGGGTGTGCATCGCGCGGCGCGGGGATGGCGTCCTTCTGCGAGTGCGCGATGATGGGGTTGGGATAGCGGCAAGAAAGGTGCGCAGTACGCGATCGATCGGCCTTACCGGTATGCGGGAGCGGGCAGCAATCGCAAACGGCAGGTTGGTCGTGGGCGCCATGCGCGGTGGCGGGACGCTGGTTTCGGTTTGGATTCCTCTCTCGAGAGCAGGTGCCGGCACGACGTCGAATGAAGGAGACAGGGCATGATACGCGTCGTCATTGCCGACGATCACGAGCTTATTCGCGAGGGCATCAAGAAGATCATCCGTTCGTCCAAGGACATGACGATCGTCGGCGAAGCGGGCGACATTGCGCAAGCGATCGAGCTGGTGGCGCAGCGCACGCCCGACATTGTCGTCCTGGATATCAGCCTTCCCGGCCATGACGGGCTGGAGGGGCTGGCGGAAGTGCGCCGCCGGTTTCCCGGGTTGCCGGTCCTGATCCTCAGCATGTATCCGGAGGAGCGGTATGCCGTCCGCGCGCTGAAGGCAGGCGCATCCGGTTACATCACCAAGGCGATGGCGGCGGAGGAATTGCTGAAGGCAATCCGCAAGATCATGACCGGCGGCACTTACCTCAGTCCGCGCGTGGCCGAACTGCTCGCCTTGGACGTGCGCGAACCGAAGCGCGCATCCTTGCATGAAAGCCTCACCGATCGCGAGCTGCAAATCGTTTCGCTGATCGGGGAGGGCAAGCAGGTCAAGCAGATCGCGGCGGATCTTGAGATCAGCATCAGCTCAGTCAATACCTATCGCGCCCGCATTTTCAAAAAGATGGGCCTGTCCTCGAACGCGGCCCTGATCCGGTACGCCGTGGAGCACGGGCTGGTCGAATAGTCCACGTGCTATCCACGATCCCCATGCTGCAAGCCTTGTTGTATTTTTGGTGTCGTTAAAAATACGACAGGCGGTCACACCATTTCCGACATGCGACTTCAGCATTCTCTGATATTTCCATAGAGAAAGAATTTGTATCATCAAACGGATTCCGGCCCGTACGACGGAATGGGACTTTTGATGACATTGGTTGAATTTGAATGCCGGGGTCAGCGCTTTGCGCTGCCTCTCCACTGCGTGCGTCGCGTCGTCGCGAGTGCGCAGCCGGACGTGTTGCCCGGCGCACCGGACATCGTGCTCGGCGTGCTCAACGTCGGCGGCGAAATCGTCACGCTCATCGACTTCGGCCGCCGGATCGGCGGCCCTGCCACGGAACTGAACGTGGCGCAGCGTCTGCTCATCATCGACATCGGCGGCTTCGCCGTGGCCTTTGTCGTCGACGCGGTGATCGGAGTATCTTCAAGGGAATGGGAGCATTTGCCCGGCCTCCCGGCGCGTCTGTCTGGCGCGGAGTTTGTCGATGCGGTCGTTCGTCTCGACGATGGCCTTTGCATTATTGTCAATCCCGAGAAATTCCTGTTCGAGGACGAGCGGGTGCTGCTGGGAGATGCACTGGAGAAGATGCGTCATGAAGAGCATTGAATGCATCCAGGCGCCGGATCTGCTGGACCGATTGGCGGAAAGAGTCGAAGCCGAGACCGGGCTGGCATTCCGCGGGACAAAGCGGCGCGATCTGCGCAGCGCGCTCAAGAGAATGGCCGAGGCGGCAGGATTCGGCAAGGATGAGGAAGCCTGTGCGGCATGGCTGCTCGAAGGCCGCTGGAGCGGGGAAAAAGGCAAGGAAAGGGCCGACCTCTGTGCACTCCATCTGACCGTCGCGGAAACATACTTTTTCCGCGAGCCGCGTGCTTTCGACCTCGTGTGCGACTACGCGAGAAAAAAGCTGGCGCTCCACGGCGCAAATACGCAGCTGCGCATCTGGAGCGCCGGATGCTGCACGGGCGAAGAGCCTTACTCGATCGCGATGGTGCTCCGGCACGGGGTACCCGATCTCGCGCCACGCAGGATCTCCATTCTCGCCACCGATCTCAACCGGCGCAATCTCCAGATTGCCCGTGCGGGCGTGTACCGCCAGTGGTCGTTCCGGAATACGTACAAGGGCATGCAGAAACTGAATTTTTCGGAGGAGGGCGAAAACCAGTTCCGCATCCATGAGCAGCTCCGGGAATGCGTCAAGTTCTCGGAACTGAATCTCGCTTCCGCCGATTATCCGTCCGCTGCCACAGACACCCAGTCGATGGACATCATCTTCTGCCGCAATGTGCTGATGTACTTTTCACGGCAGCAGGCGCAGAAGGTGATTGCGCGTTTCAGGCAATGCCTGGTCGAGGGGGGATGGCTGATTGTCAGCCCCTGCGAAGCTTCGGCCGAGCTGTTCGACGGGTTTGCCGGACACTATTTCCCCGACGCCGTTTACTACCAGAAAGCCGCGCAGGGCCATCCTGTCGCGCTGGACTTATGCCGCATGCCGCTGACCCCGACGGTTGAGCCGCCGCCGAGCCCGCCAGCTCGCCGCGCCCCTGCCAGACTGAAGCCGGACGATGCAAACAAGTCCAGCACGCTTCCGGTACGGGACGAGACCGGCGCGGATCCGATCGCGCGTGCCCGGGCTTACGCCAACGAAGGGGCGATAGATGAAGCCATGCTCTGCCTCGACCATGCGCTGAAGGATGGAAAGCCGACGGCCGAGCTTTATCAGGCCAGGGCGCTGATTGCCATGGAGGCCGGCGACCGGCGAAGCGCAATCGACAGCCTGAAACGGGTGGTGTACCTCAAGCCCGATTCCATCCTCGCCCATTACCTGATGGGAGTGCTGCAATCCGAACAGAACCGCGGCGCGGAAGCGGCACGCCAGTTCCGGGTCGCCAACGAACTGCTGGCCGCGCTGGACGATGACGACATGGTGCCGGGATCGGATGGCTTGCATGCGGCCTATCTGCGCGAGTCCATGCGCGCCTACCTGCAGAAGGGTCGATCTTGAAGACGAAGCGCACGACAGATTGGCCCGAGCTGCATCGTCGCCTCGCGCGCAGCCGCGAAGGGATCGAGGGATTGGTCGAACCTGGCCGGAAACAGCAAGAGCGGGTTCTCCGTGAGCGCACGCTGAGTCTGGCGAAAGCGGCGGCATGGAGCGCGCAGGTACTTCCGGAACGCGAAGAGATAGCCGCGCTGGTATTCCAGGCGGGCGGAGAACGTTATGCCTTCGAAGCCACGCATGTGTCCCTGGTCTTGTCCATGTCACCCGTTACTCCCATTCCGGGCGTGCCCAAATTTGTCGTCGGCATCGTGGCCGCACAGGGAGAGGTACTCACTGTCATCGACCTGCGCGTGCTGCTCGACCTGCCGCTGGCAAGCCTCGCCGAGCCCAAGTCGATCGTTGTCCTGAAAGGCGCGGCGATGGAGTTCGGCGTTCTTGCCGAAGAGATCCTGGGGATGGAGCGATATCCGGCCGCGGCGCTGACGCAAGGCTCGCCGGCGCTGACCAACAATGACGCCCTGTATCTGAAAGGCGTCACGCCGGACCGTACCGCCATCCTCAACGCGGAACAACTGTTATCTGAATCCAGTCCGGTGATCGCGACCCCCAACCTGGTTCATAACACCCTCTAACAAGCAAGATTGGAGTAGCAATGCAAATTCTCTTGAACCTCAGTACGCGCGCGAAGCTGTTGCTGGGCTTCGGGTTCATGGTGGTACTGCTGGCCGTGGTCAGCACCATTGCATATCGCGACGCCGGCCGCCTGAAGGCCTCGCAGCAGTCCCTGTTCCGGGACGACGTTGCGATTGCCTATGACCTGATGACCTTGCGCAACGGCATCAACCGCGAGCGCGTGACACTGCTGTCGATGGTCGTGGCGGATGCTGCGGAGCAACCGAAGCTGATGCAACAACTCGACGGGAATGCCGCGGAAATCGCCAGCGCCATGGAGAATCTGACGGTGCGCAAGACGGCCGATGCGGTGTTCTCCGGAAAACTGGGCCGGATTGCCGAGTTGCGCCAGGAATTCGCAGCCATTCGCGATCGCGACGTGCTCACTGCCCTGAAGGCGGGCAAGCGCGGCGAAGCCAGCGCAGCCATTCTCGGTCCCTTGCAGCAGAAGTTCCTGGCGATCCGGGATATCGCCGACCAGGTCGGCACCCAGCAATTCGCAGAGGCCGAGCAGCGCATGCGCGAGTCCGAAGCGCTGGTTGACGGTGCGCAAGCCTCGCTGGTCGCCGCGAATATCGTCGCGCTGGTGATCGGGCTGGCGCTCGTGTTCTGGCTTGACCGCGTCATTGCCGCTCCCCTCAAGGAGGCAACGGTCGTCGCCCAGCAGATCGCCACCGGTGACTTGACGGTGAAAGTGCCGGTCTCGGAAGGCTGGGACGAGGTCGGCCAGCTCATGCGCGCGCTGGATGCGATGGTGAATGCGTGGAAGCAGATGATGAAGGAAACCAACACCGGCATCGTCACGCTCAGTTCGGCCGCCAGCGAAATCCTGGCCGGCACGATGCAGTCGTCCGCGGGGGCGACTGAAACCGCAGCGGCGGTCAGCGAAACGACCGCCACCGTCGAGGAGGTCAAGCAGACCGCACTGCTGTCCTCGCAGAAGGCGCGCATGGTATCGGACGCGGCGCAGAAGGCGGCGCAGGTCGCGGAGACCGGCCGCAAGTCGATCGAGGACAGTGTGGAGGGAATGGGCAGCATCCAGCAACAGATGGAATCCATCGCCGAGACCATCGTGCGCCTCTCGGAAAGCAGCCAGGCGATTGCGGAAATCATCGCCACGGTCAGCGCCCTGGCCGAGCAATCCAACCTGCTCGCGGTGAATGCCGCCATCGAAGCGGCCAAGGCCGGCGATCACGGGAAAGGCTTCTCCGTCGTCGCACAAGAAGTCAAGGACCTGGCCGATCAATCGAAACAGGCGACACGGCAGGTGCGCCAGATCCTTAACGATATCCAGAAGGCGGTGAGCGCCGCGGTCATGACGACCGAACAGGGGTCGCGTACCGTGGCCAACGGCGTCGAACAGACCACCGAGGCGGGCAACGCCATCCGGGCCCTGGCCGAGAGCATCTCCGACGCTGCGCAAGCCGCCGCGCAGATCGCCGCATCCAGCCAGCAGCAGCTGGCCGGCATGGACCAGGTTGCCTTGGCAATGGAAAACATCAAGCAGGTGAGTGCCGAAAATGCCGCCGGCGCCAAGCAATCCGAGCAATCCGCCCAGAACCTGCATGAACTGGGCCAGAAGCTCAGGCAAGTGAGCGAACGATTCCGCCTATGACCGACAAGGAGTTTTTGCGCAAGCTGCTGATCACGTTCCGCACGGAGGCGGAGGAACACCTGCGGGATATCGTGTCGAACATCGTCCATCTGGAACAGGCGGGCGAGGGCGGGCGCAAGGACATCGTGGAACGCCTGTTGAGGACGCTCCACACGCTCAAGGGCGCCGCCAGGTCGGTCAACCTGACCGACCTGGAAATGCTGTGCCATGCAATGGAAAGCGTGTTCTCGGCAGTTCGCAAGACGGGGGGCACGTTCGCATCCGAGCAGTTCGATCTTGTCCACCAGGCCAGCACGCTTGCAGGACAGCTCTGCCGGGAGGAGTCGACCGGCCGTTTGCGCAACCAGGCGGCGGATCTGGCGCAGTGGCTGGAACGCCTGGGCGAGGAAACCGCGGTTGCCGGGCAGGCGCGCGCAGCGGCGCCACCGGAATCCGCCGCCACGCCACAAGCCGAAGTGGCCGTTGATGCATCCGCTCATGCCGATTCCGACATGCCCGCGAAGGCGGATGTGATCCGGGTGCAGGGAAAGAATCTCGATGCCATCCGCTACCAGGTTGAAGCGCTGCTTTCGGTCGAGCTCGGACTGCACCATCACGTTGTCGAGTTGCTGGCGCTGGCCGATGACATGGCCAGGCAGAGGAACGTCGAGCGGCTGTCGAGCCACGCGAAGACCGGAACACATGCATCGCAGCGCGCCGTGAGGGAGGTGCAAGAAACGGCAATCGGCGAGGGATTTGAGCAGCGTTGCCGCCGGGCGGCTGCCGCACTGGGCCGGACGCGGCAGAATTTTGCGCAGATCCGCTCCAGGCTGATGGATGCCACCCTGGACACGGCGCTGGTGCCGCTTTCCACTGCGCTCGAACACCTGCCCGGCCTGGTACGCAATCTTGCGCGCTCGAGTGGCAAGGAGGTGGCGCTGAAGATCCAGGGTGAAGGTATCCTGATCGACCGGCGGATTCTCGACGTCGTGCGCGAAGCCGTGATACACCTGGCGACCAATGCCGTGGACCACGGCATAGAACCGGTGGACACTCGGCGTGCCGAGGGCAAACCCGCGGCGGGAGAGATTACGGTCAACATCGCGCAATCCGGCAGCAGCCGGATCGCGCTCACGGTCGTGGACGACGGTGCGGGAATCGATGTGGAAGGCGTGGTGGACGCCGCCGTAAAGGGCGGTCACCTGAGCGCTGACCAGCTTGAGGGGTTTTCCGAAAATCAAAGACTGCAGCTTGCCTTGCGGGCCGGCGTATCAACCAGCCGCGAGTTGACACAGGTTTCCGGACGCGGCGTCGGTCTTGCCGTCGTCGCGGACAAGGTGGCGTCGGTCGGTGGCGCGCTGTCGATCGAGAGCCGGCGCGGTGCCGGATGCACCTTTGAATTGCAACTCCCGGTGCGTCTTTCCACCTTGAGGGGATTGGTGCTGCGCGCCGGCGACACGTCCTGGGTGCTGCCTCTGTCCGGTGTGGAGGCAGTACGCGCGCTTCGCAAGGGGGACATACAAACAGTCGAGAGCCGCGAAACGCTGCTGGTGCGGGGCAATGTCGTGCCCGCCGTCCGGCTGGACAAGGCATTGGGCCTGCAGCGCGCCGGCGCCGCCGACCCGGATGCCGGCAGTGCGGTGATCGTGCGCACCGGCGGCGGCACCTTCGCATTGCTGGTGGATGAGGTCTTGTCGGAACAGGAGGTGCTGCCCAAGAGCCTGGGCGGGCCCTTGCGGCGGGTGCGATTCATCAGCGGAGCGACGCAGCTCGGCGACGGCAGCCTGGTGCCGATACTTGGCCTGGAGGACCTTGCCAAGCTTGGCCTGGCGGCTGGCAGCCTGGGCCCGGCTATGCGCGAGGAGTCCGCCGTATCCTCGGCAAGACGCGTGCTGATAGTGGAAGATTCGATCACCTCGCGCCTCTTGCTCAAGCACATCCTGGAAGGTGCCGGTTACCAGGTCGTCACCGCGGTCGACGGACTGGATGCGCTGTCGCGGCTGCGGCAGGAGCAATTCGATGCGGTGGTCAGCGATGTCGAAATGCCGCGCATGGACGGCCTGACGCTTACCGAGCGTATCCGCGGCAACCCGAAGACCGAGGAGATGCCGGTGGTCCTCGTGACCTCGCTGCAGTCGCCGGAGGAGAAGGAGCGTGGCTTGCGGGCAGGTGCGGACGCCTATGTCGTGAAGGGTGCCTTCGACCAGGACAACCTGCTGAAGACGATCCGGCGGCTGATATGAAAGGGCTGCTGCGATGATACGGGTTCTGGTGGTCGACGATTCGCCTTCGGTGAGGGAGCTCCTGATGTTCATCCTGGGTTCCGATCCCGGGATCGAGATCGTCGGTTCGGCGGCGGATGGCGAGGAGGCGATCCGGATGGCGCAAGCAACGAAGCCAAACGTCATCAGCATGGATCTGCACATGCCGAATGTCGATGGCTTCGAGGCGACGCGCCGGATTATGGAAACTTGTCCGACGCCGATCGTCATTGTCAGCGGCAGCGAAGATCCGTCGGAGGTCGGCGCGAGCTTCCGCGCGATCGAGGCGGGCGCGCTGGTGATCGTTCAGCGCCCGGTCGGTGTCGGCCATCCTGCCTTCAGGGAAACGGCCAGTGCGCTCATCCGGACGGTCAAGTCGATGGCCGAGGTCAAGGTGGTGCGGCGCTGGTCGAAGACCGCCGGCCGCACCAGGGAGCAGGATGCGGCCAGGCCTGCGGAAACGGAAAGGCCGGCACGCAAGCTGGTCCTCATCGGCGCCTCGACAGGAGGGCCGGCGGTACTGCGGGACATCCTGGCTGAACTTCCGGCCGGCTATCCGCTTCCGCTACTCATCGTGCAGCACATGTCCGCCGGTTTCCTCGACGGATTTGCGCAGTGGCTGTCTTCGGCCAGCGGTTTTCCGGTGCGTGTCGCCGAGCATGGGGAGGGACTTGTCGCCGGCTGCGCCTATCTTGCACCGGACGGATACCAGGTCGCGGTCACGCGGGACATGCGCATCGCTTTGTCGAGAGGCCGCTCCGAGCATGGCATGTGTCCGTCGGTGTCCCATCTCTTTCGATCGGTGCACAAGGACATCTGCCCCGCCACCATTGCCGTGCTGCTGACAGGCATGGGCAAGGACGGCGCGCACGAGCTCAGGCAACTCAAGGAACATGGCGCAGTCACGATCGTACAGGACCGCGCGACGTCGGTGGTGTATGGCATGCCGGGCGAAGCGATCAGGCAGGATGCCGCGAGATTGATTCTTGCGCCGCCCGACATCGGAAAGATGTTGCGGGGCCTGGGTCAGGAGCCGCAATCCGATTTCCCCTATCTCGGTGATTGATGAATACAAGGAATGCAATGACTATCAAGCATGATGAGCCGCGTAGCGACGTCGATATCCTGATCGTCGAGGACAGCGAAACGCAGGCCGACCAGCTTGCGCACTTGCTGTCGCAGGACGGTTATCGCGTGCGGATCGCGAAGAACGGCCGTCTCGGCCTGGAGGCGGCGAAGTCATCGAAGCCGACCCTGATCGTCAGCGACATCGCGATGCCGGAGATGGACGGCTTTACGATGTGCCAGGCGATCAAGAGCGACGAGTCGCTGCGCGATGTGCCCGTCATCCTCCTGACCTCCCTCAGCAGCCTGTACGATGTGATCAAGGGTCTCGATTGCGGGGCTGACAATTTCATCCGCAAGCCGTTCGAAGCGAAATACCTGCTGGGACGGATCCGTTTCATCCTTGCCAACCGCGCGCTGCGCAGCAATGAGCGGGTGCAGTTGGGCATGCAGGTCAACCTTGGCGGGCAGACGCATTTCATCACGGCGGAGCGCCAGCAGATCTTCGACCTCCTCATATCCACCTATGAGGAAGCGATACAGATGACGGAAGAGTTGCGCGCGCAGCAGAACCAGATCGCCCACTCTTATCAATCGTTGGAAGGACTGTACAAGATTGCGGAAGCCTTGAACCCCGCGGTCACCGAAGGCTCGGTGGCGGAAATGGCCCTTGAACGCATGCTGGAATTACCCGGCGTCCTGGGCGGTTGCGTCAAGCTGCTTGGTGCGGACGGGAAGTTCCGCGTTGCCGCGGTCAGGGATTTCGGTAATGCGTCGCCCGAAGCGTCCGAGTGGTGCACATGCGAAACCAGCCTGATTGCCGGCGAGCGGCAATCACGGCAGATGATCGAGGAATGCGTGCCGATGCAGCAGTGCGACGGCGGCCATGTTTGCGTCCCGCTGACCATAGGCGAGCGCACGCTGGGCGTCATGATCCTGCTGCGCCGCCTGGCGTCGGAACCGATGGAGGAGGACCTGCAGGTTCTCGATACTGCGGGAAAGCAGATTGCAATCGCGCTGGAACGGGCTCATCTTTACGACAACATGGAAGCCCTGGTCCGAGAGCGGACCGAAGCGCTGCAAGCCGAGCGCAACCTGCTGTCGGCAGTCGTAAACACGACCGGTGCGCTGGTTTTCCTGGTCGACGTCCGCGGCCACATCGTGATGTTCAATCCGGCATGCGAACATTCGCTGGGATGGAAGTTCGAGGAAGTGCGCGGCCGCCAGTATTGGGACATTTTCCTGAAGCCGGAGCGTGCGGCAACCGTGAAGTCTTTCTTCGAAAATCAGGAATTTTCGCGTCTGCCGACCCAGGTCCACGGCGAATGGCTGGCTCGAGACGGTACGACGCGCTATGTGATCTGGTCGACCACTGCACTGAAAAATGGAAACCAGGAAATCGAGTACTTTCTGGGCACCGGCGTCGATATTACCGAACTGCGGGACGCGGAAGAACGGGTCCGCTACCTGAGCAATTTCGATATCCTCACGGGACTCCCCAACCGGATTCTCTTGCGTGACCGGCTCAAGCAGCTGCAGGAAAAGACTGTCGGAGGCACGAGCGTGATCGGTTTCCTGCTCGTGCATTGCGCGCGGCTTCACCTGATCAGGGAAAGCCTGGGCATTGGCGCGGAACAGGCTTTGCTGGTACAGATCACGACCCGTCTCAAGGAATGGGCGGGCGCCGACGACAGCGTCGCCCGGTTTGGGGACGATACCTTTGCAGTCGTCACCGTACGCCAGGAGCCGAAAGAGCTCTCAATGGCCGCACGGCAGATCCTTGCAATCCTGGACCAGCCTTTCCTGTTCGAGCAGCAGGATTTGCACGTCGAAGCGGCCGTCGGAATCGCCATTTTCCCGAACGACGGCGACGATTACGAGACACTTTCGCGCGGTGCCGAGACGGCAATGCGGCGTGCACAGGCCAGCGCCGAGGAACGCTACGAATTCTACAAACCGGAATTCAACCGCGGCGTCAACGAAAGGTTCAAGCTCGAAAGCGCATTGCGACGTGCCCTGGAACGCGGCGAATTCCTGCTCCACTACCAACCGCAGGTGGACATAAAGACGGGCAAGATCATCGGGCTGGAAGCCTTGATAAGGTGGCAGCATCCGGAATTGGGATTGATCCCGCCCGGCCGCTTTATCGGGCTTGCAGAGGAAACCGGCCTGATCCTGCCCATCGGGGAATGGGTGTTGCGTACGGCCTGCGAGCAGAACCGCGCGTGGCAGAAAGCTGGATTGCCGGTCGTGCCGGTGGCGGTGAACCTGTCGGCCAAGCAGTTTTCCAAGAATATAGCCAGCATGGTCAGGGCGACGCTGGACGAAACCGGGATGGATCCGAAGCTGCTCGAGCTGGAACTGACGGAAAGCGTGTCAATGGAAAATCCGGAAAACACATTCGGCATCATGCACGCGTTGAAGGAGATGGGCGTACGCCTGGCTATCGATGACTTCGGGACAGGTTATTCCAATCTGAATTACCTGAAACGGTTTCCTGTCGATAAGCTCAAGCTTGACCAGTCCTTCGTCCGCGAACTCATCTCCGACCCGGATGATTTGTCGATATCGCGTGCCGTCATTGCCATGGCGCACAGCCTGCGGCTGCGTGTCATTGCGGAGGGCGTCGAGACCGATGGGCAGCTTGCGCTCCTGGCAAGGAACGGCTGTGACGAGATGCAGGGCTACCTGTTCAGCCGGCCGGTCGATGCCGACACTTGTGCGCATATGCTGCGCGAAGGCAAGACCCTGCCCACGGAACAGTTGCTGCCCAGCCCTTACCGGCGCACCCTGCTGTTCATCGACGACGAGGCCAACCTTGTAGCAGCAATCCGGCGCACATTGCGCAACAAGGGGTTCAACCTGCTCCTTGCTGCAAATGCATCGGAAGCGTTTGAAGTCCTTGCCAGGACCGATGTGGGGGTGATTCTATGCGACCAGCGCATGCCAGGCATGAGCGGGACAGAGTTCCTGTCACGCGTCAAACACATGTATCCGGGGATTATCCGGATGGTACTCAGTGGCTATACCGACCTGCAATCCGTCACGGATGCGGTCAACCATGGCGCGATCTTCAAGTTCCTGACCAAGCCGTGGGACGATGACGAGCTATTCAAGGCCCTCGAAGACGCATTTGTAGAGTTCGAATCCAGGACGGCTGTGTCGCTTGGGGCAGGGGCGATGTGAACGAACCTGATGCCAGATGCGGACATTAACGCCCTGCATGACCTGAACCGATATGCTGCGCAGAAATTTATTTGGATTTTTTTCCGCTCCGGCGCTGACTGCGTTAGTCCCAGGGCTGCTCGCCACGGTCACTCTCTTTACCGTGATTGGCAACTATGAGTATGAAAGGATCGAGGCTGAATTCAAGCGGCGCGCGGGAAACCGGATCGCCGCAGTGAAAAGCGGCCTGGATGAGGCAGTGGAGGCGCTCGCCGTCATCAACCGTCTGTTTGTCACGGCCCAACCGATCAGCCGCGAACAGTTCCGGCAGTTTACCCTGCCGATACTGGAACGGAATCCCCATCTCAGACTCGTCACCTATCACCGCCTGATTACCCATGCCGAACGCCCGACGTTCGAAGAGGAGCGGCGCAAGCAGTTTCCCGGCTTTACGATCACCGAATTCTCCGGCGGCAAGTTGGTCCCGGCCGGCATCCGGAAGCAATATCGGGTAATCGATTTCCTGGAACCGATGAGCGGGAATGAAGCAGCATTCGGCCTTGATGCCTTTTCCCGCAACCAGCAGGACGAAACGATGCGGCGCGCCTGCGAGACAGGCCATGCATCGATGACCCCCCAATACAGGCTGGTGCTGGATGACCGCGCGAAACAGGGGTTCGTGATATTGATGCCGGTCTACCGGTCCGGCACGCCTGTAAGCGATCCTCAATCGCGATGCCTCAATGTCGTCGGTTACACGACCGCGGCGATGGTGAGCGCGGATCTTGTCGAGAAGACACTGGCCGCGCGGGGATTACTGCGTTCGACCGGCTTTGATATCAGTGTCTATGCGAGCGGTACCGCGGATGAGAAGAACCTGGCATTCCGCACCGGTGCGCCGCCGGGCGGCACGAGCACATTGCCGGGATCGGTCAGATGGATGTTCGGGGGGCGCCCGGACAATTTCTCCGAAACCTTCGACGTCGCCGGGAGGCCTTGGCATATCGTCGTGTCGCCGGCACCGGTGCCGTTCTTTCGCCACCACCTCGGGTCGTTCCTGATGTTGATTGGCGGGATACTGACCAGCGTGCTGGCGGCCGGCTACCTTCACATGCTGGCTGCCCGTTCACGCAACGTGCAGAAAAAGGTCGACGAGCGGACCGAAGACCTGATGCGGGCGAACCAGTTATTGCAACTGCGGCAGCAGGCTATCGAGGCTTGCGTCAACGGCATCATTATCACCGGTGCAACGGAACCGGACTATCCGATCGAGTATGTAAACCCCGCATTCGAGAGATTGAGCGGGTATTCTGCAGCGGAAGTCATCGGTCGAAGCTGCAGCATGCTTTGGGGTAACGACTACAGGCAGGCCGGTGTCAAGGAAATCACGGCAATGGCGCGCGAGAGACGCGAAGTCAACGCCGTGCTGCGTACCTATCGCAAGGACGGAACAATGTTCTGGTCAGAGGTGCATGTCGCTCCTGTGAAGAACGCGGATGGACATGTCCATCACTTTGTCGTGGCGCATTACGACATCACCGAGAAAAAGCGCTACGAGGAGGAACTCGAGTACCAGGCAAACCATGATACGTTGACCGGGCTCGCCAACCGTAATCTGTTGCGTGACAGGCTGCGGCAGGCAATTACCCAAGCCACGCGTGACGGGCATTCGGTCTGGGTAATGTTCATCGACCTCGACCGGTTCAAGTACATCAACGACAGCCTCGGCCATCACGCGGGCGATGAATTTCTCAAGACGATGTCGGACCGGCTGCGTTCCGTAGTTCGCGCGAGCGATACGGTGGCCCGTCTTGGTGGAGATGAATTCCTGCTGGTTCTTCCAGATCAGGCCGAGGAACCGTTGACGACCGCGGCGGTGCAGCGGGTCATGGAAACGATTGCCAAACCGGTCACGATCGAGGGGCATGAGCTGTTCCTGAGCTGCAGCGCCGGTATTGCCGTGTATCCGGCCGACGGTGACGATCCGGACGTATTGGTTGAAAACGCCGATCTCGCCATGTACAGGGCAAAGGAGCTTGGACGTAACAATTTCCAGTTCTATACGTCTGCGATGAACGACCGTGCGCAGGAACGGCTGCAGATCGAAGGTGCATTGCGAACAGCCTTGGACCGCTCCGAATTCCGCCTGTTCTATCAACCGCAGGTGGATTTGTGCACAGGATATATCGTCGGCATGGAGGCGCTGTTGCGTTGGCAGCATCCGGAGATGGGAACGGTCCAACCGTCCCGTTTCATCTCAGTCGCCGAGGAATCCGGGCTGATCGTGCAGATTGGCGCCTGGGTGATGCAGACCGCATGCCGGCAGGCGCAGACCTGGCGCACCGCGGGCTTGGGAGACTTGCGCATCGCGGTCAACCTGTCGGTACGCCAGTTCGCCCAGCCGGACCTGGTACAGATGGTGTCGGCGATACTCGATGAAAGCGGACTTCCGGCCCGCTATCTCGATCTCGAAATCACGGAAAGCATGATCATGACGGACGTGGAGCGGGCTGTCGGTGTGCTGAACCAGCTGCGGGAACTCGGCGTAAAGCTGTCCGTCGATGATTTCGGCACCGGCTACTCCAGCCTTTCCTATCTCAAGCGCTTTCCGATCGACGTGCTGAAGATCGACCGCTCCTTCGTCCAGGAGATATCGCAGCATACCTATGACGCTGCCATTCCGGACGCGATCATTTCCATGGCGCACAGCCTCGGCATACGGGTGATCGCGGAAGGCGTGGAAACAGAGCTGCAATGCGAATTCCTGTCGCGCAACATGTGCGATGAAATACAGGGTTACCTTTTCTCCGCGGCACTGGCGGCCGACGACATGGAGGCCCTGCTGCGCGAAGCGCCGCGCTTGCCGGAACACCTGCTGCGCATGCACAAACGGCAGCGCACCCTGTTGCTGGTGGATGACGAACCGAACATCCTCGGCGCACTCAGAAGACAGCTGCGTGGCGCCGGTTACCAGATCCTGACCGCGGGGAGTGGACAGGAGGGATTGAGCCAGCTGGAAAAACATGAGGTCGATGTCATCATCTCCGACCAGCGCATGCCCGGCATGACCGGAGTGGAATTCCTGAGAACGGTGAAGCAGCTGTATCCGGATACGGTACGCATCGTGCTGTCCGGCTTCACAGAGTTGCAGTCGGTTACCGATGCCGTGAACGAAGGCGCCATCTACAAGTTCCTGACCAAGCCGTGGGACGACGCGCAATTATGCGCGCACATCCAAGAGGCGTTCCAGCACAAGGAGATGGCTGACGAGAACCGTCGCCTGAGTCTCGAAGTCCGGACTGCCAATCACGGCCTTGCGCAAGCCAACCGGCAACTCGAAAGCGTTCTCCGGCAAAAGCAGGCGCAGATCAGCAGTGGTGAAGTGGCGCTCGATGTCGTACGCGAAGCCCTTCAGTATGTGCCGACGCCGATGATCGGCCTGGATGAAGACGAGGTGGTGGCGTTTGCCAACGTGGCAGCCCAGGAACTGTTCAAGGATGCCGGCATGCTGTTCGGCAGCGACGCTGTCCAGCTCATGCCGGAAGTCCTGGATGCGCTGCGCGGCGTGGCCGAAGGGCAGCCGTGCATTGCCGAGATCAAAGGGCGGCGCTTCGAGATTGTCTGCCGTACCATGGGCAAGGACACGCAGTCGCGCGGGAGGCTGATCATGATGACGCCAGGGGAACTTGCCGACTTCGTGAAATTCCATCATGCATCGACATACGCAGCCTCAACCGGAACGTGACGCATCATGGCTGAACTGGATACCCAACGTAATCGACTGACGATAAAACTCGTCTATTACGGCCCCGCATTGTCGGGAAAGACAACCAACCTGACGCGCCTGCATGACATGCTGTCGGCGGAACTCATCGGCGACCTGATGATGCTGGAAACCGAAGGCGACCGGACCCTGTTCTTCGATCTCCTTCCTGTCGGGTTCACCGCGCCTTCCGGCCTGCTGATCAAGTTCAAGCTGTTTACCGTGCCGGGACAGGTCGCCCACGACGGCACGCGCAAGGCAGTCCTGTCGCGTGCCGATGGCGTCGCCTTTATCGCCGATTCGCAGCGCAATCAGGCGGTCAACAACGGTGCGTCGTTTGAGAACCTCATGGCTAACCTGAATACCCTCGGCATGGATGCCGCGACGCTGCCGATGGTCGTCCAGTTCAACAAGCGCGACATGGCCGAAATCTTGAGCGAAGAGGAAGTTTTCGCGCGCTGGTCCGCTGCGCCCTGGCCGCTGTTCTTCGCTTCCGCACTGGAGGGCAGCGGAGTGCTCGAAACCTTCGTTGCCTTGCTTGAACGGGTCTATGAACGCCTGGACGCCATGTATGCCCTCGAATCGGCGCATGGGCTGTCACGCTCGGCGTTTGTCGCTGCGGCAGGAGGACGGACATGAACAATGAGCTGGCACCATTTGACCGTGACCTCTCTCTGGCCGAGCTGCTGGCCGCCGTGCCGCGCATCAAGCTGGAGGCGGCATTGAACCGCACGATCGGCGAGAGCTGGCGTATCACCGACAACGACGGATCGGTTTTGTGGGAAGGGCGTGAACGTCCAAGCGAGGAAGAGGTTGCGTTGCCGCTATCCATCGATATCGAAATGGTCGGCCGCCTGCTTGCACCCGGGACGCGTCGCGAGCAGGCGAACGCCGCGGCAAGATGGCTGGAAATGGTGCTGACCGGCGTGCAGCGATATCGGATGGCGGCCGATCTGCACCTGGAAGCGGTGCACGCCGACTATCAGGCCTTGCAGGCCAAGCATGCAGCATTGCAAGCGTCGGAAACGCGTTATCGCGAACTCTCCGGGCAGCTGGAGCGACGCGTTCAGGCCCAGGTCGAGGTCATCGAGCGCACTCAGCGTCAACTCTTTGTGTCCGAAAAAATGGCCGCAATCGGCAGCCTGGCGGCCGGGATGGCGCACGAAATCAATAATCCGATCGGATTTATTCGCAGCAACCTGGGCACTGCCTCCACTTACTTCAGCAGGATGCGCACGACGCTGGAGGCTTTCCGCAAGGGCGACGTGAAGCAGGCGGAGGCGGCTTGGCAGCAGTACGACATCGATTACGTGCTGGAGGACTTCTCCGGACTGCTGGAAGAGTCTGTTACCGGTGCTGACCGTGTCGCGCGCATTATCGCCAACCTGAAGGCGTATTCCAGCGTTGATTGCCAGGCCGAGACAGAGGTCGATCTCAACGATGCGATACGCGCCACGGCCGGTGTGATCCGCGAAATGATGCCCGCGAATGTCAGTCTGGACATGGACCTTCAGCGACTTCCGCGCATCATGTGCGATCTCAGCCGCATGAACCAGGTGTTGTTTGCCCTGCTGCAGAATGCGCGGCAGGCGCTGGGGCAGGAAGGGGGATGGATTCGCGTTGCAAGCAGCGTTTCCGGCGACGAAATCCGCATCGCAATCAGCGATAACGGTCGCGGTATCGCAAAGGACATCGTTCCTCGCATTTTCGACCCGTTCTTCACCACGCGCGACGTTGGCCAGGGGATGGGACTCGGTCTAACCGTAAGCAACGATATCGTCAGTGCACACAACGGGCGCATCGAGGTCGACACCGCGGCAGGCAAGGGCAGTACGTTTGTCGTGTATCTGCCCCTTAACCGGAAGCCGATAGCGGAAAGGGGCGCGTCATGAGTTACGCACACCTGTTTACCGGAGAGGCGGCGCCGGAAGGTGAGGAGCGGCAGCCGTTCCGGTACCGGATTCTTCTGGTCGACGACGAACCCAATGTACTTTCGGCGCTAGGACGCGTGTTCCGGCAGGAGAACTATGAAACGGTCTGCTGTGGCAACCCGAGCGAAGCATTGGCCCGCCTGAGGGCCGAGTCGTTCCAGGTCATCATCAGCGATTACATGATGCCCGGAATGAACGGCGGCGAACTGCTGAGGCAGGCGCGCATGATTCAACCCGACATGATCCGGATCATGCTCACCGGCCACGCCGACGTGAATGCGGTGGTCGGGGCGGTCAAGACCGGCGCCGTCTACAAGTTCATCCTGAAGCCCTGGAATGACGACGACCTGCGTGTGACGGTCGCCCTGGCACTCGAGCAGTACGACCTGCAACAGAAGAACAACGCGCTGCAACGCGAAAACCAGAAAAAGTCGAAGGAAATAGAGCAGCTTGCAAGGTTTGGCGTCAGCAACCGCAGCCAGCTGGCCATGATGCTCAACAAGCGTGGCCTGCTTACCGTGCAGCAGGTGCAAGAGCTGATCCGGATGCAGCAGCAACAGCAGCGCAAGGGCACCGTGGTCAAGCTGCTGGCCGAACGCGGCTGGGTCGCCGAGAAGGCGATACACGACCTGCTGGTCAAAGAGCTGCAGATCCAGCAGGTAAGCCTGGGCGAGTTCAATGTGGATCCCGCCGTGGCAGCCTTGGTTCCGGCATCGCTCTGCCAGCGGCAGCTGATCGTTCCCCTCCGGATCGAGGGGAAGCGGCTCACGCTGGCCATGGCGGATCCGCTCGATACCGGATTGCTGCAGGACCTGCGCTTTGTTACCGGACTGGAAATCGTGCCGGTATTGGCGACCATCGCAGCCATCGAGGGCAAGATCAACGAGGTCTACAAGACGTCCACGACCGATATTTCCGAGCTGGCGTCTGGTTTTGGTTCGCCCGACCCGTATGAAGGCATCGAGATCGTCATCGAGGAAGACGAATCGCAGTCGCTGGAGGATCTGCTGCAGGGAACCGATGAGCCGCCCGCGATCCGCCTCGTCAATTCGATCCTGCTCGAAGCGATACGCCTGGACGCCTCCGACATCCACATCCAGCCGCGTGCCAAGAATGTCGTCGTCCGTTTGCGCATCGACGGTGTGCTGATCGACAAGATGCAGATTCCGCACAACATGCATCAATCCATCGTGTCGCGCATCAAGGTCATGGCGGAGCTCGATATCTCCGAACGGCGGCGGCCGCAGGATGGCCGCCTCGCGGTGAAAACTCCCAAGCGTGTGGTTGACCTCAGGATTTCCACGCTGCCCACCATCAACGGCGAGAAGATCGTGATGCGGATCCTGGACCGGAATTCCGCCGTGCTGCGCCTCGATGGGCTTGGTTTCAGTGCACCGGATCTCGACAAGATCCGCCACGCATGCGACAAGCCGCAAGGAATCGTGCTGGCGACCGGTCCTACCGGCAGCGGCAAGACAACGACCCTGTACAGTCTCCTGCAAAGCAATGCGACCTCGGAAAAGAACTACATCACCATCGAGGACCCGGTCGAATACTATCTGGACCCCGCGGGCCAGGTCGTGGTGCGGGAGAAGATCGGACTGACCTTTCCCCTGGTGCTGCGGGCGATCCTGCGGCAGGACCCCGATGTGCTGCTGGTGGGGGAAATCCGCGATTACGAAACCGCCGAGGTCGCATTCCATGCCGCCCTGACCGGGCACCAGGTGTTTTCCACACTGCATACCAATTCCGCCATTGCCACCATATCGCGCCTGTTCGATCTCGGTCTCAAGCCATTCGTGGTAGCCACGGGACTGGAGGCGGTCCTCGCGCAACGGCTCGCGCGACGGGTCTGCGGGGACTGTCGAAGCCCGGCCGAATTTGATCACGAGTTGCTGAAACGCTTGGGAGGCAAGTTTGCGTCCGAGCCGATTTCCGGTTTCAAGGGTACGGGCTGCCGAACCTGCCATGGTTCGGGGTACAAGGGCCGCGTCGGGCTGTATGAAGTGTTTGTGCCGGACAGCCATCTGCGTCACCTGATTGCGACCCAGGCGCCGGTCACGGAGATCACGGAATACGCGCGCGCGCAAGGATTCCTGACGTTGCGCGAAGACGCTTATGCCAAGGTGCAGGCCGGGCTGACCACGCTTGAAGAGGTGTTTCGGGTATTGGGGCCGGAATAGACGAATTGATGGATATCCTGGAATGCACATGATCAGAAAAATCAAGCAACTGGATCTGGACGATGCCGAAGCGGGCATGGTGCTGTCGGAGGATGTGCTGGATGGGAAGGGCGGAGTCCTCCTGCCCGCAAAGACCGAGCTCACGGACGCTCTGTTGACCTCGCTGAGCAGGCGAGGAATCGATTCAGTATGGGTCGTCAATAACGACGTGTCGGAAGAAGAGCTGAGGGAAGAGCGGGAACGCGTGCAACAGCGCGTGGAACACCTGTTCAGGAAGTGCCGGAACGATCGCACCTGCGCCGTTCTCCTGCAGCACATTTCGGCATACCGGCTGGGAGAATGAAAATGAGTGCCATCGAACTGGCCGACGTCGTGAAAAACGTCCGTGACCTGCCCGCGCTGCCGCTGATCGTGAGCGAACTCATCAGCAGCTTCGAGCGCCAGGATGTCAGTGTGGGGGCGCTGGCGGACAAGGTCTCGCAGGACCAGGCCCTGGCGGCCAAGACCCTTCGTCTTGCCAACTCGTCTTTTTACGGCTTGCAGTGCAAGGTCAAGACCATCCAGCAGGCAATTACTGTTCTGGGCTTCGACAGTGTCCGGGCGCTGGTGAGCGCGGCGGGGATCATCGACAATTTTGCCGGTGGCGAGCAATCCGCATTCGACTTCAAGGCGTTCTGGAGACATGCTATCGGCACCGCATTGTGTGCCAAGAGCATAGCGCGCATCGCCAACCTGAACCAGGACTACGGATTCATTTCCGGCCTGTTGCACGATATCGGAATCCTGGTCCTGGTGACGCGATTTCCGGAACAGTACCAAAGTGCCGTGGCGTATCGGGCTGAGCATGACAGCTACATGCTTGACGCGGAAAAGGCCGTCCTGGGAACAGACCACGCAGTTGTCGGCCGTGTGCTTGCGGAGCACTGGAAATTCCCACCGCTTATCCAGCGCGCGATCGCGAACCATCACGCTCCGATGCAGCAGGACCTGGGGGATGTGCCAAGCGTGGTGCATGTCGCAAATGCCATCGTGCATGCGATGGACCTGGGCGGCCAGGATGACGATCTTGTACCGCCGCTTTCGGCCGGCGCATGGGATAGCCTGCGCATCGACGCGCAAGGCATCCGCCGCATCTTTCGCGAGACCGAGTCCGAATTCGAGGAGACGTGCCAGATCTTCGTCGCATGAACAATCAAGGGAGGTAGTCATGAGCACAAAAGACGAGAGCACGCATCCGAACGTTCCGCCGGACTCCGCGCGGCTGGACGAGCTGGAGGAACTGGTCGCGAAGCGCACCGCCCAGCTGGAACAGGCAAACAAGCGGCTCGAAGACGACATTCGCAAGCGGGAGGCGGCGGAAGCGGAGTTGTTGCGGCGAAACAATGAGCTGACCGAGTTGAACGCCAAGCTCTCCATGGCGCAGGAACAGTTGATGCAGTCGGAAAAGCTTGCTTCCATAGGCCAGCTGGCTGCCGGCGTCGCGCACGAAATCAACAATCCGATCGGCTATGTGTTTTCCAACTTCAGTACACTGGAAAAATACATTGCGGGGCTGCTGGAGATGTTGAAGACCTACGAGCAGGCCGAGCGCAGCATCAGCGCGTCTGACGTACTCGCGGCTGTGGAGGCGGTGCGCGCACGCATCGACCTCGCATTCCTGATGGATGACATACCGCTTCTGATGGCGGAGTCCAGGGAGGGAATTGCCCGGGTGCGCAAGATCGTGCAGGACCTGAAAGACTTCTCCCGCGTCGACGCCAACCAGGAATGGCAGTGGGCGAATCTCCACGACGGCATCGATTCGACGCTGAACATCGTCAGCAACGAAGTGAAGTACAAGGCTGACGTGATCAAGGAGTACGGCGACATTCCCGATATCGAATGCTTCCCGTCGCAAATCAACCAGGTCATCATGAACATCGTGGTCAACGGCGCCCATGCGATCGGCAGCGAACGCGGCCGGATCACCATCCGTACTGGCGCCGAAGGCGACCGTGTCTGGATCGAAATTTCAGATACGGGGGCGGGTATACCCAAGGAAAACCTTTTGCGTATTTTCGACCCGTTCTTCACCACCAAGCCCATCGGCAGCGGCACCGGGCTTGGCTTGTCGCTTTCCTATGGAATCATCCAGAAGCATAACGGCCAGATCGAGGTCGAGAGCGAGCTGAGCCGGGGAACGACCTTCCGGATCACGCTGCCGGTCCGGCAACCGAGCGTGGACGATGCAGGCGAGGTCAAGGGGATAGTTGACGCCGCAGGAGCTTGAGGCCTGCCGGCTGGAGGTGGAAGAACTTGGCATCACGAAAGTCAACTGGTGGCCGGACGGATCGATGCACCTCGGCTGACTACGGTTGAACGCGACGGACAGCGGCGGATTTCCGGACAACGTTCGGAAAGTTGTAGTTTAGAATGAACATTCGACGGTGCCGGCCGACTAGAGCGGTTTTTCAACGCATTAAAGGGGGCGATCTCGGGCCTGCGATGCTCGCCGTACATCATGTACGGCTGCGCTTCTCGACCCGACCTCACCTCCCTTGAATGCGCTGTCAAACCACTCTAGGGCACAGCGCTGACCTAGACCCGAACCTACCGATGTCTCCCGATTACCAATCCGTACTCGAATCGATCCATAGCGAAGTCCAGCCGCTTCTTCGGCAGGGCAATGTCGCCAGTTATATCCCCGAATTGTCCAAAGTACCGGCAGACCGGTTCGGCATGGCGATCTATTGCCTGGATGGGCGGACGTATGCGGTGGGCGACGCGGACGTGAAGTTTTCCCTGCAGAGCGTCACCAAGCTGTTCGCCCTCGCGCTGGCCTTTTCCCGCGAAGGCGACGAGATCTGGAAGCGCGTTGGGCGCGAGCCCTCGGGCAATCCATTCAACTCGCTGGTGCAGCTCGAATACGAACGCGGCAAGCCGCGCAACCCCTTCATCAATGCCGGCGCGCTCGTCATCACGGATATCCTGGCATCGCGCTTCGTGCAGCCTGATATCGCCGTCCTCCAGTTCGCGCGCCTGCTGGCCGACGAGCAGGGCATCGACTTCGATATCACCGTGGCCGAATCGGAGCAGAAAACGGCGAACCGCAACAGCGCCATCGCCTACTTCATGAAAGACTTCGGCAACCTGCACAATCCGGTCGATTCGGTGATCCACAGCTACTGCCGGCAGTGCTCGATCACAATGACCTGTGCAGAGCTGGCCAAGGCTGGCAGCTTCCTCGCCAATCACGGCACACTTCCCTGGAGCGGTACGGCGATTCTCGGTCTCAGCCCGGCCAAGCGCCTCAATGCATTGATGCTCACCTGCGGTACCTACGACGCGGCCGGCGACTTCGCGTTCCGCGTCGGCCTGCCTGCCAAGAGCGGTGTCGGTGGCGGCATCCTTGCCTTGCTGCCCGGCGAAGCCTCGGTGGCGGTCTGGTCGCCGGCCCTCGACGCCACCGGCAACTCGCTGGCCGGCACCTACGCGCTGGAACGCTTCACCACGCTCACATCACGTTCGATTTTCTAAGCGCGCAAAAAAATCCCTCCCCCTTTTTACAGGGGGAGGGGCAGGTAAGGGGTAGGGTGTTTGCTATACAACCGCAGTACTTCAACCATCCTGCCCCCAACCCAAAACCCCCCTTTACGGGGAGGAGGCCCACCTGAGGAGCTTTGAAACCGTCGTCATGCCATGAATCCGAGGTCGCGCGTGGTGAAATTGGCGATGTTGGGGAAAATGTCCGTGATCTGGCTGTCGCTCAACCCGAACCACTTCGCCAGCGTGCCGCCGTACTGGTCCACCGAGATCGCCGGCAGCAGGCTGCCTGAACCGACGTCCTGCGTGTGACCCAGCGCGGTCACCGGAAAATTCCCGTAGATGTTCTTGCCGCGCACCGCCCCGCCCACTACGAAATGGTGCGAACCCCACCCGTGGTCGGTGCCGTCGCCGTTGCTGGTGAAGGTGCGACCGAAATCGGAGGCGGTGAACAGGGTGACCTGGCCGCGCATGTCGACGCCGCCGAGCGATCCGAGCGTGGTATCGAAGTAGGAAATCGCATGCGCGAGCCGCGCCATCAGGTCCGCCTGCGCGCTGCGCTGATTGTCGTGCGTGTCGAAGCCGCCCATGTTCACGAAGAAAATCTGGCGACGCGCACCCAAGCCGCCGCGCCCGCCGATTACGCGTGCCACTGTTTGCAATTGCGTCGCCAGCGAATTATTCGCGAGCGCGCCGGTATTCGGGTTGGTGTACTGCGTCGGGTTCGGCACGCCGCTTGTTCCTGCCGGAAGCATCGCGCCGCTCAGTACACCTTGCGCATCGATGGAGCGCTTCACGATGGCCGCGTGTTCTCTCTCCATGAGGTTACCGCGACTGCCGGTGATGATCGCCTGCAGCGGATTTGAACCGGCAGGGGCGCCGAACAGCGAACTGGTGAGTCCGCCGATCGCGACAGCTCCCGATGCATTCACCTGGTATTGGTTGATGGTCTGGCCAGCCAGGAAGACGGCGTTACCCGACGCGGAAATCGAGGTAAAGGTGGCGTTCCCGTTCATTGACGCAACAAGGTCGCCCATGCGCCCGCCCCAGCCGAAGGTCGCACCTTCCGGCTTGTACGACTGCCACAGCGATTGCTGGTCGTTATGTGAGAACAATTTCGGCGGCAAGGGCACGCTCTTGGCGCGATACTGGTCCCGGGTGGCCGGTACGATCAGCGGGCCGACGTTGGCGACCACGGCGGCGCGTCCACTGTCGAACAAGTCCTTCAGCGCACCAAGGTTCGGATGCAGCCCAAACTCCCGGCCCGGCTGGGCGGTATTGGGCACGATGGGCAGTACGCCGCCGGCGGTTCCCACGGCGGGGAGGGCGATCGACCCTGCCTCGCTCGTCGTGCGCACGGCGAGGTAGTCGTTCCAGGAGGTAGGATCGGTGGCCAGCACTGTGTTGGCATGGTCGTTCCCGCCAGACATGAAGAGGCAGACGATAGCCTTGTAGTCGCCCGTGGTCTGCGCGGCGGCCGCACCCATCGTCAGCAGGTTCAGCGCGAACGGTGCGCCAGCGGCACCGGCCACCGACATCATCGATGCGGCTCTCAGGAATTCGCGGCGGGAGGCATTCGGTTTGTTTCGCATATCTGGCTCCCTTATTTCTGCGCAATGTATTCCGGCGATGCCATCGTCAGGAAAATAGCGAGGTTCACGCGGTTCCTGCGCGCGGTTGCGGCGTTGGTGGCATTGGTCGTCGAGATCGCGACCGAGTTGACCGCGGCCACGATCTGGCTGCGCAACGAGGCGGGCATCTGGTTGGCCATCAGCAGCAGGTTGATACGGTCGACGAGCCTGTCCGGCTGATCAGCGAGCGTCAGTTCTACGCTGTAATCGGCTTTGATGTCGCGCGAACTGCCGGTCCCGTTCGGAATCGCATCGCGCATGAAATTGAGGTAACCGACCACGGATGTTTCGCCGGTGATCTGCATTTCGGGGGCCACCAATCCGGCGTTGGCGATCGAAGTGTTCGGCGGTACGTAGCCGGGGCGGTAGAAATTGAATACCGAAGGGGAGCGCATCGGGGTTTGCCCGAGCGAGTTCAACGGATCATCCAGGTTCCCCATCAGGAATCGAGTCGACGTCGATCTGGCGTTGAACGCGCGCATCCAGTTGGCGAGACGCACGACCGGCTCGCGCAGCTTGCCGGCATTCGCATCGGACTGGCTGGCGTCGGAACGCGCTTCGGGATCCAGCAGGATCGCGCGGATGACTGCCTTCATGTCGCCGCGCACGCCGGCGCCATTGTTGTTGAATGCGGCGGCGACACGCGCGACGTATTGAGGACTCGGATTGCTGGTCACGAGACGCTGGATCAGTTGCCTGCCGATGAACGGTCCGACGTTCGGATGGCTGAACAGGGTGTCGAGCGCTGTCTTGAGGCTGGCTTCGGGCGCTGCGCCTGCCGGGACGACGGCACCGAGAAAGCGCTTCTCCGAAGTCGAATGGAACTTGGGATAGCCCTGCATCGGCATCCAGTCCCGGTTCGGATCGGCGCTGCCGCCGAAGAATCGGGAATCGCTCTTGTCCGGTCCAGCCCAGCTCCAGCCGGTGAACACTTTCGCCAGACCGCTGATGTCGGCGCTCGTATAAGTTTCGATGGGCTTGTTGTCGGCCATCTTCAGCGAGCCGTCCTGGTTCAGTTCGTACAGGCCAATGGAGAACAGCTGCATCACCTCGCGCGCGTAGTTCTCGTCGGGTACACGCGTGCCCGATTCCTTCTGGTTGCGCATGTGGGAGAGGTAGATGCCCATCATCGGATGCAGGGACACCGCCTCCAGCAGGCTGCGGTAGTTGCCGAAGGCATGCGCCGCGAGCGTGTCGTAGTACGAAGCCACGCCGCGTGGATAGTTGGCGACACTGCTGTCCAGGAAGGACACGACGAAAATCTGGGAGAGTGCGAAGGTGACACGCTGACGCAGCTGGTCTTCGCCGGTGGCTGCCTGCTGCCAGAAGGATTCGAAGAAATGGTTCTGGCTCGGGCTGGTGTTGGTCGACCCCGCGATATTGTTCATGTAGTCGCGGTGCAGTGCCTGCGGCTTGTTGAACTGGTCTTCGATCCAGGCGCTATAACCAGTCGAGGCCAGGCGTTCGATTTCCGCTTGCGTGGCACCGAAGGTGGCTTGGGACAGCAGCCGCGATGCCTGCGGCTGGGTCGGAATGTCATTTCCCGCCGACGTCACGCCGCCAGTAACGCTCCCTCCGCCGCCACCGCCGCAGGAAACCAGTAACAGGAGTGCTGCTGCGGCCAATGCAGTACGCGTCTTCTTGTGCTGCATGGATCGGTCTCCCTTTATCGGCGGCAGTGGGTTTTGTTATCGTGGAAATGATGATGCTCGGAAACATCCATGTTGTATGTTTCTCAAATGCGATAGCTGTTGCTAAATGTAAATGCCGTCAACGAGGCAAGGAGAGTGCCAAGGAAAAATGTTGTCGGTCTGGAAGGCTCGGCGAGCTGCTTGGACAGGCGGATGACAAAAGTCGGCAGGCGAGAGGCAGAAGCTGACAAAGATTGTCAGGATGTTGCCGGAATGCGGCGGAAGGCCGGCTGCACCCGCCGGGCAATACGGGCGGATGTTGGCAGGCAATATGGAGAGGTGCTTATACTTGTGGCTCAACGCCAGTCAGTGAAATCGTTGGCACCATCCATCGGCCTGATCTTGAAACTGTGGCGAGCGCAATCCATGTTCAGAGTTCGCTTTTCATTAGCAGCAGCGTGCTTGATCTCAAGTGCCTGCAGCAGCCTTTCATCCGCCACGCCTTGTGAGGGCAAACCATCCCCATCCTGCGCGGCGACGGTGATCAATAGCCTGGGGATGCAGCTGGTATTGATACCGGCCGGCGAATTCATGATGGGCAATGATGCTTCTCCGGCAGAGCTCGCCGATGTCTACCCAGGCTATGCTCCCGAGCGCCTTCAGAAATTGAGCGACGAGGCGCCTGTCCACCGGGTGCGTATCACACGACCCTTTTTCATGGCACGTCACGAAGTGACGGTGCGCCAGTTCCGCCGGTTTCTCGCCGCATCCGGCCATGTGCCTGAATCGATCGCTGACGGCACGGGCGGATACGGGTATAACCCGCAATACGACCCGTCGACGACACGGCGGGGCGATGCTTTCGAAGGTCGGAGTCCGCGCTACTCCTGGGAGAATCCGGGTTTCGATCAAACCGAAGACGATCCGGTCGTGAATGTGACGTGGAATGATTCGCAAGCCCTCGCTGCCTGGCTCGGCCGCACTGAAGGGCGGCGATATCGCCTGCCCACGGAAGCAGAATGGGAGTACGCTTGCCGTGCCGGCACCCGCACTCATTATCACAACGGGAACGAGCTTGGCTCGCTCAGCAAGGTGGCCAACGTATTCGACCCGGACGCGGCGGCCAATTGGCCGAAATGGAAGGATTTCGCCGTGCCCGTCCGTGACGGTTATCCGTTTACCGCGCCCGTAGGACAATTCGAACCGAATGCCTTCGGACTGCATGACATGCATGGCAACGTCTGGGAATGGACCGCCGACTGGCATGATGAGCAGTACTATGCACAGTCGCCCGTGAGCGACCCTTCCGGACCGCCGGAAGGCACGGTCAAGGTGCGAAGAGGCGGCTCCTGGCACACGTGGCCATTGTATGCACGCTGCGCTTATCGCAACTGGAATACGCCTGAAACCCGGTACACATTGGTGGGTATCCGCCTGGTCATGGAGGTGCCGGAATGAAGAGTCCGTGTGCCGTAGGTGAAATCTGAATGTGGACAGGAGGAGTCTCAAGCACGGAAAAGCCGCCGGTGGTACAAAGACTTTTGTACAGTCGATGGCTGCTTTCGGCACGAACGGTCAATCACGACAGTTGACGCAGCGGACGATCGCGTGGGGCTCTACCCCAAGGAACGCCAATTGCCTAAGAAATCGGGCAGCCTTCCTGGTTTGACACATGTACTTCTTATCACCCGTCGGAGAATGAAAATGGTCAGCAAGAACACGATTTGTCTCTGGTTCAACGGCACCGCAGTAGAAGCCGCACAGTTCTATGCCGAGACGTTTCCGGACAGCGCGGTGGGAACGATCCATCGCGCGCCCGGCGACTATCCCGCTGGTAAGCACGGTGACGTCTTGATGGTCGAATTCACCGTGGCTGGAATTCCGTGCATCGGCCTGAACGGTGGCCCCGCGTTCAAGCACAACGAGGCTTTCTCCTTCCAGATTGCGACCGACGACCAGGCCGAAACCGACCGGTTGTGGAATGCGATTGTCGGCAACGGCGGCCAGGAAAGCGCATGCGGCTGGTGCAAGGACAAGTGGGGTCTGTCGTGGCAGATCACGCCACGCGCCCTCATTGCCGCGATCGCCGATCCTGACCGCGCGGCGGCCAAGCGTGCTTTCGAGGCGATGATGCAGATGGGAAAGATCGACATCGCTGCAATCGAAGCGGCCCGGCGCGGCTGACGCTTCTTGAGCGTCCTCTTCTGCTGGCTGTAAACGGGTGTTTCGGGGCGGAAGCGGACTAAACAAGGCTATCTGCGTGCACCAATTCCAGTAACGACAAAGCCACCGATTGCTCGGTGGCTTTTCGCTTGGCTGCCCGAGGCGCCCCGCCGGGTACTGCGAGCACGTTATGCAACGGCTCGCGCAGGGGACCTTACTTCACGCAGTCCACGTAGTACCCGCGTTTCCCGTCAACGTCCTGCGTCACGAGACCATGCACATCGGTTTCGAAGCCCGGGAAGCGTTCGTTGAAGTCCCGCGCAAACTTCAGGTAATCGACGATGGTCTTGTTGAAGCGCTCGCCGGGAATCAGCAGCGGGATGCCGGGCGGGTAGGGGGTCAGCAGGATGGCGGTAACGCGGCCTTCGAGTTCCTCGATGGCCACGCGCTCGATCTCGCGGTGCGCCATCTTCGCGAAGGCGTCGGAAGGCTTCATCGCCGGCTGCATGTCGGACAGGTACATTTCCATCGTCAGGCGGGCCACGTCGTAGGTCTTGTACATGTCGTGGATGCTGTGGCACAGGTCGCGCAGGCCGACGCGCTCGTAGCGCGGGTTGGCGGCGGCGAACTCCGGCAGGATGCGCCAGATAGGCTGGTTCTTGTCGTAGTCGTCCTTGAACTGCTGCAGCGCGGTCAGAAGCGTGTTCCAGCGGCCCTTGGTAATGCCGATGGTGAACATGATGAAGAACGAATACAGGCCGCACTTCTCGACGATGACGCCATGCTCGGCCAGGTACTTGGTCACGATCGACGCCGGGATGCCGGTTTCGCCGAACTTGCCGTCCAGTGCCAGGCCCGGGGTGACGATGGTCGCCTTGATCGGGTCGAGCATGTTGAAGCCGGGGGCCAGCTTGCCGAAGCCATGCCAGTCGTCCTCCGCGCGGATCATCCAGTCTTCGCGCGAGCCCATGCCTTCTTCCGCGAAGTTGTCCGGACCCCAGACCTGGAACCACCAGTCCTGGCCCCACTCCTCGTCGACCTTGCGCATCGCGCGACGGAAGTCGAGCGCTTCGAGAATGCTTTCTTCAACCAATGCAGTGCCGCCCGGCGGCTCCATCATCGCTGCGGCGATGTCGCAGGAGGCAATGATCGCGTACTGCGGCGAGGTCGAGGTGTGCATCAGGTAGGCTTCGTTGAACATGTCCTGGTCGAGCTTCACCGTCTGCGAATCGCGCACCAGGATCTGCGAGGCCTGCGACAGGCCAGCCAGCAGCTTGTGCGTGGACTGCGTCGAGAAGATCAACGATTCCTTCGCACGTGGACGGTCCTTGCCGATTGCGTGCATATCCTTGTAGAAGTCGTGGAAGGTCGCGTGCGGCAACCAGGCTTCGTCGAAGTGCAGGGTGTCGATCTTCCCGTCGAGCATTTCCTTGATGGTCTCGACGTTGTACAGCACGCCGTCGTAGGTCGACTGCGTGATGGTCAGGATGCGCGGCTTCTTGTTCTTCGCTTCGCGGGCGAACGGGTTGGCCTCGATCTTCTTCATGATGTTTTCCATCTTGAATTCTTCGAGCGGGATCGGGCCGATGATGCCTAGGTGGTTACGCGTCGGCATCAGGAACACCGGGATCGCGCCGGTCATGATGATCGAGTGCAGGATGGACTTGTGGCAGTTGCGGTCCACGACGACGATGTCGCCGGGGCCGACGGTGGAGTGCCACACCATCTTGTTCGAGGTCGAGGTGCCGTTGGTGACGAAGTAGCAGTGGTCCGCATTGAAGATGCGCGCCGCATTGCGCTCGGAGGCGGCCACCGGGCCGGTGTGGTCGAGCAGTTGGCCGAGTTCTTCCACCGCGTTGCAGACGTCGGCGCGCAGCATGTTCTCGCCGAAGAACTGGTGGAACATCTGGCCGATCGGCGACTTCAGGAAGGCAACGCCGCCGGAGTGGCCGGGGCAGTGCCAGGAATACGAACCGTCCTTCGCGTAATGCACCAGCGCGCGGAAGAAGGGCGGTGCCAGGCTGTCGAGGTAAGACTTCGCTTCGCGGATGATGTGACGCGCGACGAATTCCGGCGTGTCTTCGAACATGTGGATGAAGCCGTGCAGCTCGCGCAGGATGTCGTTCGGGATGTGGCGCGAGGTGCGGGTTTCGCCGTACAGGTAGATCGGGATGTCGGCGTTCTTGTAGCGGATCTCTTCGACGAAGGCGCGCAAGGCCTTCAGTGCGGTGTCGGTCTCTTCCGAGGTGCCGCCGCCGAACTCTTCGTCGTCGATCGACAGAATGAAGGCGGACGCGCGCGATTGCTGCTGCGCGAACTGCGACAGGTCGCCGTAGCTGGTCACGCCCAGGACTTCCATGCCTTCGTTCTCGATCGCTTCCGCGAGGGCGCGGATGCCGAGGCCGGAGGTGTTTTCGGAGCGGAAGTCTTCGTCAATGATGACGATGGGGAAGCGGAATTTCATGTGGTCTCCAGAAAGGACAAAGTGCTAGGGAGACGCCTGGGCGGGAGAGCTTGCGCGCCGAAAAAAAGAAAACCCGAATTTTCGCAGATATGGCGGGGATGTGCGAGAAATGCGCCATTTTTTGGAAAGATGGCGCGATCTTGTTGTTTTTGCATCCCTTGCGATCGAATGATGCGCCGTGCCCCTCCGCACGGCGCCTACCGGATGCACGTCAGCTCGGATAGATGGCCTGCTCGGCGGACTGGGTGACATCCGCGGGCCGCAAGCCGCGTTCGATGAATGCCTTCATTCGCATCAGGTCCTCGTCCATCTGGTGTTTCGGGCTGCCGTTGAACAGGGAAGCGACGGCGTGTCCCAGCGTGCCGGCGGGCGGGCTGTAGGTCATGTGGACCGAGACGCGCGTGCCGTCGCCGGCCGGTTCGAAGCGTACCCGTCCCGCATGCGCGACGTCGGCATTCGGTACCGTGCGCCAGGCGAGCGTGCGCGGGCGGCCGCTTTCGGTGATCGTGGCATCCCATTCGATCTGCGCACCGCCGGGGCCGGAAACCACCCAGTGCGAGCGTCCGTCGCCCAGGTCACGCACTTCCTTCACGTTGGACATGAATTGAGGGAAGTTCTCGTAGTTCGACCACATGTCGAATACGATTTCGGGCGATGCGTCGATGTAAATCGTCTTGTTCAGGTCGACCGCATGCGTGACATGTTTACCCGCTACCGCGCGGCCCTGGATGCCGGCGATGCTGCGTGCGAGCAGACCGATGCCGATAGCCGCCGCAGCCAGTCCGAGGACGGAGCGATGGCGCATGCCATAGGCGCCGAGCGCGCTGCCGCTCACTGTCGCTACTGCGCGCCACGCCGGCGGCCAGTTCGCCTGCAGCATCGGGGTGTGCAGTTGCCGCGGGCGGCCTTCGCCTTGCAGCGCGGGGACACCATCGGACCTCGTATGCACTTGCAGCGCGTCGTCGATGCTGCGCACGCCCGGCACGCTGCGGGCCGCTTCGAGAAGCTGTTCTTTCTCATGGGCGAACACCGGGCCGCTCAGGATGACGCAGCCGTCTTGCGCATGGACCTTGATCGCATGCGGGTGGGAAACAGCGCGTCCCACCTTGGAACGCACGCGTTCGACCAGATGCGGGTCGTCCGTCATATGGCCGCGGCGTGAAAACATGCGTCCGGTTCTCGCGCGCATGCCCTGCATGCGATTGGCAAGGTCCCGGGAGGCAACGCCGATCGCGTCGCCTGATCGGATCGCCGTGCTGCGCATCTTGTCGCGGATGAGCGCCCGGCGCCTTCTGCCTCTGTCCGGGTCGGAGAGATACATGGCGGCTGCGCCGATCGCCGCGCCTGCCAGCCATTTTCCCCATGCTTGCGATGTTGCCGACTCCTGGTCCATGACTATCTCCTTTTCTTCGTTGAAGGACGAGAATGGTGCAGGCGGTCAACAGAGCGGTTCGACCGGCTGCGGACGGATAAATGAGACAGGCTGCGAGGGGAAATGTTGCGCTCGCCTGCTGCAGCGCGGACAGGGGAATTGCCCGGCGCGTGCCGGACGGACATGGAATTACAGGTGCATCCAGGCAAGTACGCCGAGTCCGAGCCCGGCGGCGGCAACGCCGTACGACGCGTACTCGAGCCACTTCCGGCGCGTGAGCAGCGTGATCGCGGCGAGGGAAATCGCAATCTGCACGGACGTCATTGCCTGCGCCCAGCGATGGTGCTGGTGCATCTGCTCATCCGATTGCTTGTCCCAGTCGTGCGATACCGCTTCCAGCTTTTCGGCATTGGCCTTGATCTCTGCCTTTTCCGACTTGTAACGCTCGACTTCGGCCTTGTATTTCTCGATGTCGACGCCAGGCAGGCTCATCGCGAGTTCCGCCAGGTTCTGCTTGTTCGACTTGGCCTGGTAGTAGTTCCACTGGTTGGATGCTTCGGTTTTCTTGATTGCAGCGTTGTTCTTGTACAGCGCCGCATTGTTCTGCGTTGCGCCGGCCTGGTAGCCGAAGATCGCTCCGATGGTGGCGAGGATCGCAGTGGTCACCGCGATCTTGTTGGAAAAACCGTCGCTGCCGTGCGCAGCATGTTCCACTTCATGGTCGTGCGGGCCATGAACGTGAAAACCATGTCCTGACATTTCTTCTCCCGCTTCTATGTTCGTTCGTAAGTGACGTAGGCGTAGTCGAATCCATTGGATTCGGAGTGATGCGTTTCGCGCGCGACTTCCTTCCATTGCTTCAGGTCGATTTCAGGAAAGAACGCGTCGCACTCGAAGGTCTTGCCGATTTCGGTCACGACCATGCGGTTCGTAACGGGGAGCGCTTCGGCAAAAATCTGGCCGCCGCCGATGATGCACGACGGCGTATCGCCGACGAGCGCCAGCGCGGCCTCCAGCGAGGACGCGACGTCCACGCCCTCGCGGTTCCAGTCCGGATTGCGAGTGATGACAATGTTGCGCCGGTTGGGCAGCGGGCGTCCGATCGAGTCGAAGGTCTTGCGGCCCATGATGATCGGATGGCCCATGGTCGTGCGCTTGAAATGCGCAAGGTCTTCCGGCAGGTGCCAGGGCAGCTTGTTGTCGATGCCGATGCCGCGTTTTTCGTCGATGGCGACGACGATCGTGAGATGCGTCATCAGACAGCCACCGGCGCCTTGATATGCGGATGCGCTTCATAGCCGGTGATTTCGAAGTCCTCGAACTTGTAGTCGAAGATCGACTCCGGCTTGCGCTTGATGACCAGCTTCGGCGGCGCGTAGGGCGTACGCGACAGCTGCTCCTGCACCTGTTCCATGTGGTTGGAATACAGGTGGCAGTCGCCGCCGGTCCAGATGAATTCACCGACGTCGAGACCGGTCTGCTCGGCCACCATGTGCGTGAGCAGCGCATAGGATGCGATGTTGAACGGCACGCCGAGGAAGATGTCGGCGCTGCGCTGGTACAACTGGCAGGACAGCTTGCCGTCGGCCACATAGAACTGGAAGAACGCATGGCAGGGCGGCAGCTTCATCTGCGGGATGTCTGCCACGTTCCAGGCCGATACGATCAGGCGGCGCGAATCCGGGTTGTTGCGGATCTGGTCCAGCACTTGCGTGATCTGGTCGATGTGCTTGCCGTCCGGTGTCGGCCAGGAGCGCCACTGGTAGCCGTAGATCGGGCCGAGGTTGCCTTCGGCATCGGCCCATTCATCCCAGATCGAGACGCCGTTGTCCTTCAGGTACTTGGTATTGGTGGAGCCGGCCAGGAACCAGATCAGCTCATGGATGATGGATTTCAGGTGCAGTTTCTTGGTTGTCAGCAGCGGAAAACCTTCTTGCAGGTCGAAACGCATCTGGTAGCCAAAGACCGAGCGCGTGCCGGTGCCGGTGCGGTCGGTTTTTTCGGTGCCATGTTCGTATACATGGCGCATGAAGTCGAGGTATTGGCGCATGGGTCAGCTTTGAAAAGGGTCGCGCTATTTTAAAGGAAATCGCGTTCTGGACAGCTGGAAACAATCGGCTCCACAATGACATTATTCTTGTGAAAATTGCAACGATGCCAAGCTGGCGTACAGCCCGCCTTGGCCCACCAAAGACGCATGCGTGCCGGTCTCCACGATGCGGCCGTGTTCCATCACGATAATCCGATCGGCGCGCTGAACGGTGGCCAGGCGGTGCGCGATGACCAGCGTTGTCCGTCCGACCATGGCCGCTTCCAGTGCCGCCTGCACCAGGCGCTCCGATTCCGCATCCAGCGCGCTTGTCGCTTCGTCAAGCAACAGAAGGGGTGGGTTTTTCAGCAGGGCGCGGGCAATCGCGATGCGCTGCCGTTGTCCGCCTGACAAGCGGACTCCTCGTTCGCCGAGGAAGGAGCGGTAGCCGTCGGGCAGACGCTCGATGAATTCGTGGGCGGCGGCCAGCTTCGCCGCGTGGACGACTTCGTCATCACGTGCATCGGCCCGGCCGTAGCGGATGTTTTCCATCGCATCGGCGGAAAAGATCACCGTATCCTGCGGCACGATCCCGATCGCTCGACGCAGTGCATGCAGGTCCAGTTCGCGGATGTCGACGCCGTCGAGCAGGATGCCGCCCTGCTGCGGGTCATAGAAGCGCAGCAGAAGCTGGAACAGTGTCGTCTTCCCCGCACCCGAGGGGCCGACGATAGCGATCGTTTCGCCCGGGTGGATATCGAGCGAAAAATCCGCAAGAGAAGGCGTGCCTGGACGGGAAGGGTAGTGGAAGCTCACATGGCACAGCGAGAGGGAAGCGCCGTTGGCCATACGGGCCGGCAGTGTGCGCGGGTGTGCGGGCGAGCGGATCGGCGACTGCACGGCGAGCAGTTCCATGAGCCTTTCCGCAGCGCCGGCGGCACGCTGCGCCTCGCCCAGCACCTCGGACAACGCGGCAATGGCACCGGCCACGATGGACGCATACAGGATGAACTGCCCGAGTTCTCCACCCGTCATCCTGCCCTGGATGACCGCATGCGCGCCCAGCCACAGCACGAAGACGATCGCGCCGAAGACGAGCAGGATCGCCAGCACCGTCAGCAGGGAGCGCGCGCGGATGCGCTGCATGGCGGTACGGAACGCGCGATCCACCGATTCGCCGAAACGCGACGATTCCCGTCGCTCTTGCGTGTAGGCCTGCACGATGGGCATCGCATTGAGGATTTCGCCGGCCAGCGCGGAAGCGTCCGCCACGCGGTCCTGCGACTCGCGCGACAGCTTGCGCACGCGGCGGCCGAATATGACGATGGGGATGACCACGGCGGCAAGCATGACGATGATGATGGAGGACAGCTTGACGCTGGTGACGAACAGCATCACCACGCCGCCGGTGAACAGCAGCGTGTTGCGCAGCGCGAGCGAGATGCTGGTGCCGACCAACGTCTGGATCAGCGTGGTGTCGGTGGTCAGGCGCGACAGCACTTCGCCGGTCTGTGTGGTTTCGAAGAACTGAGGGCTCTGCAGGACAACATGCCGATAGACTGCGCTGCGCAGGTCCGCCGTCACCCGCTCGCCGAGCCAGGACACCATGTAGAAACGCGCCGCGGTGGCGACGGCGAGCACGCAGGCAACGCCGAACAGCGCGAGGAAGTACGCGTCGACCTGCCCGATGTCCTTCATGCCGGCCGTACCGAATCCGGCGTCGATCATTTGCCTGAACGCGTAGGGGATCGCCAGCGTGGCACCGGCCGCGACCACCAGCGCGATACCGGCGAAGATGAACTGCTTCTTGTACGGCGCAAGAAAGGGCTGCAGGCCCTTGAGTGTCGCGAGGCTGCCTTTTTGTTGTTCTCTCGATGGGGTCATAGTTTCAGCGGTTTCACATATCCCGTCAGTTCCAGGTAGCCTCGCCCGGCCACCCGTCCGTCACGCTTGAGGGTGACGGCTCCCTCCCAGTACACCGAACCCGTCGACTGGCGCGAGTCCAGTTCCTGGTCATCCTGCAGCGGTTCCAGCTCCCATTGTGCCGTACCGGCGCGCACACGTACGGAGACCGGATAGGTTGCGCCGGTGCGCGGCGAGCGCCAGGTGCGCAGCGGCAGGATCTCGACATCGCCGGGGCCGAAGTGTTCAATGCGCCCCGATGCGTCGCGTAAGGCCGCGTGCGACCAGAGCGTATCTCCATCCTTGCCCCGGATGCGGAAGGCCATCAGCGCGCCGCCGTCGTCCAGGTTGGCGCCGATCCAATCCCACCCTGCGGCCGCGGGATCGAGCACCGTCGTCGACCATTCATGATCGAGCCATGCATGGCCTTTTACCTGCGTGGTTTTCCCCGAACGGACGACCTTGCCTTCGACTTTCAGCTGCGGCTCGCTGTAGTAATAGCTGGCCTGTTCGGGCCTGGGGCCCTTGCGAGAGAATCCGTTCTCGCCCTGCAGCATCGGGGGCTGGGAAGGCGCCATGCTCAGTTCCAGCGTGAAGTCGCGGCCGGGCAGGCTGGCGCGATAGGTGCCATTTGCGTCGCGGATCAGCGTCCAATCGTCGAGCCTGACGTCGGTATTGCCTTGCCTCGCATACGCACGGCCGAAGCCTTCGCGCGCGCTTTTCTGCTCATGAACCAGCCGACCGTGTGCCGGATCGGAGACCGCCGCATGCGCGATAATCAACTGCTTCGGCGCGAACCGGCTGGGATTGTCCACGTCGTGCTCGGTGGCCGAACGGAAGAAGGTGACCTGGAAACCGAGAGGCTTGCCGTCTGCAGTCTCCAGCCATCCGGTCACATACCACCATTCGGTGCGGAAGTCCGGATGCGCGCCGAAGTCGCGGGGAAACGCAAGTGCGACGCCAGGGGCCACGGTGGAGAATTGCGGCGGCGCGGCAGCTGCGGGAAGAAGCAATGCAAGCGCGGCAGCGGCGAGCAAGCGTATGCAGTAGTTCCTGTACCTTGTCATTACCAGTCCTCCCTGACTGCACGGACGGCGTCGCCCGACACTGCATATCTTCCCGCGGCCAGTGCCGTCAGGGCCGCCGACACCAGCAGCAGCGCTGCGACCGAGAACAGCATGCCCCAGGGCATGTGCAGCTGCATGGTCCAGTGGAAGGATTGAGGATTGACCACGAAGACCAGGATCAGGCTGATCGCCGTGCCGAGCAGGAATCCGACCACGCTGCCGAGCAGCGTCAGCAGGCCGCCTTCGACCGCCAGCATCGCCAGGACCTGCCGTCGCATCACGCCGATGTGCCGCAACATGCCGAACTCCTTGGCCCGCGCCAGCGTCTGGGCGGAAAAGGTGGCGGCAACACCGAACAGGCCGATCACGATCGCGACTGCTTCGAGCAGATAGGTCACGGCAAAGCTGCGATCGAATATGCGCAGGCTGATCGCGCGGATCTCGTCCGGCTCGGCGAATTCCAGCGCGCTGCCGAAGGGCAGGCGCCGCATCGATTCCATGACCTCCCGTGCCGTTGCATCCGGCCGCAACCAGATTGCCGAATCGTTGACCTCCCTGTCCCCGGTGAGCTGGCGATAGTCGTCGAGCCGCATCTGGATTGCCCCGGTCTGGCGCACATAATCGCGCCAGATGCCAGCAACGAAGACCTTGTGGTTTCCGCCGGCAAGGGGCAGTGTCCTTCTATCGCCGGGGTGAAATCCGTACAGGTCAATCATCGCTTCCGAAACCCAAACCGGCACGTGTCCTGCCGGAACGTCCGGGGCAGCGATCGATTCACCGACCAGCGGCAAGGCCCTGGCCGGATCGCCGATGTCGATCGGGCGTGCAATCAATGTCACGGACGGACGGGCAGGATCCAGCACCAGCTGAGTATGGCGCTGGAAACCGGCGCGGGCCACGCCCGGCGTCCTTGCGATCGCATCTTGTTCCGCTGGCGAGAAGGTTGCCGTATTGCCGCCGTTGGCCGCGCGCACGTACAAGTCCGCCGAGAGGATGTGCGAGAGCCAGTCGTCTACCGACACCCGGAAACTCGCGACCATGATGGCCATCGCCACCATCAGGCTGAAACTGGACAGGACCCCGCCCAGCGCAATCGACGCCTGGTTGGGCGCATTGGCGAGACGGCCGACCGCGAGCGCCGGTACCGGGCTCACGCCCGGTCGAAGGACGAGGCGGGACAGCATGGAAAATAACAGCGCCGCCAGCCGCGGCATCAGCCCGATTCCGCCTACAAGGAGGAAGGCGATCGCGAGATAACCGAACACGGGCAGCTCGAACACAGGCGGCAGCTGCGACATGATGCCGCCGGCAAGCAGGCAGGCAAGCGATGGCCATGGGGATGCAAGACGCGAGAGCGCGACATCTTCGCTGCCCGTTTTGAGCGCCTGCGCCGGCCGGGCGCGTGCGGCTTCCCACGCCGGACTCGCGCAACCGAGCAAGCCTGCCGCAGTGCCGAGGAGGAAAAATGTCACCGCTGCCGGCAAGGAGAACTGCACCGTCGGTTGCACGCCGGGAAAATACCCGCCGCCCAAGTCGCCGCCGAACAGCCGCAGCGCGGCAGCAGCGATGGCATAGCCAGCGGCAAGGCCTGCCGCAGAGCCCATTACACCAATCACCAGTCCTTCGACAAGAATCTGCCCCAGCAATTGCCTGCGCGTCATGCCGGCGACGCGCAACAGCGCCAGCTGGCTTCGCCGCCGCAGCACGGAGAGGGCTTGCGTGGAAAACACGAGGAAGGTGCCGGTGAACAGCGCGACCAGGGCAAGCATGTTGAGATTGACGCGGTATGCGCGTGACATGTTCGCCGTGCGCGCTTCCTGGTCTTCGGTCTCGGTCACGAGGAGTCCCGCCGGCAGTGTTGCGGCCAGCCTGGATTTGAAGGCGCTGCGGCTGATGCCCGATTTCAGTTTCAGCTCGATGCGCGACAGTTGTCCCAGGCGCTGGAAGCGCCATTGCGCCGCACCGATGTCCATGACGGCAATCCGTTGTCCCGCGCGGGCACGCACCAAGCCACCGGCGACCCGCAGGCGGACCGCTTGCGTTCCTGTTCGCAGTTGCAACGTATCGCCTTGCTTCACCTGCAGCCATTCCGTCGCCGCGGGAGAAAGGAAGACCGCATCGTCGGCGAGCGTATCGAATGCGCGGTCTTCCGCAGGCACGCCGATGAGGTCTGGCGCAATGGCGCCGGCCTGGAATACATCGATGCCGATGACCTTCAATGCACCCTGTCGTCCCGGCACGGCGGCATCCACTTCCAGCACCGGGCTGGCGACGGCGATTTCCTCGAACCGCGCCAACTGCCCGTAAACCTGTTCATCGAAATACGCCTGCGTACCGCGCACCTGCAGGTCGGCTTCTCCAGAGAGGCTTTTGACGGCGGCGGAGAACTCGTTGTATGCGGCGGTGTTGATCAGGTGGATCGAGAAGCCGAGCGCGACGCCAAGGGCGATGGCCAGTCCCGCGATCAGCGCCCGTACCGGGTGGGCGCGCCATTCGCCGAACATCAGCCAGCGTCGCAGCTGGGCAGGGGAGCCATGCTTCATGCCGGTTGCTTCACGCCCATCGGATGCAGGCCATCCTTTGTCAGTTCCAGCGCCCGGTCGGCGGTGGCGGCGGCAGCGGGCGAGTGGGTGACGATGATGCCCGATGCACCGTTTTCCTTGATTTCTTTCCGCAGGAGAAGCAGCACCTCGTGCGCGGTATCGGGATCGAGGTTGCCGGTCGGCTCGTCGGCGAGCAGCAGCTTCGGGCGATGCACCAGTGCGCGCGCGATCGCCACGCGCTGAAGTTCTCCACCGGAAAGCTGGCGCGGATAATCGCCGGCACGGTTGTGCAGGCCGACGGCTTCCAGCATCTGTTCCGCCCGCGCCATCTCTTCCCGGTTCAGCATCAGGGGCAGGGCAACGTTCTGCATGACCGTCAGGTGCGGCAGCACATGAAAGGCCTGGAACACGAAGCCGAACTTTTCCCTGCGCAAGCGTGTTGCCGCGTCGTCGTCCAGCGAGGTCATGTCGGCATTGTCGATCAGGATTTGCCCGTCGTCAGGCCGGTCAAGACCAGCAATCAGGTTCAGCAGGGTCGATTTGCCGACGCCGGATTCGCCCATGATCGCCACGTACTCGCCGGCTTCCAGCGTGTAATTCACGCCCGTCAGCACCTGCCTTCCGCCTGAATACGATTTGGTTACGTTGCGGAGCTTAAGCATGCTGGTCTTGGAGAGAGGGCGGTTGATCTGGAATTCTTGTGCGGAAGGCAACTTATCGGCATCCAGTAAGGAATCAAATGCAAAAACGACATAAGCAAATACGAAAACATGCTTGTGTCGCCTCAAAGCCGCGAGGAGCCTGACAAATATGATAACGAAAAACCTTGCCCTTCATTGCCCACCGCCTAAGCTGGAATTTCAGCAAGTTTGCTTCGAACCAATGGCGCCAATTTCCGAACTCGACCTTCCTCACCACGGTTTCTTGCAGCTGTACCGGAAGGATCCAGCGGCCATCCGCGCCGAGCTGGAAGAAGGCCTGCAGGCACCGGTTGCAGCGGTCTCGCCCAAGTATTTGTACGACGCGCTCGGCTCGAAGTTGTTCGAGGCGATTTGCGAACTGCCGGAGTACTATCCCACACGTACCGAGACCGCCATTATCGAAGCCCATCTACCGGACATCGCGCGGTCCACAGGACGCGGCGCGACCTTCATCGACCTCGGCGCTGGCAATTGCGCCAAGGCCGAGCGTCTGTTTCCCGTCTTACAGCCGCGGCAATACGTGCCCATCGACATCTCCGTTGAATTCCTGAGGGAAGCGGTGGAGCGCCTGCGACAGCGCTACCCGATGATCCGCATGACCGGGGTCGGCATGGATTTTTCCAATTCGCTAGATCTGCCGGAAGGTATACGGCGCGACAAGCGCCTGTTTTTTTATCCCGGATCTTCCATTGGCAACTTCACCACTGATGACGCAGCAGCATTGCTCGGCCGCATACGAGATGCGTGCGGCCCCGACGGCGGCCTGCTGATCGGCGTCGACCTTGTGAAGAACAAGGAGGTGCTGGACGCCGCATACGACGATGCGGTCGGAGTGACGGCCGCCTTCAACCTGAACATGCTCAGGCATCTGAATACGCTGGTCGACGCCGATTTCGACGTGCGCGACTGGCGGCACCTGGGCTTCTTCAACGAAGCGCTCGGGCGTATCGAGATGCACCTGGAGGCGCGGCGCGATGTCCGCGTGCGCTGGGATGGCGGGCAACGCCTGTTCCGGCAGGGCGAGCGGATCCATACCGAGAGCAGCTACAAGTACACGCGCCACGGATTCCTTCAGTTGCTGGAGCGGGCGGGGTTCGGCAGCGTGCGCACCTGGACCGACGAACGCGAGTGGTTCATGGTGTGCCATGCGAGTGTGATGTAAGGGGGCAAGGAATGAATGTCGACACGATCGCCGCACGTTTCCTGGAGGTGCGGCAACATACGCTGGCGCTGGCAAAACCGCTCTCGGAAGAAGACTGCTGCGCGCAATCCATGCCCGATGCCAGTCCGATCAAGTGGCACATGGCGCATACGACCTGGTTTTTCGAGACCTTCATCCTCGAGCGTTATGAGGCGGGCTTCGAACCATTCCATCCGGCTTTCCGCGTGCTGTTCAACTCGTACTACAACGGCGTCGGCGACAAGCATCCGCGGCCGCAGCGCGGATTACTCACGCGTCCGTCCCTGCGTGAGGTTGTGGCGTACCGGCGCAATGTCGATGAGCGCATCGGCATCCTGCTGTCGGAGCAGACGCTCACTGCAGAACTGCTTGCCCTGGTGGAAACCGGGCTGCAGCACGAGCAGCAACACCAGGAGTTGATGCTCACCGACGTCAAGCATCTGCTGTCGATGAACCCCTTGTTCCCGGCGTATTCCACGGGACCGTTCGCGCGTGCGCAACCGGCGACCGCAATGGCCTGGCAGCGGTACGACGCCGCAGTGGTCGAGATCGGACACACGGAGGAGGGCTTTTGCTTCGACAATGAAATGCCGCGCCATCGCCAATTCGTCGAGGCATATGCGATTGCTTCACGCCAGGTGACCAACCGCGAATATCTGATGTTCATCGAGGACGGCGGGTACGACAATCCCGCCTGCTGGCTGTCGGAAGGCTGGGACTGGGTGCAGGCAAACCGCCTTGCCCATCCACTCTACTGGCGGCGTGACGACGAGGGATGGAAGGAGTTCATGCTGTTTGGCCTGCAAGCGCTGGACCCGCACCGGCCAGTTACGCACGTTTCGTTCTTCGAAGCCGACGCCTATGCTCGTTGGGCTGGTGCGCGCCTGCCGACGGAGGCGGAATGGGAGCACGCCGCCCGCGACGCGACCAGCTTTGGCGTGCACGAGTTGCATCCGATGCCGTCCTCGCGCGAGCAGGCGAGCGGCATGCGCGACCTGTTCGGCGTGAACTGGCAGTGGACGCTCAGCAGTTATGCGCCTTATCCCGGCTACCGCACGGCGGAAGGCGCGATCGGCGAATACAACGGCAAGTTCATGTCCAACCAGTACGTCTTGCGCGGTTCGTCGTGTGCGACGCCGCCGGGGCACGCCCGGACGACGTATCGCAACTTCTTCCCGGCGACCGCCCGCTGGCAGTTTGCAGGCATCCGGTTGGCGAAGTCCCTCTGAATCAGGCCGCTTGCGCAACAGGCATCGGCGCTGCACGCGCCACCTGCCGGTTGATGGCGCTGAGGACTGCGCGGAGGGAGGCGGTAACAATGTTGCAATCGATGCCGGCGCCGAACAGTGCGGGCTGGTCGTCCATCCGCAGTTCGACATAGCAGGCCGCCCGTGCATCGGCGCCGGATCCGATTGCATGTTCCTGGTAATCCATCACGACGACATCCAGTCCCAGCGCGCGCACGAAGGCGTCGAGCGGTCCATTGCCGCGGCCGGTGACGACCAGCGTTTTGCCGTGATGGCGCAATTCTGCTTCCAGTTCGACTATCCCGCTCGAGGAATCTTCGCTCAGCCGGTGTGAATGGTAAGCGTAGGGCTCGGCGGCATCGAGGTACTCCTGCTGGAAGACTGCATGAACGCCTTGCGCGGAGACTTCCTTGCCGCTGCCGTCTGTGACCTGCTGCACAGCGCGGCTGAACTCGATCTGCATGCGGCGCGGCAGCTTGAGGCCGTATTCCTGCTCCAGCAGGTAGGTCATGCCGCCCTTGCCGGACTGGCTGTTCACACGGATGACGGCGTCATAGCTACGGCCGACATCGGCCGGATCGAGCGGAAGGTAGGGCACCTCCCACATCGCGCCTGCACGCTGCTGCGCGAATCCCTTCTTGATCGCATCCTGATGCGATCCAGAGAACGCAGTGTAGACCAGGTCGCCCGCGTACGGATGGCGCGGATGCACGGGGATCTGGTTGCATTCCTCGACGCACTTTCGCACAGCATCGATATCGGAAAAATCCAGGCCAGGATGGACACCCTGCGTGTAAAGGTTCATCGCCAGCGTCACCAGATCGACATTGCCGGTGCGCTCGCCATTCCCGAACAGGCAGCCTTCGACCCGATCCGCACCCGCCATCACCGCGAGCTCTGCCGACGCCACCGCCGTGCCCCGGTCATTGTGCGGGTGGACACTGAGGATGATCGAATCGCGCCGCGCGAGCTTGCGGTGCATCCATTCGATCTGGTCCGCATAGATGTTGGGCGTGCTGCATTCCACGGTGGAGGGGAGGTTGACGATCATCTTGCGATGCGGCGTCGGCTGCCAGATTTCCGATACCGAGTCACACACGTTCTTGGCGAAATCCAGCTCGGCCATGCTGAAGGTTTCCGGGGAATACTCGAACGTCCATTCCGTCTCCGGCTGTTCCCTCGTCAGCTGCTTGACCAGCCGCGTGCCCGACAACGCGATTTCCCGCACATTTTCGCGCGACATGCCGAATACGATGCGTCGGAATGAGGGCGAAATGGCGTTGTAGAGGTGAACGATTGCCCGCTTTGCGCCGCGCAACGATTCGACGGTGCGCCGGATCAGGTCTTCCCGCGATTGCGTCAGCACGCCGATCGTTACATCGTCGGGAATGCGGTCTTCATCGATGAGCTTGCGCACGAAATCGAAATCGGCCTGCGACGCGGATGGAAAAGCGACCTCGATTTCCTTCACGCCAACCTCGACCAGCATCTCGAAGAAGCGCAACTTGCGTTCCGGACTCATCGGTTCGATCAGGGACTGGTTGCCATCGCGCAGGTCGGTGCTCAACCATACCGGCGGTTTGCTGATCACGTTGTCGGGCCACGTACGGCCGGTGAGCTGGACAGGGGGAAAGGGGCGGTATTTCGCCGAAGGGTTCCGCAACATCATCTTGATCCTCTTTGAAAGGTTTGTTTGGAAAGTTCTGATGTGGCGGAATGGCTGCCTGACTGCCACTAGCGCGAGGCCAGGCAACCGATCGGTAGCGGCAGCAGGGCAAGCGCACGGGCGAAGATCATCATGGCAATCAGATTGCCTTTGATGAATGCGACCGGGATGCGCTTGAAATACATGGAGTAAGGACTTTCGGAAAATCAATCCCCGCACGGCTCATGGCAGGCGGGAAACAGAAAACGACAGGAAGGGGGAGTTGGTGTCAGCGCGCTAGGCGCAGCAGAGCCGCCGCCGGTAGGGAGGCGGATAGCAGGAGGGAAAGTTGTGCGTATGCAGTCAACATGCAAGCAATGTAGAAGAAGGCATGCCGTGTTGTCAAGCACGCCTTGACGGCACCTCAATCCACATCCAGGCTGTAGTAATAGAAAACCTTGTCGCGCACATAGCCATGCGATTCGTAGAGTTTTTGCGCGGGATTGTCATGCGCCGTCGACAGCTCAAGGGATTTCGCACCCGTGGCAATGGCATGTGCCTTTGCCGCATTCAGCAACGCGCTTGCCACCCCGCTGCGTCGCGCTGCCGGCAAGACGAACAGATCGTTCAGCATCCAGGAGCGCCGGGCGCTGATGGAGGAAAACAGCGGATACAGTTGGGTGAACCCCACTGCCTGTCCTTCTTCATTCTCCGCGAGAAAGATGACCGATTCCTGCAACGCCAGGCGCTCGCGAATGAACTCGCTTGCAAGCGCGGAATCGGCGGGTTGGCGATAGAACTGGCGGTATTGATCGAACAAGGGGGCGATGCGGTCGATGTCGGCCATGCCCGCTTGTCTGATGGAGATGCTCATGGGGATCCTTTGCGATACTTCTTTGAACGGGGTGCAAAAATAGCATAAATCCCCCCGAACGAAATTCTTTCGTCATTGGCATTTGTATCGGTGGAGTCGATAATGAAATAGTTGGGAGCGATCCGGCACGTCCACGATAACAATGAACTTTTCCTTTCGCACCGCCACCCCGAATGAACTGGCCGGCGCCCTTCAGGACGCACGAGAGTACACGCTGGACCTGTTCGAGTGCTATGTCTCGGAAGGGCTGGACGTAGCAAGCAGGGTGCCTGTTTCACCCAACATCAATCCTCCGCTGTGGGAGCTCGGGCATATCGCGTGGTTTGCCGAGTGGTACATCCTGCGCGATGCGCAATCGAGCGAACCTGCCGCTGCGCACCGGCACTCCTTGCTTACCAAGGGCGACGATTGGTTCGACCCCAACACCGTTTCGCACCGTGCGCGCAGGTCGCTCGAACTGCCGAGCAAGGGGGCGCTGAAAACGTACTGCCATGAAGTGCTCGATCGCGTGCTCGACAAGCTCAGCCGCATAAAGAATGACGCCGCGTCGCTCTATCCATACCGGTTCGCTCTTGCGTATGAAGACATGCGCGGCGAGGCGCTCGCGCAGGGACTGCAGACCTTGGGCATAACAGCGCCGCCGCAGTTGTCGCAGCGCGCGATCCCTTCCTGGGCCCAGGGCGAGATCCGTTTTCCGGGTGGGACGATCGAACTCGGTAGCAAGCCGGACAGCGGCTTCGTGTTCGACAACGAGAAGTGGGCGCATGCGTTCTATGTGCCGGCATTCGTCATGGATTCGACCCTGGTGTCCAACGCGCAGTACGGCGAGTTTGTCGACGATGGCGGCTACCAGAAACCGCAGTACTGGAGCAGTGCCGGGCATGCATGGCTGATGGCGGGTGACCGCTCTGCGCCGCGCGATTGGATATGTGACAGCCGGCGCTGGCACTGCCTGCGTTTCGGTTCGCAGGTCACACTGCCGCCAGACGAACCGGTGCGCCATTTGAGCTTGTATGAAGCACAGGCCTATTGCATGTGGGCCGGCAGGCGCCTGCCGATGGAAGCGGAGTGGGAATACGCGGCGTTGTCGGGACATGCGGCGCTGCGCTGGGGCGACCTCTGGGAATGGACCTGCACGCCGTTCGAGCCTTATCCCGGTTTCGCGCCCGACGCCTACCGCGAGTATTCCCAGCCGGCCTTCGTGACGCATCAGTCGGTGCGCGGCGCATCCTTCGCGACGCGCCTGCGGCTGAAATCGACCAAGTTCCGCAATTTCTGTTTGCCGGAACGCGACGACATGTTCATCGGATTCCGCACCTGCGAACTGCAATAAAAAAACGGCCACCCGGTTGAACCGGAGTGGCCGTTTCCTTTGTGCGTCTAAGGCTTAACGATCGCTGTAAGAGCGGCGTCCTCCGCCGTTATCGCCAAAGCTCGAACCCTTGTTGTAGCCGCCTTCCTTGCGCGGTCCGCCGGACTTGCTGAAGGTGCGCTGGCCGGGCTTGCCGCCGCGATTGTCGCCCGGCTTCCAGCCGCCCGGCTTGCGGTTGCTGCGCGGTGCCGCCGCAGACTTCTTCGGCTCCAGGCCCTCGATCACATTGACCGGGATCAATTGCTTGGTGAAGCGCTCGATCCGCTTGATGTTGATGTTTTCCGAGTGGTTCACCAGCGAAATCGCCTGGCCATTGCGGCCTGCACGGCCGGTACGGCCGATACGGTGCACATAGTCTTCCGGGAACTTCGGCAGGTCGTAGTTCACCACGTGCGTGATGCCCGGCACATCGATGCCGCGGGCGGCAACGTCGGTCGCCACCAGCACGCGCACTTGGCCGCGGCGCAGCGCATCCAGCGTGCGATTGCGCGCGCCCTGGTGCATATCGCCGTGCAATGCGGCAGCGGCAAAGCCGGCGATGTTCAGCCGATCCGCGATCGTGTCCGCATCGCGCTTGGTGGCGGTGAACACGACAGCCTGATCGAGGGAGGAATCGCGCAGCAGGTGGTCCAGCAGGCGGTTCTTGTGCGACAGGTCGTCGACGAAGTGTACGCGCTGCTGGATGTTCTCATGGCGGGTTGCCGCGCTGGCGATCTGGATCACCAGCGGATCGCGCGTGATGCGCTTGGCCATGCTGCCGACCACGCCGTCCAGCGTTGCGGAGAACAGCATCGTCTGGCGGGTTTCCGGCGTTGCCTCGACGATCTTCTCGATGTCCTCGATGAAGCCCATGTCGAGCATACGATCCGCCTCGTCCAGCACCAGCACTTGCAGTTGCGAGAAGTCGATCTTGCCGGACTCCATGTGGTCGATCAGGCGGCCCGGGGTCGCAACCAGGATCTCGGGATTCTTTGCCAGCAATTGCATTTGCTTCGGATAGGGCATACCGCCGAGAATCGACACGGTGCGCACACGGCGCAGGTAGGTGCCGTACTTGGTGGTCGCGGTCGTGACCTGCAGCGCGAGTTCGCGCGTCGGCGTCAGGACCAGCATCTTCGGCTGCGCCGGCTGGAAGCGCGGACGCTCGCCGCGTGAACGGGCGGACTGGCGTTCCTGGTTCGGGGTCTTCTGGCCCGGTTGGTACTGCTGTTCTGCCGCCGCAAGCTTGTTCAGCGCCGGCAGCATGAATGCCGCGGTCTTGCCCGAACCCGTTTGCGAAGACACCATAAGGTCGCGGTTTTGCAGCGCGGCGGGAATCGCTTGCTCCTGCACGGGAGTCGGTTTGGTGTAGCCGGCTTCCGTCAGTGCTTTCACGATGTTCGAATGCAGGCCGAGTGTTTCAAATGTCATTGTGTTTCTTTCTTTAGTGCAACGCCGCGACGACGTTCATCACGCGTGCGCGAACGTATTGAAAAGGCAACGCCAACCAACGAAACAACTGAGAATTCTTCTGAGAAATTTCGGCACAAAGCTTTGCGCCGGGACGGTGTCTTATCTGTAGCGACACCAAAAGGCGGGATGCTTTATTGTTTAATGCTAAAGGGTTTGCGATGCTGCGAAGTGCACGCATGCTGCAATGCACAGCGGCGCATTATACAGAGGTTTTGGATTTGTCGTCGGCTTATTTTCGACGGGGGAAAATTGCCGGCAGGCGGGAAGGAATGGGGCGGGAAAACCCGCCCCACACAGCAGTCGAGCAGTCTTACTCTTCCGGCGCGTACATGACGTGCGAGAAGCCGCCGTCGACGTAGGTGATTTCGCTGGTGATGCCCGAGGAGAGGTCGGACAGCAGGAACGCCGCGGTATTGCCGACGTCCTCGATCGTGACGTTGCGGCGCAACGGCGCGTGGGCGGCAACGATGCCCAGCAACTTGCTGAAGTCCTTGATCCCGCTCGCAGCCAGGGTCTTGATCGGGCCGGCCGAAATGCCGTTGACGCGGATACCCTTGGAGCCCAGCGATTCTGCGAGGTAACGTACGCTGGCTTCAAGGGATGCCTTGGCCAGGCCCATGGTGTTGTAGTTTGGCGTCGCGCGAATCGATCCCATATAGGTCAGGGTCAGCAGCGAGGAGTTCGGACGCAGCAGCGGGAGTGCAGCCTTTGCCATCGCAGGGAAACTGTATGCGGAAATATCATGTGCGATACGGAACGATTCCCGTGACAAACCATCTAGGAAATCTCCGGTAATCGCTTCGCGCGGCGCAAATCCGATCGAATGAACCAGGCCATCCAGGTGATCCCAGGACTTGCCGAGATCGGCGAACAGAGCATTGATCTGCTCGTCACTGGAGACGTCGCAGTCGAACACCAGATCGCTGCCGAATTCCTTGGCAAACTCGGTGATGCGCTCCTTGAAGCGTTCGCCCACATAGGTGAACGCCAGCTCGGCGCCTTCGCGTTTGCAAGCCTGGGCGATGCCGTAGGCGATGGAACGGTTGGACAGGAGTCCGGTGATCAGAATTTTTTTGCCTTGCAGGAATGCCATGAACGACTCCGAATAATTTGTCGGTATTTTATCGCGATGCAGGGTTAGACCAACTCGCCGCGATCAAGAATCGCCGGAAACGCGCCTGTTTGTGCGGTTTTCACGGGTCTTTTTTCAAACTGGGCAAGATTGTAGGTTGGCTTTTAGCGCAGGGCAACCATTTACATGCTTGGGCGAAATCAATTGCATTGGCGTTTTGGCATGTTAAAACGCACACACCGCTTACCGAAAGGCAAGCAAATATTGATTAAAAATAAATCCGCCATAGTCCTTTCGGTAAAATAGCCCATCCCTGAGAGGCTGGACTGATCTATATATAACAGGCGAATGCGCAAATTCCTTATCTCCATCCTGCTCGTCGGTTTGCTGCCCCATAGCGCAAGCGCACTGGCGGCGCACGCGTTTTCCTTGTACGGGACGCCGAAATACCCGGAGGGCTTCAAGCACTTCGACTATGTCAATCCCGACGCGCCGCGCGGCGGCGAACTGTATCTTGCCAATCCCGACCGGCGCACCAGCTTCGACAAGTTCAACCCGTTTTCACTGAAAGGCGTGTCGGCGGCCGGTGTTTCCAACCTGATGTTCGAAACGCTTGCGGTCGGATCGGCCGACGAGATCGCCACCATGTACGGACTGCTCGCGGAGTACATGGAATTGGCACCGGACAGGATGTCGATGACTTTCCGCCTCAACCCCAAGGCCAGATTCAACAACGGCGACCGGGTGACCGCGGCGGACGTCAAGCATTCCTTCGACAGCCTGGTGTCCAAGGGGGCACCGTCGTTCAAGATCACCTTCGCCGAGATCAAGCAGTGCGTCGTGGTCGACGAGCGAACCGTCCGCTTCGACTTCAAGTCGCTCAACCACGAACTGCCGCTGATCGCCGGCGGGGTGCCGGTGTTTTCGCGCAAGTGGGGCGCCAATACCAGCTTCGACAAGATCCAGTTGGAGCCGCCGATTTCCACGGGGCCTTACCTGATCGATCGTTATGACATCGGCCGCTCGATCAGCTACAAGCGCAACCCGAACTACTGGGGCAACGACCTGCCGGTGCGGCGTGGCATGTTCAACTTCGGCCGCATCAACTACCAGTTCTACAAGGATGATGTGGCAAGGCTGGAAGCCTTCAAGGCGGGCGAATTCGATGTGGTAGTCGAGAACACCGCGAAGAACTGGGCACGCGCCTATATCGGGCCGAAGTTCGAGAGCGGCGAGATCATCAAGCGGGAGTTGAAGCACTCGAATGGTGCCGGTATGCAGGGCTTCATGATGAACCTGCGCAAGCCGCAGTTCAAGGATGTCCGCGTGCGCAAGGCGCTCGGTCTGGCGCTCGATTTCGAATGGATGAACCGGCAGCTGTTCTATAACCAGTACAAGCGCATCTATTCCTTCTTCAACAACAGCGAACTTGCTGCGACCGGCGTGCCGTCAGCCGAAGAGCTGAAACTCCTGGAGCCGCTGCGCGCGCAACTCGACCCGGCGGTCTTCGGTCCTGCACCGGTGCAGCCTGTTACCACGCCCCCTTCCTCATTGCGGGCGAACCTCGTCCAGGCGAAGGCGCTGTTCAAGGAGGCGGGCTGGGAGTACCGAGACGGCGCGCTGCGCAACGCCAAGGGCGAGCCGTTTACGCTCGAAGTCATCGATGACCAGGGGGCAATGTCGCGCATCATCAGTGTTTATGTACGCAACTTGCAGAAGCTGGGCGTCCAGGTGAACCAGCGCACGTCGGATTACGCGCTGATCCAGCGACGGATGCAGGAATTCGATTTCGAGATGACCAGCGTCAATTTCGGCCCGTTCACCAGCCCTGGCAATGAACTGTTCGACATGTACAGCTCGGCTGCCGCGGACGAAAAGGGTTCAAGCAACATATGGGGGCTGAAAGATCCCGCAGTCGACAAATTGGTGGCAGCCGTGGTCGCCGCCACGACATGGAAGGATCTGGTCGCTGCGTCGCGCGCGCTGGACCGTGTCCTGCTGCATAAATACATCGCCGTGCCGCACTGGTTCTCGGCGACGCATCGCGTTGCCTACCGCAACCGTTTCGGCATTCCCGACATCGTGCCCTTGTACTACCAGGCGGACGGTTATGTCCTCTCGACCTGGTGGGAAAACAAGCCGCGATAGGAAATCATCATGAGGATCGAGCCATGAACCTGTGGGCTTATATCGGGAAACGCCTGCTGCTGATGCTGCCGACGCTGTTCGGGGTGATCGCGCTTACCTTCGCCGTGATCCAGTTCGTCCCCGGCGGGCCGGTCGAGCAGATGCTGTCGGAACTGCGAGGGCAGGTCGGCGGTGGAGAGGTTTCCACCAGGGGGCCGTCGGAATACCGCGGCCGGCAGGGTATCGATGCGGAGCGCGTCAAGGAGATCCAGACGCTGTACGGCTTCGACAAGCCGCCGCTGGAGCGTTTCTGGCAGATGCTCAAGGGATTCGCCACCTTCGACCTCGGGCAGAGCTTCTATCATCACAAGGATGTGTGGGGGCTGGTGAAGTCGAAGCTGCCGGTATCGATCAGTCTTGGGCTGTGGACCTTCTTCCTGACTTATTTCATATCGCTGCCGCTCGGTATTGCAAAGGCGATCCGCGAGGGGACGCGCTTCGATGTCGCGACGAGTATTGCTGTCCTTATCGGCTATTCCATTCCGGGTTTCGTGCTCGGTGTGTTCCTGCTCGTGATGTTCGGCGGCGGCAGTTTCGTGCAATGGTTTCCGCTGCGCGGGCTGACTTCCGATAACTGGGAGCAGCTGTCGCTGTTTGGCAAGGTCATGGATTACCTGTGGCATATCACGCTGCCTGTCACGGCGTCGGTCGCAGGCTCGTTCGCCGTGATGACGATGCTGACCAAGAACACTTTCCTTGAGGAGATACGGAAACAATACGTGCTGACGGCGCGCGCCAAGGGCTTGAGCGAGAAGAACGTGCTCTACAAGCACGTTTTCCGCAACGCGCTCATCCCGCTGGTGACCGGTTTCCCGGCGGCCTTCATTGGCGCCTTCTTCGCGGGCAGCCTGCTGATTGAAACCCTGTTTTCGCTCGACGGCCTCGGCCTGTTGTCCTATGAATCGGTGATCCGCCGCGATTATCCGGTCGTGATGGGAACGCTGTACCTCTTTACGCTGATCGGCCTGGTCGTCAAGCTGATCGGCGACCTGTGCTATGTGTGGGCCGACCCACGTGTCCAGTTCGAGAGCCTGAACCGATGAACACCACAACAACATCCATCTCGCCGGGGCGGCGCATCTGGCTGCGCTTCAAGCAGAACCCGCGTGGCTACTGGAGCCTGATCATTTTTTGCGTGTTGTTTGCCGTCAGCCTCGCGGCGGAAGTCGTGTCGAACGACAAGCCGCTGGTGGTGCGTTACAACGGGCAGATCATGTTCCCGATCGTGCAGACGTATTCCGAGAAGGTGTTCGGCGGGGATTTCGACTCGCCTGCCGACTATCTCGATCCCTTCATCCAGGAACAGTTCAAGCGGGAAGGGAACTGGGCGATCTATCCGCTCAACCACTACCGCTACGACACGTTGAACTATTTCGCCAAGTCGCCCAATCCCGCGCCGCCTTCGAGCGATAACTGGTTGGGGACGGACGACCGGGGCCGCGATGTGTTCGCGCGCCTTTTGTACGGCTTTCGCGTGTCGGTCCTGTTCGGGCTTGCGCTGACCATTACCGGCATCATCCTCGGCGTGGTCACTGGCGCGATCCAGGGTTACTTCGCCGGCAAGACCGATCTGTTCTTCCAGCGTTTCATGGAAATCTGGGGATCGATGCCGGAGCTGTATCTCCTGATCATCTTCGCTTCGATCTTCGAGCCCGGATTCGGCTTGCTCCTGATCCTGCTGTCGCTGTTCGGATGGATGGGATTGTCGGATTATGTGCGCGCCGATTTCCTGCGTAACCGTAATCTCGAGTACGTGCAGGCGGCTCGTGCGCTTGGCCTGTCCAATAGTCAGATCATCTGGCGCCATGTACTGCCGAACAGCCTGACGCCGGTCGTGACCTTCCTGCCATTCCGCATGAGCGCTGCGATCCTTGCGCTGACCAGTCTCGATTTTCTCGGCTTGGGCGTTCCGCCGCCGACGCCCAGCCTCGGCGAACTGCTCGCGCAGGGCAAGAACAACCTGGATGCGTGGTGGATCGCAACCTCGACCTTCGTGGGGCTGACGATGATGCTCCTGCTCCTGACCAATATCGGCGATGCCCTGCGCAACGCGCTCGACGTGCGGAGGAAGGCATGAACCTGCTCGATGTGCAGAACCTGCGGGTGAAGTTCGGAGCTTCCACGGTTGTCAGCGATGTGAGTTTCTTCATCGCGCCCGGCGAGAAGTTCGCGCTGGTAGGCGAATCGGGTTCCGGCAAGACGGTGACCTCGCTTTCCATCCTGCGGCTGAACCAGGACGCCGAGTACGGCGGGCGGATCCTGTTCGAAGGCCAGGACCTGCTTCAGAAGCCCGAACCCGCCATGCGCGCCGTACGCGGCAAGGATGTGGCGATGATCTTCCAGGAGCCGATGACGGCGCTCAACCCGTTGTTCACGATCGGCAACCAGATTGCGGAAGTCCTGATGCTGCACGAAGGACTCAGCGCCAAGGCTGCTGCATTGCGCGCCGTGGAACTGCTGGACAAGACAGGTATCCCGGAACCTGCGCGCCGCGCTCTCGCATTCCCACACCAACTCTCGGGCGGGCAGCGCCAGCGGGCGATGATTGCGATGGCATTGGCATGCAAACCCAAGCTCCTGATTGCGGACGAGCCTACGACGGCACTCGATGTCACGATCCAGGTGCAGATCCTCGAACTGCTCAACCAATTGCAGCGCGAGGAAAACATGGCCGTGTTGATGATCACGCATGACCTTAACCTGGTCAGGCATTTCGCCGACCGCGTGGGCGTGATGGAGAAGGGCCGCCTGATCGAAACGGCGACCACGCACGACCTGTTCGCGCAGCCGCGCGAGCCCTATACGCGCAAACTGCTTGCCAGCCGTCCGCAGCGCGTCGTGGGAACGGTCGATGAGAACGTCTCGTCTTTGCTCACTGGCGAGAAGGTACGCTGCACGTTCTCGATCAAGCGCGGCTGGTTCAAGAAGACGCCTTTCGTGGCCGTCGATGATGTCGATGTCCAGTTGAAACCGCATGAAACGCTGGGAATCGTCGGCGAGTCCGGATCGGGAAAATCCACCCTGGGCATGGCGCTATTGCGGCTTTCCACAGCCCAGGTGCAAGGAAAGATCGCATTCGTCGGCAAGCCGATCAGCGAAATGACGAGCGTTGCTTTGCGTCCGCTGCGCGCGAAAATGCAAGTGGTTTTCCAGGACCCGTTCGCATCGCTGTCTCCGCGGCGAACGATCGAGCAGATCGTTGGTGAAGGATTGGAGCTGCACCAGCCTCAGTTGGGCAGGGAAGGTCTGCGCAGGGAAGTGGCGAACGCGCTGTCAGAAGTGGGGCTGTCGCCGGAAATGTTGTCCCGCTATCCGCACGAATTCTCCGGAGGGCAGCGCCAGCGTATCGCCATCGCGCGCGCACTGGTGCTGAAGCCGGAACTGATCCTGCTCGATGAGCCGACATCCTCGCTGGACGTATCGGTGCAGCAACAAGTCCTGCTCCTGCTGGCCGAACTGCAGCGCAAATACGGGATGGCCTATCTCTTCATCAGCCACGACTTGGCGGTGATCCGTGCAATGGCGCACCGGGTGATGGTGATGAAGGATGGAAAAGTGGTGGAGAGCGGCCGGACGGAAGATGTGTTGTCCAATCCGTCGCAGCCTTATACGCAGCGCCTGCTTGCCGCCGCGACGTATTCGACCCTGGGCAAGACCGAAAAAAGCGTAAGCCAGGCCGGCGTTGCACCGGCCTGATCAACGACTTTAGCTTGACCGCTTCCTGGTCGTCTTAGTGTTGGACGCGCTGGCCTTGGTTTTGCGTGCCGGCGCCGGCGCGGCCTTGCGGTAGGTCGGGGCGCTTTTCGCGACCTGGCGTGAAGGCGCCGTTTTCCCGGCCGCAGCCTTGTTGGGCACGTTCAGTTCGAGGCGCGTCCCTGCGGCGACCTTATCATTCTTCAGGTCATTCCAGCTCTTGATCTGCGCGACGCTCACCTTGTAGCGTTGGGCGATCGAAGCGAGGCTATCCTTCTTGCCGACCTTCACGTAGATGCGCCGCGTTTCCGGCACGTCCGGCGCTGTCACCAGCTTCGCTGTATCAACCAGTTCCGGGGCAATATCCTTGTCCGGCGTGTTGTCGCTGCGGGGTACCAGGACGGTCGAACCGGCTTTCACCACCATCTTCGGCGGGATGTTGTTCGCCTCGCGGATGACTTCCGGCGTGGTGCCGAAGCGCTTGGCAATGCTGGTGATGCTCTCTTTCGCGCTGGTGACCTTGTGCGCGGTCCAGGACGACAGCGCTCGCCCCCAGCGGGCGAGGTTGGACTTGAACTTCTCTGCATTGCTCTGCGGGAGCAGGATCTGCGTGCCGGAACCCGCCGGAATCACCGGACGGTTGAACTGGGGGTTCAGCGCCTTGAACTCATCGACCGACAGCTCGGCCAGTTGTGCGGCGACCTTGACATCGATGTCACGCGTCTTGCCGATGGTGACGAAATAGGGCTGGTTATCGACCTTGGGCAAGGCGATGCCGTAATCGCCCGGGGCCGCGATAAGATTCTTGACAGCCTGGAGCTTGGGTACGTAGTTGCGCGTTTCCGCAGGCATGAATTGCGACAGGCCATTGAAATCGGTCGATACGCCGGCTGCGCGCGCCTTGTTGATCGCACGCTGCACCGAACCCTCGCCCCAGTTGTAGGCGGCAAGTGCGAGTTGCCAGTCGCCGAACATGCCGTACAGTTTCTGCAGGTAGGTCAGCGCAGCATCGGTCGAGGCGAGCACGTTGCGGCGTTCGTCCTTGAACATGCTCTGCGTCAGGTTGTAGTCGCGGCCCGTCGAGGGGATGAACTGCCACATGCCCGCCGCGTGCGCGCTGGAATATGCCTGCGGATTGAAGGCGGATTCGATGAAGGGCAACAGCGCCAGTTCCGTCGGCATGTTGCGCTTTTCGAGTTCCTGCACCACATGGAACAGATAGCGCGAGGCGCGCGTGGTGGTACGCTGGATGTAGTCCGGCCGGGCGGTGTACCAGTCCACATGGTTGGCCACCAGCGGGTTGTCCAGGTCGGGAATGGCAAAGCCCTTGCGGATACGTGCCCAGACATCCACTTCCTCCATGGCCAGCACTTGCGCGAGCGGATCGTTCGGATCGTACGGACGCTCGAGGGCCGAGACTTGCGACCAGTTGTGAAGGGGAAGGGAAAGATCTGCTGCTTGGGCGGCGAGCGGTGCTCCGAGGATGAGTAACGCTGCACAACGAAGTTTTCTTGTTTTCAGCGGCTGCATGAGTCCTCGCTTGCTGTTATTGGTGTCACGGCGATCGTCGGCGCCGGATGAATCGAAAGAGTTTACGTAATGGCGTTTTCCTGAGTCAAGATTAATTGTTTTTATTGCAAAACAAATAACGCCTTAACGATAGGAATTCTTCCATTCGCGTAAGGCAGCAAACACAGCAATTGGTTCCCGGGTGGAAATATATCCACGGGCAATGAGCCGATCGGCAATGTGCGGCTCGCGGAACCTGAGAAACGGATTGGTAGACTTTTCGAGGCCAATGGTCGACGGCACGGTGGGAACGCCGCGATCACGCTTGGCCTGCTCGTGCTCAATGCGTACTTTCAGCTGCATATTATCCGGCTCGACTTCGTTCGCAAAGCGCAAATTGGCAAGAGTGTATTCATGCGCGCAGAAGATTTGCGTTTGGTCAGGAAGGCTTTCCAGTTTTTCGAGCGAATTCACCATTTGCTCCGGCGTGCCTTCGAACAGGCGGCCGCAGCCGCCGGCAAAGAGGGTGTCTCCGCAGAACAGCCAGCCATTTTTCTTACTGTAATAAGCAATATGGCCTAGGGTATGTCCAGGCACGTCGATCACGTCGAGGGTAAGATCGAGTTCCGGGACGATGGCGGTGTCGCCTTCCGCCAGCGGCCGGGTGACATGGGGAATGCCGTCTGAACGCGGCCCGTAGACCGGCACCTTGAAGTGCTGCAATAACGCCGGCACACCCCCTACATGGTCAGCATGGTGATGTGTCAGTAGAATAGCGGCCAAGGCAAGACCGTTGTCTGCCAGGGCCTTGAGGATGGGCGCTGCGTCACCGGGGTCGACGGCGGCAGCGCGTACGCCATCGTGTATAAGCCATAAATAATTGTCCTGGAACGCAGCAACTGTCAACACATTCAACATTCGATGGAACGTCCTTCCGCTGAAAAATCCATTATAGCCCTCGGCCCCTGGCTCGAAACGCCGGCCGGGAGCTATGTCCGTGCCTGGCAGCAGGCGCGGCTGGATATGCTCGTGGCGGATATCTTCGGCTTCAATGCCATGCAGATCGGCTTGCCGCAAGTGAATGCGCTGCAGGCCAACCGCATGCCGAACAAGTGGCTGACCGATACCAACCTGCCTGCGGGCAGCGAAAACGGCGGCCGGTCGTCCATTGTCGTCGTGCACGACTTCGCCGAGCTGCCTTTTGCCTCCCAAAGCCTGGACCTGATCGTGCTGCCGCATGTGCTCGAGTTCGCGACCGAACCGCACCAGGTGCTGCGCGAAGTCGAGCGCGTGCTGCGTCCGGAAGGGCAGGTCATCATCGTCGGATTCAATCCCGCCAGCCTCTGGGGGCTGCGGCAGGTCGCGGGGCGGCTGACCGGTGCGCATTTCCTGCCCCCGGACGGCGAGTTCATCAGCGTGCCGCGTCTCAAGGACTGGCTCAAGCTGCTCAACATGGAAGTCAACCGCGGCCACTTCGGCTGCTATGCGCCACCCTGCCTGACCGAAAAATGGCTGACTCGTTTTTCCTTCATGGAAGGCGCAGGTGATCGCTGGTGGCCCTATCTCGGCGCGGTGTACATCGTCCACGCAATCAAGCGCATCCGCGGCATGCGCCTGATCGGCCCGGTATGGGCCAAGAAAACCTCACCTGCCGCGCAAGGCGTGCCGGCCACTAACCGCATACAGAAACACGAACATCATTAGGTATGGATAAAGTAGAAATATTTACCGACGGGGCATGCAAGGGAAATCCAGGCCCCGGCGGATGGGGAGCATTGCTGATTGCCGGCGCGCACAAGAAGGAGCTGTACGGCGGCGAGCTGAACACCACCAACAACCGTATGGAACTCAAAGCCGTCATCGAGGCGCTCACCGCGTTGAAACGCCCGTGCGAAGTGATTGTCCATACTGACAGCCAGTATGTGCAAAAAGGCATCAGCGAATGGATCCACGGATGGAAGGCGCGCGGCTGGAAGACAGCTGCAAAAGAGCCGGTAAAGAACGCCGATCTGTGGCAGGAGCTGGATACGGCGCAGGCACGGCACAAGATCGAATGGCGGTGGGTGAAGGGGCATGCCGGGCACGACGGAAACGAGCGCGCGGACGCCCTGGCCAACCTCGGAGTTGCCACCGTGTCGTGAAATCACCGATGTGCTACATTCGCCCGTTGGCAGCAGGCATTGCTGCCATATATCACTATTTCTGAACGAGCAAATGAACGCCCGGAGAATCCTGTACCCTGCCGTCGCCGCCATCGGAATTTCTGTGCTTGGCGCATATGCTTATTACATCCAGCGCCAGCCGCAAGGCCCGACCGAACAGACAGTTTCCACTGCGCAGGCAAAGACGGCTGACAAGGCATCCGCGGGCAACGGCGCTCCCGTATCTGTCGATGTAGTCCAGGTCACCACCGCACGGCTGGTCGACGACATCAATGCAGTCGGCTCCACACGCTCCAATGAGTCGGTGATCATCCGACCCGAGGTTTCCGGGCGCATCGTCAAACTGAATTTCAACGACGGCCAGCAGGTGAAGAAAGGGCAGTTGCTGATCGCCTTCGACTCGACCGTCAATCAGGCCGAGGTGCAGCAGGCCAAAGCCGAGCTCGGAATCGCCAAGGCCAATTACGACCGCACCGTGGACCTGGCCCGGCAAAAATTCATCTCGGAACGTGCCCGCGACGAGTCCCTGGCCAATGTCCAGGTGCTGGAGGCCAAGCTGGCGCTGGCCGAAGCGAGGCTTTCCAAGCTGGAAATCCGCGCCCCGTTCTCAGGTATCGTCGGCATCCGCAACGTCAGCGTCGGCGATTACGTGAAGGACGGCACTGACTTGGTCAACCTGGAAGACATTTCCAGCGTGAAGCTGGATTTCCGCGTGCCCGAGCGGTTCATCGATCTCGTGCAAAAAGGGCAGGGACTGGAAGTGGTATTCGACGCACTGCCGGGAAAACCCTTCCGCGCCCGCGTGGACGCCATCGATCCGCAGGTTGACAGTTCCGGGCGCTCCGCCTTGCTACGCGGGCGCATCGACAATCCGGAGGGCAAGCTGAAGCCCGGCATGTTCGCCCGCGTCAGGCTGATCCTTGCCGAACGCGAGAACGCACTGGTCGTGCCGGAAGAGTCCATCGTCCCGCAAGGGGGCAAAGTCATGGTATGGAAAGTCGTGGATGGCAAGGCGCAACGCGTTGAAGTCAAGACAGGTTTGCGTCGTGCTGCCAAGGTCGAGATTGTGGACGGCTTGAAGGCTGGCGATACGGTCGTCACCGCCGGCCAGATCCGCTTGTCAAAGGACGGCACGCCGGTCCGGATCGCTCAGGTCAACGGGTTCAACGGCAAGCCGCCGGCAGGTTCGGCCTCCGCACCCCAGAGTTAACCGGAGCGCATCATGGTTTTATCCGATGTTTGTATCCGCCGTCCGGTGTTCGCGACGGTGATGTCGCTCATCATCCTGCTGGTCGGGCTGGTGTCCTATAACCGCCTGGCGGTGCGCGAGTATCCGAAGATCGACGAACCGGTCGTCACGGTGGAAACCCGTTATCCGGGCGCCAGCGCGGAAATAGTCGAGTCGCAGGTGACGAAACCGATGGAGGATTCGATCGCCGGCATCGATGGTATCGACGTGCTGACCTCCATTTCGCGTGCCGAGCAGAGCCAGATCACCGTGCGCTTCCGTCTGGAGAAGGATCCCGACTCAGGCGCCAACGATGTGCGCGACCGGGTATCGCGGGTGCGATCCAAGCTGCCGCAGACGATTGAAGAACCTGTGATTGCCAAGGTCGAAGCGGATGCCAGTCCGATCATCTGGCTTTCCTTCTCCAGCGACAACATGTCGCAGCTCGACCTCACGGATATCGCCAACCGCATCGTCAAACCCCGCCTGCAATTGCTCCCGGGCGCGGCCGACGTTCGCATCGGCGGCGAGCGCAAGTACGCAATGCGCATCTGGCTCGATCGCGACAAGCTCGCTGCCTACCGACTGACGCCGGCCGACGTGGAAGATGCATTGCGCCGGCAGAACGTCGAGGTGCCGGCGGGCCGCATTGAATCGCGCCAGCGCGAGTTCTCGGTGGTGTCGCAGACAGACCTGACGACGCCGGTGGAGTTCGAAAACATTATCGTGCGCACCGTGAATGGCTATGCCGTCCGGGTGAAGGACGTCGCACAGGTCGAACTCGGCCCGGCCGCCGAGCGCACCTCGGTCCGCTTCAATGGGCAGAATGCGGTGTCCCTCGGTGTCATCCGTCAGGCGACTGCCAACCCGCTGGAACTGGCTGCGTACGTCAAGAAAGAAGTGCCCAAGCTGAACGAAGAACTCGCGCCGCAGGGCGTGAAGATCGCGATTTCGGTCGACAATACACTGTTCATCGAGCGCTCGATCAAGTCGGTCTACAGCACCATCGGCGAGGCCATCGTGCTGGTTGCGCTGGTGATTTTCGTATTCCTGCGCTCGCTGCGTGCATCGATCATTCCGCTGGTCACCATCCCGGTATCGCTGATCGGTTCGTTTGCCTTGATGTCGCTTGCCGGATTCACCGTCAACACCCTGACGCTGCTGGCGCTGGTGCTTGCCATCGGCCTTGTGGTCGATGATGCGATCGTGGTGCTGGAGAACATTTATCGCCATATTGAAGAGGGAATGAAACCCTTCGAGGCAGCCCTGAAAGGCGCGAAGGAAATCGGCTTCGCGGTGATCGCGATGACGCTCACCCTGGCCGCGGTGTATGCGCCGGTCGCCTTCACCCCGGGCCGCACCGGGAGGCTGTTCGTGGAATTCGCGCTGACGCTGGCCGGCGCCGTGATCGTATCCGGCTTCGTGGCGCTGACGCTGTCGCCCATGATGTGTTCCATCATGCTCAAGCACGACGAGAAACATGGCGTCGTCTACCGGGCGATCGAAAACACCCTCAACGCCATCACCGCCGGCTACCGCCGCATTCTCGAGATGACACTGTCCGCCCGCTGGCTGGTGATTCTTGTATATGTCCTGGTCATCGGCGCGCTCGCCTGGCTGGCGACGGGCATGAAAAAGGAACTCGCCCCGATCGAAGACCGCGGCACCATCTTTACCTCCATTTCCGGCCCAGACGGCGCTTCCCTCGAGTACACCGAGAAATATGCGCGCCGCTTGGAAAAGATTGCCGAAGAGGCCAAGGAAATCGACCGTGTGTTCATCATTTCCGGCAACCCGACCGTGGAGCGTGGCATTGCTTTTTTCCGTACGGTGGACTGGAGCGAGCGCAGCCGCAGTACGCTCGACATCATCAAGGACATGCAGCCGAAGATGGCGGCAGTTCCCGGCGTGCTCGCTTTCCCGAATGCGCCGGCGTCGCTCGGCCAGTCGATCCGTGAACGCCCTGTCAACCTGGTGGTGCTGACCAACGCGTCCTACCAGGAGCTGCAGAACGTCGTGCAGGAGATCGTGACCGAGGCGAGCAAGAATCCTGGCTTGGTCAACATCGACACCGACCTTCGCCTGAACAAACCGCAGGTGAACGTCGAGGTCGACCGCGACAAGGCAGCCGATGCCGGTGTGCAGATCGAGACTGTCGGCCGAACGCTGGAAACCATGCTCGGTGGACGCAACGTGACTCGCTTCAAGAAGGGCGGCGACCAGTACGACGTGGTGGTGCAGATCCGCAATGGCGAACGCGACGCGCCCGACGACATCAACAACATCTTCGTGCGCGCCGCCGGCAAGAACGGCGCGCTGGAGCAGATGCTGCCGCTGTCGAGCCTGCTCAAGGTACGCGAAACCGTTGCCCCGCGTGAGCTGAACCACTTCGGCCAGCGCCGCGCGGCCGTGATCACCGCCAATCTTGCCAACGGCTACACGCAGGGCGAGGCGATCGATTTCATGGAAGACACTGCCAAGCGCATCCTCAAGCCCGGCTACGCGACCGACCTGTCGGGCTCCTCGCGCGAGTACCGCGCGTCCAGCGGCAGCCTGGTGCTGACCTTCGTGCTGGCGCTCGCCTTCATCTACCTCGTGCTGGCGGCGCAGTTCGAAAGCTTCATCGACCCGTTCATCATCATGCTGACGGTGCCGCTGTCGATGGCCGGCGCGCTGGCGGCGTTGAAATGGAGCGGAGGCACGCTCAACGTGTACAGCCAGATCGGCCTGATCACGCTTGTCGGCCTGATCACGAAACACGGAATCCTGATCGTCGAATTCACGAACCAGCTGCGCGAGCAGGGCAAGGCCATACGCGAGGCTGTCGTCGAAGCAGCGATCCTGCGCCTGCGCCCGATCCTCATGACGACCGGCGCCATGGTGCTCGGCGCGGTGCCGCTCGCGCTGGCCACCGGCGCGGGCGCCGAGTCGCGTATCCAGATCGGCTGGGTCATCGTCGGCGGCATGACCTTCGGCACACTGCTGACGCTGTTCGTGGTCCCGACGTTTTATACTTTCCTGGCTCGCAAGAAGGAACACGGCGCAATCCACGCCGTACCCACCCAACATTCAACGGCATCCGCACACCAAGCATGAGACAGATCGTCCTCGATACCGAAACCACCGGCCTGAACCCGCGTTCCGGCGACCGCATCATTGAAGTCGGTTGCGTCGAGATCGTGAACCGCCGGCTGACCGGCAACAACTTGCATCACTACATCAACCCCGAGCGCGATTCGGAAGAGGGCGCGCTTGCGGTCCACGGGCTGACCACCGAATTCCTCAGCGACAAGCCCAAGTTCGCCGAAATCGCGAACGAACTGCGGGACTACGTGCGCGACGCGGAAATCATCATCCACAACGCGCCGTTCGACCTGGCCTTCTTGGATGCGGAGTTCGAGCGTTTGGGTTTCCCGCGCTTCGCCGACCATGTCGCCTGCATCACCGACACGCTGGTCCAGGCCAAGGAAATGCACCCCGGCAAGCGGAATTCGCTGGACGCGCTATGCGACCGCTACGGCATTTCCAATGCTCACCGCGCACTGCACGGCGCATTGCTGGACGCCGAACTCCTGGCCGAGGTTTACCTCGCCATGACTCGGGGCCAGAACAGCCTCACGATCGACCTTGCCGCGCCTGAAGCCGCCGTCACGCAAGACCAGGTGGTCGAAGTGGTGTCGCTGGCCGAAATGGTGATCCTGCAGGCGACCGAGGAAGAACTGGCGGAGCATGAAGCGCTTCTGGACCGCCTCGACAAAGAGGTAAAGGGAAAATGCGTCTGGCGTGTAGAGCCGGAAGCTGCGGCGAATTGATTCTGCGCACGAGTTGTGCCATAATGCGCAGCTTCTCGGACAGTTAGCTCAGGGGTAGAGCACCGCCTTCACACGGCGGGGGTCACTGGTTCAATCCCAGTACTGTCCACCAGGATTTCCTTAAAACCGGCTTTTGGCCAGTTTTTTCGTTTCTGCACTGATCGCTCGTTCGTAAGGCCGGGCCGGGTCAACGGCATACGGCCGCCTTCCCCGCGACCTGTGTCCGCATGCGCACCTCTTGCCTGCGCAATTCCGGCGTCAGGACTTCACTGAAATACTCGGCTTCGAAAAGCGGATTTCGATCTCGAAGCCGGCGATCAACTCCTTGGTCTCGACGAAAAGCCTGTCAATTCGAGTGACGTGCGCACTTGGCGTGCAGGCATCATGAGCTTGGTCAAACAGTGCCTCTGTTTTCAGCCGCCGGCTTGGGAATCAGTTCGTCTTGATTTTTCTCCAACTCCGGCCAACGCATCCGTACGGCCGCTATCGCGTTGCGCACGTTACATTCCTGAGAGCATGTCATGTTTCGCACCTCGAGCGCTTCCGATTCCCCTGTCTTCCTCATTTCCACCAAAGTCCTGTATCTAGCCTTGATCCTGCTCTTCGGGCAGGCACAATCAGCTGGCGTACTGAGCGGTTTCCTCGACAGGCAGGTCGCGGGCGGTTTTACCAGCCCTAGCGCCTTGACTGTGCTCAGCGACGGCAGGGTGCTGGTATTACAGCAGAACGGAGTGGTCCGGATCATCAAGAACGATGCGGTGTTGCCCGCCAATTTTTATGCCGTGGCGAACGTCGATTCGTTTGCCGAACGGGGGTGCCTGGGCATCACGACCGATCCGGATTTTACGGTCAATCACTTCGTGTACCTCTATTGCACTGTGAAGAGCGGGGATCGCAGTTTCAATCGCGTTTTGCGTGTCACTGAGGCAAACGACACGGCGGTGGCTGGCAGCGAGCAGGTAATTTTCGCGCTACCCGATGTGCCTGCCGGCGTGCAATGGCATATGGGTGGCGGGCTGCGTTTCGGCATCGACGGCAAGTTGTATGTCGGTGTCGGCGGGCACGAGGACAACCGGCTTGATCCATCCGTCTCGAATTCGCAAAAATTATCGAACCCGTTTGGAAAAATCCTGCGCATCAATGCGGATGGAAGCATCCCCAACGACAATCCCTATGTCAACACGCCTGGCGCTCTTGCCGCCAATTTCAATCTCGGCTTGCGCAATCCATACACGATCGATATCCAGGCCGGCACCGGTCTTTTGTACATCAACGATGTCGGTGCCGGCAGCTGGGAGGAGATCAACAAGGGGCAGGCCGGGGCCAACTACGGGTGGCCAGCGGTGGAAGGCAATACGGATGACGGCCGCTTCGCGAATCCTGTTTTCGTTTACGCCCACGGCGCCGACTGCGCCATTACCGCTGGCGCTTTCTACAATCCACCCACGAGCCAGTTTCCTGCCACTTACGTTGGCAAGTATTTTTTTGCGGACTTCTGCAGCGGCAGCATACGCTTCATCGACCCTGCCAGTCCGGCACAGGCCAGCAACTTTGCCGCCGACATCGACAACCCGGTCGGCATTGCCGTTGCTCCTGACGGAAGCCTGTACTACCTGGCGCGGAACCAGAGCGCCGGGGCAAGCGCGACCGCTACCGGGACGCTCGGCAAGATCAGCTTCACGAACACGCAACTGCCGCGCATCACGCTGCAGCCGCAGGCGCAAACCGTTTTTCTCGGCGACCCTGCCACGTTCACGGTGAAGGTGGATGGAGCGGAAGCCATGCAGTGGCAGCGCAATGGCGTAGATATTCCGGGTGCGACTTCGTCGAGTTACACCATGGCGCGCACCGAGCAATCCGATCATCAGGCTTCGTTCGCGGTAGTCGTGCGCAACGGCTTCGGCAGCACGATGTCGAGTCCTGCTGTCCTCAGCATCACCACCGACCGCTTGCCGCAAGCTTCAATCAGCAGCCCGGCGGAAGATAGCCGCTCCACATCCGGCGAGACTATCGCCTATGCGGGGGCCGGAATAGACGCCGAGGACGGGCAGTTGCCGCCGGCTGCATTCACATGGCGTGCGGATTTCATGCACGACACGCATTCGCATCCGTTTCTTGCGGCCACGAGCGGAGCGACCAGCGGATCGCTGACGGTGCCGGAGTTCGAAGCCGATGCTGCCAACACCTGGTTTCGCCTGTACCTGACGGTGAAAGACTCGAAAGGCCAGATCGGCACCGTCACGCGCGATGTGTATCCGCGCACCCAGCTCAGCGACCTGACGCCGGCCGGGACGACTGTAAACGGTCTGGGCCCGATAGAGAAAAACAGGAACAACGGCGACGCCGTGCCCGGCGACGGCGGCATCATTGCGCTCGACGGCATCTCGTATGCGAAGGGACTTGGCGTGTTTGCGCCGTCCGATGTCGGCTTTGATCTGGGCGGTGCGTGCAGCGGGCGCTTCGTCACTGATGTCGGCATCGATGATCTCGCGGGGGCGCGCGGTTCGGCCGCGTTCCAGGTCTGGCTCGATGGCGTGAAGGCATTCGACAGCGGCGTCATGAGCGGCGCCGATCCGCGCAAGTCCGTCAATATCAGCGTCGCGGGGAAGAAGAGACTGCGGCTGGTGGTGACGGACGGTGGCGACGGCAATGCGTTCGACTTTGCGAACTGGGCAGGGGCGCGGGTAGCGGGCTGCACGGCTGCGGCAAGTGCTACGGGCGCTCCGGCTGCGCCGGCGGCGTCCGCCGCTGCAGCGGATGCTGGTGCTGCCCCTGCACTGATATCACCGGCGGGTGGCGGTGGGTGTGCCATCGGCGGCGACGGACGCTACGATCCGACCTTATTGATTCTGATTGCTGTCGCCTTCGCGTGGTCAGGACGGCACCGTTCGGGTCGTCGACGGGCGTCAAGGTGGAAATAATGCTTGTTCCTCCGACGCGGTCCGTCCCATTCATGTCGCGGTCCATCTTCACGAGCGCCAGCAATCTCATGCAGTGTACGCCGCTCGCACGCGACGGGCAGTTTTTCCTCGCACTTGCCGCAGCACCGCTGATCCTGTTGTTGATGACGTGGCTGTGGCCGGCCTGGAGTGCCGGCATCAGGCCGGATGTGCGGCTCGCGTTGTCCATGGTGCTGTGGCAGCCACTACTGGAAGAACTGCTCTTTCGCGGGGCGATACAGGGACGGCTCGCAGCGTTGGGGTGGGCGCGGCATCGGCTCGCTGGATTGAGTATTTCCAATTGGCTTGCCACGATATTGTTCGCGCTGGCGCATTTGGTGTATCACGCCCCCTTGTGGGCGACGAGCGTGATACTGCCGTCATTGGTGTTCGGGTATTTCCGTGAGCGGTATGACCGGGTTTATCCCGCGATCCTATTGCATGCGATTTATAACGGATCTTATCTGGCGATAGGCGCGCTTTCGAACACAACCTGAGGCATGTAGCATCCTTCCGGAGTCTTCCCTGGAGCGACGCGCGAAGCGCCCTTTGTTCCCGGCTGTTGTCGCATACTGCGCGGGTGTGACGTTCGACTTGTCAGGTCGGTATGACCGCGACAGATTTAGGAGAAATGCTTTCCTCGGCAAAGACCACGCGATTGCGCCCTCCGTTCTTCGCCAGGTACAAGGCCCTGTCCGCCTGGCTCAATATCGTGGCCACAGGCTTCGCCGAATGCCACGCTGCAAAGCCAACGGAGACGGTGACGCGAAGGCCTGCCGCAATCTGTTCCCAGTCGTGGCTTTCAACCATTTTGCGTACTCGCTCCAGCGCCGTCTCTGCTTCGATCACATCGGCATCGACGAAAAGAATGACGAATTCTTCCCCGCCATAACGCGCAACACGATCGGAGCCGCGTATGTGGGCGCCGAAAATCGCGGAGAGGCGGCGAAGTACCTCGTCTCCAATGCCATGACCGTAGGTGTCATTGACTGCCTTGAAGTGGTCGACATCGAGGACAGCCACGCAAAAACGCGTTCCTGCGCGCTCCGCGCGCTGTGTCTCCGTCTCCAGGCATTCGAATACGTACCGCCTGTTCCACAAGCCCGTCAGTTCGTCACGCGTAGCCAATTCGGACAAGCGTACGGTCATGTCGTGAAGTTCAAGATTTTTTACTCGGAGACGTTCTCGCAACCTGGATATCTGGCCGTTGATCGCAACATGGCGGGCAAGCGCAAGGGTAAAGACGATCAGGAACAGCACCTGCTCCTGTGGCCGTGACAACGCGAGCATGGTACCGGCGTCCGTGGCCAGGAAAGCGGCGCAGATCAGTGTGGATAATGCCAGCCAGGTGATGAAGAAGCCGCGCGCCTGGAAATTCAGGCTCGCATATGCGAGAGGGACGAACAGGTTAATGATGAACACATAAGCAATCTGCGGTGCGATGACCAGCGCGAAGATGTTGATGCTCAATGCTGCCCAAACCTGGGCAAAAGTCATCGAGGGGTCGGCGAACCGCTTCGAGTACTGGGTGGTGATTGCGCTGATAAAGACAACGTTGAGGACAATTGCGATTCCCAATATGGTGATGGGAACGGTATAGGAGATGGTCCCTATCGCCGCAAACGCGAACAGCACCATGACATTCACGCCGTAGTCGGCAGCTGCCAGGACGGTCGTGTGCAGGCGAACAGGCTTGTCGCGGTTGGTCATTTCATACCTTGTCCACTTTCCCGCAAACCAAAACGAAGCGTTACTCCGCCCGTCGGAGGAGTTGAACACCGTTGGGCTCACTTTATTGGTTGATTGGAGTCAATGTCAAGCAAGCCGTTTCCATGATGTCGCCGATTTGGCAATGCCACAGACGCGGCGAAGGATTGCAAGGATATTGTTGGCGGCAATGGAGAGGGTGAGCAGGACGTCAAGGAGGTCTGCCCGGATGCCGGCATGGTTTTTACTTGTAAAAGTGCTGCAAGCAATGCGGCGCGCCAATGGCCGGGTTGCGATGATCGCGATCGCTGGTCTTTAGCGCAGGAGCCTTTGCGTGAACTGTTCGCATCAGGACGAGCCCGTCGCGCAAAGAGCGAGTACGTGCCCCCGTTTCTCGCTCGCTACAGCCGCGAAGCGATTTCCTTCTGCTCCACAAGTACTGCCTTCAAATCCTCGGCGGTCGTCAGCAGATTCGTCAGGACTACGCGCAAGACGGTGGTTTGCCCAGGGTAAGGCGTCGATTCCAGCAAGGTACGCGACACGAAGCTGCGGCCGCGTCGCTTCTGCTCATCCTGCAGGGCGACATTCAGCCGGTTCAGTGCATCGTTCAATTCTGCTGCCTTCTGGCGGGCGCCGTCGCGCAAACCTGCTTTGATCTGTTCCTGGATGGCCCTGGGGGCATAACGGTAGGTAAGGATGAACGTGTCGGAGCAGGTAATCAGCTCGAAGTCCGGATCCTCGACGATAAGATCCCGCATGCTGCGAGCAAGCATCGCGCAGTGATCCAGCAGTGCCTCATAACCTTTAAGGCCGAACAGCTTGAACGAGAACCAAAGCTTCAGCGCATCGAAGCGACGTGAGCCTTCCAGGGATGTACGGCCAAGATCCCCGGAGCTCTTGCGGATGATGTAGTTGGCGCTGTGCATCAGGTGGTTCAGGCTCTTGTCGTTCCGGAACAGCACCATGCCCTGTGCCATCGTGACCCAGAACAGCTTGTGGCCGTCGATGACGATGGAGTCCGCCATTTCTATGCCATGGAACATGTGGTGATGCTTCTCGGACAACAGCAACGCGCCGCCCCAAGCGGCGTCCACATGGAACCAGATGTCCTCGCGCTGTGCGATCCGTCCCAAGTCGGCGAGCGGGTCGATGCTGCCCGTTTCGGTCGTGCCGGCCACACCGATCAGTGCGACGATCTTGATCTTTCGCGCCTTCAAAGCCGCGATCTCTTCCTCCAGCGCATCCAGCCGGATCCGGTTGTTGCCGTCGGTGGGGATGACATGCAGCGCGTCTTCGCCCAAGCCGAGCGTCGCTAGCGCTTTCTTGACGGAGTAGTGCACGCGGGCGGAAGCCAGCACTGCGAAGCCTTCGTAATCCTTTTCCCGCAGGAGGGTGTGGAAGCCTTTCTTGCGCAAGCCGGGCATCTGGCTTTCCAGCGCGACCGACAGAGCCGTCAGGTTGCCCATGGTGCCGCCGTTGACCATGTTGCCCAGCGTGGTCTCGTTGGAGTGGAAACTGTCCCGGTAGTACGCGTCGTCGAAGCGGTAAATCTGCCTGTGCATCCATCCCAGGACCTGCTTTTCGACCAGTGTAGAGCTGTAGGCGGTCTCGATCTTCACCTGGTTCTGGTTCAGCGTGGCGATGAAGGCTTCCGCGAGGACGGAAATCCAAGGCAGGGCTTGCGTCATGTGACCGATGTAGCGGGGATGGTTGACCGGCACCGAATGCGCGAAGACCTGCCTTTCGAGTGCCGACAGCACGGCCGGCATGCCGGCGCCATCGCGCGGCATTTCCGGCTCGATGAACGCATGTTTCAGCGCCTCGAAGTCGGCAGGCGGGTAGGCATGGTCTTTTTCGACGAACAGCCACTCGCGCACCAGTTGCATCACATGCTGCAGCAGTGCGGGATCCTGCTCCAGGCCGTCGGCCGAAAAGTATGTCTTCAGTAGGTCATCCATCGTCAGTCCAGGCCGCGGCGGAGGGCGCTGCATGGCAGGCTTGTTCCATGATTTCAGGTACGCGGGCGCGGTGCGTTGCGCTGGCGTTGGAATGAGGGTGCGGCGGCGGGATTATACAAGGTCGGGGCATTCACTGCCCGTGGGGCGGGACGCGTCGCTCCAGGAATTCAGGAGATATGGCAGTTCTCCAGGTGCTGCTCGCACCTGGAGGAGGTGTTTGAAAGCGCAGCCAGCCCTGGTTCAGAACAGGGATTTGATCGCCCAGTAGATGATGGCAATGCTGACGGCAGCAGACGTTGCCATGCACGCGGCAGCCTGCAGCTTGTTGTAGTTGAATTGCGCTTTGGCGGTGCGGGCTACGGCTCTCTGGTGTGCGTTTTTCATGTCTGCCTCTTGTTGAACTGGCGCAATTCAAGCATTGCTCGGATTCATTTTATAGAAGAGGTGACTGGAATCAATAGTCTATCCGGCAACTTCGTGGAAATTGTTGCTGGCCGAATGGCGGATTTGCCCGCATTTCCTGTGGCTAATTTTGTGGATAAATCAGGAGAAAGAGATCCAATGTGTTGATTTTTCGGGATATTTTCTTGCTGATTAAAATCAAGGCGCCAGATGGAGAAAAAGCGGGAACAGAAAAAAGAAAGCCCGCAGTCCTTTCGGTTTGCGGGCTAAATCCAATTCAAGAAGAGTTGGAGGAGACAGGATCACTATAGTCCAGCGTCACCTTCTCGTCTGCTTTATTGTTGCAATAACAGATATTCTCAATATTTATATCTCGGTGGGGCGGATTGCCTGGCACTACTTTCGCTTGGTTTTCTGACCTGCAAACGCCATATTTCTGGCGGATTTTCCCGACACGGGTGCTTTGTTGCGCACCGAAACGGCTGCTTTGACGAAGGTGCGAGGGGATGTAGTCGTGCCGCGCGCCGGTTTTGCCGACTCCACGCCGGTTCCCGCCGGCTGGTAGCGCGGTACCAGATGGCGATCGCTATTGCCGATCAGGTCGGAACGACCCATGCGCTGCAGGGCTTCGCGCAGGATCGGCCAGTTTTCGGGATCGTGGTAGCGCAGGAAGGCCTTGTGCAGGCGGCGGATCTTGCCGGTGCGCGGTGTTTCCACAACCTCGGAATCGGCAGATACCTTGTGCAGCGGATTCCGGCGCCCGTGGTACATCGCGGTCGCCATCGCCATCGGGGTCGGCATGAAGTTCTGTACCTGGTCGAGCTGGAAGTTGTTCTGCTTCAGCCACAGCGCCAGGTTCAGCATGTCCTCGTCCGTCGTGCCCGGGTGGGCGGCGATGAAGTAGGGGATCAGGTATTGCTCCTTGCCCGCCTCGCGTGAGAAGCGCTCGAACATTTCCTTGAACTTGTAGTACGCGCCCATCCCTGGCTTCATCATCTTCGACAGCGGGCCTTCCTCGGAATGTTCAGGCGCGATCTTCAGCAGGCCGCCGACATGATGCGTGACCAGTTCCTTCACGTACTCGGGGGAGCGTACAGCGAGGTCGTAACGAAGGCCGGAACCGATCAGGATCTTCTTGATGCCCGGAATCGCTCGTGCCTTGCGGTAAAGCTGGACCAGCTTGCTGTGGTCGGTGTTCAGGTTGACGCAAATGCTCGGATAGACGCAGGAGAGGCGGCGGCAGGTTTCCTCGATCTTCTTGTCCTTGCAGGCGAGGCGGTACATGTTGGCGGTCGGACCGCCGAGGTCTGAAATCGTGCCGGTAAATCCCTTCGTCTTGTCGCGGATGAGCTCGATCTCGCGCAGGATGGACGGTTCGGAACGGCTCTGGATGATGCGGCCTTCGTGCTCGGTAATCGAACAGAAGGTGCAGCCACCGAAGCAGCCGCGCATGATGTTGACCGAGAAGCGGATCATCTCCCAGGCCGGAATGCGTGCCTTGCCGTAGGCCGGGTGCGGCGCGCGGGCGTAGGGCAGGTCGTAGACGCCGTCCATCTCGTCCATTTCCAGCGGCAGCGGCGGCGGGTTCAGCCAGACATCGCGTTCGCCATGCGCCTGCACCAACGCGCGGGCGTTGCCGGGATTGGATTCGAGGTGGAGGATGCGCGACGTGTGCGCGTACAGAACGGGATCGTCCTTGACGTCTTCATAGGCCGGCAGGCGTACGACGGTCTTGTTGCGCTGTTCCTTCAGTGCCGCCTGGCGTTCTTCGCGCGACAGGATGAGGACAGGCTGTTCCTTCGGCTTCTCCTCGGTCGCGCAGCTGGCCGATTGCTTGTCCTTCATTTCGTACGGATCGGCATGCGGCTCGATGCGGCCCGGGGTGTCGTAGCGGGTCGAGTTCGCCTCGCTCCAGTCCTCGGCCGGCTTCCAGCCGCGCTTGACCATGAAGGCGGTCCCGCGCAGGTCGCGGATCGATTCGATCGGTTCGCCCGCTGCGAGCCGGTGCGTGAGCTCGACCAGTGCGCGCTCGGCATTGCCGAACAAGAGGATGTCCGCTTTCGAATCCGGCAGCACGGAACGCCGCACCTTGTCCGACCAGTAGTCGTAGTGCGCGATGCGGCGCAGGCTTGCCTCGATGCTGCCGATGACGATGTTGGCATCGGGATAGGCTTCGCGGGCACGCTGCGCGTAGACGGTCACCGCGCGGTCGGGACGTTTGTTCGGTTCGCCGTGAGGCGTGTAGGCATCCTCGGATCGACTCTTCCGCTCGGACGTGTACCGGTTGACCATCGAATCCATGTTCCCCGCGGTGACGCCGAAATACAGGTTGGGCTTGCCGAGCGCGCGGAAGGGCTCGGCCGACTGCCAGTCCGGCTGGCTGAGGATGCCTACGCGGAATCCCTGTTTCTCCAGCAGTCTCCCGACCAGCGCCATGCCGAAACTCGGATGGTCGATATAGGCGTCCCCGGTCACCAGGATGACATCGCACGAATCCCAACCGAGTGCATCCATCTCCGCGCGGGACATCGGGAGATAGGGCGCAGGCGTCGTGTAATCGGGACGGTAACGCGGATAGGAAAACAGGTTTTTCGGGGAACTCATGGTGGAGCGGATTGTACAGGAACTACCTTACTTGCAAGGTTTGCCGAAAAGGCATCGAAGGCGCAACAAAATATGACCGCGCAGCATCGCTGAAGTTGCACCGAAACCGCTGCGGGACACAGGAACTAGGTTGTCAAGCAGTTATCAAACGATTCCCTTGAGTGCGAGGGAAAACGCAAAGGAGGCATGACATGATGCAAGCAAACGAATTGCAGCAACGCCTGGTACATGTGGAAAGCACAATCCATGAAGCCGCGCGCCGCTGCCAATCGGCGCAGGCTGTGCCGATGGACATCAAGAACTGCATGCAGGAGCTGGACCAGAGGATCGGTCAGGCGCGCAACATGATCCAGTCGGCGCAGGACGAGCAACAGGTCCGGCAGTGCGTCGACGACTTGGAAGAACTGGGCGATCGCGCAAAGGATGCATGCGAACATTCTCAGGGCAATATCGATGACGAACTGAAGAATGCCATCATGCAGGCGCACCGCGAACTGTCAGACCTGAAACACCAGCTTCACTAACGCGGTAAATCCTTCGAAGGCGTCCTGCCTTCGAAGGAAAAGAACAACATCACTTGCCGGGCATGACGTCCGGTAGCACCACATTCACGTCCAGCACTTCCAGGTTGCCCTGGCGATCGAGCGAAATCTTGATGTCCTCGGCATTCACCTTGGCGTACTTCGAAATCACCTCGATCAATTCCTTGTGCAGGGCCGGCAGGAAATCCGGGCCGTCCCGGCCGTTGCGCTCGCGCGCGATGATGACCTGGAGGCGCTCCTTGGCTGCGCTGGCGCTTTTCGGTTTGTTATTGAACAGGAAGGAGAGTAGCGC